>Ga0182741_1005483_pt1 | contig 11747 bp, 10 predicted proteins | sample eDN5th37CBELigOP_FD_128874 | JGI IMG/M metagenome (GOLD analysis project Ga0182741, IMG submission 128874) | Enriched Organic Plus compost microbial communities from Emeryville, California, USA - eDNA 5th pass 37_C BE-Lig OP (version 2) (version 2) ...
GCAGCTTCGACGCCGACCGGGTGGCGGCCCAGTTCCGCTCGGCGGCCTCCGAGGTGGACGAGGACGTCGAGTTCACGACCGCGACGAGTGTCGATGCCGGGCCGTACTACCCGGCCGACGTGGTCAGGGCGGTCGCAGCCGCACTGGCCGAGGCCGTGCGGAACAGCGTCCGCCACGCAGGTCCGGGCACGCAGCGGGCCGTGCACGTCGACCTCGGTTCCGGATCGGTCCGGGTGGTCGTCCGCGACGACGGCCACGGATTCGACCCCGCCGAGGTCGATCCCTACCGGATGGGCATCCGCGCGAGCATCCACGGACGCATGCGCGGCCTGGGCGGAGGCGACTCGCAGATCACCTCCGGTCCCGGGGGTACGACGGTGACGCTGCTCTGGTGCGATCCGGCCGAGCGTCGCGCACCGTGACGACCGCCGAATCGACCCGCGACGTGCGCGACCTGCTGGGGATGCGCACCACGGCCGCACGTGTACTCGTGAGCTTCTACGCCCTCGTCTGCTTCGTGCTGGCGGCGTTCGGCGCCGAGCACACGTCCGCGAGCTGGCCTCCCGCCCTCGCCGTGCTCGTGTGTACGTTCGCGGCGTTCACCCTCATCACCGTTCCGGGCGACCCGCTGCCGATGCCGGCGACGATCCTGCTCGCCGCCACCGGGACGGTCTCATCGGCGCTCGTCTTCTCGGTGCTGGAGGCGCCGTCACCGGGAGGAATCGCGACCTGGCCGCTCGGGATGTCCACGGTCGTCTTCACCTTCATGTGTGTGCGCGGACGCACCCTCGCGGCATGGATCGGGTTGGCCTGCATGATCGCGACCGCGACCGTCTGGACCTACGTCACGGGCCAGGGGATCGGCCCCGGCCTGTCGTTGTCGGTCGTCAACGCGGCGCCGGTCCTCATGTCCACCTTCTTCGCCTTCACCCTGCGCCCTCTCGCCGGATCCATCTACCTGCTGCGGGCGATGTCGTTGCAGCGCAGCGCGGAACAGGCCGCCTCGGCTGCAGCTCTCGAGGAGCGCGACGTGCAGCTCGACCGGCTCGACTCCCTGGCCCGGCCGCTCCTCGAACGCATCGCCACCGGGGAACTGCTCGACCCGAGGGAACGACGCGCCGGTGTGCTGCTCGAAGCGCGTCTGCGGGACGGCCTTCGAGCACCGGCTCTGCAGGATCCGCAGGTCGTCGAGGCAGCCGACGCCGCGCGACGACGAGGCGTGGACGTGGTGATGCTCGACGATCACGGCCTGGACGGGGTGCCACCGGGCGAACGGGCCCGTCTCCGCCGTGCGGTCGCCGACGAACTCGACTCGGTGTCACACGGTTCCGTCACGGTGCGGGTCCTGCCTCCGGGCCGCCGGGCACTCGTGACGATCCTCGTGCGGGGGGATTCCGTGCGCCGCATCGAGCTGGGTTCGACGTCGCAGGACTAGAGTCGCCTCCCGTGACCGTGCTGAAGTCGTTGCTGCTGTTCGCCGTTGCCGCACTGTTCGAGATCGGTGGTGCGTGGCTGGTGTGGCAGGGTGTGCGCGAACACCGCGGCTGGATCTGGATGGGGCTGGGTGTGATCGCTCTCGGCGCTTACGGTTTCGTCGCCACACTTCAGCCCGACGCGAACTTCGGCCGCATCCTTGCCGCGTACGGCGGTGTGTTCGTGGCGGGTTCCCTGGTGTGGGGCATGGTGATGGACGGTTTCCGGCCGGACCGATGGGATGTCTCGGGCGCGCTCGTATGCCTCGCCGGCGTTGCCATCATCATGTATTCACCCAGGTGACGACGCATCCGGCACCACCTCGGTGACGAGGCATACGGCACAACTCGGCCGGATGCCTCGTCCGGGCGTCACGGCACCACGACGCTGCCGACTGCGGGGGTCGAGTTGCACAGCGGTCCACTGCCGAGATTCACCGAACCGAAGACCGTCGCCACGACCTCACCCGGGCCGGTGTCGACCAGCGTCGACAGGTTCGGGTACGCACCGCCGAGATCGACGATGCCGGCGCGGCCGTTGTTGCGGTTGAGCCACGCGACGCTGACCTGTCCGGCCGCCGGGACCGGCCACAGGGCCTCCCGCGTGGAGAACAGGACGTGGCCGCCGGGGATGCCCTCGTCCGGTCCGGGTTGCGCCGTGACCGAGGTGAACGACGCCAGGCTGCCCTGGTTGATGCAGCCGATGGTGATCGCCGTGCCCAGGGGCTGAGGGGGTGCAGCGGTGGCCACACCGGTGAATGCGATTGCGGCGGCGACGGGTGCCGCGAGGGCGAGAACTCGACGTGGAATTCGCAGTGCAGGCATGGTGCTGCTCCTCGGAAAGGGAAGGTCACGTCCGGGAGCCGACCGCGGCGAGGAATACCGCGGCGCGTCCCGCGCACCGATGACGTGCGTGAGTCTATCGAGACACCGAAGTCCCAGGAGGGGTTTCGGTCTCGATCCGATACAGCGCGGAAGCATTGCGGCGCAGTACCGCGTCGGCGAGCTCGTCGCCGAGCACGTCCTCGACGAGCGTGATGTCGCTGTCCCGGAACGGTCGCGGTGCGCGTGTCGACGGCAGGTCGGTGCCGAACACGAGTGCACCGGGATTCACTTCGGCAACGGCGCGAAGTGTGTCGGCCACCGGGAGATCGACGCGTCCGAACCCTGTTGCCTTCACGTGGATACCGCTCTCGACCAGCCGAAACAGTGACGGCAGGCCGTCCTGCGACAGTCCCAGGTGATCGATGGAAACGGCGGGCAGAGCTGTGATCGTCGTGTGCAGATCGGCGAGATCGCGCGAGTCGATGTACAACTCGGCGTGCCAGCCGACGAGATCGTGGACCCGCCTGGCGAGCCGGTCGAGGTCGGACAGTGTCGCCGATCCGCCCCGGCGGACGTTGAACCGCACGGCCCGCACTCCCGCCGTGTCGAGCCGGGTGATCTCGTCGTCCGAGGCAGTGGCCGGAAGTTGTACGACGCCGACGAAAGTGGGCCCGAGCCGGTCGAGTGCGTCGAGGAGATAGCTGTGGTCGAAGGCCTGGAACGAGCCCGACACCACCGCCCCGCCGGTGACGCCCAGATGCGCGACCCGCGCGAGATAGTCGTCGACCGTGAACGGTTCGGGCAGATAGCCGTCGTTCTCGACGGGGGGGAAACGCGGATCGATGATGTGCAGGTGGGCGTCGAACATCTCCCCACGATAGGAAGCTCGGTCCGGGCGGGACAGGGTTCGGATCAGCGGGAGTTCACTCGCGGCGGCGGTGCGCGGTGTGACGGCGGAGGAGGGACTCGGCCAGTTCCGCCACGAGGCCCCGTGCCTCGGGTGGTCCGACGATCTCGATGTGCTCACCGAACTGCAGCAGTTGCCGCACACCGTCCATCGAGTCGTAGGCCACCGTGATGCGCGAGACGTCCGGTCGCGGTCCTGCGGTGCTTCCGCGCAGGCGGGCACCGAGGATGCGCCGGGCGAGGTCGAGGCGGTTCGTCGCGAGATCGGCGGTGACGACGACGTCGTCGCGTCGTTCGAGGGCGTCGCCGAGCTCGCGTGCCAGGGCCGGCAGGGTCCGGCCGGGGGACAGGCGGCGCGGCCGGTCGAGCACCTTCCACGCACTCAGGCGGGTCAGTGCGAACAACCGCGGTCGCCCCTCGTCGTCGGCCACGAGATACCAACGGCCGGCGCGGGAGAGCACACCGTAGGGATCGACGACGATCTTGCGTTCGTCGCGGTGCCCGCTCGACCGGTACGTGATGGCGAGTCGCCGTCCGCGCCGCAGGTCGCGGGTGAGCGCAGCGACGTCGGCCCGGTCGTCGGCGGCGAACCATCCCCGGTTGTCTACGGTGACCACCTCGGTCAGCGGCAACAGGTCGTCGTCGCGTGTGGTGGTGGGCGTGCGCCGGGCGCGTGCGGTGAGCTTGTGAACGGCGTCCCGCGCGGCGGTGTCGACACCGAGTTGCCGGGCCCGGCCCATGTCGACACCCAGGGCGCGCAGGACGTCCACCTCGGACGCGGTGAGGCGGTTCAGGTCGGTCTGCCGGCCGGGGATCATCACGATGCCGCCGTACCTGCCGCGTTCGGCGACCACCGGAAGGTCCGCAGCAGCAAGCGTTTCCACATCGCGTAGCACGGTGCGCTCGGAGACGCCGAACTCCTCCGCGAGTTCGGCGGCCGTGACCCGTCTGCGGGCCTGCAGGACGACCAGCATGCTCAGCAACCGCTGCGGCCGGTTCATCGAATGTCGGATCTCCTTCCGAAAACACGACAGGAACTGTCAGGTTTCGGTGTCACGGTAGTTCCCGAAGCCCTTCACATCCACACATGATCCGAGGAGATGTCGATGACCGTGTCGTCGCCCAACCTGTTCCTGATCTACGTGACCGACGTCGAACGCGCGACCCGCTTCTACAGCGACCTGTTCGACATGACCCCGCAGATGACGACCCCGCGCTACGTCTCCTTCGAAGTGGCGCCGGGAGTGCTGTTCGCACTGTGGTCGGGTCGCGCCGGGGCCGTGGACGCGAACGCGCCGCGGTTCTCGGAGGTGGGCCTGATGGTGCCCGGCTCGGCCGCCGCCGTCGACGCGATCCACGACGAGTGGGTCGGCAAGGGAGTGACGGTCGTGGAGGCACCGCACGACGAGGTGTTCGGACGGACGTTCGTGGTGTCGGACCCGGACGGGAACCTCATCCGCGTCTCCCCACTGGACTGAGTCCCCGCTCGACGGAACGATCTACGACGCCTCGCGCATCGTGAGCCCGCCGAGTTCGACCGTGTACGTCTGCGACGCCTCGTCCCACCACACGGAGTAGGTGGTGGGGTAGAGGCCCTCGCGCTGGTACGCCTGGGGCAGGCGGAGTTCCTCGTGGTGCGCGGGCCGCGTCGCGAGCCACTCCCGGCTCAGCATGGGTTCGATGAACGCCTGCCGCCCGTCCCACGTGCCGTAGAGCACGGTCTCGGTGAGGTGGTGTCCCGCTGCCGGGTCGTGCTCGGCCTCGGTGGTGTCCACCCAGTGCAGTCCCATGCCCGCGACGGTGGACGTCAGCGGATCTCCGGACGGTGCATACCCCTCCGGGATGTACCGCGGGTCGGGCACGCGGGCCGCGGCGGGGATGTAGCCGGGGGCGAAGGGATGGATCGACTCCACCGTGGGCCTGTCCAGCAGATAGAAGTGGACGTCGAAGTGCGGGACGTCGAAGCCGTGCTGGGGGTCGTGGCCGTGCGAGTTCCAGTCGACCGTGACGTGGTCGAACGCGGTGGCGGCCGCTTCCTCGGGCAACTCGAGCACGTAGGCCTCGGTGACCGGCAGCAGAGCGCTGGGCAGGTCGTCGAGTGCGGCCGCGTCGAGTCGCACCCCGATGGTGGCCGGCGTGCCCTCCTCGTCGACGGTGACGTACGTGCGGGCGTTGCCCGCGCCGACCGGATGGGCCGGTCCTTCGACGAGGCCGGAGACACCCCCGGCCCCTGCGGGGGCGGGAGTGACGAACAATCCGAGGACCGCCGCCGAGACGATCACGGCGAGATGTCGGGCACGAGGCCGAATGTCCATGTGGGGTCCTCGATTTCCGTCGTCGTCGAGCGGCATCGTTGTGGATGCTAACTGTCGCGCGGACGGCGGAGGGCCGACTAGATCGAACCGTGATGCGTGGACGGGACGGTGCCCGTGACGTTCGGGGTCCGGGGCCCGGGGGTGCTCGTGGAGGCGGCGGACCCGATGTGTGCCCCCGGCAGGATTCGAACCTGCGACACCCGCTTTAGGAGAGCGGTGCTCTATCCCCTGAGCTACGGAGGCATCCGGCCGGGCGGAGCCGGCCTTGGCGCGTTGTGAGTGTAGCCGCCGGGCGTGTGCCGTAACCAAGCGCCCGCTCCCGAGGCTCCCGAGGCGGTGCGTACGACCTGCAGGTTCCCGCCGATTGAGATCAAGGAAAGGTAACACTGGCCTTTCCCTATACCGTTTTGTTACCTTGGGTCGCCAGGAGCGGCCGGGGGATACCCGGTCGAAGTCGGGACGAAACAAGGGACACACTGTGGGACGCCATCAGCGCACACGCGAAGACGAAGCATTCGACCTCGAGACGATTCGCGTGCCGTCCTCCGGCAAGGGCCGTCACCGCGTCGAGCCCACCGGTACGTCCGCTCCGGTCAAGGCCGCCACCGTCGCCGCTGCCACGGGTGCCTTCTTCGCCGTCGGCTCGCAGATCGGCGCGGGCACCGCTGCCGCGCATCCCGGCCACGACCACGTCCAGGCCGAGGCTCCCTCGCCCAGCCTGCCCTTCGAGCTTCCCGCGGGCCTGCTGCCCGAGGGTGTCGAGATCCCGGCCATCCCCGGCATCACCACCCCGGCGGAGCAGGGCGCGCCCGAGCTCCCGGCCGAGGTCACGAACTTCCTCGACCAGTTCTCCGGTCCCAGCTGGCTCGACCAGCTGAACCCCGGTGCTCCCTCCGCTGTGCAGCCCGTCTCCGGCACCCTCACCTCCGACTGGGGTCCGCGCTGGGGTGCACACCACGGCGGCATCGACATCGCCGCTCCGCTCGGCACTCCCATCAAGTCCGCAGCCAACGGCACGGTCCTCGACGCCGGACCGGCCTCCGGCTTCGGCCAGTGGGTCCGCGTCCTCAACGACGACGGCACCACCGCCGTCTACGGTCACGTGAGCAGCTACCAGGTCTCTGCCGGTGAGCGCGTCAACGCGGGCCAGCAGATCGCCACCGTCGGCAACGAGGGCTGGTCCACCGGACCGCACCTGCACTTCGAGGTCTGGGACACCGAAGGCACCAAGATCAACCCCAACGCGTGGCTGAGCGATCGCGGCGTCGTCACCGACTGGGGCGGATACCGCGCCGTCTGATCCGACCCGCGGTATTCGATCCCACCCGACGGCGCGCCGTCGGCCCACCCCCGGCACCCGCGCGCGCTAGGCTTGGCTCGACAGACCGCGCGCCGACCCGGGGGTTCCATTGGGAGCTGAGATATCCGCTCGTTCGTTCACCGGGGAAGACCGGCGGATGTTCCGGAGCAAGGTTCGCGACTGCATGAAGGCGCTCGAACGGATGCTTCGAGAGGACGTCTTCGTCGACGTGCACTCGTCACCCGAACCGCATCTCGGCATGGAGATCGAGTTCAACCTCGTCCGCGACGACATGTCGCCCGCGATGTCGAACCTCGAGGTGCTCCAGGCGATCGACGATCACGCGGTCTTCCAGACCGAACTCGGACAGTTCAACGTCGAGATGAACGTCGAGCCGCGACGTCTCACCGGCGACGAACCCTTCGAACTCGAGGAGTCGCTGCGGTCCTCGCTGCGGCGCGCCGACGAGCGGATGCACCTGCACGACGCGCAGCTGGTCATGATCGGCATGCTGCCCACACTCGAACTCGGCGATCTCGAACTGGGCCGGATCACCGCCAATCCCCGATACGAAGCGCTCAACGAGCAGATCTTCGCGGCGCGCGGTGAGGACATCGAACTCGATCTCGACGGTGTGCCGTTGCCCGGCACCGATGTCGTGGAAACCCTTCGCGCAGACATGAATTCGGTGGTTCCCGAGGCTGCCTGCACGTCTCTGCAGCTGCATCTGCGGATCGCTCCCGAGGATTTCGCGACGCACTGGAACGCCGCCCAGTGCCTGGCCGGAGCGCAGGTCGCGCTCGCGGCGAACTCACCCTTCCTCGCCGGCAAGGCGCTGTGGCACGAGAGCCGGATCCCGTTGTTCGCGCAGGCCACCGACACGCGACCGCTCGAACTGCGGAACCAGGGCGTCCGTCCCCGCGTGTGGTTCGGCGAGCGGTGGATCGACTCCGTCCTCGACCTGTTCGAGGAGAACTCCCGCTACTTCACGGCTCTTCTGCCGGAGGTCTCGGACGTCGATCCGATGGCCGAACTCGACGCCGGACGGGTTCCCGAACTGCGTGAACTGCAGATGCACAACGGCACCATCTATCGATGGAACCGGCCCGTCTACGACATCAGCGACGGCCATCCGCACCTGCGCGTCGAGAACCGTGTGCTCCCGGCAGGACCGACCGTCCTCGACACCATGGCCAACGCCGCCTTCTATTACGGGACGCTGCGCGCCCTGGCCGACTCCGACGAGCCGATCTGGCGCGACCTCAGCTTCGACGCCGCCGAGCGGAATCTCGTGCTCGGCGCGAAGTTCGGGCTCGACGCGAAGCTGTACTGGCCGCGCACCGGATGGGTCGGCGCCGACGAACTCGTGCTGCGGTGCCTGTTGCCGCTCGCACACCAGGGCCTCGAGGCCTACGGGCTGTCGGCGGCGGTCCGCGACCGCTATCTCGGCATCGTCGAAGGGCGTGCGCTGACCCGGCAGACCGGAGCGGCATGGCAGCGACGGCAGGTGGCCCGACGTGAAGCCGCCGGCGAGAACCGTCGCACCGCCCTGCTCGGGATGATGAAGGACTACGTGCAGAACATGGCCTCGGGTACTCCCGTCCACGAGTGGGAGTGACGACCCTACAGTTGCAGGGTCCGCGTCACGGCCACCGTCGGTTGGACGACGACGCTATCGGCGGGCGGATCGAAGCCGGGTACCTCGCCGAGATCGTCCCCGAGATCGGCGACTCGGACACCGAGACGGCTCTCGAGCATGCTCAGTGTCAGTTCCACCTCGATCCCGTCGGGGCCGGGAGCCCAGAACAGGAAGCCGAAGTCGTCGGACGGTTCGGCGCGGAAGCCGTCCACCGTCGCGCCGTGGACGTGGGCGGTGGTGTTGTCGATCCACAGTCCGACGGCCTGGGCGTCCCTCGGTGAGCTCAACCGCAGTCGAATCTTCCGGGCACTTCCGCCGGTCGTGTCGTCGAGGATCTCGACCTCGGGCGCCTCGAGATCGGCGACCGGAGCGGGTCCGTGGTACATCGGACGGTGATCCCGCCACGGGAAGGCGGTGGGGAGCGGCTCGGGGCCGCTGGTGAGCAGGCCTTCGCTCCAATCGGATCGCGGGCCGTCGGGCGATCCCCACACCGCGGCGCCCCGATCGGCGTCGAGCGAGTACCAGAGATATTCCTGCCGGGGATCGGTCGCACCGTCCCGGTTGAGGTAGCCGGCGAGCAGCGTGGCCACCAGGACGATCGCGATCGTGCCCGTTGCGGAGACGACGAGCCCACGGGTGGTCGACGGGAACGGCTCGCACAGCGGGAGCACCGCCGCGAACGTGAAGGCGACGAACACACCGGCCACCGGCGCCCCGTAGAGGAGTCCGGCGTCGAAGGACACCAGCACGGCGGGCAGGCCGAAGATCAGCGACCCGAGCGCGCCCAGCGTGATCGCGACGAGCGGCCACACCGTGTCGCGTTGCGGGAGGAGCAGCGCCACCAGCAGACCCAGCGCCGCCGGCAGGATGAGTACGAGCAGCGTCAGAGGCACACCGGCGAAGGGGATGCCGGCGAGCGCGAGCAGCGCGACGAGCGTGAACGCTCCGCACGTGAGCGCGGCGGCCGGACGGTCGCGACCCCACCATGATCGCGCGACCAGCAGGACGCCGAGGGCCGCGACGACCGCCGCGAACTGGAAGACACCCGGCCGGTAGGGCTCGTCGGCGACCGGCGCGGCCGTGCCCGGATCGACGGTCTGCACGATCCACCACGGCAGCCACGCCGCGCCCGCCGCGAGCACGGCGGCGAGCAGGGCCACGGCCACGGCTGCGCCGACCTGCCAGGCAGACGTCTCGCCGCGGCGCACCCGCAGTACGACGATCGCCCCCACGATTCCGGCCAACGCGATCGCCCCGACGATCTCGGCCCAGCGCGGAATGTGGAGAAGTCCCCAGGGCGCGGTCGTCACGACCTGGTCGCCGCCGTCGTCGACGGCCGTGAGATCGGATCCGGCGAGCGTGCGGGCGGTCGCGAGGGAGGTGTCGCCCATGTGTTGCAGCGACGTCCGGCTGAGACGGTCGGGGGTGTCGAGAGGGCTGTGGTAGTACGCCGAGCCCGCGGAGATCGCGGTGTCGAGGGCGTGGTGGCCGTGTTCGGCGAAGCGTCGGAAATCGGTGTCGTTCGGCAGTGCCTCGAAGATCAGCTCGGTGAGGGAGTCGGCGTTCGCTCCCGGCGCTCCCGCGAGGCTGTCGATCAGGACGCCGTTCGGTGAGGTGATCCGGAAGGTCGTCGGAGTACCGGCGTTTCCGCGCGCCTCGTGGTTGAGCACGACGACGGGACCGGCCCGCACCGACTCCGCGCCCACGAACCGGTGGGCGCCGAGCAGACCGTTCTCCTCACCGTCGGTGAGCAGGACGACGACGTCGTTCCGTGGGGGAGGACCGGAATCGATGGCACGAGCGACCTCGAGGACCGTGCCGACGCCGATCCCGTCGTCACCCGCGCCGGGGGAGCCCCGGACCGTGTCGTAGTGTGCGGCGAGCACGACGGTGCCGGTGGGGTCGGTACCGTCCCGGGTCGCCACGATGTTCTGCACGCGGGCGCCGCGTTGGGTCGCCTCACCGGACCGCGCCATCCATCCGACACCGGAGTCGACGCGGGTGGACCACCCGAGTTCCTCGAGGACGGCGACGAGATGGTCGCGGGCATCGGCGTGGGCGGTCGATCCGAGCGGCCGTGGGCCGGTGGCGATCGCGTCGATGTGTTCGCCGGCGCGGGCGGCGCTGAAGACGTCGGCGGGGGCGTCGGTTCCGAGCGGCTCGTCGGACCCGGGGAACAGGGCGACGAGGCCCGCCACGAGGAGGACTCCGATCAGTGCGAGGACACGGCTACCCAGTGCCGTGAATCGGCTGCGCGGGGACCGGGCCGGGTGGCGAACAGCCGCGGCGAAGTCCATGGGTGCAGCCTAGCCGCGAATGCAGCGGTGCCCCGGCAGACTCGGCCGGGGCACCGCGATCGGATCCGATCGATCAGGAGGCAGGCGCCCAGCTGTCGGGTCCGAACACCTCGTAGTGGATGTTCTCGGCCGGGACGTTGCGCTCGATCAGGGCCTCGCGCAGCGAGAGCATGAACGGCAGCGGACCGCACAGGTAGGCCTGGGTCTTCGGGTCGAGCGGCAGATCGGAGATGTCGGCGCGTCCGACGCGGACCGTCTCGAGCGGCTGGCGGTTGCCGAGGTCCTCGTACCAGCGGTACAGCTGGGCCGACGGGATCTTCTCGGCGAGCGTCTCGAGCTCGCGGCGGTGGGCGTGGCTCGCGACCGAGCGGTCGGCGTGCAGGACCGCGACGGGACGCTCGTCGCCGATGCCGGCGAGGTGATCGAGCATGCCGATCATCGGGGTGCATCCGATACCGGCCGACGCCAACAGGATCGGGGTGTCGTCCTCGGTGAGCACGAGATCGCCGAAGGGAGTGGTGACCTCCAGTTCGTCGCCCTCGAAGACGTTGTTGTACAGGAAGTTCGACACCTCACCGGCGGGAAGCACGGTGCCGTCGGGCGCGGTGGTCTCGAGGACCCGCTTGACGGTGATGCGCCAGTCGCCCTTCGCGGGTGCGCTGGACAGGCTGTACTGACGGATCTGGCGGGCACCGTCGGGGAGGTGGACGCCGACCGACAGGTACTGGCCCGGACGGAAGGCGGGCAGCGGGGAGCCGTCGAGCGAGGTGAGCACGAACGAGACGGTGTCGGCGGACTGGTGGACGCGGTCGGCCACGCGGACGGTGCGCCAGACGTCGCCGGCCTCGACACCCGCGGCCCGGTACAGATCGGCCTCCATCGAGATGAGCGTGTTGGCCATCAGCCAGTACAGCTCGTCCCATGCCTTCGCGACCTCGGGAGTCACTGCCTCTCCGAGGATTTCGACGATCGCCTCGAAGAGGTGCTTGTGGA
>Ga0182741_1005489_pt1 | contig 11736 bp, 3 predicted proteins | sample eDN5th37CBELigOP_FD_128874 | JGI IMG/M metagenome (GOLD analysis project Ga0182741, IMG submission 128874) | Enriched Organic Plus compost microbial communities from Emeryville, California, USA - eDNA 5th pass 37_C BE-Lig OP (version 2) (version 2) ...
GCAACAATGGGCCATGGAATTTGGCACTCAAGATGTGAGGGTTGGAAAAAGTCGACACTTCGATGAACGTAAATGTGATCAAATCCATTTGGACGTGACAGACGCTTAACCTACCGTTCTCATTTAGGATGAGGTATCCAACGACGCCTGGATGACTCTGGAGCCGCCTCAGCGCCGCGTCAACGTTGCCCTCGTCAGCCATCTAGACTCGGTACTAGGAAAAGGGAGAGCAAGAAAGGGGCGTAAGCGGAGTCTACCGGGACAGTGAGGGTGCACACAGTGTCGAAAAGATATGTAGAAGAGCTAAGCATCGTGATGAACACCACATCCTCGCGCGTACCGAGATACGCGAAGTTATCCAATCTGCAGAAACGGTTGAAATTCGACCGAAAAATTCAAATTCGTCGGGTACGATATACGACGCGGCAGGAGGTGCAGGTCTTCATTAATTCTGAAACTTTTTGTGGCATAGGGCCGTCTAACATCGAGCCAAGCCATTCATCTATCATATCCGAACTCCCGCTCTGTGGTCTGTTGTGCAATGCAACACAGAAATTCCAAGCGCTTTCCAGAGTCAGGGGAGTTAAAATACTCGACTGAGAGGCTTGGGAAACGTGGTTGTGAGTAAGTGGATTTACCGAAATTGACGGCGTATCTGACAGTGTGCAGGGGTGTCACCACTTTATTCTGAATCTAGACTTGGAGATGTTCGCACAGTTCTACATCCTGAGTCCGCGAGGTGACTCGATTATCTTCAGAAACTTCAGAACAGATATCAACAAGTCCACGGCAGAGATCTTCTTCCGTCATGCACGCTTCTGGCAGGGCAAGGCGCAGGAGGCGCCCCCTGTGTTCAACATTGACGGCATCCACTACATGTGGTTGAAGAAGGCCGGCCTATATTTCGTGCTGTGCTCCCTGGAAAACGTCTCCCCGTGCATGGCCATGGAACTCCTGATTCGTACGACCAAGCTGCTGAAGGATTTCTGTGGTGTACTGAACGAGGAATCCGTCCGAGCGAACTTCACTTTGATCTACGAGGTCATTGACGAGGTGTTTGACTGGGGTTACCCACAGTCTACGACCAACTCCGAGTCAATGCGCATGTACATCTACAACGAGCCAGTCGAGGTGACAGAGAGTGAGTCCAAGTTGCGTTTGCCTCACTTCAGTGGAAAAACTATGCCTTCATCAGCGGTAGATAAGCCCATCCACACACGCGATAGGGAATCTAAGAACCGCATTTTCGTAGATGTTTACGAGCGCATCTCTATGACTTTCAACAGCAGCGGAACGCTCCTCAACAAGGGAATCGATGGTACAATTCAGCTAAAGTCTTATCTCGGCTCCAAACCAGAGTTGCACATGGCATTGAACGAGAACTTGGTGATTGGCCGCGCATCTGGTGCTCGCGCGAATGTGTCTACCTACGGTGTAGTTGAGTTAGAGGACTGTAACTTCCACGAGTGTGTTCGAGACAATGACTTTGAGCAGCACAAGATTCTGACGATGAATGCACCAGATGGTGAATTCGTCGTGATGAACTATCGCGTTGGATCGGAATTCCGGCCTCCTTTCCGTATCTTCCCATTCTTCGAGTTGACAAGCTCGCACAAGTGTGAGCTCGCGATCAAGCTCCGATGTGAAATTCCGGCGACTCACCACAGCTCCGCGGTCTTCGTACAGATCCCCATGCCAAAGTCAGCAAGTTCAGTATCGCTACGCGTGCCGCCGAGCCAATCGGCCGAATACGACGAGCGTGAGCGGGTCGTGAAGTGGAGGATCGGACGAATGCAGGGTAATACCGAAAGCATGATTCGCTGCTCCATCGCTCTTTCATCCGCACAAACCGCCAGTGTCCGAAAGGATATTGGTCCCATTGCAGTGCAATTTGAGATTCCTTTCTTCAACACATCTAATCTACAGGTTAAGTACTTGCGTGTGCTCGACCCAACGACTCACCGCGAGATCCCCGACACAAAGGTTTGGGTGCGATATATTACAAGGTCGAATGCATATGTATGTCGTCTGTAGTCAGTCTTGAATCCGCGTTGGGTCGGTCCCAAACTCAGCCTCCTAAGTTCAGTCATAATCGTCACCACTAAGCCTGCTTGGGTTAAGGTTGATTGAGTTATGTGATCGCCTCTAGATCTCGGAAAGGATCTGCAACTAGCTCTTCTCGAGTGGTTGAACCGTCATTCATTTGCAACAACAATACATCACCGCATGGACTAGTATCAACATATGAGGTATACCCAAGTGCCTGCACTCTTTGTTTCGTCCCTTGCCCGCGTATGGTGCAAGGGCAACCTGGAAGGGGCCCACTCGATGAGCTGGTGTCTCCCTGCAGATGATCATCACTCGAACCAATTCTGGGCCAGGACGGATAGGAGAAGTGTGAGTTCAAATTCACAATTCATTCTTGAAGACTCCAGCACTTGGACGGAAGATACCGCACGAGAAACCCACTTTTCATGCGGATCTCGCCAGTATCAGCGTAATGGAGGTCTCAGAATCCAGTAACCGTGCTCTCACAGCACGGGAGACGGCTGTCCCAAATTCAGCACCGGAGAGTGAAGAGCCTCCCGTCATGGATAACGTGCCAAGTGTGCCTGTGGGGGAGGCTGCCCCGCCAGAAGTGCAGATCGCTGGACTCCAGACCGACCGCTTGATTACTTTCTTCGATGCAGCAGATCCTAATGCACTCCTCAAGGCAAAAAGGATATCGGAACAGGCTTTCTCTGAAAGATCGCGTATGGATTTAACTCTGTATCAGCACTATATTCTGCATCTGCAAGGAGCACTATTCGCCTCACAGGAAATGTACAACTTGGTTGTCCTCCAGCGGCAGCAGAATCAACTTAACTCTCGTATTTCAGGTCAGGCCTTCGCCTCCAGTGAAGAAAATGATCCAGAACTCATGGCTAGAAGCGCAGCCAAGGTACTGAGCGAACTGTCGAGCCAGTTCATGAATCTTGCAGACAAAATTGCTGGCGTTGTATCGTCCAACAGCATGAATGTTGCTGCCTCTGCACTACCCGCTACGGTATCCGTGACTCCGACAAGACACGAGGAATCGTTGACTAGTGTCAGTAAGTGTCAACAGCACGACTCCAGCAGCAAAAAAGAAACGGAGGTAGATTCGTCATCATCTACACTGCTCGCACCAGACCGGGACAGTCAAGTCGGTCACGTGAAGGAGAAGTCAACAGAATCAAACGTGCCCAACTGTCCACAAATCGAGCCGACACAGAAGATCGCACCAACTGTGACCAGTCCAGTATCTTCCGAGTCTTTGGACGAAAGCGGCGGACAGAAACAGCCGGAGCGCGTGATTTCACATATCCCTCAGAAGCTTCCACTGCACCTGAATGTAATGGAGTTAATTCTTCATAAGCTAAGTCGCGACGCAAAAATTCCAACCAGTAGAGAGAGCGCCGAAAAGGTGCAAATGGCTCGACCCTCGGACAATGAATGGGATGGATATGAGCGCGTTATTTATCGCCATCCGAACTACTTTCAGCCGTACTTTATTCCAAGCACGTACGTTCGTGTGATGCCGCCCCACCCCATGGTACAGGTACCTGTTGCATCCCCTGTACCTATCATCCCAGCAGCGGCTCCGCAAGCATCAATGATGCAACCACATCCTCCAATATCGCCACCACCACCGCAGCCGTCGCCGCCTGTCCGAGTGTGGAAAGCACCGATGCAAAGTCGAACAATGACATTCACCGGACTCTCTCGATATCACCCTCCAGCGTCAAATGCTGCCCGAGCTTCGACTAAGCCAACAGCCATATATAACGTAGAACTCGTTATTATGCCTGCAGCCACTGAGGCTTCCCAAGACCATGTATCCCAAGCAAATGCTACCTCGAAAATCCCAACGAATTCTATTGACAGCACTGAGCCTGGAACAAGCAAAGAGTCTATCGCTTCCCGAGTGCTTGGAAAGGGTGTTATACCCGCAACTGCTGAAAGCAAAGGTCCATGTGTCCTGGCTTCGTCGATTGAGCCGCCGCTCCGCATCCCCCTTTCGATCGGAGCGGGCGGCATGCCCCGGTACCCGAGCCCACAGACCTGGGCGAGGATCATGAATGACTTGCAGCGTCGAGTGACTCCAGGACATAACGCAGTGACAGCAACCGCGACAGTGGCCAGCAGTACCACACCTCGCAGCATGTCAAGGGTTCCTCTTGCATCGCGAGCAACAGCCTCCACTTCACATGGATCGTCAAGAAGCCTCACCTTTTCGCTGGGTTCCCCACGCGTCTCTGCTTTGAGACCGGTGACTCGTTCGGAGACCACTGCTCAACAACCCTCTAAAACACCAAATTCAACGACGAAGAGTGCCATCATCTCCAAGAGTACACCACATTCACAGCCTGGAGCGGGTATCAAGAGGCAAAGCACTTCACAGGACTCAACAGCACAGGGTACGATGCGATCCGAAAGTGACCTGTCTGCGGTAGCCAAATCAGTCGCAGGCTCTCACATCCGCTCGAGATCCATTGGAGCTAACCCTCCAGTGAATCTTCAGGTCGCAAAAACGACAAAGATTGCACCTTCTTCCACTTCCACGACGATTCGTGCACAGACAGCCCCGTCAGGTGTAAGGTCGGAGGTCGGCATGTCCCACTCAACCAGCCAGGCCTTGAGCGATGCGAAGCGGAGGACACAAGGTGTTGCCACAACATCACAAGCCTCGCATTTAAGCAGAACGGGCACTCGCACTCAGCTTGCGACATCTGCTACTAGGCCTTCGAGCACACTTGCTCGAGAAACCGTGGGCGTTGCTACAGGCCAACGAGCTAAAGTGACAGCAGGGAGCGTCACGTCTCCTAGGCCTTCGGCGGCAGCACAACCAACTCAGATCCTTAGGCCCGGGACTAGTGGCTCGAGTAGCCTTAGAACCAGTGTGACGAAACCCTCCAATGCAGATGCTCGAACTACAATAGCCAAGCCCCTTCCGACTCAAATATCCAGAACAGGTATATCGAGCAAGGTGCCAGTCACAAGAGTGTCTGGTGGAAGCATTATTCCTAAAGGCACTGGTCGAGCCACCTCAATACCACAGCCCCAAGTGGTGGCAGAGCTGCATTCACCCAAGCGAACTGGATCCGTCAGCTCGACTTCGGTGTCAACAAAAGTGTTTGAGGAAGGTAATTCTGGCTTAAGAGTTAAGGTTGATGATGAAGGTGATGGTATTCGTGAAGACAACTTGTCAGAACATGGCGATGTAGACAAAGGTGCCGAACGTACAAGTGGCGATACTGAAGCTGACCCCGAGGCAACTCCAAGAACGAGAAAAGGTGAATTTGTTGATTTTTCATCGCTGTTCCGCTCCGGTGAGTCAAGCTATTCGGGAGGCGAGAGTAATGAGCTGGGAGCCCATACTGGGATCCCAAGTCGACTACTGAGCCGACTGACCGCAGGCAGCCGATCCCGAGCCGCAAGCTCCGGGGATGGCGATGAGGGGTCTCAGCCGGGCACCTCTGAGCAAACGAACCCTGACGAATCAGACGAAGAATCTCAGCGTTTGCTGACGAGGTTGCGGAAACGCCAAGAACGTGCTGAGATTGCCCGCAAACGCCAGTTAGAAAAGTACCGAAATGTCCAACATATGCGAGAACAGAGACAGAGTGAAGGTATCCGCAAAGTGCAGGAGGACGCTGCACAAAAGGCATCGCAGTCAGGAAAGCTGCTTCAGGAGCGGCTTGAACGTGCCGCTGCCTTACATCGAGCCTTTCTGGATACGATTCGTAGAAGGGCCGGAGATGAGGCAGAGAAGGTTCGAGCAGCCGGTTTTGTATTAGCACTTCGTCGATTTGAAGCTGGATGTGAAGCGAATGATCGGCGTGAAGAGATTTCTCGCAAGTTGGCAGAGGGCGAGAGCCGTCGTAATGCCCTGCTCGCGAGGAGGATGGCAAGCTCTGCCTTGGCCGCTGAACGTGCAGAACGTGCCGCTGAACGAAAGCGCAAAGCCATGGCAACCTTCGACGCTCTGCTCGGTGGAGGTATTGGCGGAAATGTCATTGCATCTATGCTGCAGAGTGAATCAGACATTACAAAGCCCTCCGCTTCCCTATTCTCCTCCGGATTGTGGTGGAGCCTGACCCATCGGCAACCCATTTTCAATTCTAACTCGAGCCAGCTATTTTCTCCATCAAGTCCAGCGCAGTCCAAATCTGCATCGCAAGTAAGTCAAGAGTCCAGCTGGGTTGCATTATTGGGTTCGAAAAGTCCTGCGCTCGGTCTCCTAATGGCTCGACGTGGTGGAATTTTCCACGACTCGTCGAGTATTGACCAAGTGAATGAAGTCGAGCCCTCCAGCGACGACACAGGCACACATGAGAACGTAGGCAATGAACCTGACTATACCATGCCTCTGCTATTCGAACCGGCTCCTTCGCCGCTCTACAATCCTAAGTCCTTATTTAACCTCGGGAGCACAACTCCGTTGTTCGCACCGTCGACATACCCCCCAATGTTGAACTACTCAACAGCGCTCAACAGCAAGGTTGGAAGTTTCGATATCATGCACAACTACTTTCCACCCCTGTTAGCAGCATCGCACATGGGCAACGCTGCGTTACCCAACATCACGGAACAGTCTAAATCGAATCCTTCTACGAATGCTACTCAGCCCTCTGCTTCATCGCTTACGACTGGACTAGGGGTGTTAACACTGGACCCCATGCTGTCCGGTTACCAGCATGTGTCGCACCTTCCATCACACAGCGAATCTAGGTATCCTGTTCTCGGGAATACAAGTGCAGAACCACTCAATTCAATAGCTGATGGATTGGGTGCGCTCCCAGCACTTGATAACTCTCTATCACTCGGTGACAGTCGCTCGACAGCGAATGCTGAAGCTCATGGTGACTCCGTCATAACGCCTACGAGTACACCGCAAATGAGGCCTATGCTACGCTCCACAGATGCAAGTCCACAGCGGGCATCCGTGCCAACCCAAACCGTCCCAGCGCTGCCTGCCTCGCCTGCGAAACGCAGAATCATTCCGTTGTTGCAGCTCGAAGTACTGTCACACACCCCGCAAACGTCTGAAGCCGGCTCGAAGCGAGCAGTACATGACATCCTGGAGCGTAATGTGACGCCGACTACCACGGCCGGGCAGTCGTCCGCCCGATTCATCAGTGATGAAGCCCAGAGGTGGCTTGTGACTCCAACGGAGAGTACCTCTATGGCGAAAGGAACGGTCGAACAACCGCTCGTTTTGGAGGGTCATGAAGAAGGACCGAAGCTCGCTTGTGCGATCTGTGAAATTCAGCTTCCAAGTGAGACTCATGCTGCAAGGGATCACATTAAGACACCTGAGCATATTTCGATGGCGGATGCCCTTCGAAAACGCATTGAAACGGGAGGGAAACCTCCAAGAGCTACCGAGCATCAACAGGACTCACAATCCGCAGCCAATTCGCAGCATGCGACCATATCAATGAGCAAAAGGCTTTTGGAAAGTCCTTATGCGTGCATTGTTACCACCTCTGAACTGGAACGGCGGACTACTGCGCGTGAACGTGCGCAGCGAAATAAGCTGAAAAAGAAAAACAAGCGCTTAAGACGCATCTTGGAGTCCCAGCAATCACCTGAAAGCTCGGAGACGATCGAGCTAAAATCATGTGAAGATCCACGGAACGATCAGCTCGGGCTCATGGAACAGCATGTCTTTGAGAGCATCGAAGAGGAACATGTTGTGGATGATGTTGAAGCCGAACTACCCTTTGAGGGCGGTCTCGATGACGGTGCAGATACACGAACTGATTCAATTTTGGCACTTGCTGACCTATTTGCAGATATTGATGTGGCAGCACTCGCACTAACATCTCGCAGTACTGCACCCGAGAGTGTTGAGGTTTCGCTTATGGGGGCTTCTAATTCGCATCCTATGATTATTCGTCCACATGCAGCCAGAAATCGACGAAAGAAGCCTCCAAAGAGTTTGCAACTTGGTGCAAGCGATCTGTATACCGAGCACTCAACTGTTCATTCTCTCGCGAAGGAACTCTATCTGGCCACTGAGGATGGCCTTGGCTTCGTTGCACCCACTGTTCCTTCCCTCAAGACGCTCACGGAGGCTCTGGCAGCTGCAACCAACGACGTAGTGACGCTCATTCGGGCCAAGACTGCATCACCTCACAATGATATTCCGGCGGATACGAGCGCATCGCTGTGCAAACTGGTAGACCAATCCTTAGCATTGTTGGAATTACTCAGTCCAAACAAAAAGTGGATAACGGACATTGTCGTTCAAACACTAACACCTGTCTCCTGTGAACCAACACACCCGAGTTACTTGGAGTCCACCTCCCATGTCACCCTCACCTGGTCATTCAGCTGTCACGGGTTGTTCAGTTTGAAAGACGCTGTGAGCTCAAGTGAATCAGCAGCAGCTGTCCTACCTGATTCTGCCTCGCTGTTTAACCGCCTGGCGACAGCTCTACGTGAGCCGCTAGGTCGCCTTGCGCTAGGACAGGGATCCAAAGCATTGTTCGAGACACTTGGACCTCAGGAGTCAAAGAGAGTCACAGACGACGAGGAAAATGGAGTTGAGGCTGATCAAGACGAAGCTTTCCTTGATACTATACATGCTTGGTTTGATGAAGATGCTGCGTCTAGCGACGATCTCAGAGCTACTGTTCTGAGAATCGATCCACGCAAGCTGGAATCACTGACAAAGGTCCAGAATGCGTTAGATTCGCTTGCTTCTCCTCTACCGTCTATTGATGCGACTGAAAATGCAATGCGACAACTGATCGATGGACTCTCGGAATGTCCTGTTATGCCTGCCACACTCATTGCAGCGCTTGAGCGGTCGTTAATCCTCGTCTCGGCCTTGGCAGCACATTCACCGACTCTTACTCGTGAGTTGCTTCTCACCCATTCAAGTTCATATTCTTCGCGGCGTTGCACGATTTTCGAATTTGTCTCAAAAGGAGCCGTAAGCGAACCAGCCAATGATGCAGGTTTAGCACGATTGGAGTCCACGGAAGAGCGTGCAGACTTGACTTCGTCCCGCCAGCAGCACTTGTCACGAGTAAAACTCTTGACAAGGCCATATGTAAAGTCTAACTCACATCCGCGACCCCAGGCATATGTTGGTTCTCAATCCACACAAGATCCTTACAATCCTGCAATGCCCAGATCGCTACGGATACTCAAGGTGCTTTCGGTTATTACGGCTCCACGACCTGGTCACGGACCCCAAGCGGATGCGAATGACTCTACTCAGGTGATGGCTATCTCGGCCGCGGCAGCTTCGAACTGCGACTGTCCAATCCAACTGGACAGTGCGACGTCGCTGCAGCAATCTCTTGCGTTTGCAACACTGCCAGCCGCGTCCTTGATTGATATTGCCGTAGTCGGTAGTGAGCTCGCGAAGGCCTCCCATTCCGCAACCTCCGAACTGAGTCAACTCTCCATTTTCCAGTGTCTGAAGAATGCTGCCCAGCAGCCTCTAACAGTGCTGTTTGAAAGAAACGTTTTTACCGGAAGGTTCGATACCGTGACTGAGGAAAAGGATGTCTCTCAACGAGAAGTGGCAAGCCAGGCTTCTGAGGATCCGTCGAAAAAACGTTCTATGCTCAAGGATTTGTATACCTGGCTTGCAAACATGCCCCCTCCGGCAGCAGATACCAAGCTCAGCTGGCTGCATTTGCCGTTGACTTGGGCAGGTCCAGCGTCAGCCGTTGGAGCTGTATTGACGGCACTGCTTTCGTGCCCCTTGACTGATAAGGAGTCATCAGATATCTCCAGCCAAAGCTACCACCGTGCCAGACGAGCACGTTTTGCCCTAGGTGGAATTGTTCGGGGTGATGGTGGGCTGTCTCGATTACTTGGCATCCTAGAGATGATGCAACATCGGGCAGAACTTACTGTCAATGCACCAGCCTGCCTTCGTTGTATTGACTTGTCTGACCCTGACCCCAACATCAGCACATTAGGTCGAGCACTGGGCAAGGTGCTCTTCTCTTCATTGGTGAAAGCAAGTGGCTTCCATGATAATGAAGCCGAAGTTAACTCGGATACCATTTCTTCGCATGTGACCGCCGCGGGGCTTGATCTCTCATTAACCGTCCTCAATTGCTTCCAGCAAGATACTCTACTCTTGGGAGCCACTGCCGCGCAGGCATCGCTTCAAGTCTCACTCCTTGAAGCTCCATCGCCTGGTCCACAACAGAATTCTAATTCCCCTAGTACAGACCGACTGCTGGAAGCCTATCTCTCGGTTCTGGGTGTCAGTTCACTTGGAAACGGCTTTGTTCGGCGATCACATGGGTCAGGAGGAGATTCAAAGCGCGACTCGACGCAGTCCCAAGACACGGAAAGAGCTGATTTTGATGACTGGCTCGTGCGATCAATTTGCTCCGTGTCAGCTCTTCAAGGACTTTATGTGTGTGGACGACGGGCACCCAAAGCCTTCGCGAGCTTCATCGATTCTAACTACCCGTATTTGTTGCATGCTTTGCACGCGGTACTTTCTCCAACCCTAGGTATTGTCAACACACAAGATCAAGCTCATGAATCAACCGACACGATCGCTTTTGTCAGCCTTATACTGTTTGTTTTCGCTGCCACACAGGCCAGTTCTGCAGCACAAGAAGCATTGAGTTGGGGCCCCAGGCCGTCTCTATTGATGTCCATTTCACACGTCACTCAACTCAAACTTCAGGCAGGTTTAGCTATTGCGGGAGATCCGAAGCGAGTGGTCGAAAGGAAGACATTGCTAGCTGTAGCTGCATTTGCAATGATTTGTATCGCGACTCTTTGTGCAGCCTCGGAAGCATGCTGGCGCGTGATTTTCTTCGGTTCAGCTTCAGATACTCGATGCTCGGTTAGGGAGATCTTCATTGATGTATTTGGACTGCACAAATTTGTACCACAATCTAACGGCACTCGGAGTAGAGGTAGTGAAACAGATGACGATTTCTCATTGACGGCACACGTTGAACAGTTCTTGCGCCCGCCTTTGCTCTCCAACTGGATTATTCGGAAGATCCAGCAAAGGTTTGAGGACCTCCATGATCCTGTAAACAGTTTGTTGTCCGATGGTGAGGAAGCGGAGGACACATAACATTTCTGAAGGGACCATTATGAGAATACAAGTTGAGATCACATGCTTTTTATGGACGTCGATCCCCTTCACTGGCTCCACTGCGCGTCAAGCAGACTGACAACCCTGGATTCACATTGTAAGAAATCAAGACGTACATCGAGACTGCATCAAATCTCTCGAAAAACCAAACAAAATGAGAAGTTAGGAACTCAAATGTGAGGTACTTTGGGACAACTACAACATGGTGTTGGAGAAAAACATGCTGATGTTGAAGAAAATCATGCTGGATAGAGCATGGAATATGGATGGGTGGCATTTACACAGGATGCAAGGTTATGAACCAGGACTCGTAGGATATGGTATGGAGGAGACTCAAATACCTTGTGAGTACCTGGTATCTAGGAAATTGAGCATTTGAGCAGACTCCTGTAGCTCAACTATGCAATGAATATAAGCTATGCAAAACAATAAAAAGAAAAATTGTCGTCGGCCGCGTTGTGACCTCAGGTCCTCAAACTGTCGGCACTGCACTGTGAAAGAATAAACGAAAAGACCAAAGATGCTACCACAAGTCGACATTGCTAGCATCAAAGCGAAATCTAAACAAAATAACAAAGTATATACTATGGTGAATGCTTTGGATAGTAAAGGATTAA
>Ga0182741_1005490_pt1 | contig 11736 bp, 7 predicted proteins | sample eDN5th37CBELigOP_FD_128874 | JGI IMG/M metagenome (GOLD analysis project Ga0182741, IMG submission 128874) | Enriched Organic Plus compost microbial communities from Emeryville, California, USA - eDNA 5th pass 37_C BE-Lig OP (version 2) (version 2) ...
CAGCGCGCCGACAGGCTGTGGTGGTCTGCGGCGACCCTCCTCAGCCTCCCCTTCCTCGCCACAGGGCACCTGACACCGGCCGTCGAGACGCTGGCGCAGGTCCTGGCCGCCTGGCTCCTGTTCCGCTCGGCGACCGCGCTGCGCGAGCGCCTGGCGCCGAGGGGCCTCACCGGCGTCATCGGCGCGGGCCTCGTGGTCGGCCTGCTCATAGCGTTCCTCGTCGGGCTCCGGCAGCTGGACGGCTTCCGCTGGGAGACGGCCCGCACGCCCCTCGACGCCGTCACCTGGCAGACGCACCCGGCCACCTTCGGCCACATGATGCTGGTGCTCTCTGCCCTCCTGGCCATAGTCGTGCCCTCGCCGCGCCTACGCGTCGTCGCGCTGGGCATCGGGGCGGCCGGGGTCGTCCTCTCGGGCGCGCGCGAGGCCATGATCGCCTGGCTCCTGGTGGCCGTCCTGCTGCGCTTCGTCGGCCGCCGCAGCGCCCCCGGCACGCGCGCGGCCGAGTGGGTCCTCATCGCCGCCATGTTCCTGCTCGCCTCGGGCGCACTGACCCCCTTCGGGATCGGGCGCACGGGCTTCCTGACCGCGTTCCAGCCCGCGCCGGCCGACGCCAACGTGTTCCGCGGCACCGACGTAGTGGACGGCGACTGGTGGTTCCCGCTGGGCGTCACGTTCGGCGGGGCCTCGCTCGAGGTCGAAGGGGTGGCCAGGCCGGCGATCATCGTCACCAAGCGCTCCGAGGACCCCTGGTCCCGCCTGCAGCAGGTCATCACGCTCGAACCGGAGCAGACCTACACGCTGAGCGCCGTGCTCAGGCCCATTGGCGACGCGCGGCCCGGCTTCGACGGCTGGGGCGTGCGGCCCGGCGACGACGCGGCCACGAACCTCGGCACCACGCTCAGCGGCGGCGCCCACGAGGCCAGGGCCACGGGGGCGCTCACGGTGCTGCACTCCAGCGCCGTCGACCTGGGCGATGGCCTCCTGAGGGCGCAGGTGACCTTCCGCTACGAGGGCGCGGACCCGCTCGTCTGGTACGTGGGCGTGGTGCCGGACCGCTCCAGCCTCGCCGGCGCCAGCACGATCTTCGCCGAGCTGCAGCTCACGGCCACCGACGCCCCCTTGCCGTACGTGCCCGGCCGCGCCGAACGCGGCGTGGCCTCGCTGCGCGTGTCGCGCTACCCGATATGGCAGGACGCCTTGAACGCCATCGGGGCGCGGCCGCTCGTCGGCTGGGGCCCGACGGGGCTGCCGGAGGCCGTCTCCACCCTCGACGCCCAGCAGGCGCGGCTGCGCCCCGTCGCCTCGCACGCGCACAACATGCTGCTGGCCGTGTGGGTCGAGCGCGGGGCGATCGGCGCGCTGGGGCTCGTGGCGCTGTTCCTGGCCCTGGCGCTGCGGGCCGTGCAGCAGCGCGACCGCGCCGCGGCCGTGGTGCTCCTGGGCGTCGTGGCGCTGAGCACCTTCGACGCCACGCTGCTCAGCGGCGCCGTCCTCTACCCGCTGGCGGCCGTGCTCGGCTGGCGCGCCGTCGGCAAGCGGGCGTTCGCCAAGGCGGAGACGGGCCTGCTGAGCGCCACCTCGGTGAGGCTGGCGCTGGCGCTCGGCGACGCGGCGGCGGGGGCCGCCGCCCTGGCCCTCGGCGTCATGGCCGCCGGCGGCGAGGCGACGTTCACCCCCGCGCTCGCCTACGCGAGCCTCGCGTGGCCGATCGTCGGCCTCCTCACCCGCCACTACCCGGCCTACGGGCGGCCCAGCCACCTAGAGCTCGCCGGCTCCGTGACCGTGGCCGCCACGGGCTCGCTGCTCGTCGCGGGCGCGACGGTGCTGCTCCCGCCCCTCCACCTCTCGGCCCCCGCCCTGGCCGTCGCCCTGGGGGCGAGCCTGCTGCTCGTGCCGGCGTTCCGGGCCCTGGTGAAGCTCGTCCTCCGCGCCCTGCACCTGTGGGGGCGAGCCGTCGTGGTGCTGGGAACCGGCCCCAGCGCCGCGCGCGCCGCCAGCCACCTGGCCACGCACCCCGGGCTGGGCCTTCACCCCGTGGCGGCCTTCGGGGCGTCCACCTGGGACCTGGCCAACCCGCCGGTGATGGGGCAGCTCGACGACGCCTGGGACTACGTCCGCGACAACCGCGTCCAGCACGCGGTCGTGGCGCCCGACGCGGCGCGCGAGCTGGCCTTCGACGAGGTGCTGCGGCGCGCCGACAGGCAACTGCGGTACGTGCAGTACCTGCCCGACCTGGGCGGCCTGCCGACAAGCTCGGTGACGGCCGCGCCGCTGGGCGCGTCGCTGGCCCTCGAAGTGAGGAACCAGCTCGCCTCGCCCACCAACAGGACCATCAAGCGGGCCATGGACATTGCGCTCTCCAGCGTGATGCTGCTGGCCTTGGCCGTGCCACTGCTGCTCATCGCGCTGCTGGTGCGCCTCGACTCGGCTGGCTCGCCCTTCCACCTGTCACCGCGAGTGGGTCGCGGCGGCAAGCCGTTCCGCTGCCTGAAGTTCAGGACGATGTACGCGGACGCGGAGGAGCGCCTCGAGCAGCTCCTGGAGACCGACCCCGCGGCGCGCGACGAGTACTTCCGCTACCGCAAGCTCACCGACGACCCGCGCGTCACGCGCGTCGGCCGGGTCCTCAGGCGGCTCTCCCTGGACGAGTTCCCTCAGCTCGTGAACGTGCTCCTGGGGCAGATGAGCCTCGTCGGCCCGCGCCCCTACCTGGTCAGCGAGCTCGCCGACATGGGCCCCGAGCGCGACCTGATCTTCCTCGCCCGCCCCGGGATCACCGGCTACTGGCAGGTGGAGGCGCGCAACGAGGTGAGCTTCGAGGAGCGCCAGGCCATGGAGGCCCACTACGTCCGCAACTGGTCGGTGTGGTGGGACCTCGAGATCCTGCTGCGAACGCCCGTGGTGATGCTGGCCCCCAACGGCAAGTAGAGTCCCGGACGCGCGCCGCCGCGGCGCTCATGGAGGCGCGGCCAGGGGCGGTAGACTCTCATCCGTGCCCGCAGTCGAGACAGGCACCGTGCCAGCCCCGGCCTCGAGCGCGGCGCCCAGCAGCGGCCGGCGCGCTCGCGCGGCGAATCGCACGCTGCGCGCGTTCAACGCGCTGACGCGGCCGCTCTACTGGCTCTACGAGCGCCGGCTGATGAGGGCCATCCTCCAAGGCGGGAGGCTGCCGCGGCACATCGGCATCATCATGGACGGCAACAGGCGCTTCGCCCGCGCCGTCGGGCTCGACGTGAAGGCGGGCCACGACCACGGCGCCGACAAGGCGCGCGAGGTGCTCGACTGGTGCCTCGAGCTCGGCATCTCGCACGTCACGCTCTGGGGCTTCTCCACCGACAACCGCGGCCGCGCGCCCGACGAGGTGGCGCACCTCCACGCCCTCTTCGCGCAGCAGGCGCGCGACCTCCTGAGCGACGAGAAGCTGCACGCCAACCGCGTGCGGGTGCGCATCATCGGGGACACCTCCGACTTCCCCGAGGAGGCCAAGGAGGCCCTGAGGACCATGGAGGAGGCCACGCAGGACTACGACAACCTGCACGTGAACGTGGCCCTGGGCTACGGCGGGCGCGAGGAGATCATCGACGCCGTCAACGCCCTGCTGCGCGCCCGGCTGGCCGCCGGCGAGTCCCTCGCCGACGTAGCCGGCAGCGTGCGCGCCGAGGACCTCACCAGCCACCTCTACACGGCCGGCATGCCCGACCCCGACTTCGTCATCCGCACGTCCGGCGAGGTGAGGCTCTCCGGCTTCATGCCCTGGCAGACGGCCTACAGCGAGTTCTACTTCTGCGACGCGAACTGGCCGGAGTTCCGCAAGGTCGACTTCCTGCGGGCGCTCAGGAACTTCCAGGCCCGCGAGAGGCGGTACGGCAGGTGAGCGGGGACGACGTGGCGCCCATCCCCGACTTCCGCGCCGTGATCATGGCCGGCGGCCAGGGACAACGCTTCTGGCCGCTGTCCACGCCCGACAGGCCCAAGCAGTTCCTCGACCTTGGCAAGGCGGGCCGCACGCTCATCCAGCAGACCTACGACAGGGTCCTGCCGCTCGCCGGCTCGCCGGCCAACGTCTACGTGGCCACGGCGCGACGCTACGTTGGCCTCGTCTGCGAGCAGCTCCCCGACGTGCCGGTCGAGAACCTGCTGGTCGAGCCCACGCCTCGCGACTCGGCGCCGGCCATCGCGCTCGCCTGCCTCACCATCGCGCAGCGCCACGGCGACGTCGTGACCGGCTTCTTCTCGTCGGACCACCGCATCGGCCCCGGCTTCCACGACGCCATCCGCGCGGCCGCCCAGGTGGCCGAGGAGAGCGGCGGTCTCGTCACCGTGGGCATCACGCCCACGCGCCCCGCCACGGGCTACGGCTACATCGAGGCCGGAGAGACCGTGGGGCCGGCGCACCGCGTGAGGCGCTTCGTGGAGAAGCCGAGCGCCCGCACGGCCGAGGCCTACCTCGCCGCCGGCGGCTACCTGTGGAACGCTGGCATCTTCGTGTGGCGCGTCAACGCGGCGCTCGACGAGCTGGACCGCCACGCCCCAGACCTGATGGTTCCCCTGCGCAAGGCGTTCGAGGCGGGCAAGGTGAACGAGGCTTTCGCCGACCTGCCGCGCATCTCCATCGACTACGCCCTCATGGAGCGCACCGACAGGGCGTTCGTGGTGCGCGGCCGCTTCGCGTGGGACGACATCGGCGACTGGATGGCCTTGGAGCGGCTCTTGGAGGGCGACGGCACCAACACGGTGGTGGGCCGCCACGTGGGCCGCGACGCCTCGGGGAACATCGTCTACACCGAGGACGACGGCGACGTTGTCGTGACCCTGGGCGTCCACGACCTGGTGATCGTCAAGCGCGGCCACGCCCTGCTGCTCGTCCACAAGGACCGCGTGCAGGAGATCAAGGACCTGCTGGCCGACGAGCGGCTGAAGGAGCTCCTCAACGAGCCGGTCGCCAAGGGCTGAGGCTGCACGGCTCGGCCCCCTCGCGGCCTCGGCCGGCCGCCGACCCGGGTTCGGATCCGCACCTGGGCCCCGAGCCCGACGACCTGGGCGGGCGGCACGCGCGGGACCTCCACCGTCTCCACCGCCAGGACCCGCACGGTGCCGTGCAGCACGCGGTTGTGCCGCAGGTTGTTCAGCAGGGCGGCCGGGACCGAAGACGGGTCGCGCGACATGTGCACGCCCGTGACGGCTCGCGGTCAATAGGTCGTGCTAGGCGCCGTCTGGGACGGCGCCCGGGCCCCTCGAGAGGCCGCTGCGACGTCACCGCAGGAGCATAGACCGCTCCCCACCACGCCCGTCTGTCGCGGCCGACACCCCGGAGAGGATGCCTCACGGGGTCCGGAGTCAGCCCGCGCGGCCGTCGTGTCGCGCGGTCCAGCGGTCGCGCGAGTGAGGCAGTGCAGCCAAGAGCGCCGGGGCTAACCGCAACTGAGCACGGACCGGACGCGCGAGACCTCTGACCGCGGGAGCCTGCTCCCGATGGTCGACCACGTCGAGAGCCAGCCACACAGGTCGGCAGCACTTCTCAGACCCCTGCTCAGAGCCTCCTCGACGACCCAGAGCGAGCCGTGCACCTCGACGCCCTCACGCTCAGCCCTGATCCGCAGCGCCCTGTCAGCGGCGAGAAGGATGCGGCCGTGCGAGTGGGCATAGAACAGGTTCAAAGCGTCGATCGTGCTGAGCGCGGCTGACTTGAACCGAGAGGACTCGGTCCGCCACGAGGCCTCGGCCTTCACGACCTTGATGCCGGCAACTTCGATGTCACTCGCGATGGTGGGTTGCCGGTCATCGACGCATTCCTCCAGAACGACGTCCAGAACCTCCGTCTCTGCTATGCGCGGCAGCACGTCGATGCCACTCACGTACGCCAGGTCGATGAGCACGTTGGCGTCGGAGAGCAGGATCAAGCTTCGACGGCCTCCGATACCGGATCGGTCAGGTAGCGCTTGAGCTCCTCGCGCACCTCGCGTAGGGGCTTGCCGAGGACCTCGGCCGCGCGAGACCCCGTGATGAGGTCACCGACCAACGCCTGGAACGTGAGGACCTCGAGCCTGCTCCTCCGGCCAGCCTGTGGCGCGCGCAGCACTGGCTCTTCCCTGTCCCTGCCGAACCGTTTGTTGAGGACGCCGATCTGCTGACCGGCCTGGCGACCGCCGATGATCCCCAGGCTCTTCGCCCTAAGGACCACGGTCCTCATGCTGACCTTGTACTTCAGGCGCAGGTCCACGAGCACGGGGTCGGGGATCCATGGAAGGCGCAGACGACGCAGGTCCTTCAGGAACGCTCTCCTAGGCAGGAGGACCGCGCTGGCGAAGTGGTTGGCGACCTTCTCCCGTGGGTCCTTGGGGTTCGTCGTACCAGTGCCAGGGGCGGAGTACTCCCGCCTGTGGAATATCAGGTGGCCGAGCTCATGCAGCGCCGTGAAGTACTGGCGGTCGATGGGGTGGGAGGCGTTGATGACGATGACCCCGCCCCAGTCTTCCCGGAACGCCGAGAAGCCCGAAACGGAGTTGGGGAGCGGGTGACGCACGACCTTCATCCCGATGGACTCGAGGAGCTCGATCGCGTCGTCGATCGGCGCGTCATCCACTCCCAAGCCGTCCCTCACGCGCTCCGCGACGTCCTCGACCTCGTAGGGGTCGAAGCCTTCCATGGGCCTGGACTCGGGAACGAACGGAGCCTCCCCCAGCATGCTCTCGATAGCTACGTAGTCACCGACCTTGCGGTCGACAACCGCACGCAGCGCTGGAGTCAGTGCCTTCGGGTCGTCAGCCCTGAACAGCAGCCTGGGCCCCTCGCCAGGGCCGTCCTCGAAGAGGTCATCGAGCTGCACTCCTAGGGCGAGCGCGACGCGAGCTAGCTGCGCAAGCCCGACGTCGCGCTCGCCACGCTCCCAGGCCGCCACGGTCTGACGCGTGACGCCGACTCGCTCACCCAGCGCTTCCTGGCTGAGCCCGGCGCTCTCTCGCAGTTCGCGAATCCGAGTAACAGCTGGAGCCGTCACCTCGCCCATGATGAGACGCCTCCTGTTACGTTCACCTTACATCCCGACGGCGTACGCCGGGACGATGGCCGCCACAGCGCCGGGGCGCAGCCCCTAGCGGACCGCGCCCCTCGTAAGCTCCCTGGGGGTCGCTCAGAACAGTCCGGAGACGTCCACCTGCCCCTTGGCCTCGACGTAGGCGGTGTCCATCTGCGCCAGCTGCAGCTTGCCGGAGACGTCGTCGTTCACGGCGTGCCAGTAGGTGTAGCCCTCGATGACCCAGATGCCCGACTCGCGCGTGCCGTTGCCCGAGCCCTTCACGCCCCCGAAAGGCATGTGCGCCTCGGCGCCGACGGTGGTGTTGTTGATCGAGGACATGCCGGCCTCGATGTTCTCCTTGAAGTGGTGCGCCCACTCGCGGTCGTTGGTGTAGATCGCGCTGGAGAGGCCGTAGTCCACCGAGTTCGCGACCGCGACGGCCTCCTCGATGCCGTCGACCTTCACCAGGTTGATCGTGGGGCCGAAGACCTCGGTCTGGAAGACCTTCATGCCGGGCCTCACGCCCTCCCACACCGTCGGCCAGCCGTAGTAGCCGGCGTCGGGGTCGCCGACGAAGCCCTCGGGCGCCTTGCCAACCTCGATGCGTCCCTGGCCGTAGAGCAGCGTGGCGCCGTCCTCCTGGCCCCAGTCGTAGTGCTTCAGCCAGTTCTCGAAGAAGCGCTGGTTGATGAAGGGGCCGTAGAGGACGTCGTCGTGCTGGACGGGGTCGCCGATCCTGATGGCCTTGACCTTCTCGAGGAAGCGGCGCTTGAACTCGTCGTAGACGGGCGCGTCGACGATCAGGTTCCCGGCCGAGGTGCAGCGCTGCCCACCGGTGCCGAAGGCCGAGAAGACGGCGCCCTGGACGGCGTTGTCGAGGTCGGCGTCGCGCATGACGATGAGCGGGTTCTTGCCGCCCAGCTCCAGCGTGGGGTGGATGAGGTTGCGGCCGGCGATCTCGCCGATGCGCCTACCCACGGCCGTGCTGCCGGTGAACGCGAACTTGTCGAGGCGGCCCTCGTCCATCATGTCGACGAGGAACTCGCCGGCCGCGCCGGCGCCGCCGCCGAAGACGACGTTCAGCACGCCCGCCGGCACGCCCGCCTCCTCGATCAGCTTCGCGAACGCGTAGGCGACGGCGGGGGCGTCCTCGGACGGCTTCCACACGATCGTGTTGCCGGTCAGCAGGGCCGGGACGATCTTCCAGGAAGGCACCGCGATGGGGAAGTTGCCGGCGGTGACGATGCCCACGACGCCCAGCGGCCGCCTGTAGGTGGCGAGCTCCTTGCGGGGCATCTCGGAAGGCACCGTCTGGCCGTAGAGCCGCCGGCCCTCCGACTGGAAGAAGTGGCAGGTGTCTATGGCCTCCTGGACCGAGCCGCGCGCCTCCTTGAGCGTCTTGCCCATCTCGCGCGTCACCAGGCGGGCCAGCGACTCCTTCTCCCGCTCCAGCGCCTTGCCCAGCTGGCCGATGAGCTCGCCGCGGATGGGCGCCGGGGTGCGCGACCACGTCTTGAAGGCCTCCCTGGCCACCTCGCAGGCCTCACGCACCTGCTCCTTGGTGGCCTCGGGGAAGTTGCCGACGACGTCCGCTAGGCGGCTCGAGCTGCGCGAGGCGAACGTCCTCTCGCTGGACACGGTGCGCCCGCCGATGATGTTGCCGTACGTCCTGGCGGCGCCCGCCCCAGGCTCCCTCGTCGCTGTCTCCGTCATGATCCGCACGATACCACCGGCCCAATGGGCCTCCGTCGCCCAGAACGGCCCGGTGGGAGCGGAAATATCCAGACACTAGACCCGCAAGAGGTGGTCGTCGCGTTCGGGCCCACCACTCCGAGGCGATCCCCGAGCACATGTCCAACCACACGAAGGGTCAACGCGCTATTGGCACCGCGCCACGACGCGCGGGCACCAGCCGCCTGAGCCACGTTCGAGTGGGCTTCTCCACCGCCACGTACGCAACGACGCTGGCGCAAAGCGTCACAGACAGAGTCAAGAGGAAGTGCGCGTTGGTGTCGCGAGGGACCACGAAGTGATCGATGTAGAGAGCCACAGGGTAGTGCGCCAGGTAGAAGGCGTACGAGGCTTCGCCAAGGAACACGAGAGGTCTCCAAGACAGCGGTCTCGAGGGACCGCCACCCGCTGCCAGCGTGAGTACCACTAGGGCGAACACCGGACCCAGTGCACCGCTCACCAAGGCGCGTCGCGGCAGACCGATAGCCAGCCCGGCGACCAAGAACGCGCACGCCAACGCCCACGCTGGCCAACCAAGCCTCCGGAGCCGTCCCTCTTCCGGGTGCCGGATGAAGACCGTGGCTGCCGCCATCCCCAGTAGGAACTCCCCTAGCCGGAATACGGGCATCTTGTAGACGACTTCCTCGTTGACGTTCCCCAAGGTGAGTCCGTAAGAAAGCATCCACGCAGGTAGGGTCGTGCATACCCAACCCACTGCGGCGACCGTGAGGAACGTTCTCGTCGACAGGCGCCAGAGGGCCGGGAGCAGGAGTGGGAAGAGCAGGTAGAAGCCCACCTCGGTCGAGATCGACCAGCTGGGGTTGTTGAGTGCCGCCGTCATGCGGATAGCATCGCCATCGAATGTCCAAGCTTGCGTCGCCGTCAGGTACCGGATAGCCAAGTGCCACGGCGAGTCCCCATAGGCCTCAAGGTAGTTGCGCATGCGCGACCAGTAGGCGGGCAGGCTGAAGGCGAGGCTCACCAGGTATACGGGCCAGATGCGCGCGAAGCGCGCCCACCAGAACGCTCCGGCCGCCATCGGCCGACCGGCATAGTTGTAGGTGAGGATGAAACCGCTCAATACGAAGAACATGCTTACGCCCGTACTGCCGAGCTCAGCGAACCCGTTGAGGGGCGTACCCGCGAGTATGTGAGTTCCGAAGTGAACGAGCAGCACGTAGAGGGCGGCAAAGAAGCGAACACTCGTTAGTGCCGGGACGTGTGGGCGCACTTCAAGACTCTAGCAATCGCCCTTTGAACGAGCGACGGCCCAAGCTTCGCCTCTGCATGACAAGTACTGACTTGGAACTGAAGCCAGACCTAGCGTCGACGTGACGCGACGGTGACCTGGGCCGACGCTCCCGCGGGCGCTCGGGGCTGTATGCTGCCTCGGCCTTTAATCCGGTCCAGCGAGGCCGGGAAGGGAGCTGCATGCACGAGCCTTCCAACCTCACCTTCAAGTCGCGGATCATGACGTCCGCCGAGTTCGAGCGGGCCCTCAAGCGCATCGCCCACGAGGTGATCGAGCGCAACAAGGGCGTGGGCGACGTCGCCCTCGTGGGCATCCACACGCGGGGCGTGCCCCTGGCGGAGCGCCTGGCCGGCCTCGTCGAGATGTTCGAGGGGACGCGGCCGCCGGTCGGCAAGCTCGACATCACCCTCTACCGCGACGACCTCACCGAGATCGCCCTGCAGCCGGTGGTGAAGCGCACCGAGGTGGACTTCGACGTGCACGGCGCGAAGATCGTGCTCGTCGACGACGTCCTCTACACCGGCCGCACGGCTCGGGCCGCCCTCGACGCCGTGGTGGACATGGGCCGGCCGGCGGCGATCCAGCTGGCCGTCATGGTCGACCGCGGCCACCGCGAGCTGCCCATACGCGCCGACTACGTCGGCAAGAACGTGCCCACCAGCCGCCACGAGGTGGTGCACGTGCGCCTCGAGGAGATCGACGGCCAGGACGGGGTCGAGCTGTGGGAGCGCGCGGAGTGACGGCCGAGAGGCAGCTCCCTCCGCCCACCCCGCCCGCCGCCTCAGCCAGACGCCACCGCCACCTCCTCGACTTCGAGGACTGGACCGCCGAGGAGGTCGCCTCGCTGCTCGACACCGCCGACGTGATGGCGCAGGTGCTCACGCGACCGGTGAAGAAGGTGCCGGCGCTCCAGGGCTACACGGTGGCGACGCTGTTCTTCGAGGAGAGCACCCGCACGCGCCTCTCCTTCGAGAGGGCGGCGCGGGCGCAGTCGGCCGACGTCATCTCGTTCGCCGCGGGCTCCTCGAGCCTCAAGAAGGGCGAGAGCATGCGGGACACGCTGCGCACCATCGAGCAGATGCAGCCCGACCTCTACGTGGTGCGCCATCCGTCCGCCGGCGTCCCGCACCAGCTCACCCGTTGGACCGACCGCGCCGTGGTGAACGCCGGGGACGGGCGGCACGCCCACCCCACCCAGGCGCTCCTCGACGCCTACACGCTGCGCGCCGCGCTCACCGAGGCGGGGCTGCCGCTAGCGGAGCGCACGCGGCCCTTCGCCGGCCGGCGGCTGACGGTCGTCGGCGACGTAGAGCACTCGCGCGTGGCGCGCAGCAACGTCGAGCTGTTCACGCTGCTGGGCGGCGAGGTCGTGCTGTGCGCGCCGGCGGCGCTGCTGCCGCGCGAGCTCGGCCGCCTGCCCAACGTGCACGTCACCACCGACCTGGACGAGGCGGCCCGCGACGCCGACGCGCTCATGGCCCTGCGCATCCAGCGCGAGCGCCTGGGTCCCAGGCGCATGGCGTCGCTGGCCGAGTACGTGGCCCGCTACCAGCTGAGGGAGAGACACCTAGAGATGGCCAAGCCGCACGCCTTCGTCATGCACCCCGGACCCATGAACCGCGACGTCGAGGTCGCGACCGAGCTGGCCGACGGCCCGCGGAGCCTGGTCGAGCGCCAGGTCGCCAGTGGCGTCCCCGTGCGCATGGCCGTCCTCTACGCCCTGCTGGTGGGCAAG
>Ga0182741_1005496_pt1 | contig 11732 bp, 12 predicted proteins | sample eDN5th37CBELigOP_FD_128874 | JGI IMG/M metagenome (GOLD analysis project Ga0182741, IMG submission 128874) | Enriched Organic Plus compost microbial communities from Emeryville, California, USA - eDNA 5th pass 37_C BE-Lig OP (version 2) (version 2) ...
GACCATCGACGTCGGGACTTCGGCAGCTATCCGTTCCACGAGTTCACGAGCATCGTCGTCGTCGAACGATTCGACTGCGGCCGCGGCCATCAGGACGCGCTCCGAGGGACTACGCATCACATCGCGCGCGGCGACGAGCAACGGACACTGATCCACTGCACCCACCGCTCGAAACCGCACCGCCCAGGTGAGCGCGCGGTCGACTGAAAGTTGGCTCCCGATCCGGGCCACTGCCGCGAGCACGCGCAAGTCGCCAACCCGCTCGGTCCAAGCCACCTCGAGAAGGCGGTCCGCGAGGACGGGTTGGAGCGTTGTCGCGACGGTGTAGACCGCCAGCAGATCCTCGTCGGCCACCTCGCGAAGCACCGACCCCACCGGCGCGCCGGAATCGACGAGTTCCGCCAACGGCCCCCACGTATCCGGCGCTTCAGGAGCTTCGAGCGCGAGCGGGGCGAGCAACGCGAACGCATCGTCGTTGCGATCCTGTGACATCAGCAGATGGGCCTCGGCGACGGCGGCCGCCCGGGCCGTCGGGGCGTCGAGGAGCGATCGGTCCACCTCTTCGAGACGGGCGGCAGCCGCATCGAACTCGCGGAGCTGCACGCGACTCACGACCTCGAGGACGGCGGCCGTCTCCGCCTGGGCCCGGTCGGTCGTGTTGAGACCTTCGACGAACGACAGCGCTTCGTGCGGACGGGCGCGTCGAAGACAGATGCGCGCGGCTTCGAGCGCCGCGTCCGAGCGCACGGCGTCGTCGCCGCCGAGAAACGCGATCTCATCGAATGCGGCCAAGGCCTTCTCGAGTTCGCCGGCTTCCAGCAGGGCCCGGGCCTCGTCCATGGATGTCGTCGTCATGTCATGCCCATCGGCTGGTTCTGACCCCGGCTGCACCCCGATTTCCCCTCCATCACCTGCGCTCGGAGGCCGATCAGGTACGGGAGGCATGGGAGCCACGATGGAAGCCGCAGTGAAAATCGGTCGAAACCTGGTCGGACACGACCATCGGTGTTACGTCATCGCCGAGGCCGGCGCGAACCACAACCGAGACCTCGACACCGCCCGGCGGCTCATCGACGTCGCCGCCGCGGCCGGGGCCGACGCGGTGAAGTTCCAGACGTACACCGGTCGGGATCTGTACTCCACCAAGACCCCGCGCTTCGAGTACCTCGGCGATCTCGCCGACGTGCCGGTACACCAACTCCTGGACGATCTCGCACTGCCGCGCGAATGGCAACCGATCCTGGCCGCCCACGCTCGCGACCACGACATCGAGTTCCTGTCGTCGCCGTTCGATCGCGACGCCGTCGACTCGCTCGACGAGTTGGACGTGGCGGCGTTCAGGGTGGCCTCGTTCGAGATCGTCGACCTCGGTCTGCTCTCGTACATCGCTTCAAAAGGCCGCCCGGTGATTCTCTCCACCGGCATGAGCACGATGGGCGAGATCGAAGATGCGCTCGCCGCGCTCGAACCGGCAGCCCCAAGCGGCATCTGCCTTCTCCAGTGCGCGTCGATGTACCCCGCGCCCCCATCGATCATGAACCTGCGCGCGATGGAAACCATGGAACGGGCATTCGGAGTGCCAGTTGGGCTCTCGGACCACACGCACGGCACGCACATCGCGAGCGCGGCCGTCGCGATGGGCGCGTCCCTCATCGAGAAGCACTTCACGCTCGACCGATCAATGCCCGGACCCGACCATCCGTTCGCGATCGAACCCGACGAGCTGACGCGCATGGTGCAACACATTCGTGACGTGGAAGCTGCGCTTGGCGACGGCCACAAGCGCGGTCCGAGTGCCGAAGAGTCGGCCGAGATGTACGCCAAGGCGCGTCGGTCGCTCGTGGCCGCGTGCGACATTCCCAAGGGAACGCGACTCACGCCCGAGATGCTCACTGTGAAACGGCCCGGATACGGGATTGCACCGAAGCTGCTCGACACGGTCATCGGACGTCCGGTCGCGGTCGACATCGAAGCCGACGAGATCATCGTGTGGGACATGCTGTGACCATGGTGCTCCTCGTGTTCGACGAGGGCCCCGGCATCGGGCTCGGCCATCGACGTCGCTGCCTCGCGTTGGCCGATGCGCTGGCCGCGATCGGCATCGACTCGCACGCGGCGCCACTCGGCGACGACGATCCCGAGGAACTGCTGAGACTGACAACAATGCACGCCGCCGACGCGCTGGTCGTGGACAGCTACCGCGTGCGCGCCGACGCGCGCGAAACGCCGATACCGGTGATCGCGGTCGATGATCTCCAACGAGATCTCGACGTGGACCTCGTCATCGATCCGAACCCCGGTGCGAGCTCGAGTTCACGTGCTGCGCGGGTGCTCTGCGGTCCTGCGTACGCGCTCATGGCGCGTGCGCCGGTCTCGCCCACACCGATCACCAAAAACGTGGAGGCGATCCTCGTCACGTTCGGTGCCAGCGATCCCGACGGGCGGGCCGTGCGCATCGCCAACGACCTCGCGCACCGACACCCTTCGGCCTGCGTCTCGGTCGCGATCGGCCCCTGGGCCGAGCGCGCGCCCTCCCCCGACCCGGGAGTCGAGTGCATCACGGCGTCCGACGGGTTGCTCCGAGAGCTGGCGGCGAGTGATCTCGTGGTGACCGCGGGTGGCGTCACCATGCTCGAATCCTTGAGCTTGGGTCGACCGACAGTGGTCGTGCCCACGGCGGAGAATCAGTACCGTGCAGTGCACGGTGTGGCCGCGGCCGACGCGGCCGTGGTCCTCGCGATCGGCGCGAGCGACAACGAGATCGTCGCCACCACCGACCACCTCGTCGCCGACGCGGACCGTCGGCGCCAACTCGCCACGGCCGGCCCGTCATACATCGACGGAAACGGTGCAACCCGTGCCGCGGAGGTGATCCATGCCCTCATCTGACGTGATCTGTGTCGTGCAAGCCCGCATGGGATCGAGCCGACGCCCCGGCAAGGTACTGGCCGATCTCAAAGGTCGACCCATGCTCACCGTGTTGCTCGACCGCCTGCGCGACCTGTCGGTACCTGTCGTCGTCGCCACGTCGGACACCACCGCCGACGATCCGATCGCCGACCTCGGCGACGAGCGGGGCAATGCTGTCGTACGCGGGTCGGAGACCGACGTCCTGGCTCGGTTCGGCATGGCTCTCGACCGCTTCGAACCGGAGCACGTCGTCCGCATCACTGCTGACTGTCCCTTGACGGATCCGGCACTCGTCGAGCAGGTGCTGTCGCTGCACCGCGAGTCAGATGCCGATTACACGACCAACGTGCGTCCCCGGACCTACCCGCGCGGGCTCGACGTGGAGGTGGCACGGGCCAGCGCACTGCGTGAGGCCATCGAGCGCGCGACCGATCCGCTCGAACGCGAGCACGTGATGCCGTATCTCTATCGCCGACCCCGCGCCTTTCGCCTTGCGAACCTTCGCCACTCCGAACTCCTCGGTCGAGAGTCGTGGACGGTCGACACTCCCGAAGATCTCGATCGCGTGCGCTCGATCGTGACGCGCATGGGTCGCACCGACTTCACGTGGCAGGAAGCATTCGCCGCAGTCGGCCCGCTCGCCGAAATCACGCCCGGCACCCTGGTGCTGCGACCGGCCACCGCCCAAGACAGCGACCGCGTTCTCGAATGGCGCAACGACCGCGTGAGCGTGGCGTCGAGCCTGTCCCGCGCCCCGGTGGCGCCCGGTGTGCACGATGCCTGGTTCGACGCACGGCTCTCCAACCCCGGAACGCAGCTGCTCATCGCGGCCGTGGACGACCAGCCCGTCGGCATGGTGCGGGTCGATGTGGACGACGGCGTGGGCACGGTCTCGATCACGGTCGCACCCGCCCATCGCGGCCGCGGGCACGCCACGGCAATGTTGGCGGCGCTCCTCATCCAATCCGAGCCCGATCCCCAGATCGTCCGGTTGCGAGCGCTCGTCCGCGACGACAACACCCCTTCGCTCCGGGCGTTCAGTCGGGTCGGTTTCGCGCCGATCGATCACGGGCGGAGCGTGACGACCTTCGAATGGACTCCGGCCTCCGTGGAGACCTCATGACCAGCAACACCACTCAGACCACCTCGGCGGCCCGCACTCGGGCCGACCGCCCGGCCGCACCCGCGCGACCGAACACCACGGCGCCGATTCGCTACTGCCGGGCCTGCGTGATGCCCGAGACCAAGCCCGACATCTTCTTCGACGACGAAGGCGTGTGTTCGGCGTGTCGCCATTACGAGCAGCGAGCCGAAGTCGATTGGGATGCCCGCAAACAGGAACTGCGCGAGATCCTGGATCGGTACCGCTCGCCTGACGGCACGAACTACGACTGCATCATTCCGGTGAGCGGAGGCAAGGACAGCACCTATCAGGTCATCCGAATGCTCGAACTCGGGATGAACCCGCTGTGCGTCACCTCCACGACCGACAAACTCTCCGACATCGGCCGCCGCAACATCGAGAACCTCAAGGGCCTCGGTGTCGACTACATCGAGGTCACGACCAATCCGGTCGTCCGGCGCCGAATCAATCGCCTCGCACTGCAACAGGTGGGCGACATCTCTTGGCCCGAGCACGTAACCATCTTCACCGTGCCCGTTCGGATCGCCGTACAGCTGGGCATCCCGCTGATCGTCTGGGGCGAGAACTCCCAGAACGAATACGGCGGTCCGGCCGCGGCCGCCGACAATCACGTACTGAACCGACGATGGCTCGAGGAATTCGGCGGACTCCTCGGGATGCGCGTCTCGGATCTCGTCGGCCAAGAGGGCATCGAAGAACGTCACCTGATCCAGTACACCTACCCCGATGACGAGGCGCTCGCACGCGTGGGTGTCACCGGCATCTTCCTCGGCTACTTCATCCCTTGGGACGGCTGGGGCAACGCGCTGATCAGCCAAGCCCACGGATTCGAGACATATCCCAAACTCGTCGAAGGATCTCTCGTCAACTACGAGAACCTCGACAACGTGCAGACCGGCATCCACGACTACTTCAAGTTCTTGAAGTACGGATTCGGCCGGGCCACTGACCTCGCGTGCATGCAGATCCGCCGAGGTCGTCTCGCACGCGCCGACGCGGTGGAACTCGTGAAGCTTCACGACGGCAAGTTTCCTTCGGTCTATCTGGGCTACCCCATCGAGGCCGTGCTCTCCGAGATCGGCATGACCCTTGACGAGTTCCATACCGTCTGCGACCGCTTCACCAATCGCAAGCTCTTCAAGACCGACCGACACGGCGAACTGCTTCGCGATACCTCGGGCTCGCTGGTGAAGCTCAACTACGACAACGTGGATGAGGCAGTGGGATGAGCCCCCGGGTCGCCATCGTCGACTACGGCCTGTGCAACGTCGATTCCGTTCGACGCGCGGTCGAAGAGAACGGGGGTGACGCGTACGTGGTTCGAGACGGCAACGACCTCGATCGGCCTGACCACATCGTTCTTCCCGGGGTGGGTGCCTTCGGCGACGCGATGCACAACCTGGTTGACCGGAATCTCGACAAAGCCCTTGCTCGCGAAGTACTCGAGGTCGGCGTACCGATGTTGGGTATCTGTCTCGGCATGCAGCTCCTCGCCACCTCGAGCGAGGAAAGCCCCGAGGTCGATGGACTCGGTTGGATCGACGCGACCGTGCAGCGACTGCAACCCACGGCGACAGACCGCCGAGTGCCGCATCTCGGGTGGAACGACGTGGTCACCACCCAGTCCCACCCGCTGTTCGAGGGCATCGAGAGCGGCACCGACTTCTACTTCGTGCACAGCTACCACGTGTGCCCCGTTGATTCCTCGGTCACCATCGCAACGAGCACGTACTGCGACGGATTCACCGCCGCGCTCGCCGCCGGTCCGGTGTTCGGCGTGCAGTTCCATCCAGAGAAGAGCCAGCGGGCCGGCTTCGCGCTGCTCTCGAACTTCTTGGGGCTGTGACGTGCTGAAAACGCGCGTCGTTCCGACGCTTCTCTACAAGGATTTCGGCCTCGTCAAGGGCACCGCCTTCGACTCCCGCCGCGCGGTCGGAAGTCCGATGCAGGCGATCAAGGTGTACGAGATGCGCGGCGTCGACGAACTCGTGTTCTTCGACGTCACCGCGACGGCGAACAACACCGGTCCCGACTTCGCCCTCATCGACGATCTCGCCGATGAATGCTTCATGCCCTTCACCGTGGGCGGCGGCGTCCGCTCGGTGGACGACGTGTATCGCTTGTTGCAGGTCGGTGCCGACAAGGTCTGTTTCGGCACCGTCGCGACCACCCACCCCGAGATCGTGGGCGAAGCCACGCGTCGCTTCGGATCCCAATCAATCGTCGTCGCCATCGACGTCCGACGCGACCACGCCGGTGTGCGCGTGACTCGATGCTCTGGCCAAGAGGACACCGAGTTCGACCCGGTGCAGTTCGCCCGCATGATGGAAGACGCCGGCGTCGGTGAGCTCATCGTGCAATCCGTCGACCGCGACGGCTCGATGGACGGCTACGACCTCGACATCCTCAGCGCCATCTGTTCGGCGGTCTCGATCCCGGTGGTGGCTTCGGGTGGTGCGGGCACGTACGAGCACCTTCGCCAGGCCATCACCGAATCCGACGCGTCCGCGGTGGCCGCGGCCTCGATGTTCCACTTCACCCACCAGACCCCCCAAGCGGCCAAGGAGTACCTGGCCGAGCACGGCATCGCGGTCCGGTTGTGACTGCGTCCCGAAAGGACCCTTCAGTGACGATGCAAGACGCGACTCCCACCAGCGAAGCGGCACGACTCGAAGCCCTGTGGGGTGGAGAGTTCGGCGACGACTACGTGGACCGCAACGCCGCAGCCTACGGCCAGCGCGGTCGATTCTGGAACGAATTGATCGCCGCCACCGGCATCACCTCGGCCTTAGAGATCGGATGCAACATCGGTGGCAACCTCCAATGGATCGACGAGCGTCTTCCTGAGGGCGCCACATACGGCATCGACATCAACCGAAAGGCCCTCTCGGCGCTGCACCGTCGTCTCCCGAACGTCAATGCCCTGTGGAGTCCCGCGCGCCAGTTGCCGTTCCGCGACCGCATGTTCGACATGGTCTTCACCATGGGCGTCCTGATTCATCAGCCCGACGCCACGCTTCCGCTCGTACTCGCCGAGATGGTCCGCTGCTCCTCGCGCTACGTGTTCTGCGGCGAGTACTTCGCCGAACAGTCCGAGGAGGTGCCGTACCACGGCCATGCCGGTGCACTCTTCCGACGCGACTACGGCGGCATCATTGCCGAACTGTTCCCCGAGCTGACGCTGCATTCCCAGGGACACCTGGGCCGCGACGAGGGCTGGGACGACATCACCTGGTGGTGCTTCGAGCGCTGAGCAACGTTCGATACGCGCTGAGGAGGCGGCTTCGGCCGTCTCCTTCTCGCGTTCTGATCGATCGGGGCAGAAACACGGCCCGACCAGCGACCAGTGACGTCACGCAATCAGGATGTCGCTCGACAGATCGCCGCGATCACCTCATCCTGCTCCGCTTCGGTGAGATCCGGATAGAGCGGGATCGACAGTGTGCGGGCGAAATACGCCTCGGTACCGGGATAGTCGTCGGCCACGAGGCCGTACCGAGCCAGGACGGGGTGGCGCGTCAGCGGCACGTAGTGCACCTGAGATCCGATGCCGTCAGCGCGCAACTTCTCGTACACGATGTCACGGGCTTCCACCCGTACGGGGTAGATGTGGCGAGCGTGTACCCAGCCCTGCGGAACCCCTGCGGGGACACCGATGGGGCTGGCCGCGAAGGCGTCGTCGTAGCGCTCGGCCAACGCGTTGCGGCGCGCCACGAACTGATCGAGTCGCTGCAATTGACTGCGCCCCAACGCGGCGTGGATGTCACTCAAGCGACCATTGGTCCCACGACTGGCGACCTCGTACGCCCATGGTGCGACATCGGGCCGGCGCACGATGCCGTGATTTCGAAAACGACGGAGTCGTTCGGCCAACACCTCGGAGCGCGTGGTGACCACACCACCTTCACCGGCGGTCACGGACTTCACGGGATGAAATGAGAACACGCACATGTCGCTCGCGGCGCAGTTCCCGACCGGTCCGAGCGGTGTGGATGCGCCCAGTGCGTGGGCCGCATCCTCGATCACGATGCGGGGTCGTGGTTCGAGCGCTTCGAGATCGACGGGAAGACCGCTGTAGTGCACCGCCACGAGCGCATCGAGCTCAGGAATCGCTCTCGGGATGAGATTGGCCGACACCGGGTCGACATCGAGCATCACCGGAGTGGCTCCGACTTCGAGCACACCGTTCACGCTGGCGAAGAACGTGACCGCGGGGACACCGACCCGGTCTCCGGGTCCGATGTCGGCCGCGACTGCCGCGGCGATCAACCCCAGACTCGCGTTCGCGAACGCGACGGCGTAGGGAACGTCGCAGTAGCGCGCGATCTCCGACTCGAACGCTTCGACAGCCGGGCCTTGGGTCAGCCAGTCGCTGCGCAAGGTGGCCACGACTGCCTCGACATCGGCCGCGTCGATCGATTGGCGGCCGTAGGGAATCACGAGTCGATCAACGCCTTCAGATCGTCGACCGAGAGCCACTCGTCGTTGGTGTGGCTCGCGTATTCGAACCCTTCATCGACCGGCTTGGCGTCGGCCCACCGCTCCTCGAGCCCACTCCAGAACGCGATCTGGGGCAGCACCACGTAGTTGCGTCCGTTGTCGACGGTGTTACGCGCTTCTTCCGCGGTCAGCAAGGTCTCGTGAAGCTTCTCGCCGGGGCGAATGCCCACGTGCTCGTGAGGCACGCCCGGCGCGATGGCCTCGGCCAGGTCGGTCACACGCATCGAGGGAATCTTCGGCACGAAGATCTCACCGCCGACCGATTCGTCGATCGCGGTGAGCACGAGGTCGACGGCCTGTTCGAGGGTGATCCAGAACCGTGTCATGCGCGGATCCGTGATCGTGAGTACACCGTTTTCTTCGGCCTGCCGGCGGAACGCCGGCACCACCGAACCGCGCGAGCCCACGACGTTTCCGTAGCGCACACACGCGAGAGCCGTTTCGGTTCCCTGGGCGTATGCGTTGCCCTGCACGAAGATTTTCTCGGCCGCGAGCTTCGTCGCTCCGTAGGTGTTGACCGGGTTGACGGCCTTGTCGGTCGACAGCGCCACCACTTTGCGAACGCCCGAGTCGATCGCCGCATCCACGACGTGCTGCGCTCCCAAGATGTTCGTCTGCACCGACTCGAAGGGGTTGTACTCACACGCCGGTACCTGCTTCATCGCCGCGGCATGCACGACGAAGTCACAGCCTTGCACGGCCCGAGTCATCCGGGATCGGTTGCGTACGTCGCCCAACATCCAACGCACTTGGTTGGTGTCGTAACGCCGTTGCATCTCCGACTGCTTCAGCTCGTCGCGGGAGAACACCCGGACAGTGGTATCGGGAAACGTGGTGACGATCCGTTCGACGAATGCGTGCCCGAAGGATCCGGTCCCACCGGTCAGCAGAATGGTTGCCCCGCTCAAGTCCATGAGGTACGGATCGGCCGGTCTCCGGCCCGGGTGAAGCCCGATTCGCGCCCCTTCCCGCGATTTCTCGAGCGGAGATCACCCACCCTGAGGTCTCCTGGCCGTCATCTCCGCGCGGGAAGCACTGACCTTCCACGAATCCCCTTCACCAAAAGGCTCAGGTCCGGCGATCGACCGCCGATCGTTGTCTCCTGAGCGATGGATTGCTCACTCCCCAGCCACGGACCGGCTGGAACTACGAAGCCATAGGCGGAAGGCCTTCGTGACCAGTGAGTGACTTCACCATCGATTCGCTGCATGCTGCGCTGCGCGGTCTTTCGACGCGCCAGCGAGTGATCGCGAACAACCTCGCGAACTCCGAGACGCCGGGATATCTGGCCGGAACCGTGTCGTTCGAAGACTCGTTGCGCACCGCCATGCGCCGAGGCGAACCGAAGACCGCCGCCGTGTCCCAAGGGACCTCGGCCAATCCCGCCTTCGTCAACGGCAACAACGTCGAACTCGACGAAGAAACCGTTGCCCTCCTCGAGACCGGCATGCGGTACCAGCTCCTCACGCAAGCGGTCTCGAGCAAGTACTCGATCATCCGCACGGCGATTGGACGTGGCGCATGAGCATGTTCGGAATGCTGGACACGGCCGCGAGCGGGATGCGTACGCATCGCGTCTGGCTCAACGCCGTCTCGGACAACATCGCCAACATCTCGACGTATCGCCCGATGGACGAGGCGGCCTACCAACCTCGTTACGTCGACGCCCAGTCGCTGCCGGGTGCGAACGGGCAATACAACGGAGCGAACGGCGGCGTCGGTGTGCGCCAGATCCTCTTCGGAGATCCCGAAGGCCGCGTGATCTACAGCCCCGACCACCCACTGGCGGACGAGAACGGCCTGGTGCGCGCACCAGACACCGATCTCGGTGAGCAGATGACCCAGCTGATGATGGCCCAGCGCTCCTATCAGTCGAACAGCACGGTCATCCTCCGCGCCAAGGACATGTACCAGCAGGCGATGCAGATCGGACGTGGGTGATGGTGATTCCGCCCATTGGCGCGATCGGCGGCATCGGCTCGGTCGGCTCTCTCGGACCGACCGCGGGCGCGACGCAAGCTGCTCCTGGTGGCGACTTCGCTTCCAAGATCTCCGACGCCATTGACCAACTCGACGAGCTCAACAAGGCCTCGGACACGGCGGCCCAACAAGCCGCCACCGGTGACCTCACCGACATTCACGACTACATGATCGCTGCGACCGAAGCGAGCACGGCGACCGAACTGGCCGTCAGCGTTCGCAACCGTGCCCTCGAAGCGTTCCAAGAGATCATGAGGATGCAGGTCTGATGCCTTCGATCGACTTCGAGAAGCTCCGCAGCCGGGGAACTGAGTTCCTGTCGGGCTTCACTACGGGCCAGAAGATCGTGTCGGTGTTCGCGATCTTCGCTGTGGTCTTCGGCGCGTTCTACTTCACGCGGTGGTCGTCCGACGCGGACTACGCCGTGCTCTTCAGCAACCTCGACGCCGCCGACGCGTCGGCGGTCACCGAGGACCTCAACAGCCAAGGCGTTCCGTACAAGCTCGAAGACGGTGGCGCCACCGTGCTCGTTCCTCGCAGCGACGTCTACCAGGTACGTATCGATCTCTCGGCGAAGAACCTGCCTCAAGGGGGAAGCGAAGGATTCAGTCTTCTCGACCAGCAGGGGATCACGACCTCTGACTTCCGTCAGCGGGTCGACTACCAGCGCGCCATCCAAGGCGAGTTGGAGAAGACGATCTCGTCGATGAACGACGTCGCATCGGCATCGGTGATGATCACGGTCCCCGAGAGCGACGTGTTCAGCCGTGACAGCGAACATGCCACGGCCGCGGTGATGATCGTCGAGAAGGCGGGCAAGACGCTGACCTCTGGTCAGGTCCAAGCAATCGTGCACCTCGTTGCCGGAAGCGTCATGGGGCTCTCCCCCGACAACGTGACGGTCACGAACGCCAACGGCGCGCTGCTGTCGAACAACGGCGGCAACGGGGCGGCGTCGGTCGAGGACAACGTGGCCAAGCAGACCGCGTTCGAACAGCAGGCGGCGGCCGACCTCCAGGCCTTGCTCGTCAACGTGGCTGGCGCCGGCAACGCGGTCGTGCAGGTGAACAGCACGCTCAACTTTGACCAGCGTGAGAGCACCAGCGAGCAGTACCAGCTCGCGAACCCGCTCCCGGGAGCTGCGGAACCGCCGCCGTTGGAGAGCACCGACAAGAACGAGACCTACACCGGCCCGGGC
>Ga0182741_1005498_pt1 | contig 11727 bp, 5 predicted proteins | sample eDN5th37CBELigOP_FD_128874 | JGI IMG/M metagenome (GOLD analysis project Ga0182741, IMG submission 128874) | Enriched Organic Plus compost microbial communities from Emeryville, California, USA - eDNA 5th pass 37_C BE-Lig OP (version 2) (version 2) ...
CAACGTGTCCGTGCTATGATGCAAGAACGCTTCGAGCGCCTTCGAAACGCGACACCAACTGTCGTTCCCACAGACTCGGAGACGGTTGCGCTTCAGCCCCCTATGGATTCACAGGCCTATAAGAACGCCACAGCGCTTGGTACCAGCGTCGCTTCGAGCGTTATGAGTGAGACCAACGGCACCTTCAGCTTCTCACGTGTCTTCGGCCCCGAGGCAACCCAAATGGAAGTGTTCCAGACAGCAGCTTACCCTCTCATCGGTAAGATTTTCCGAGGTCAGAATGCGCTCATCTTTGCCTACGGTATCACCAATTCAGGTAAAACGTACACCATGCAGGGTACACCCGAGAATCCAGGTATCATGCCCAACGTCCTCCGTGAGCTGTTCGCACAGCTCGATGAAATTCGTAAGCTCGATGTTGAAGAGCAGCAGTCGGTTTATGGCATTGATATGCGGGGAGTGGTCGTAGAGACCTCGTACCTCGAAATTTACCAGGAGAAGATCTACGACTTGCTTCAATCCGGCCCACGTGATAACAGAGCAGCCTGCAGAATCCTTGGTAGCGAGGTCATTGGCCTGCGCTACCTCGAGGTCTCCTCCGAAACTGAGGCCAAGGACGTTCTTCATCTGGGTATGAGGAATCGTATTGTTGCTCAGACAATGCTGAATTCCGACTCGTCGCGTTCTCACTCGGTTTTCACAATCCGCCTTACGCTGCCATCAGGAGAGGTCTGGTCGAAGATGTCGATTGTCGATCTTGCCGGTGCTGAGCGTTCTAGCAAAACTGGTGCAAATGGCGAGCGTCAGAAAGAGACCAACAACATCAACACTTCTCTCATGCAACTTGGCCGATGTCTCGAGGCACTTCGTTTTAACCAAATGAACCCTAAGGGCCCACAGAAGGTTGTGCCCTATCGTGAGAGCAAAATTACTCAGCTCTTCAGCGATACCCTTAGCGGCTACGGTTCCATGGTCATGATTTGCAACGTGAACCCATCGCCAAGCGAGTTCGATGAAACGATCCACACTTTGAGGTATGCAGCGATTGCCAAGGACATCAAAATCACGTCTCGTCTTGATGCTAAACGTGCAACACCTGGCGCATCGTCGATGCTTTCAGTCAAGCGCAATCAGGCCCAGCTTCGCCGATACGAGGAAGAGGTTGAGCAGTATACAGCAGCACTTGAACAGGCCGAGCAACTCCGCATGGCGCGCGAGCAGGAGATCGAGGCATTGAACAACCAGGTGTATGCGCTTCAGCGCGAACTCATCCAGCTTGCGCAGGAGCAAGTTCTCAACGAAGACCGCATTCGTACCGAGCTCGCAGGCGAATTTGAGCGCGAAGCCGAATACATTGAGCGCCTCTGGGCACAGCGGCTTCGAGATGAGGTCGCGCGATGTGAGGACAGAGAAGCGCGTACGCTCGAGCGATGGCGTGAGCGTCTGTTGGAGGTCTCGCAAAAGCAGCAGGCAGAGGCTCATGCTCAAGCACTTTTGGAACTCTCTGAGCAAACACATCGCAAGCAGATCCAATGCATTGAGCGAGCCGCAGAGGAGAAGCTCCGTGAGGCAAATCAACGGGCTGAAGACGTGCGCAATGAGCTCGAGGCGAAACTCAAAAGTGTACGTGCGGCGCTCGAAGACGCAAAGAAGGAGGCTGAACAGGCTCGACGGGAAGGAGAAGACATGCGACAAGATTACGAACGCACGATTGAAAGGCTCGAGAACCAGCTTGCAGAAACCAAGGGTAGTGTTACAGCGATGATCACAGCCGAGCGAGAGCGCGAAGCACGATTCCATGAGCGTTACAGTGAGCTTGAAAAGAAGTTCCAAGCTCTCCAGAAGGAGCTCGAAGATACCAAGACTGAGTTTGCGAAGGAGCGCGAGCAGTGGCTGCAACAAAACGAATCCATCCAAGACCGTGCTATGCAGACCACTCGAGCCCAACTTGAGGATGAGCGCGCGGCTTGGGCCCTGCGTCAGAAGGAGTGGGAAGAGAAGGAGTTCCGATCCAACAACATGATTGCTCTGCTGCAAAATCAACTCGAGATCCTTCGTGGCGACAAGGACAACAAAGCCGCAGAGGCTATCAATGCCCTTAAGGCAGAGCTGGAAGCCAAACATCGAGCGGAGATTACTGACCTCGATGCCAGAATTCGACAGCAAACCCTCGCACATCAGGCCGAGCTCAACGAGCTCGAGTGCCGTCTTCGTGATGCTACTGAGCGGTTGCATGCCGTGTCAGCTCGACATCAAAGGGAGTTGGACGAGGAGCGATCTAATTACGAGAGCAAGCTCGAGCACGCCATTGAAAACGAACGACTCCTGAGGGAACAAGCTGTGAAGGAGTACGAAGCTGTTCTCAAAGAGAAGGACGTCGAGATGGCGAGCATGATGGAGGAGATGAAGCGGCTTAAGATGATGCTAACCGAGGTCGAGATCCTATCTCCAGGCATCACCGAAGCCGCAAGCACAAAGCTCTCTTCACGCCCTTCAACCCTATTGCGCAGCCGTAGCACGAAGTACGAGGAGCAGCAGGCCAAGGATGACCAGCCGCGCGCGCCCGCACCTCTTGCAGTTCCCGTTGAGTCGGATGCCAAGTTGCAACAACCGTCTGGTCAACCCCCCCAAGTCCAATCACCGCAGAAGCGTACGCACCATCGCCACCTCTCAGATGCCCTTGAGAATGTAACTTTCCAATCGCTTCCCGCTGATATCCAAGAGAGCATTTTGAAAAAGAAGGCTCATGGAGTCCCCGTTGGTCTCCCTGTCCCTGAGGTGCCCAAGTCTGCACGCAAGCGTCTTATCGAAGACCCATTCGCGGCTCTTGACAACGAGGCAGCCGAGAACCCAGAGGCTGCGGTGGCTCTAGTTCCCGTGCGCCCACCCAGGAATAATACCAAGGCAACCACGACTTCTGTAGCAGCATCTGCGGAAAGCCAAACTCTTTTGGCTGAGGCTCTACCCAAGCCTGCACTGGATGACTCTCGTGCTGCTCCAACTCGTGCTGCTCCTCCGGTTCCTCCTCGACGCGGTCGTGGTGCGGCACCGGACACTGATGCAACCACCGAGGAAGCTGATCTGTCTGCTATTGCTCCGGAGCGCAAGCGCTATTCGACCGAAGCCCGTCGTCGAAGGCGCATCAGCGACGGCACAGATGATGATGAGGACACCAAGACTGTGCTTTCCTCCGGCGCAAAGCGTACTACTCGAAAGGCAACAAGAAAATTGAATGACTCAAGCTCCGATCTAGATTCCTCCGCAGTAAATGAGTCTGATGAGGATGAATCAAGCTCCGCTGAAAGTGAAGAGGAGGAGGAAGAAGTCGTAGGTCCTCGTAAGGCGACAAAGAAGGTGCGTGGTACGGCAGCACCAGAGCAGGCTGCCCCAACTCAACCTCGTCGTACGCGACGAAAGGCTGCTGCAGCTGCTGCGGCGGCGATTAATGAGGGTACAACTTCTCAGATGACGGATCCCTTTAGCTTTGATGAAGAGAATGCAACTAATTCTGCATCCATCACGACATCAACGACTCAGACGACAGTTCCTAAGACTCGGTCACGCCGAGCACGCAACTAAACTTGAGGACCCAATCTCTATTGTAGTCAAGCATTCATATCAGCCATACCACGTTCTTTTATTCGCATCCGTTTATATGAGCGATTCGGAGAGATCCATTCGCTCGACGGAATTGTACGTTTTCGATTTGCTAATTTTTGAAATACACACAGCCATGTTTCAGCACTTGCAACAGGGAAGTAAAAGCGGCATGATAAATGCATGCGGGATGCTATTGTATGTGTGTGAAGATACATCTATGTACATTAATTCTGATCATAAACTGCTCCGATTTTGCTAATCAAACCAGACAGCGTGGTTGCAACGAGCCGTTTACCACGAAAAGTTAAATTTTGTGCGCGACGTTTCGTTTTCTTCTTATAACCAAAGGTGCAGGGTTCCTTGATCATTCCACTGAATGAGTCAACAAACACGAGCCCCGCATGATCGTGTGGAGGAATTCAAGTGTAGGTGGAGCTTTGGAGCAAAAGAGGATGACCTCTACTTTGTCGCTGGCGTTGATGAGGCCGGTCGTGGACCTCTGGCAGGCCCGGTGGTGATGGCCGCCTGCATGGTTCCGCCCGATTACACGATTCCAAATGCTCCCGATGATCCGACGCCAGTTGAGATTGCAGACAGCAAATCCCTAACACATGAGCAGCGCGAACGAGCGTTCCATTACCTCACAAACGATGTTCGAGTAAAGTACTCGATCAGAATTATATCTCACGATGAGATTGATTCGCTGAACATCCTGCAAGCAACGATGAAGGGAATGGCCATGGCAGTGGCAGGGCTCGATCCACAACCCAAGTGCGTACTTATTGATGGCCCACACGTCCCGAAGCAGCTCTTAGCTCGAGTAGGCCAGCCAGACGTGGAGGGAAATCCCGCCCTTCTCGCCGCCAAGGCAGTCGTAGGCGGTGATCAACGCGAATTCGTCATTGCCGCCGCATCAATTCTAGCAAAGGTAACAAGAGATCACATCATGGAGGAGCTCGATAAGGAGTATCCAGGATACGGCTTCGCGCAGCATAAGGGTTATGGCGTCCCAGAACATCTCGAAAAGATCCGTCAACTTGGCCCTTGCCCGATTCATCGCAAGTCGTTCAACCCAGTGAAAACCATGCTGGGATGGGTTAGACCAAAGACCGACGCATCTGCACCAATTAAGCGGACGGTGCCAACAGTGCGCCGAACAGCGGGTTCCAAGGGGAGGTCGGAAGCTAGTACGTCCAGTAGCTCACCCGAAGCGATAAACTTTAATTCCGTGCCAGGTGAAGAGGAGAAGCATATCAGCATATTCGAGGATGTTGGTACATCTGTTACAGCGGTACCTCTGCGTCGCAGAGGACGCCCACGTAAAACCAACCCGGAGAGTGAGCCGAGTGCCGCACAGATCGAAAGCTCAGAAAGTCAACTGCCTTCGGACGACTCTACTGAGGTAACACTTGGTAGGCGACGGACACGGTCTACTCGAGGTGGAATGAAAGCAAGTGACAACACTGATGGAGACGAATCTGTAACTGCAGACGATGGTGCGACGTCCAAGCGTAAGGGACGCAAGAGAGCCCAATAAACAGCAAGAGAGTAGCAGTCAGTTTCGATGTGTCCGTTTCATTCACCTTTGAACTGCCATTCCTGTCTGCAGAGCGGGCAGACCTCTTTGGCCATCTTTGAGAGCCACTTCAGAATGCAATGCATATGGAAGGGGTGGTTGCATGCACCCCACACAGGTGCGCAAGCGTCGCCGGGGAATCGACAGTCGGCGCTAGATGTGGTCGGGATAGGTTGATCGGAGTTATAGCCATTCTGTAAGGGATTACCATGAGCGCATATGATTCAAGGCAACAGGAAATGCCCGGATGTGCCATTGAACCGAGTCTTCACATAGCCACGCTCGCGAGAAAGCACAAAGAACGTACCAGCAGGCGTCAAACGGAAGTTGACAAATCGAACATTCATGGGATTCTTTCACACCCCATGTCCATGTTGCCACTGCGCGCCATTTCTTTATCTTTACGGACAATCTCTTGCGTTGGCTCACGTTAGTTTCCAGTGACGTGCCCTCCATCGTGAGATATCCAACAATGGGAAATCAAGTTCAGTGAATTGGGAAAGCAGTACTCGCGGCGTTCTTGTGCCAAACAAATTGTATAATACGACGGATCTAGGGTGGATGACTGCTACGTTGCTGTTTATTTGTGCACATCCTCATGCCTCACCTTCGCTTCTCAACCGTTATAGTCACATTGTTTGATTTCTCTACGCCATCCGAGGAATATCTCACGTGAGCTAGGCTCTTGGAAGAATCCTCTGACATCTCACGAAGGATCTTGTAGTGGCACATCAAAAATTCCAGTGATATAGTCACACGACCCAGGGAAGGCGTTGAAAGGTCGCACTCTTGGTCTTGCTCGAGTCTTATCCTGGAGTCGATCATGTCTGCGCCGCCTTCTCCAGCCTTCTCGGCGATTTCGGTGGCGTCGTCGGTTCCGTCGTCTGTCTCGAGCGCGTTCTACCAGATATCAAGCGCGAGTCCCAGTGCGAACCCATCGCTCTCCTTCGTCTCATTCCTTGAGGACCCTCAATGCGACACAGTCTCACACTACCTCTTCTCGGTTTGTAACCCGTCCGAGGTAGCAACCACGGTGATAGGTGGAGGCAAGGACTTCGGGCCTGCGTCAAGTGACACGATTACGCCGTTGCCCAATGCAAGACAGTCGAGTTCTGATGGAAGCGTTTCCGATGGAGATGAAGTCTCAAGAACTGAGGAGAGTACGGTGAGCGCCTCCTCAATCCAACTTGTAGCAGGACCCGTGGCCACGGTAGCTCCGCCAAAAAACCCAGATTCCGCGTCTCATACCAGTGGTGTGGGCTTGTTGAATGCTCGAGATCGCAAAGAACTCGTATCACGAATCAAAGCACTACGATTGGATATTCAGGCCGCTCAAACACGCAGGCAGACGCTTGGCCGACGTTTGGCAACGTTAAGAAACGCATTTTCAGATTCAGGAACAGGAGGGAATGGTCTGAACAGAGGGGGCGCTCCCCCATCTCTCGCAGTGCGAGACTCGGCGATCTCAGCAGCGTTGGCAGCGGTCGAAGAGTCGATAACTGAGTTAGATACCGTCATTCCAGGTGCCCCCAAAAGCGCGAGCCAGGCACCTTCGCCAAGTCCCGAGTTACGCGCTGTGCTGCCCCCACCATCGCAACTTGTACCTCTTCGAGCACCTGATGTCGCGCGAGCAGCGCTTAGACCCGTCGCTGAGGTGGCGGAGGACTCAAGAACACTGATTGAGGCGATGGACCGCTGTATCGCACGAGAAGAAGAGTTACTCGCCAAGTGCCTGCGCCTGCTGAGGGCTTGGAAACATGCAGTTCGCGTTAGTGCCGCGATTCGTATTCAGAGGCTCTGGCGAGGTTACGTTGCACGATCGACTCTGGCATGTTCACTTGTGTGCTGCCCTGGTGCACCTCGAACCCTTGATATGGCAGTTGGTATGGTGGTTCAAGCACGAAGGTTAGCTGGCAGAGTAACGCCATACGAGAAGTGGACGAATGTAGAACTGATCATGGAGAAGACCAGCGTCAAGCGAGCTGTTGCAAGGAGGACCGCTCGTTTAGCTCGCAAGCGTGCGGTTTTGCATCCTGAGCTACCTCAAATGACCACCCAGCAGCAACAACAACTTGAACGTGATCTTTGCAGGCCCTTGTATCAACTATATTCACGCGTGAAGATGCTACTGGGAACCGCCCCAGGACAGAATCAGCCATCTCAACAGCAATCACAATCCCAACAACAACATCAACAACATCAACAGCAGCATGGTTCAGGAAGTTCCACAGTGGCCTCAGCAGGAGCTGCCACACCCTCGACCGGCACCGGCAAAACAGGCGAAGCCGAGGTTAAAGCAGTTCCACTTGGCCCTTCTACTAGTCCTAAGGCGGATGCCGCCACTTCGACAGCCGATGAGAACGCAAGGGCTCGTGCAACGGTAAGCGCGTCGAAAGCATCCTCAGCCACAACTGGGACTGGGGCTGCCGCACAGACTCCACCTCCAAGCGCTTCTGGGTCGACGTCTTCCGCTGCAGCGGTAGCGGGTTCAGCAGGTGGAACATCTTCCTCGGCAGGAGCGACGCACTCCAGCTCGACTCCAAGTCCTGACCTAGCTCGAATCACTCGTCTGTTAGCTCAGCCATTACCAGCAACACGCGACGAGCTCATGAAATTCGCTGAGGTGCTGCGGGCCGAAAAGCGTTCATTGCAGATTGTGTTGAATCGTTTTGAGAGGGATTTTGAGAGAACCCATGGGCGCAAAATACGCTTCCAGGCTGATATCCTGCCAGTTCAAGTGGAATGGGGTGTTTATCGAGAGACTAAGGCACGGTTGGCTGCGGTAACGAAAATGATCCAAGAGGATTTGGATATCACGTCGGCCTAAGCGATCCATTGTCCATTAATAGAAAATAATTGAATGCAACGATTTGTATTTACGTGGATCTAGTCTGAAATCGATGGAATCATCATCAATCAAATTAACTCAGTCAAATGAATCATGCAATTGTACAGTGTCTTACTCCTTTACAGCGTGGTCACGCGGATTAAAAGTGAATGCAGAAGACTGGAATGCGTGATTCCGATTGGGATGGTGATTATGTTGGAAGGTTTGCATGCCACCTGTGGCTGCAAGAACACTACTGAGGGGCGATCTCGGTGTTTCTGCACCGGTACTATAGCCCAACGTAAGCCCTTGCACTCGACGAGGATTAACTTCAGCTTCAGTATCCTGATCAAGCTCGTAGAGAGTCTTGAAGACTTTACCTTCAACCACCCATTGATCGCCTGCAGCGTTCTGGACGAGATAGTCTCCGACATAGCCGAACTCGGTAGACGATCCACCTGGGCCTGATCGGACGACGAACGGCTCCTCCATCATTCGAGCCAGGACTGTACCTACCTTTCGATATTCATGTTCAGAACCACGAACCGGTTCGTACGTTCGCTTGAAAAGTTCAGAATCGACTACGTAGACATCGTCACCAGGTGAGTGCACGATGTAATCACCTGCATTACCCACACTCTTGCCCCAATCCTTAATGATTGTGATGGGATCTGCAGTGCGGTATGCGAATACCGTCGTAGCCTTTCGGTAACGTTCAGCATTCACTCCTTGAATCAAGGTCATCTTGGGCGGTCCCTCGTCACGCAGTTGCTGCAAGCGCTGCAGGATTTCGTGGAAAGTGGGGCGCTGCTGCGGCTTTTCGCTCCAACACTGTGTCAACAACGTTACCAGAGGTGCAGGCATGGATGAGGGCACTTTAGGTCTTAGCGCGTCATGAGCAACAGCGCGTAATGTGCGGCCATCCCATTGCCCGCCGTAGACCGGGCGTCGTGCAAACAACTGCCAAAGAATGATGGCAAAGCTATAGACATGACTTGCAGGAGTCAGCATTGACGCATGTTCGAGTGTTTCTGGCGCTGACCAGGGGGTTGGCACTGTGTGACCACCGTAGATAAACTGGTCCAGAGAGCTGAACACCGGATTCAGCAGTTTGATACGCCAGTTAGTGTCCACGAGGAATGATGCCGAGCTCAAGTCTTGTGGAACTCGTGGCGGGCGGCATGCATATAGATACGTCATGACTTGAGCGATGTCAATCAGGATCGAGATCGAAGTTTCCCAGTCAATTAGGATCGATGTGTCCAACAGAAGACCTTGAAGGGTCCCTCGGATTGGTAACTCATGAATAATACCAACATGGTTGGGGGCGAGGTACGCACCCATAAACATGGCGAGATTCGGGTGGCGCAGACTGGCGCATTGTGCCAATGCGTCTTTGATTTGCACCACGAGCACATCATCTGACAAAATGTTGTCCAATCGGTGCTGACCTGGTGGTAAGGTGGCATTCACGCCGTCGGGAGGTGTGAACTCGTATAAAGAATCCTCTTGATCCGTATCAAGAGTCAGTGGTTGGTGTGATATCATGGGTGAAGCCGTGCTGGCATCACCTCCATCGACGGAGTTACGAGGCCGTGAGCTTGACGCACTCGAACGTAGCCGGAAGGCTTGGTCCTGGGGATGCAGGTGATGAGTTTGCTTGCGCTCTTGCAACTGCTGGATCAGGATCGGAGGTGCACCAGGCGCCCGTAGTAACATCTTCCTGATTAGCACAAGCTTCCCTCTGTACTTGCCAATGTAGCAATCCGGCCAGAACTCGGGCAGGAATCCCTTCGGGACGGGGTCACTGGGGGCGTGAGGAGTTGCGACCGGCGAAGGAGGCGCTGGGACGATCGAAAGAGGACCAGGAACGGGCAAATTTCGGCCATTTGCGGGTGTATCGCTACCACTTGCGTTTACAAGTGCATTAGTAGCTTGTGAGTTCTGTGTAGGCCCATTTGCGGCCGCGGCTGTGCCCTCATTTGTGGTGGTGAAGCTGACCGAGATTGGTAGTCGTCCACTTGATTCTGTTGGTTGTTGAGAGGTCTTTCGCTCACCTGCGCCACTTGGTGTCGATACTGGATTTGAGAGGGGGGTCATCATTCCTAAGTCAGAAGGCGCTTTAGGAGAGTTTTCCTGCTGCCTGAGGAGATTGATGTAAACACGGTCGTTTGCGGGAATGCGGTCAACAAGCACAGCCTCGCGCCAGTTATCAAGTAGCCATGATCGTTCCCGCTGGGTAAGGTCATCAGCAAGCTGTTCCGTCCTGTACTGACCAAGCTGGGGTGATGGGATATTACGAAGAACCATGACACCTTGTCGTGTTGAACCAGGTGTGTGTGCCATCACAGTAGGATCGAGCAAGAACGCCTCGAGAGCTTCCACAATCTTTGAGAACACTGGTCTTTTTTCTGGGTTTGGATGCCAACAGCGTTCTATCAGCTTTTGGTAGGGTTTCAGCATTGTAGGGGGAATTTGAGGTCGCAGATGCTCCTTCACAACTTTGACAACTAGTTGAGAAGGTGCAAGTCCAAGATTACGGTATGGGATCTTGCGAGTGTAGATCTCCCAGAGGCAGATACCGAAGCTGTAGACATCGCTTTTTTCGTCATACGCCATGTTTCGCACCATTTCGGGAGCCATCCAAAGGGGTGATCCACACTGGGTCATCGTGGCTCCTGCATCATGGAAACGAGACATACCAAAGTCAGCGACCTTTCCGCGCCAGTTCTCGTCCACTAGGATGTTCAAGGATTTCAGATCGCGGTGGAGGATGGGGCGTGGTTTGGCTGCGTGGAGATATGTCATACCCTGTGCTACATCACACAGGATACGCAGGCCGCGCTGCCAAGTGAATGGGGCGTGTTCATCATGCAGAAGATCGAACAGAGAGCCTCTGGAGACGTACTCGGTGAGAATGCAAATGGTCGGGTCTTCAAGACACACGCCAAGGAAGAGAGTCAAGTTGGGATGGCGCAGCTGCTTCATAATCGTAGCTTCCTGACAAAATTCATCAATGATAGCGGGGTCCACCTTGTCAATCTCAATCTTCTTGACTGCGAGGTCCAGCGATCGCCACTTACCATGGTATACCTCTCCTTGCGAGCCTTTGCCAAGTAACCGTCCAAATTCAATTTCCCTAGAGCACAGATGTGGATGTGTAAAGCGTTAAGACAACATCATGCAGCGAGCAGTTTTGTGGATCATTCCATTCCTACTCCAACCTCGATTCGAGTGATCCAAAGTTTGACATCGTAGCAGCAGCAGCGGCACTAAGAGCTGAACGTACGAGGATGGAACCAGGAAGTCAAGGGTGCTTTCCTTTAACAGCCCGAGTTGGCTGGTGTCTTGTGGAGGTGGCTTTTTGACCTAGATCAGGCGAAAGAGCGGACGAAACAGGCTCGATGAGTGCGATATCCCTAGCCTAGAGACGCTCGACGTGACGGACTTGAACGATACCAGAGCTACGATAATGGGCCACAGGTTCTGTCCCGGTCGGAAACAGCCTTATATGTCCAATAAACTCTGGGTCATCTGGCAGTCTCTGTGTGCACTTGGAACATGCAGCCTTACCTTTTGCTTGCGAAGGCAGATGAGACTTATCACTGCAGCCAGAACCAGGACAGCCGCCACAGCCAGCAGTATGATGGTCAGCATGGCTGTTGGTGGGAGTCACAAGGCTCAAATCACGTGGCAATCCCACCTGGGCGACGTGTTGTCGACG
>Ga0182741_1005506_pt1 | contig 11715 bp, 7 predicted proteins | sample eDN5th37CBELigOP_FD_128874 | JGI IMG/M metagenome (GOLD analysis project Ga0182741, IMG submission 128874) | Enriched Organic Plus compost microbial communities from Emeryville, California, USA - eDNA 5th pass 37_C BE-Lig OP (version 2) (version 2) ...
ACCGCGCGTGCCTCGTCGAGCGTGAGCGTCCAGTCCGGCGCCGCACTGGGCGCCGCCGCGATCGCGCCCTCGTCGTAGTCGCGCAGCAGCGCGAGCCCGGGCAGATAGCTTGCGACGACATCCGCGACGCCGGCGATGAGTTCGTCGCTCGAACGGGCAAGGATCGATACGACCTGGCCGAGTTCCTTAAGCCGGCGCTCGTTCACGGCTACACCCGCGAGCGCGTAACGGCGAAGCACGTCCGTGGCCCAACGGCGGAACTCGATCGCACGAGCAGACCGAGCCCGGTAGCCAACAGCAAGGATGACGTCAAGGCTGTAGAAGGTGACGGGGCGATCGGCAGAAGCAATATGCGCTTTCCGCATATTGCTCTCGCGGTCAACCTCGTGATCCGCAAACACACCGCGGATGTGCCGCGAGACCCGGGACTGGTCGATGCCGAAGAGGCGCTCGATCTGCGCCGACGAGGCCCACACCGTCTCGCCGTCGGACTGGACTTCGACGGACACCACGCCGTCGCGGGACTCGTAGAGCTCGATCTCATTCATGTACCGAACGTGCCTCCGGCCACCGGCATCAGGCCCCCTCCAGGTCGGCCACGATCGCGTCGATCGCGGTGCGCAACTCCTGCTGGCGGGCGACGATGCGGGCGATCTCCGCGTTCAACGCCGTGATATCCACCGCTTCCCGCATGTCAGCGGCTTGAACGTACGACGAGACCGAGAGCAGGTAATCGCGAGCGGCGATATCGCTGTTCGGTACGACGTGAGCGAAGTGGTCGACGTCTTCGCGGGCGACGTACACATCCAGGATCCGCTGCCGGTGGGCCTCGGCGAGCTTGTTCTTGTTGCCGACGCGAACGAACTCCGCGGACGCGTCGATGAAGATCACGTCGTTCGTCGGCTTCGACTTCTTGAGCACGAGGATGCACGTGGCGATCGTGGTGCCGAAGAACAGGTCGGGGGGAAGCTGGATGACGGCATCCACGTAGTTGTTGTCAACGAGGTACTTGCGGATCTTCTGCTCCGCGCCGCCGCGGTACATGACGCCGGGGAACTGGACGATCGCCGCCGTGCCGTTCACCGCGAGCCAACTCAGCATGTGCATCGTGAAGGCGAGATCCGCCTTCGACTTCGGCGCGAGCACACCGGCGGGGGCGAAGCGCGGGTCGTTGATCAGCAGCGGGTTGCTGTCGCCCTCCCACCTGATCGAGTACGGCGGATTGGAGACGATCGCCTCGAATGGCTCGTCGTCCCAGTGGGCGGGGTGCAACAAGGTGTCGCCGTGCGCGATGTCGAATTCGTTGTACGGCACGTCGTGCAGGAACATGTTGATCCGCGCGAGGTTGTACGTCGTGAGGTTGATCTCCTGGCCGAAGTAGCCCTTGCGCACCTTGCCCGCGCCGAGCACCTTCTTGAACTTCAGCAGTAGCGAGCCGCTCCCGACGGCCGGGTCGTAGACCTTGTTGACCTCCGTCTTGCCGACCACGGTGATTCGAGCGAGGAGCTCGGAGACCTCTTGCGGGGTGTAGTACTCGCCGCCCGACTTGCCGGCGTCAGCCGCATACATTTGCATCAGGTACTCGTAGGCGTCGCCGAACGCATCGATCTCGTGCGTGGCGAAGTCGCCGAGCTTGAGGTCGCCGATCGCATCCAACAGCTTGCGCAACTTCTGGTTTCGGATCGCAACCGTGCTGCCGAGCCGCTGGCTGTTCACGTCGAGATCCGCGAACAGGCCCTTGATGTCGTCTTCGCTGTCGGCGCCGACCGCCGAGCCCTCGATGTTCTTAAAGACCCGCTCCAGGGTCTCGTTGAGGTTCTCGTCGTGCGGGGCGCGCTTGCGCACGTTGGCGAAGAGTTCGCTCGGGAGGATGTAGAAGCCCTTCTCCTGCACCGTGTCGCGCCGACCGAACTCCGCCTCGTGATCGTGCAGCTTCGCGTAGTCGAAATCAGGGTTCCCAGCACTGCGCTCGTGCGCGTTCAGGTACGCCGCCAGGTTCTCGGAGATGAACCGGTAGAACAGCATGCCGAGCACGTAGGACTTGAAGTCCCATCCGTCGACCGAGCCTCGCAGCTCATTGGCGATTCGCCAGATCGTCTTATGCAATTCGGCGCGCTGCGCCTCCTTCGTCACCGGTACCACGCGCCCACCCCGACACTTCTCATGCTTGCGAGCGTATCCGGGGCGTGGGACAGCGACGTGAGGCAAGCCGGTGTCCAGCGCGGCGCCGCGCGGTTCACCGAGGCCGCGCGCGGGCCGCCTCGAGCACCGCCTGCCGCGTGTGCGGGTCGCCGAGGATGGAGAAGTGGCCGGCGATCGGCAGCACGCGGTTCGTCGCGCCGGGCAGTTCGCTCCCGCTCGGGATCATCGTGTCGAAGATCCCGTAGATCGAGGTGATGCGCGCATTCGCCTCGATCTCGCGGCCGAGGGCGGCGAGCACCGGGTCGCCGGCGTCGAATGCGCGCAGGTGGCGCAGCGGCGCGAACCGCGCGTAGGCGGAGCCGGCGAACGGGGCGGCGACGGCGATCATCCGGTCGATGCGGCGGTCCGGGTCGAGGTGCGCCATCGCGTATTTGCCGATGAGCGCGCCTTTGCTGTGGGCGAGCAGGAGCACGTCGCGGAGGTCTTCGCCTTCGATGACGTCCATGACGGCGCGGGCGCTGTCGGGGACGGCGCGGACGTTGTGTCGGAGCGCGGGGACGACGTGGATCGGGTGCCCCTCGGCGTGCAGCGGGTCGATGAGCGGCCGGAGGAAGTGCCAGGTCTCGTAGACGCCGGGGAGGACGACGACCGGCTGGGCGGTGCCGTCGCGGTAGTCGGCGGCGCTCGTCGGGCCGAGGCTGCGCGCCTGCCAGAGCGCCGCGTACACCCAGTCGCGGAGGACCCAGGCGGCGCGGCGGGCGAGCTGGGGCCGCGGCGCGCTCGTCACGGGCAGTCGCCTCGCGCGGGGTCGGTGATGAATGCGTCGATCGCCGCGGCGACCGCGTCGGGCGCGTGCTCCTGCACGTGGTGCGGACCGGGCGGCTCGACGAGTTCGCCCCGGCGGGCGGCGCCGACGAGCCGCACCGCCCAGTCGTGTCGGGCGATCGGGTCGCGCGTGCCGCGAACGACGAGGACGGGCACGGTGAGCTCGGCGACGCGGTCGAGGGTCGGGTAGTCGTGCATCGGCCGCAGCTCCCGGAGGTACTGCGGCATGCTCCGCACGTAGTCGGCCATGACGACGGCGTTCATCCGGGGGCTCTCGACGAGCGTGTCGCGGAGCAGCGCGCCGAGCTGGCGGGCCATGGAGGGGCGGCGGTCGTCGACGACGGGCCCGATGAGCACGACGGAGCCGGCGAGCGCCGGCCGCGTGCGCGCGAGCTCGACGGCGAACTGCACGCCCATCGACTGGCCGACGACCGCGGCCGCGCGGATGTCGAGGCGCTCGAGCGCCGCCGCGAGCGCGGCGGCATGCCCCTCGACGCCGAGCGGGCGTCGGGGCGATCGCGTGCCGCCGAAGCCCGGGAGGTCGACCGTGACGGTGCGGTACGAGCGGGCCAGGCGCGCACCGACGCGGATGAATGAGCGGTGCGACATGCCGATGCCGTGGACGAAGACGATCGTGGGCGGTGGGGCAGTGGTGTGCGTGCTGTGCTTGCCGAGTCTGCTTCGGGGCCCGGTGATCCGGAGCCGGAATTCGAGGTCGCCCACCTCGACGGTCTCGAGGTGGGGGCGCATTGCTCCATCCTTGCGCCGTGTCCCCACAACGGCCCGAGAAGTCGCGCGCGAGGGCGCGACCGGCTTCTCGTTCATCTCGGTTGCGTTCGACCCGCGTCTTCGACACTTCCTCAGCGGGCGCTCGGAGGTCCCCTACGAGATCCCGGACCGAGCAAGTTAGCAGCTAGTCGCCCTCGCCGAACCTTGCGCAGCAATGTGAGCTTGGTCGGTCCCTCGCTTCGCAATGTCGCGTCCGCAGCGTCGAGATGTCTGCGCTGGTCACGATGCTCAAATGGATGAATACGGCAGGTGAGGAGCGGCGTCCGCACAACGGCGCTCGCCGCGCCGGTTCGACTCACGTCACCCCTCTTAGACAGGTCGGTCCGCCGATCCACGTCCGATGCAGGATGCAGTGATTTGCCTCCGTCGGGTCGTTGCGTTCTCCTTCGCCTGAAGGCGACGCGGCGGGTCCGCGGCTCAAATGTCCGCTCCCATCGTTAGATTCGGTGGGGAAGGGCGGGAGACTTGGAGTATGCAGACTTGAAGACGCGTCATCGCGTCGAGCGGGACGGACAGCCGAAGGACTTGGCCCTCCGCATTCATCGTGCACTCAGTTGGCTCGACCGGGCGGACCGTTCCGGTGAGGACAACGATGCGCGATTCATCTTCCTGTGGATCGCGTTCAATGCCGCCTACGCTCGCGAGGTGGGCTACGAGAGTTCGCAATCGGAACGCGAGCGGTTTCATGCCTTCCTGGCCCACGTGGTCCGCGTCGATGCCGAGAAGCGAGTGAGCGATCTTCTCTGGCAGGAGTACTCCGGCTCGGTTCGGGTACTTCTCGACAATCGCTACGTTTTCCAGCCCTTCTGGGATTGGCGCAACGGACGAATCACTGAGACCGAATACCAGCGTCAGTTCGATGGAGCGCGCCGCATCATCACGAAGGCGCTCGGCAGTGGCGACACACTCACCGTTCTCCAGGTCGTGTTCCACCGGCTTTACACGCTGCGGAATCAACTTGTCCACGGCGGCGCTACCTGGAACAGCGAGGTCAACCGCAACCAAGTGCGCGACGGCACGAGCCTGCTCGGTCGGCTTGTACCCTTGGTTATCGAGACATTGATGAATCACGCAGATGAAGACTGGGGTTCGATCCACTACCCGGTCGTGGACTGAACCGCTCGGGTACCCTCAGCCGCGCAGTGCGTCCGGAAGAGCCTTGTGATTCACAACCACGAGTTCCTTGTTTGCCCGCGTCAGCGACGTGTATAGCGAGCCGAGGCGGCCCTCGCCCTCCACGGTAGGGAAGTCCGCAGGTTCCACGACTACGACGGCGTCGAATTCCAGTCCGCGCGCCTGGTCGTGTGAATAGAGCCGGATAGCCCCGGTGGAACTCGTCCATGTCTGGCTCGTGTCGCGGCGGGCCGACCATCCTGCGCGGCGCAGTGCGGTCACGATGTGATGAGTGGCCGCTGCGATGATCGCCACGGAGCCTTCCGGGTACTTCGAGACGAGGAGCGCCGCCTGCTCAACCGACGTGGGTGCGAGCTTGTCGCGCTGCGGCGCTCGGACGATCGTCGGCTCCGGCCCGTCGGCTTGCAGCGAGTGCAGGGTGCGGTCCTTGCGTTGTAGGAGCCGATTTGCGAAGCGCATGATCGATCCGGTCGAACGGTAGCCGCGCTCCAGCGTAACGACCGGTGCTTTGCCCTCCTCATCAATGCTCAACGCGCTCGCAACGGGCTTCCACGAGCGATAGGTCCATTCGCTCCGCCGCTGATTCATGTCCCCGAGGATGGTCCAACCTTGGCTCGCTCCGAGCCGACCAAGAATCTCCCACTCCAGCGGGTGCACATCTTGGCTCTCGTCCACGATGACATGTGCGAGGTTGCTCAAGTCGAACGGCTTCTTGAAGCGGATGCCGAAGTACGCGATGACAGGCCTAAGGTCGGGGCGCCCCGTGACCTCTTCGAACGGTGGGAGGGCCCGGAGGTAGCGATACCAGTCACCGTCCATGACGTCTCCTTCAGGGAAGGCAGGCGACGTCCGGAGTCGGTCGTACACGGCGCGCACCGCGGCTTGGCGGTCTAGCCCATCGAGGAGACCCTCGCGCTTCACCGTCGCGTACGTCGCGCGGAGGTACTTCAGGATGTCCTGACTCACGAGCGTGCCGTCTTCAACGCGTGTGTCCACGCTCCCGTCGAACTGCACCGCGGCGAGGGCCTGGAACAGGTCCGGTAGCGACCTGATCAGGACGTTCGCATCGTCGGCGTCGACCAGTCCGCGGACGGCGGGGCGCACATGCTCGGCGTACTCGCGTGTCGGCCCGATCAGCATCACCAGACCGGTGGTCGCCCCCTGAGCAGCCGCATCGGGACTCGTCAGGTACGCAAGCCGGTGCACCGCAATGATGGTCTTGCCGGTGCCGGGATGTCCCTGGAATATCACCGACTCCGTCGCGGGCCTCGTGATCGCTAGGTACTGATCGGGCTGAAGCGTGGAGAGCACGGGTGACATGTCTCCGCGCTTAGGGGCGGCGAGTTTTCGGAGCAGGATCGGATGCGCGCGGAGTTCGAGCTCCGCACTCGCGGCGCGGGACGTGCTCGCGGCCTTCTTCGCCGGCGTTCCGAGCACGCGCGGCTGCAAAGTCGGGTCGATGCGGGCAAGACCGCTTTCGACAGCGGCCTTGGCGCTCCCGATGTCGACTTGACGCTCGTCCCCGCGGATGACCGGGGCAACACGCGCTACCGGTTTCGGGATCACGAGTTCCCGTCGCTGAAACAGTGGCGATGGGGCATCGTCAGACAGCACCTGGTCTTCGAATGCTGCGATCCGACCGCCACCGACGCGGTCCAGGGTCCGGACGCCATGCACATCACCGAGGTGTTCGATACGTCCACCCAGGTAGAAGGCCTCTCCGAAGAGTGGTGCCCAGTGACTGAACACCGGTACGCCGTCCGCCTCCCCTCTTGCGGTGCCGATGTAGAACTGATCGCCGTCGGTGAGGTCGTTCTCCTCGGCAAGCCGCACCCGCCCGATGAGCAGGCCGCTCGACGGGAAGTGAAGGTCTTTGTGGTCCGGCTCGGTGAAGCGGTTGTTGTCAATCTGCGGCTGAGGTCGGCTTGCCCGTTCCTTGAGGAATGCGTTGTACATCCGCTCTGCCGACTGTTCATCCGCAAGCACGTGCTCGATGTCAGACTCGCTCATCCGTCACCTCCAGCCAGCACACGGCGAGGTGCTCGAGGCGGATGCTTCGGCCCACGCGAGCCTCGACCTCCGCCATGAGCGCGGCGAAACGCTCATAGGCGCGACGCTGCTGACCTCGGTTCATTCGCATCACGCCCTCGCTCGCCTGATTCGCGGTGAGCGTTTGGAGTCGACGTCGGATGCCCGCGACGCGACGCTCGTGCTGCTCGGTGAGCACGCGACGACGGGATTCAAGCAGCAACTCGTCCTGCTGATCGCGCCGATCCTGTTCCTCCTGCTGCCGCCGGAGTAGCGCATCAGTCGCACGACGAGCGAGGCGAGGCAGATCCTGTGGGAAGTCGGTCAGTCCCTGTTCAAGGCGACCCGCCGCGAGCGCGGCAAGCAAGGCGTTGGCTGGCGCCTCTCCAGCAAGTCGGCCCGAATCGTCCACAGCCATCCCCCACAGCTCGTCGCCGCCTCGGCTGGCGTTCTTCGCATGTGTTACGACGGCAAGGTACCGGCCAGGTCCGACATCGCCGGTTTGGGGAACTCGTACCGAAGCGAAACGAGCGAGCCGATGGCCCGGCACTTCGACGGCCGCCATCACGAGCGGACTGGTCGAGGCGAGGATTGTGGCACCGGTGTCCTGCGCGCGTTCCTGGTCGAGCGCAAGGTAGATGGAGGACTCCTGCCGCAGTGTGCTCGAGAGTGCTTCTGTCTCGGCGCGAGTGCGCCGACCTGCTCTCGCGAGCGCCGCGACACCATCGGCCATCGCGGCATTGCCGCGCAGTTCGATGGCGCGGCCTTCGTCGTGCCACTTCACGCCGGAAGCCCCGAGCGTCTGCGCCCAGTCGTCAAGGAGATGGGCGAGTTCCGGAGCGCCGACGTAGCGTCCGGTGCGCCGCAACTCGTCCCCGAGTCCGGCCACGGGCACGTCATTGGCGATCAGGAGCCCCGTCGAGGCATCCGCGAGGTCTTCGAGTCCGGCCTTCTGCGTCTCAATCGCAACGAGGAATTGCTGCACCTTCGCTTCCCGCTCCGCCTCGGTGAGCGTGAAGTCCATCGCTTCCTGGAGCAGACGCATATTGGTGCCGATGATCGGCTCCAGCGCGCCGATGGATGCCTCGAAAATGCCGATCCGCTCCAGGACCTTGTCCATCATCTTCGAGTCGATGGCCTCCTCGTTGACGAAGTTCAGCACGAGAATCTTGTCTGCCTTCTGGCCGATGCGGTCGATGCGACCGATGCGCTGCTCAATCTCCATTGGATTCCACGGCAGATCGAAGTTGATTACCGCCGAGCAGAATTCGAAGTCCAGACCTTCGGAGGCGACCTTGTTGGCGAAGACGAAGTCGTAGACACCGTGACGGAACTCCGCCATGATCCGGCGTCGGTCTTCCTTTCTGACCCCGCCATGCAGGACTGCGATGCGGAACTCATCCCGAAAGCGCGCTTCCAGTTCCGTGAGCGTCGCGCGGGACCAGGTGAAGAGCAGAGCTTGCTTGCCTTGCGCATGCAGGTCGCTCAGGTACGCGCGGAGGACTTCGACCTTTGAGTCCGGCAGGCTCGCGAGTGCCTTCGCCGCCTGGAGCAACTCGGGGTGCGGATCCACGAGACGCGAGGTGGGGACGTCCTCATCGCCGCCCTCATCGGGTCGACCCGTCAGGACCTCTCGTGCGGCCACATGAACGCTGGTGCTCGCGAGACGAATCGGCATCTGCATCGAGAATCCGACTGGGGTCCCTGACGCGTCTGCGCGGGCCCGACACCAGCGCATGTACTCCTCGTAGAAGTGCGACTCTGCATCCGTCCACGTGATCGGGATGCGGGATGCATCGCGCATCGTCTTCTTCTCATCGACCTCGGCCTTCCGAGTGCGAGTGATCGTGCTTCCGAGGGGACTCAACTCCGCGAGCCACTTCCTAGCACGGACGACATCGTTCGGTGACAGGGGCGCACGCTCAAGAACGGCCAACAATTCGGCGAACTCAGCGCGAGCGGTGATCGACGTGCCGAGCACTTCCCGATCCAGCCGGGAAAGCACTTGCCGGTAGTCCTCGAACGTGCTCGTGCGGTCGGTGAGCATTGCGCCGACGCGGTTGAGGATCGCATTCGGTTGGATGCGCAATTCCAGGTCTTCGATAGCCTGGTAGTCGGCTGGTTCGAGTAGCCCGAGCAGGTGAAGCAGATCCTCCTGCCGAATGTTGATGGGCGTCGCGGTGAGAAACACGACGTTTCCCTCGATGCTCCAACTCGACAGCCGTTCACCAAGGTGGTGACTCTTCGTGCCGGTGTTGCGCATTTGGTGCGCCTCATCCACGATCACCAGGTCGAACTCGGGTGGGCTGAGTTCGTCATCGAACTCCTCCAGCCCCTTCCATGTGCGCAGCGTTTCGAGGGAGCACACATAACTGAACCGCTTCGGCAGTCGCCCCTCGCGGAACTTCTCCAAGAACTCGCTAAGGCCATTACGGTCGAGCACCGTGACGGGGAAGTCGAAGCGCTCATCCATCTCCGTCTGCCACTTCGCCACGAGCACTGACGGGCACACGATGAGCACCCGATCCGCTTCGTGGCGGACTTCCAACTCGGTCCAAATCAGGCCCGCCTCAATGGTCTTGCCGAGGCCGACTTCGTCCGCGATGAGCAGGCGGGCGCTGCCGGTCTGAAGGAGTTTGAGAACGGGCTTGAACTGGTACGGGCGGAATGTCGTCCGGGTCGCGTTGAAGGAGTACAACGTATCCGAGAACATCCCGGTGAGCTTGGCGCGGGTGAGCGTGGCTCCGAATCTTCCTGCGGGGGCCGATTCGCCTGCGACCCAGTCGGCTGGCTCTGACGAGACCTCGGCGGCCTTGAGTTTCGATTCGGGGACCCAGCTCAGCGTGCCATCGCCACGGACTTGATAACTCCACGCGCTCCCGAGGAAGCGTCGGTCGCGGACCTCGACGTCGCGCCCTTCGGGAACGGTCAACGCGATGTCGTCGCGCTCGAATCGTGGGGCGGGAACGGGCCGCCCTTCGTCCCATAACTGCTCTGCCCAGCTGTAGGCATCCACGAGCGGGTGATCAGTTAGGGGTCCAGGTGCCAAGTCGATCCGCTGTGCGCTCCCTGCCCGAGCACCGTCTCCGATCTGCAAGAGCAACGGCGACTCGACCCCGAGGAACCAGTAGAGGCCAACCGGCAGCACGCTTTCACCGGCGACGCGGACTCGTGACACCTCGTTGATCAGAGTCGTGATCGGCTCCCCGATCACGACGGCTCGCTCGAACGACCCCCGGTTCAGCACAAACTTCAGATCGTCCGGCATCGGGTGATACCCGAATTCTCCAGACTCGAAAGCCATCTCGTCAGCCCTGCTCCCCTCCCGCGTACGCTTCGGCCTGCTCGAGCACGAGTTCGACGGCGGCGTCCTCCATGTCGGGCGGGTAGCCGTGGATGGCGAGGAGGCGACGCAACTTGGCGCGCATCGCAGCCCGTACCGAATCTTTCACGGCCCAGTCGATTGTCGCGGACTCGCGAACAGCCTTGACCAGGTCGCGGGCGATGGCGACCAGCTTGTCATCTCCGAGTTCGAGCACGGCGGAGTCGTTGGCGGCGACCGCGTCGTAGAACGCGACCTCGTCCTTCGAGAGGCCGAGCGCGTTACGGCGGGCCTCGTCGTCAGCATCCACGTCGCCCCCGGGCACTCCCCTACCCATCTCCAACCATTCCGAGAGGCGAGCCGCCACGACCGCGAGGTCGCGCCCGCGAGTGCGGACGATGCGGTCGGCTCGGACAGTGAACTCCGCCTGTGGATGATATCGAGCCGAAGTCGCTTCGTGGGGATCAGTTCCGCCCTACGCTGATCGTAGAGCCGACGCTGCTCGCCGCGGCCTACGCCGGAGACGGTCCGGCGCCGGTCGAAGAATGGGACCACCTCCGTGTGCTGTTGTCCGGCAAGCCACCCGATCTGCTCGGGAGCAGTCGGTTGGACGGCTTCTCACGCAGCGCCGAAACCCGCATTCCTTCGCCGACTGTGCCCCTTGAGCGGGGCCGATCGAACTAGGGGCCGATGATTCCTCGGATCCGGGCCCACTGGTTCCGAGCGATCCGAGTCGCAGCGCTGATCACGTCTTGCCGAGATGCGTAGGTGCGGGTGGCGAGGGGAGATCCGGCCTTGCGGACACTCCACCCGTTCGGCCGAGGAACGACACGCTGACTCTTCTTGCTGCTCACCCTGTGATCCGTGCTTGACGCCTGGGGGGCTCTAGGTGTCCTACGCGGGAGCGCAACTCTGGCTGGGGTGCCTGGACTCGAACCAAGAACAACTGAACCAGAATCAGCCGTGTTGCCAATTACACCACACCCCATCGGGCCGCCCGAAGGGGTCCGAGGTGGCCCGTGGAGGGCCGAGGAGAGAGTCTAGCAAAGGGTGGGCGGCGCGTGCCGCCGGCGCTGCACCTCGCTTCGCTCGCTCAGCGATCCGCGGCACCCGATAGCCGCGCGCGGAGGGCGCGCAGGCGCACGAGGGACGAGTCTCGCCCCAGCAACTCCATCGATTCGAAGAGCGGGGGGCTCACGCGACGCCCGGAGATCGCCGAGCGGACCGGACCGAACGCGAGCCGCGGCTTGAGCCCCAGGCCGTCGATGAGCGCCCCGCGGAGCGCCTCCTCGATCGGGCCGCGCGCCCATTCCGAGACCCCCTCGAGCGCCGCAATAGCCGCGTCGAGCACCGCGGCGCCCTCCGGCCCCGGCATCGCGTCGTCCTCGACGACGAGCGCCTCGTCGGGCGTGAAGAGGAACGCGAGCATCCCCCGCGCCTCCGACAGCACGGTCACGCGCTCCTGGACGAGCGGC
>Ga0182741_1005507_pt1 | contig 11715 bp, 6 predicted proteins | sample eDN5th37CBELigOP_FD_128874 | JGI IMG/M metagenome (GOLD analysis project Ga0182741, IMG submission 128874) | Enriched Organic Plus compost microbial communities from Emeryville, California, USA - eDNA 5th pass 37_C BE-Lig OP (version 2) (version 2) ...
CATATCGCGAGCTTGTTGGCTGTCTGGCGCGACTTTACGCCTAAGCCTTAGATCGAAGCGACATGTCAGAGACAACCCATACCCCGCCTGAACCCCTCGCACCCGTTGCGACGGGAGTTCCTGGCCTCGACGAAATTCTGGCCGGCGGCTACGCGGCGAACCGCCTCCACCTGATCGAGGGCCGACCTGGCAGCGGCAAGACCACGCTCGGTCTCCAATTCCTGCTGGATGGCGTGCGGCGCAGCGAGACCGGCCTCTACATCACGCTCTCCGAAACGAAGCAGGAGCTGCTGGCGGTCGCCGCTACGCATGGCTGGTCGCTCGACGGCCTCGTGCTCTACGAGCTCATCCCGCCCGAGCTGAGCCTCGACCCGAAGCAGCAGCAGAGCCTGCTCTACGCCTCCGACCTCGAGCTCGGCGAGACGGTCCGCATGGTGCTGGCGGAGGTCGAGCGACGGAGGCCGAAGCGAGTCGTGTTCGACAGTCTCTCGGAGATCCGGCTGCTCTCCCAGGGGTCGCTGCGCTACCGCCGCCAGGTGCTCGCGCTCAAGCACTTCTTCCTCCAGCTCGGCTGCACCGTGCTGATGCTCGACGACCTGACCTCGGAGCAGGACGACCTCAACCTGCACAGCATCTCGCACGGCGTGCTGCGCCTGGAGCAGTTCGCGCTGCCCTATGGGGCGGAAAGGCGTCGGCTGCGCGTCATCAAGATGCGTGGCACCGCCTTCAGCGGCGGCTTCCACGACCTCACCATCGAGCGGGGCGGCGTTGTCGTCCGCCCGCGCCTCATCGCCGCCCAGCATCGCCGGTCCTTCTCCGGCTCCGACGCCGCGCCGGTGTCGAGCGGCGTGCCCGGGCTGGACGCGCTGCTCGGCGGCGGCCTCGACCGCGGCACCGCCACGCTGATCCTCGGCCCCTCGGGCGCGGGCAAGTCCTCGCTCACATTGCGCTACGTCGTGTCGGCGCTGGAGCGCGGCGAGGCCGCGCTCATCGTCACCTTCGACGAGACCAGGCACATCCTGCTCAAGCGCGCGGCGGGGATGGGGATGAACCTCGAGCCGGCAATCGCGGCACGCCAACTGCGAGTGGCGCAGGTGGATCCGGCCGAGATGTCGCCGGGGGAGCTGACCGATCTCTTGCGCCAGGCGGTCGAGCGCGACCGCGTGGGTATGGTGGTGCTCGACAGCCTGAGCGGCTACCAGAACGCAATGCCGGAGGAGCAGTACCTCCTGCTCCAGATGCATGAGATCCTGACCTACCTGAACCAGCAGGGAGTCGTGACCTTGCTGGTGCTGGCGCAGCATGGCCTGGTCGGTCCGATGATGACCCCGGTGGACCTGACCTACCTGAGCGACACCATCCTGCTGCTGCGTTTCTTCGAGGCGGGAGGGCGGATCCGGCGCGCGCTCTCGGTGCTGAAGAAGCGCACCGGGGGCCACGAGGACAGCATCCGCGAGTACCGGATCGACGCGCGCGGCGTGCGTGTCGGACAGCCCCTGACGGAGTTCCAGGGCGTCCTGACCGGCGTGCCGACCTACTCCGGTCCCCCTGAGGCCCTGCTCGAGGGGCGCGGTGACAACGGCCGCTGAGGGCGCCGCCGCCAGGCATGACCCGGTGCTGATCCTGGCCCCGGCCGGTCGGGACGCCGTGGTCGCGCAGGCGGTCCTGGCGGAGGCCGGCATCGCGGCTGCGGTCTGCGAGGCGCTGGACGAACTGGTGGCCGGGCTCGATCGCGCCGGCGCGGTAGTCGTGGCGGAGGAGGCGCTGCTCCGGGCGGACCGGCGGTCCCTCGCCGAGTGGCTGGCCTCCCAGCCGCTCTGGTCCGACCTGCCCGTGATCCTCCTCACGCAGCGGGGCGAGGGCGGCGCCGACCGGCGCCTGACGGACATCCTCGGCAACGTCACCCTTCTCGAGCGGCCGTTCCACCCGGGGACGCTGGTGAGCGCGGTCCGCGCTGCGCTGCGCGCACGGGCGCGACAGCGGGAGGCCGAGGCCCACCTCCGGGAACTGGCGCGTGCGCAGGCGGCGCTGCGCGAGGAGACGCGCTCGCTGGAGACGCTCAACCGGGTTGGCGCCCTGCTGGCGGCCGAACTCGATCTCGAGCGCCTGCTGCAGGCTGCCACGGACGCGGCGACCGAGCTGGCCGGTGCGCGGTTCGGCGCTTTCTTCTATGACGCGCCCGACCCGGAGGACGGACGCTACGCGCTCTGCACCCTGTCGGGCGCGCCGCGCGAGGCGCTGGCGCACCTACCGGTGTCCTGGGTGACGACATTGCTGCACTCGGCCTTCCGGGGACCGATTCGGATCGCCGATGCGCTGCGGGACGCGCGCCACGCCTGTGACGCACCCGACGGCGGCGTGCGCGCGGACCACCTGTCTGCCCGCTCCTACCTGGCCGTGCCGGTGGTCTCGCGCTCGGGCGAGCCGATCGGCGGCATGGTGCTTGGCCACCCCGAGCCGGGCGTGTTCACCGAGCGGGCCGAGCGGCTCGTTGCGGGCGTCGCCGCCCAGGCAGCGATCGCGGTGGACAACGCCCGGCTGTTCCAGGAGGCCCGCCGCGCCGCGGAGACGCTGGAGCGGCGCGTCTCCGAGCGGACGCGCGCGCTGGAGGAGGCGAACGCGAAGCTGCGCGAGGAGGTGGCAGCGCGCGAGGCGGCGCAGGTGCGCCTCGCCCAGGCGCAGAAGATGGAGGCGCTCGGCCAGCTCGCCGGCGGCATCGCGCATGACTTCAACAACGTCCTGCAGACCGTCATGAGCGCCCTGCGGCTGATCGCACGGAGCGCGGACGACGCCCGGCGGGTGCGCCAGCTCGCCGGCATGGCTACGGAGGCGACGGAGCGTGGCGCCTCGGTCACGCGGCGCCTCCTGGCCTTTGCGCGCCGCGGCGAGCTGCGGGCGGAGACGGTGGACGCGGCGGCGCTGCTCGCCGACCTGTGCGAGGTCCTGGCGCACACGCTCGGCGCCGGGATCGAGGTGCGGGTCGAGGCCGCCGCCGGCCTGCCGCCGCTGCGGGCGGACCGGGGCCAGCTTGAGGCAGTGCTGGTCAACCTCGCGACCAACGCCAGGGATGCGATGCCCCGAGGCGGCATCGTCACGCTCTCTGCCGCGCCCGAGATGGTGGACGAGGCCGCCGCCGCGGCGCTGCGCCAGGCCGCGGGCCTCGCGCCGGGCGCCTATGTCCGGATGTCGGTCGCGGATACCGGCACGGGAATGGACGCGGCGACGCTGGCGCGCGCGGCGGAGCCGTTCTTCACCACCAAGCCGCTGGGGAAGGGGACCGGCCTCGGCCTCGCCATGGCCAAGGGCTTCGCCGAGCAGTCGGGCGGTGCCCTCGCCATCGAGAGCGAGGCAGGCGTCGGCACGACGGTCACGCTCTGGCTGCCCTGTGCGGCCACCGTGCATGCGGTGCAGCCGGCCGAAGCGGAGACCACACCCGAGGGCGACGACACCCAAAGGCCGACGGCCGTAATGGCCGCGGAGGAGGCGCTGCCCCGGATCATGCTGGTGGATGACGAGCCGCTGGTACGCGGCGCCCTGGCGGCCGAGCTGAGAGCGCGCGGCTGGCAGGTTTCCGAGGCCCCGAGCGCCGCCACCGCGCTGCTGCGGCTCGGTGCCGCCACCCCTCTGGACCTGCTGGTGACCGATCTCTCGATGCCGGGCATGGACGGGCTGGCGCTCGTCACCGAGGCGCGGCGACGGCGGCCCGGCCTGCCGGCGATGGTCGTCACCGGCTACATGGGGGACGATGCCGCCCTGGCACTGCAGGAGGCCGAGGAAGGGGGGCCCTTCGCCCTGCTACGCAAGCCGGTGTCGGCCGAGGAGCTGATGGAGCGCGCGGCCACCCTGCTGACAGCGGCTTCGGCGGGGTACGCCGCTTGAGGACCTGCGCCCCTGAAGCGGGTGCTGGTTTGATGGGGGAGGCGGCCTCCTGGAGGAGGTCAGTATGGCTGGGAAGCGTTTGATGCCGGCGCAGATCATCGAGGTACTGCGCCGGGCCGGACGGTGGACGAGGTTTGCCGTGGGCCGGGTGGGTCGGAGGCGAGTTTCTATGCTGCAGTCCGAGCGTGGCGGCTGAGGTTCGGAGTCGGGCCACTGGCAATGCTCAGACGCCTGCCGACACCCTATCGGCTGCGCGTCCACTCTGAGCGCGTGGCGGCGGCGCCTTCCGCATTGCCTACGGCGTCAGCGTAAGGCTGCCCGCCGGCGCCTCGGCGTTACGGCCGAGCATGATTGTCCTGCCATCCCGCCAGGGCGGCAGCAGGTCGCCCCAGTGCTGCGACAGCGGGTTTCCAGACTGCCCCGTGGCGATCATCGCCAGGGTGGCGTCCGGGTTCGAGAGGTCGGCCACCAGCCGCAGGCCCGGGCCATGCGCGTGCGCCCAGGGATCGGACCCGGTCGCACCGAGGCCGCCGCGGTTCACCGTCTGGCCGTCGCCATCCGTTGCTGCCTCCAGCTCCACCCATCGTCCCAGGACGGGAATGAATCGCAGCACCGGGTGCTGGAAATGTGCCACATGCACCCGGCCCCAGCGCCAGGCGGCCGGCTCCGGGCCTTGGGTCCCCTGCAGCATCGTTACCGCCTCCTCCAGCGCCTGCGCGGCCAGGGCCCGGCAGTCACCGCCGCACCACCAGGCGCCGCGCCCATCCGGTTGCAGGATGAAGCGGAGGAATTCAGGCCCGGCTACCCAGGCCCCTGTGGGGACGCCCGCCCGTGCCAGCGCCAGCCGTCCAACCGCACGGAGCCAGGCGTTGTAGATCAGCGGCTGTGGCAGATCGGCCGCGATGGTGCCGTCCCAGGCCAGCAGCAGGTCGTGCGCCACGCCGGCCAGCCCGGCGGGGCGGGGCAGGGTGCGGAGCAATGCTTCGGGCGCCACCACCAGTTCCCGCGCCAGCAGTGACAGCCGATCCATCTGCATGGCGGCGAAGCCGGCGGCATCGTGCTTCGGCCTTGCGGCGAGCAACTTGCCGATGCGGCGGAAGCGCCAATCGCCGAACCAGTCGCGCCCCAGGAACACCTGCGAGTCCGGCGGTGCTACCCGGTTGTTGGCATTCACCAGCATGCCGCTCGGCGGGTCGATCCTGTGCGGCAATTCGTCGAAGGGCACCCAGCCCAGCCAGTCGTGGCTGCCGTCCCAGCCGGGAACGGGCATCGCGCCGTCGCCGGCACGGCGCAGCGGCGTGCGACCGGTCAGGAACATGCCGATGCGCCCGTCCGCATCCGCCACCATCAGATTCTGCGATGGGCTGGTGATCAGCGCCGCGGCGGCACGCGCCTCGTCGAGGTCGCGCGCGCGGTTCAGCGCCAGCAGCCCCGCCGCTGCCGTATCCGGCCCGGCCAGGTTCGCCATGGCGACCGCCAACACCGTCCCGTCCATTCCCCGGGCCTCGCCCAGGTCGGAGATGACCGGACCGTGCCGCGTCTCGCGTACATGCAACACCTCCGGGGCGGCTTCCCCCCGGACGCGGATGACCTCCTCGATCACCCGGAATGGGTGCGGGCCGTCCGGGGTTTCATAGGCATCCGGCCCGGCGAGGCGCTCCACGAACACGTCCTGCGTGTCCGAATGCGTCGTGGTGAAGCCCCAGGCGATGCGCTCGTTCCGGCCGATCACGACGAGGGGCACGCCCGGACTCGTCGCGCCCGCCAGCATCCGGCGCCCGGGAAGGTCGATGCGCACGAGGTACCAGAGGATCGGCGCCTGGAAGCCGAGATGTGGGTCGCTCGCCAGCAATGCCGCGCCGCTCGCCGAATGGCGGCCCGCGACCGCCCAGGCGTTGCTGGCGGACGGGGGCAGGGTCCCCGGCTCCGGGAAGCGCGGCAGGACGGAGGCGAGGCGCGCGAGGCGTGCCGGCTCGATCGCCGCGCGCTGGTCCGCCGGCAGATCCGGCCGCCCGGGGCTCTCATCCGCGGGCCACAGCTCGGCCAGTCGCTCCGGTGGCAGCACGCCTGCCAGGCGCGCCCGGTCGAGTTCCGTGCGCCAATTGCCGGACAGCCACAGCCCCATGACCTTCGCCCAGAGCAGGCTGTCCCGCGGCCGCCAGGGTTCCGGCGCACCGAGCACCAGGAACTCCGGCGCGGCGAAGCGGCCCCGCGTGGCGATCCAGGCATTCACCCCTGCGGCATAGGCCTCCAGCAGATCCTTCGTGTCCGTCGGCAGGGCCGCGAGATCCGCTTCGGCCCGGCGTGCCAGGCCGAGCGTCCGCATGAAGCGGTCGAAGCCGAGCATGGAGGGACCGCCAAGCTCCGCGGTGCGTCCGGCCGCGCCGCGCCGCATCATCTCCATCTGGAACAGCCGGTCGCGGGCATGCAGCCAGCCGAGGGCCATGACGGCATCGCGCTCGGTCTGTGCTGCGATGCGGGGCACGCCCCAGCGATCGAAGGTGATTCCAACCGGAGCCGACAGCCCGGCCAGCCGCAGGTTCCCGTTGCGCGGCGGCAGGGTCCACCACACCAGGCCGGCAGCGCCGAGCACCACCAGCAGCACGAGGGTGACAAGGCCGAGAAGGCCGCGGCGCAGCCAGACGAGGCTGCGCGACGAACCCCTGCGCTGGCGGCGCGACATCGCGCTACCCTGCCTTCATGGCGTCAGGCCGGGATCGGGCCTGGCGGAAGCATCTGTCCTCCCGCTGCGCGAGGGGGCTGGGATCGGGCGGCATCCAGATACTCCAGGAGGTCGCAATCGCCGGATCGGGACCGGGCGCGGCGACCACATTCGTGCTGGCCCGATCGAAAGACGGGCGCCTCGTCCCGGAGCCACGACCCGCCGAAGATGGCCGGGCACGGCTTCGGGCAGCGGAGCAATGGCGGCCGGCGGTGCGGGCTATCTGCAGGGAATCCGCTCGGTTACGGCGTCACGCGGCGGGGAGCCGTTGCGGCCCGGCCGGCCACCCCGCGCCATCGGCATATCCGGGCTGCCGGTCCGGACGGAGCGGATGCCGCGCATCCGCTCCAGCCCCGCGTGCAGCCCGGAGGTGGCGAGCAACGCTGGCCCGGCCGCGCGCGGCATGGCTCATGCCATGTTCACCATAATCGTCTTCTTGTGGGTGAAGTGCTCCAGCATCGCCTCGAGCGACGCTTCCTTGCCGAGGCCGGAGGACTTCACGCCGCCATAACTGAGGTTCGCCTGCACCACCAGGTTTTGGTTGATCTGCACCAGCCCGGCCTCCAGCCGGTGCGCGAGGTCCAGCCCCACCTTCAGATTGTTGGTCCAGAGGCTGGCGGCGAGGCCGTATTCGGAATCATTCGCCTCCTCCAGCACGCGCTCCGGGTCGTCGAAGGGGGCGATGACGGTGACCGGGCCGAAGATCTCCTCGCGCACCAGTCGGCTGTCCTTCGACAGGCCGGTGAAGATCACGGGCTGAAGGAACAGCCCCTTCCGCAGCGCCGGGTCGGTCGGCATGGCGCTGCAGACATGGGCCGTGGCGCCGGCTGTCTTCTTCCCTTCCTCGATGAAGCCCTGCACCTTCTCGAACTGGCCGTGCGAGATGATGGTGCCGATATCGGTCTTCTCGTCCAGCGGGTCGCCCATGACCATCTTGTCCACCGCCGCCTTCATCGCGGCGACGAACCTGTCATAGATCGGCCGCTCCACGTAGATGCGGCTCGCGGCGGTGCAGGACTGACCCTGGCGGGTGAAGCGCATGGAGGTGAGCGCGCCCTGGACCGTCTTCTCGAAATCGCAGTCGGCGAAGACGATCATCGGCGACTTGCCGCCGAGCTCGAGCGTGACAGGGATCAGCTTCTCCGCCGCGGTCTTGTAGACGATCTTGCCGGTCTCCACCGAGCCGGTGAAGGTCACCTTCTTCACCAGCGGGTGGGAGACCAGCGGCGCACCGCATTCCGGCCCGAAGCCCGAGACCATGTTGAACACGCCGGGCGGCAGCACGCGGTTCAGGATCTCGCAGATGCGAAGGACGGCCAGCGGCGCCTCCTCGGCCGACTTCACGACGACGCTGTTGCCCGCCACCAGCGCCGGCGCGATCTTCAGCGCCATCAGCAGCATCGGCACGTTCCAGGGGATGATGGCCCCGACCACGCCGAGCGGCTCGCGCACCGTGACGGAAAGCACCTTGGGATCGAAGGGCACGCTCTCGCCCTTCAGCTCGCCGCCGAGGCCGCCGTAGAACTCGAAGATGTCGGCGACGACGTTTGCCTCGACGCGGCTCTCGGTACGCAGTGCCTTGCCGGTTTCGAGCGCGATGAGCTTCGCCAGCTCCTCCACATGCTCCTTCAGCAGCGCCGAGCACTGGTGCACCAGTGCGCCGCGCTTGCGCGCCGGGATCTTGGCCCATTCCTTCTGCGCCTTGGCGGCGTTCAGCACTGCGGCGTCCACATCGGCCGCATCGCCCTCGGCCGCCCGCGCCACTTCGACGCCGGTGGCAGGATTCACCACGGCGAAGGTCTTGCCGGACCGGGCGGGCACATAGCCGCCGTCGATGAAGTGGTAGCCCGACAGCGCCTTCGCGAGGGCGAAGGGATCGGTCGTGGGCGCAGCAGGAGTGGGATGGGGCCGGTCGAGCATGCATTCCTCCTCGGTCCAGCGGACCATGCGACGGTGACAGCATGGCCGCAAGGGCAGGGTGCCGGCCACGCGCACGAGCACCGCAGCATAGCTGATCGGGATGCTTCCCAATTCAATCCAGTGCCTGGCACCGAGCCTTCTGAAGGGGCCTTGCCCCGGTGGGGTGCGCCATGAGCGGGCGATACCCGACCGGTCCAGGTCGCTACAGGCCGGATTCATTTACCAATGGCAATGTCCTGGGCCGGCAATCCGTTACGAAGGAAAGGCACGCATCCGGAAGCACCTCGCCGGGATCGCGCCCGGTAACACGGCGGGACGAGACGATGGACCGGGGCGGAGCCGGCCGAGGCTCCCGGTTGCGGGTGACCGAGGTGGCGGCTAAGGCTTTCTGTGGCACCCGCGTACGCATCCAGGGAGGACCCATGGCCGCCACCGAACCGACAGGCCCGCTGAAGGGCATCCGGGTCCTCGACCTCACGCGCGTCCTGGCGGGACCGACCTGCACGCAGATGCTTGGCGATCTCGGCGCCGAGGTCGTCAAGATCGAGCGGCCCGAAGCCGGTGACGACACACGCGGCTTCGCGCCGCCTTTCTGGCCGGAGACGCGGGAGAGCGCCTATTTCCTGGGGGTCAATCGCAACAAGAAGTCGCTGACGCTCGACATCGCGAAGCCCGAGGGCCAGGCGATCATCCATCGTCTGCTCGCGCATTGCGACATTCTGGTGGAGAACTTCAAGGTCGGTGCGCTGGCGAAGTATGGCCTGGGCTGGGAGCAGCTGAAGGCGAAGTATCCGCGCCTGATCTACTGCTCCATCACCGGCTTCGGCCAGACCGGCCCCTATGCTCCGCGCCCCGGCTATGATGCGCTGATCCAAGCGATGGGTGGCGTGATGTCCCTGACCGGGGAGCCGGAGGGCTCGCCGCAGAAGGTGGGCGTTCCGGTAGCTGACCTCTTCGCCGGGCTCTATGGCTGCATCGGTATCCTGGCCGCGCTGAACCATCGGAACGCGACCGGTGAGGGGCAGCAGATCGATATCGGCATGCTGGACACGCATGTCGCCTGGCTGGCGAACCAGGGCATGAACTACTTGGCGACCGGCGAGAACCCGCCGCGCCTCGGCAACCAGCATCCGAACATCGCACCCTACCAGGAATTCCCGACCAAGGATGGCTACATCATCCTCGCCGTCGGCAACGACCCGACCTTCGAGCGCTTCTGCAAGGCCTTCGGGCAGGAGCATCTGCTCGCCGACCCGCGCTTCGCCACCAACCCGAAGCGGGTGGAGAACCGCGCGCTGGTGACCGAGACACTGACGCCGGTGATGAAGTCCCGCACCACGGCCGAGTGGATCGAGGCGCTGGAGGCGCTGAAGATCGGCTGCGGCCCGATCAACACGCTGGCCCAGGTCTTCGCCGACCCGCATGTGCTGGCGCGCGAGATGGTGGTGGACATGGCGCATGCCTCCGGTGCGGCGGTGAAGGTCATTGCCAACCCGGTGAAGCTTTCGGCCACGCCTCCCGACTACCGCTCCGCCCCGCCGACGCTCGGTCAGCACACGCAGGAGGTGCTGGGCGGGCTGCTCGGCATGGCCGAGGGTGAAATTGCCGAGTTGAAGGCGAAGGGCGTGCTCTGAGCCCCCCAGACGGCTGCGGGCAGGCAAGGGCGCAAGGCGTGATTCGGCCAGGCTGATGCGGCTGGCGCCGGGCCGCCCCTGACCCGCAGGCGCCCGTGGCCGGACCGGGCGGCCGGGAGGGCGGGCATGCATCCGTCGGCGCATGCCAGGCTCGCACGAAGCTCGCGCCCGCGCTGCAAGAGCCCGGCTGTGCAGTTCCCCGCCCGTGGCCCCGGCTTCTTGCCCGCTGAGCGGCCTGGTGGCACCCGCGCAGGGTTTGCGCGTTCGACATGGATGCGCCTGCGCGAGATCCCGTTCCACCCCGCCGCCCCCTGGATCGGCGGAATCCTGCAGACGCTGCGTGCGCTGCGCTGGCCCTCCACTGCCGCCCTGCCGCCGGGCGAACGCCTCTGGCTGCCCTTGCCGGATGGCGACGCGCTGGCGGCCATGCTGCACCTGCCGCCCGGCAGCCCTCGCCGACCACCGGCCATGCTGGTGCATGGGCTGACCGGCACGGAGGATGACCCCTATCTGCGTGAGGCCGCGGCCGGTCTGCTGCGGCGTGGGTTCCCCGTACTGCGCCTCAATCTTCGCGGCAGCGCGCCGAGCCGCCCGCGCAGCAGCAGCCACTACCATCTTGGCCGCGCCCAGGACCTGGCCGATGTGCTTCGCGCCCTGCCGCAGGCGCTGACCGCCAACGGGGTGATGGTGGCAGGCTGGTCGCTCGGCGGTGCGCTGGTGATCGAGCTGCTGGCCCGCCATCCCGCTGCCCCCGGCATGCCGCGGCTGCTGGCGGGCGCGGCGGTCTGCCCGCCCCTGCAACCGGAGTTGGCGCACGCTGCCATCGACGCCCGGCCGCTGCTTGGCCGCGCCCTGCTGGCGCTCTACCGGCAGGAAGTGCTGGCCGTGGCGGCATCCGACCTGCCGGAGCCGCTGCGCGCGGCCGCCCGCGCCGCGCGGTCGCTGACGGAATTCGAGGCGACGGTGACCGCGCCGCGCTTCGGCTATCCTTCCTACGCCGTCTTCACCGAAGTGAACCGGCCTGCCGCCGCTTTGCCGCGGCTGCGCATTCCCACGCTGCTCCTGATGGCCGCGGACGACCCGCTGGTGCCGCCTGCCTCGCTTGAGGGCGTTGCCTGGGATGACTGCCCGGCAGTGCTGCCGCTGCTCGCTTCGGGTGGCGGGCATTGCGGCTTCTACGATGGCGGGCGGGAGAGCCTGGCGGTCCGCGCCCTCGGCGCCTTCTTCGCCGGCGTGGCGGATCAAGCGAGACAGACCGAGAGCGCCTCGGCCGCCGCCAGCCAGGGGGAGGGGTCCTCTCCGTCCTCCCACGCCCAGCAGGCGGCGAGAACCGCGGCCGCATAGCCCCAGCCCGCCATGCGCGCAGGGTCGAGCCCGGTCATCTCCGCGAGGATGGCGAGGCGCCTCGGAGCGCGCGCCACCAGGGGCGAGCCGGGCGGATTGCGCAGCAGCGCCGCCGTCTCGAAGGCTGGGTCGCCGCGGAGGCCACGCGGGTCCACCGCTCGCCAACCGATGCCATCAGCCAGGATGTTGCCGTGGTGCAGGTCGCCATGCAGCAGG
>Ga0182741_1005509_pt1 | contig 11710 bp, 5 predicted proteins | sample eDN5th37CBELigOP_FD_128874 | JGI IMG/M metagenome (GOLD analysis project Ga0182741, IMG submission 128874) | Enriched Organic Plus compost microbial communities from Emeryville, California, USA - eDNA 5th pass 37_C BE-Lig OP (version 2) (version 2) ...
AGGTTGGAGGCTCGTCCGGATTCTGGCGGCGCAATTGAGGAAATCTGGCTGGTCGACCTTGCCCCAGGGCTTCGTCCGATAGAGCGAGGAAACCTGCTCCACGGAAATAGCCTCGTCTTCATCCAACAGCTGCAACGCAGCCGCCATGGTGGATGCGGGGTCGCCAAGGTTGCCGCCAAGGCCGAGATAGGCGCTTATGGTCAGACTTTCAGAATTCGTGTCGGCCAAAAAAATCTCCTCACCGATCCCCACACAAGCAATCAACAATACAATGGCGCTGACTGCTTTGTCAGATTGAACCATTCCACCTATATGGAGCAACCACATCCGTTTGCCTTTGCGATGACCGAGCAGCAAAGTCGAGCATGGAGACATCATGAATCGCCTTGTCGTTGCCCTTCTGTTGCTGCCTCCCCTGAGCCTTCCGTCTGCAGCGGCCACGCTGACGCGCAGCTATTCCTATTACACTGTCCGGGGAACATCGCTCCAGCAGATCGAACAACAGCTCCAGACCCAGGGACCGCGCATAGACAACTCGCGGGAGCGTCATCCGGGTGCAACTACTCTGGAGTTCACCACCCGCGTTCGCTACCGGGAAGAAGGCAGCCGCTGCTCGATCGATGACGTGCAGGTGCGCGTCCACGCGCAGGTGGTGCTGCCACGCTGGCGCGACTGGCGCAAGGCTGGCCGCAGCCTGCGGCTGATCTGGGATACGCTTTCGGCCGACATCAAGCGCCACGAGGAGAGCCACATCAGCATCGCCAAAAACCATGCGCACATGCTTGAATCGAATGTCCGTTCCCTGCCCCGGATGCGCTCCTGCGATGATCTCGCAGGAGCGGTGAACGATGAAACGCAGCGTGTTCTTGCCCGCCACGACAGCGAACAGGATGAATTCGACCGGGTCGAATACATCAACTTTGAACGTCGGATGGAACGGCTGCTGGATTACAGGCTGGAGCAGATAGAGTCCGGCAGGCTACGGTATTGAGGGCGCGGAAAGGCGCACGCGTCAATGCGCCCTCATGGTGAGTTTGGCGAACCACGAGGGCGCGGTAACCTTTGCGGAAACAGTATCCCTCGTGCTTCCATGAGTTCAGCGTGAGGGTACGTGATAAGTGAATGAATTAACCCTGGCGCTCAGGGACGTGGACCACAAGGCCGTCCAGTTCGTCGCGGACCCGGATCTGGCAGGACAGGCGGGAAGTCGGACGCACATCATAGGCGAAGTCGAGCATGTCTTCTTCCATGACTTCCGGAGAACCGACGATCTCCGTCCATTCCTCATCCACGTAGACATGGCAGGTCGCACAGGAGCACGCGCCGCCGCATTCGGCTTCAATTCCCGGCACGTCGTTGCGGATCGCGTTTTCCATCACCGTGGTGCCGTTGGCCGCCTCGACAACGAATTCTTCGCCATTCGGGCTGATAAAGGTAATCTTGGTCATCGATAGTCCTGGAAGTCGGAGCAGCTTGGATGGGCTGGCTGCCGAAAGAGGTGTTGATCAACTAGCAGCCGAGATAACGACTGGCGCGGGCAAGTCAACCTCCTGCGCCCTCCTCCGATGTCATCAACGCCGCCACATGCGGAATGAGCAACTCGATCTCCGTGATCAACTGGCTGACGGCTCCGGGATTGGTAGGATCGCGGCCTAGAGCCTCGATGGTACGGCCAAGTGTGAAGGCACCAACGGCGCGAGCCGCGCCAACCAGGCAATGCGCCAGATCACGACGTTTCTCCGCGTCCATGTCGGAAATGTTGTCTCTGGCGGCCAGAAGTTGTTGATGAAACAGGCCCAGCACTTCGTTTTGCAGCTCTTTGTCGTAGAGTGTCTGCCCAGCAAGATGGTCGAGATCTATCAAAGGAGTCGTCAATTCATCTTGTTGGGGACTCTGTGTGACCGGGTGTTCTCCAGTTGGGTACCGTTTGACGTTGTCTGGCATCTTGATTTTTGTGTCTGGCGCGTGCGCGTTAACTTTATCTTTAAACTTTTGTAGATCCAGCGCAAAACGTATTTCCAACAAACTCCTCTAACAGTACGGTACACTTTGTCGCGTAATGGATACGGGTCGGCTCGCGTTGCGTTTCGATACGGCCCAGGTAGAGGGACGGCGTATGGCAAGAAACAGAAAAAGAATCAGCCAGCAGGATGAAGCCTTCGATCAGCTCGAGGATGCACTGACCCTCGACGCTTCAGAGCTGTTGGACGCCGAGCTTGAAACTGACGTCTCGAGTTCCATCGAAGATCTTGAGGCTCAGATCTCCCTCGCCGCAGAGGAACTGGCGCGTGAAAGCCGCGCAGCCTCGGAAAATCCATCTGACGAGCATGAACCTTTAGCCGCGGGCAAAGGTCCCGCCGCAGACGAGGATTTCGCGATGGTTTTCGACAGCGACATGGCGCAAGCCAAGAAGGTGGATCTCGAGGCACTGACCCCCGTCCCGGTCAAGGAGCCCGAAGCAAAGCGCGTTGAGACGGCGGCGACACCTTCTCCCAAGCCTCTGCTCGCCCCCGCCAACGACGATCAGCAGCGCACCGAGCGCCCCCGCAACGCGGTCGAGGTGCGTGCGCCGCGCACCATCTATTGGGCGACCACGGCACTTTCCACCATCTGGGTGGGGGGCTCCCTCTTCGTCGGCCAGCGCCTGTTCGGCTCCGAGCTCTTCGACACTTCCGCAGTCTTCGATCTGGCCAACAAGCCGCAGCTCTTCGGCACCTGGCTTGCAGCGCTGCTGCCTGTGGTCCCGTTCTGGGGCTTTGCGGTCATGATGCGCCGGGCGCAGGAAATGCGCGCGACCAGCCAGCAGATGGCCGAAGCCGCCTACCGACTGCTTGAACCCGACAACATTGCGCATGAGCGCATCATGAACGTTGGCCAGGCTGTCCGCCGCGAAGTGCAGGCGATGGGCGAAGGCATCGAGCGCACGCTCGCTCGCGCCATCGAGCTGGAAACCCTCGTGCAGACCGAGGTGAACGAACTCGAACGCGCCTATTCCGAGAATGAATCCCGCATTCGCCTGCTCGTCGACAGCCTCGGCAGCGAGCGAGAAGGCATCATCAGTCACGCCGAGCGCGTTCGCGCCTCCATCACGGATGCTCATGCGATCCTGAAGGTGGAACTTGCTTCCGCCGGCGACCAGATCCGCAGCAGCGTCGACACGGCATCGCAGCAGCTTTCCGCGTCGCTTGGCAAGTCTGGCGAGGAAATCGTCAGCAGGATCAACAACACCGGTGAGTCCATTCAGACCGCACTTGAGCAGAAGGCGACCGCCTTCAGCGACCATCTGGCAAGCTCGACCACCAACCTTGCCGGCCTTCTCGACGGCCGCATCTCCAACCTGTCGGAGACCGTTTCTGGCTTTCTCGGCAGGATCGAGGATGTCAGCGGATCGATCGCAGGCTCCGTCTCGTCCAGTGGCGAACAGCTGCTGGCACGCCTCAACGCGACGCAGCAGGATCTTTCCGGTCAGCTGCAGGGTCGCATCGAAGCGCTCGGCAGCACGGCTGAGACCTTCGCCGCACGCATTGGCGAGGCGAGCAGCGCGGTTGCCAACACCATCAATGAGAGCGGCGAACAGCTGCTGACTCGCCTCACCTCGTCCGGCAGCAATCTGGCCGAGCTGCTTGACTCCCGTATTGCCGACATCGGCGACAATGCCGACACGTTCCTCGCTCGCCTCGACGCGGCCGCGAGCGACCTCACCCGTTCGTTCCAGGATCGCACCTCGTCGCTCACCGCGGGGCTCATCTCGTCTGGTGAATCCGTGGCGAAGCTGCTTGAGAGCCGCATCGCCGCAATCGATGAACGCACCGAAGGTTTCCTCAGCAATGTGGATGCCTCGACCGGCAATCTCGCTACAGCTCTGGAGCAGAAGGCAGCCGCGATCGAGCAGCGTCTGGCCGAGTCTGGTGCAAACGTCGCAAGCGTCCTGCAATCGAGCCTTTCGTCCTTCGACGAGACCACGGACAACTTCGTCCGCCGTATCGAGACCTCCACGAGCACGGTTGCAGCGGTTCTCGACGATCGCACGGATGCTGTCGAGAAGCGCCTGACCCTGACGGGAGAAAGCGTTTCCAACCTTCTGCGCGAAAGCTTCACATCGCTCGACGAGCAGTCCACGCAGCTCGTGGGCCGCATCGAATCCGCTGCCGCGAACGTTACGACGGCGCTCGATCAGCGCACCGGCACCATCGAGAAGCGCCTTGCCGCTTCCGGCATCGGTCTGGCACGAGCTCTGGAAACGGGCCTCGCAACGCTCGACCAGCGCACCGAAGGCTTCATGGAGCGCGTGCAGACCACAACCGGCGAGCTTGCTGCTGCGCTTGAGACCAGCTCAAAGGTGGCCGAGGAGCGCCTTGCCAATGCTGGCACGGGCGTTGTGCGCTCCATCGAGAGCGGCATTGCTTCCATTGACGAGCGCACGGAAGGCTTTGCAAGCCGCGTAGCTTCGGCAACGACGGAACTGGCCTCCAGCCTCGACCAGCACACCCGCGCGGTTGAGGAGCGTCTGTCGACCTCCGGCAAGGGTGTTGTCCGCGCTCTTGAAACGGGTCTCGCCTCGCTTGATGAGCGCACCGAAGGCTTTGTCAGCCGTGTTGCCGCAACGACGAACGAGCTCACTGCAGCGCTCGACCAGCACACGCAGGCTGTTGAAGAGCGACTGTCGAGCTCTGGTTCCGGCGTGGTTCGCGCGCTCGAAACCGGCCTTGCCTCGCTTGACGAGCGCACCGAAGGCTTTGTCAGCCGCGTCGCTGCCACCACCAATGAACTGACCTCTGCCCTCGACCAGCATACACAGGCCGTTGAAGATCGCCTGTCCACCTCCGGCAAGGGTGTGGTTCGTGCCCTCGAAACGGGTCTCGCCTCGCTCGACGAGCGTACTGAAGGCTTCGTCAGCCGCGTCGCCGCGACGACCACCGAGCTCACCTCCGCGCTTGACCACCACACGCAGGAGGTCGAGCAGCGGCTTTCAAGCACTGGTTCGGGCGTTGTCAGCGCGCTGGAGAAGGGCCTGTCCTCGCTCACCGAGCGCTCGGACAGCATTATCGACCGCGTCTCTTCCACCGCAGAGTCCCTCACCGCCGCGCTGGACGAGCGGACCAGCGCAATTACGCAGCGCCTGTCCTCCACCGGTTCGGGTGTCGTCAGCGCCCTCGAAAAGGGCCTGTCCTCGCTCAATGAGCAGTCCGAGGGGATCCTCGACCGCGTCTCGGCCACAGCCCAGACGCTTGCCGCTGCGCTTGATGAGCGTACAGAGGCCATTGCCGAACGCTTTGCGTCTTCCGGCCAGCTGGTTACATCTCAGTTTGACGAGCGCATCGCCACGATGAGCGCGCAGACCACACAGATGGCAAGCCGCCTGGGTGACACGGCGGAAGCCGTGACCCGTGCCCTGCAGGAGCGTGCGGAACACATGGCGAAGGGCATTGCCGTGTCGGGCCATGCCGTCACGCGCCTCATTGACGAACGTCTCCAGGCGATCACCACCAACGCCGACAACTTCGTCCAGCGCGTCGAGAGCACGACAGAAGCATCCTCGCGCCTGCTGCAGGAGCGTACGGAGCAGCTCTCCGACAGCCTGGCAACCGCCGGCTCTGTCGTCGCCGACATCATGGACACCCGCATCAGCGCACTTACCACGCATGTGGACGATGCGACCCGGGTCCTGGACGATGTCTTCACGTCACGCAGCGCCACCCTTATCACCTCGCTTGGCCAGGCGACCGACAATCTCACCACGCAGATCGACTCCCAGATTGGCGAGATCGACACGCGCCTCACCGCGCGTGGCAGCGCTCTACTGGAAGGCCTCAGCGCCCGCGCCGAAGCGCTCGACACTGGCATGCAGAGGCTCGACAGCGCGCTTGAAGCCCGCGCCCAGAGCATCAATGAATCGCTCGCGGCCCGTGCCCGCGATGTTGCAGCAACCTTCGAGAAGGGTCAGGAGCAGTTCAGCCACGTCATTGAGGCCGGCAAGGACGTCATCGGCCATGATCTCGCCAAGCTGGTTGCCGCAACCGGAACCCTGCTTGACAACAAGGCCGAAGACTTCGTTCGCGCCATCGAGGAAGGTCATATCCGCATCGGTGCCCGCCTCGAACAGGATCTGGAGAAGTTCTCCGCCGTTCACTCCCGCGTCGAAGGCTCTGTCAACGAGCAGCTCAATGCCTTCGGCGAGACGCAGCGCAGGCTCTCGCAGGAGATCGACTCCGGCCTCAATCGCTTCGGTGAAATGCGCGCTGCCGTCGAAAACCGCATCATGGAAGAAGCTGAACGCCTTGGCAGCGCCGGTGTGGAGCTGCGCGCGGCCATCGACCAGGACATCGCGCGTCTTGAAGCGGAAAAGGCTCGCCTTGCCGAGACCATCCGCAGCGAGATCGACCAGGTCAATGCCACCTTCGCCGATCAGATCGGCACCATCGAAGAGCGCACCCGCACCCTGGACGGCGCACTGGCGCTCGGCGTCGACCGCGTCCGCCAAACGCTGGAGAACAGCGCTGTCGCCGCTGCCGGCGCGCTGCGTGACAAGATGGTCGAGGCAACCAGCACGCTCGGCGAAGAAGCTGCCCGGATGGTCAATCTGGTCGACCAGCGCTTCGCTGCCTCCGTCGACGCGTCATCCGTCAAGCTCAGCGAGAAGGTCGGCGAACTGGATCAGGTGCTCAATGCGGCCGCGATGCGTGTTGCCGAGCGCACCGACGAGTTCGGCCAGCACTTCAATGACATTGATCAGCGCATCGTCGAACGCGTTGCCCAGGCTGCCGAAGCCATCGAGAACCGCAGCGAGGCAATCGCACAGGTCTTCACCAATGTGGATCTGGGCATCCGCGCACGCACCCACGAAACGGCTAACCTCCTCACCTCGCAGGTTCAGGACTTCGAGCGCGCATTCAACGAGATGGATCATCGCATCATCGAGCGCGCCCGCCTCACCACGAGCGAGCTCGACGCCCAGGCAGAAGCCTCCTTCGAGCGCTTCTCGCAGCTCGAGGATCGCGTCCGCACGACGGCGGGTGCCGCATCGAGCGCACTGGTTCATGCAACCTTCGAGGCCGAGAAACACCTCGGCGAAACGCTGAGCCGTACGACGGCGCTGATCAAGGAAGGCCTTGGCGAGACGGAGGAGCAGCTGAAGGTCAGCGCAGAGCAGGCTGCAAACCTGGTCAGCGAACAGCTCGCCCGCAGCCAGACCAACCTCATCTCCGCTGCCGATACGATCAGCCAGACCTTCATGGCGGTCAACGAGCACATCTCGAGCCGTACGGGCGAAGCTGTTCGCACCCTGGAGGAGCGCACCCACGACCTCAACACGGTTCTGGCAAACCGCAGCCTGGAGATCTCGCGCATCCTCGACGAAACCGCCCGTCCGCTGGTCGAGCGTTTCGAAGCTGGCGGCGCCGAGTTCAAGCAGGCGATCGAAGAGGTTACCGAGCGCAGTGCCGAGCGTCTGCAGCAGCAGAATACGATGCTCATCACGGCGCTTTCAGATCGCACGGCCGACACGCTGCATGCCGTGGAGCGTGCCCGCGCCAGCATCACGGGCGATGTCGAGTCGCTGCTTGAGAACCTCAGCTTCTCCAGCGGCAAGCTCAGCGACATGGTCCAGTCGGTCACCCGCAACATGGTCGAGGTGGACGAGAAGCTGTCAGGCACGGCCATCAACTTCGCCGAGAATGCCCAGAAGGCCGCCGAGACCTTCTCGAACTCTGCCGATCTGATCAATGCCAACTCCGGCCGCCTTACGGACTTCTCGGAGCGCACCCTTACCGCGCTGGCAGGTATCGCAAGCCGGTTCGAGAACCACAGCCGTATCCTGGAGAGCGCCTCCCAGCTGCTCGACAAGGCACAGCAGGGCATGGTTTCCAACATCGAAGGACGCCAGGAGGCCCTCCAGGCACTTGCCGATGGACTGCTGCAGAAGTCGGAGCAGATCGAAAAGGTCATCAAATCCTTCGACGGTCTTCTCGACGGCATGGTCGAGCGCACGGAGCTGCGTTCGCGCAAGTCGGCCGAGACGCTGCGCAACGCAATCGAGGAAGTTCTCGAGAACGCCACCACCCGCTTTGCCGGCGCGACGGAGGAAATTCGCCGCACCGCCTCTGTGGTCCGCGAGGAGCTTGAGAAGACACGGGCTGACGTCAAGCGCGGCATTGTCGAGCTTCCCGAAGAGGCAAAGCAGTCCACCACGGCGATGCGCCGCGCCATCACCGAGCAGATCAGCGCGCTGAAGGAGCTCTCCAGCATCGTGGCCAAGACCGGCCGTCTGCAGGAGACCGCTCCGGAGCCAACCCACATTCCGGTCATGCCCCGCGCAAGCGCCGCTCCCATCGCACCTGCCACCAAGGTAATGGAGCGTCCCGCGATCCGTCCGACCCGCTCGGTCGAGACGCCGTCGCCATCCGCAGGCGCCCAGCCGCAGAATGGCGGCTGGATCCGCGACCTGCTGCGCAGCGCATCGCAGGACGAAGTGGTTCCCGCGCCGCTCTCCGTCCCGAGACCGGCAGCACCCCGGGCCGAGCCCCGCATCGGCGACGCCCTGAACTCGCTCTCGCAGGAGATCGCACGCTCGATCGATGCAGACGCGGCAGCTGAACTCTGGGACCGCTACCGCCGGGGCGAGCGCAACGTGTTCACCCGCAGGCTCTACACGCTCAAGGGCCAGCAGACTTTCGACAGCATCCAGCAGAAGTATCGCCTGGATGCCTCCTTCCGAGGAGCCGTCGACCAGTTCTGCCGTGACTTCGAGCGCCTGCTGAATGACGTGAACCGTGAGGACAAGGACCACAGCATCTCTCAGACCTATCTCGCCTCCGATACCGGCAAGGTCTACACGATGCTGGCGCACGCCAGCGGCCGCCTCCGGTAAGGCTTGTAAAAACCAGATGACAGAAGGGCGGGTTCAACCCCGCCCTTTTCGTTTGAATAGCTGTTTGAGAAGCTCAGCTCGTCAGCGTCCGGCGCACGGCGTCATGCCAGCCGGCGATCTTCCGCGTGCGACGCTCCTCATCCATCTCTGGTATGAACCGTCGCTCCAATGCCCAGCTACGCGCAAATTCCTCACGCACAGGCCACACGCCCATATAGGAGCCGGCGAGCCACGCGGCGCCAAGGGCGGTTGTTTCGAGCACGGTTGGCCGGTCGACCGGTCGCGCCAGAATGTCGGCGATGCATTGCATCGTCCAGTCACTGGCAACCATGCCACCATCGACACGCAGAACAGTCTGTGGTGTTGCAGATAAGATCTGCCCGGCGCAATCCCTATGCATGGCTGTGACCAGATCATGGGTCTGGTAGGCGACGGATTCGAGCGCAGCGCGCGCGATCTCCGCTGGACCGGTGTTGCGGACGAGGCCAAAGATCGCGCCTCGTGCCTCGGCATCCCAGTGCGGCGCACCCAGACCGACGAAAGCGGGCACGAGATAGACATGCTGTGTCTCATCGGCTTTTCCCGCAAGCTTGCCCGACTCTGCTGATTTGGACAGGATCCTCAGCCCATCGCGCAGCCACTGCACCGCCGCACCTGCGATGAAGATCGAGCCTTCAAGCGCGTATGTGGTCTCACCATTCAGACGATAGGCGATGGTGGAAAGCAGACGATCCTGCGATCGAACGAGTGTGCTTCCGGTATTCAAAACCGCAAACGCGCCAGTACCATAGGTGCATTTCATCATGCCTGGTGTAAAGCAGGCTTGCCCCACCGTTGCCGCCTGCTGGTCACCTGCAACGCCGCGTATTGGTATCTCCGCGCCAAAGAGCGAGCGGCTCGTGACGCCAAAGTCGTCGGCACTGTCCAGCACGCGCGGCATCATCTGCAGCGGTATGTTGAGGATCGTCGCCAGCTCTTCATCCCAATGGTTTTGGGCAATGTCATAGAGGAGCGTGCGCGCAGCGTTGGTGGCGTCCGTCGCGTGAACCTTGCCGTCCGTCAGCCGCCAGATGAGAAAAGTGTCGATGGTGCCCGCGAGCAACTTCCCCGCCTCGGCCCGACGGCGTGCGCCGTCCACGTGATCGAGGATCCACGCGATCTTCGTGCCGGAGAAATACGGATCAAGCAGGAGACCGGTGCGCTCGGAAAAGAGCGGCTCCAGCCCCTCACCGCGCAGCCGCTCGCACATGTCGGCGGTTCTTCGGTCCTGCCAGACGATCGCCCGATGGATCGGCCTGCCATCCTCCCGGTCCCAGATGACGATTGTTTCGCGCTGATTGGCGACACCAATGGCTGCGAGGTCGCTCGCGGCCACACCGGCGCTCGCCATCGCCGCACGCATAGTGGAAACGGTCGATTTCCAGATGTCTTCCGGGTCGTGCTCGACCCATCCGGATTGCGGGTAATGCTGCGGAAATTCCTGCTGGCCGAGCCCCACCACACGCATGGTGCCATCGAAGATGATCGATCGGGTGGAGGTGGTCCCCTGGTCGATAGCCATGACAAGTTTCGTCATTCTCGCTCCATGCGCTGGTTCCGTCTTGCAATCCTACTGCTGCAGAACAGCATTCTGCTCCGAACGCTGCCGCTGCAGACTTTCCGTTTTCCTGTCTGGCGGGGTGCCGTAGTGCCCCCGCATGAACCTTGCGACCTCGCGCCGCTCAGCCATGGAAAGATGCAGGCCGAGCTTGGTTCGCCTCCACAGCACGTCGACGCCCGTCTTCGCCCATTCCTGAGCTCCCAGATAACGGAGTTCACACTCATAGAGATCGGCGCCGAAATGACGGCCAAGATCAGCAATGCCAGATGCCGTTCCGAGGATGTCGGAGGCGAGCGTCCCGTAGAGCCTAACCAGCCGCCTCGCGTGTCGCCTGTCCAGGAATGGATAGCGGCGCAGCAGCGTCATCACCTGCTGATCGAACTCTACCGCCGGGAAGTCGCCGCCGGGCAACGGTGCATCCGCCGTCCAGCTGCCCGCCGAATTGCCGATTTCGCTGGCGATCATCCCAAGCGCTGTTTCGGCCAGCCTGCGATAGGTCGTGATCTTGCCGCCAAAGATGTTCAGCACGGGCAGCGTTCCGTGGCGGTCGAGCTTCAGCACATAGTCGCGCGTCGCATCCTGCGCGCGCTTGGCCCCATCATCATAAAGCGGACGAACACCGGCATAGGTCCAGACCACGTCTTCCGGCTTCACGGGCTCTGCAAAATAGGCGCTCGCGGCCTCACACAGGTAGCAAATTTCAGCCTTACTGATCGCCACGCTGCCGGGGTCGCCGGCAAAATCCTCGTCGGTCGTCCCGATCAGCGTGTAGTCGTTCTCATAGGGAATGGCGAAGATGATGCGCTCATCGCGGTTCTGGAAGATGAACGCGCGTGGGTCATCAAACTTGCGGGGAATGACGATGTGGCTTCCCTTGACCAGTCGCAGATGATGCTGGCTGGGCTGGCTCCCGAGGCTCGAAAGCACCGTGTCTACCCACGGACCCGCTGCGTTGACGATCATGCGGGCACGGACGAATTCGCGCCGGCCATTCTCTCTGTCCTGCAGCGTCACCAGCCAGTGATCACCCTCAGCCCTGGCACGGCATACCTTTGTCCGGGGGCGGATTTTCGCCCCGCGCCGCTCGGCATCCATGGCGTTGAGGACGACCAGCCGCGCATCGTCAACAATGCAGTCGGAATATTCGAAGCCCTTGCGCAGATAGCTCTTCAGCGGCTTTCCCGCCGGATCGGTGCGCAGATCGAGCGCACGCGTACGGCCAAGCGTGCTGAGCCCACCAAGCG
>Ga0182741_1005513_pt1 | contig 11691 bp, 10 predicted proteins | sample eDN5th37CBELigOP_FD_128874 | JGI IMG/M metagenome (GOLD analysis project Ga0182741, IMG submission 128874) | Enriched Organic Plus compost microbial communities from Emeryville, California, USA - eDNA 5th pass 37_C BE-Lig OP (version 2) (version 2) ...
CGCGGTCTCCGCGCGACGAGATCCGCGGGCGGGCCGTGCACCGCACGATCCCGGCGAACGGGCTCGAGCACCGCGTCCTGACCTTCGGCGCGGAGGGCGGACGGGACCTGGTCTTCGTCCCCGGCATCACCAGCCCCGCCGAGACCGCCGAGTTCATCGCGCAGGCCCTGCCGGAGTTTCGGTTCCACGTGCCCGACCTGCGCGGGCGCGGGGGCACCGGCCGGGCGCGGGCAGGCGAGTACACGCTCGACGACTACGCCGCCGATCTCGCCGCCGTCCTGACCGCACTCGAACTGGATTCCCCTGTGCTCGTCGGCCATTCGCTCGGAGCCCGCATCGTGGCACGATGGGCCGTGCGCACGCCGCACGACGACGTCCCGCTCGTGCTCGTGGATCCCCCGACGTCGGGGCCGGGCCGCGACCCCTATCCGATGACGGCCCGGTCCTTCCTGACCCAGCTCGACGAGGCGCGGGACGGCACCACACCCGACCGGATACGTCACTACTTCCCGCACTGGCCCGATCGCGAACTCCTGCTCCGCGCCGAAGTCCTCGGCGACTGCGATCCCACCGCGGTCGCGGAGAGCCACCGAGGATTCGAGACCGAGGACTTCTTCGAGATCTGGGACCGGCTCGACGGCGACGTCGTCCTGATCTACGGGGGCAACAGCCCCGTCGTCCCGCCGGCGGCGGTGGACGAACTCGCGGCCCGCAACCCGTCGGTTCCACTCGTCCGGGTGCCGGACGCAGGGCACATGATCCCGTGGGACAACCTGCCCGGATTCGTCCGCGCCCTGCGCTCGCACCTCGGTTCGCCCACTCTCTGAATTCACCCGAACCTCCAGGAGTGCCACCATGTTCGACCTGCAATCCGTCGACCTCGTCGACGCCTTCACGAAGCAGCTCACTCTGTGCAAGCTCACACCCGGCGAGCACGTCGTGATCCTCTCCGAACCCACCAGCCGCCCCGACTACGTGGCCGCGACCTTCGGTGCCGCGCGTGCCCTCGGCGCACACGTCGTGGCCGCGACCGTTCCGGCGGGAAGCCCGTCACCGACCCCGTCCACCCACACCGGGGCCGGCCCGGGGCTGGTGGCTGTCCTCGAGGACACCGTCACCCAATCGCTGTTGCGCAACGCCGATCTCGTTGTGGACCTGACCAGGGAGGGGTTCATCCACGCACCACTCCAGCAGACGATCCTCGATTCCGGCACCCGTATACTGTTCGTCTGCGACGCCCCCGAGGTACTCACCCGGAACATGCCAGCCGAGACCGACAAGGCCGACGTGCTCGTCGCGGTCGAGCGCGTCCGAGCCGCGCGCACCATGACGGTCACCTCGCCGCACGGGACCGATCTCACGGTTGACCTCGAGAACTGCCACCCCGGATTCCAGACCGGCTTCGCCGATGACCCCGGCCGGTGGGACCACTGGCCCTCGAAGATGTGCCTGATCTGGCCCGAGATCACCAACGGCACCATCGTTCTCGCTCCCGGCGATATCCTGCTGCCGTTCAAGGAGTTCGTCAGGTCCGAGGTCACCCTCACGGTCGTGGCCGGCCACATCGAATCCGTCACCGGGGGTGCCGACGCCGCACTCCTCGAGATGTACATGGCCGACTCACAGGACAAGTGGGCCCGCTACACCTCGCACATGGGCTGGGGCCTGATGCGCACTGCCGACTGGTTCGCCACCGAGATGTACAGCAAGCACGAGATCATGGGCATGGACGCACGGGCCCACGCCGGGAACTTCCTGTGGTCCACCGGCCCCCACCCCTTCCTTGGACGCGATTCCTACGCACACCTCGACATCGCGATGCGGTCGTGCACCGTCGCCCTCGACGGGACGCCGGTCGTCGTCGACGGAGCCCTCGTCGACTGACCCGCCGCCGCACCACCCGTCACCGAAAAACCTTGGGAGAAATCATGAAAGTTGTCATCATCGGCGCGGGGATCGGTGGTCTCACCGCGGCACTGACCCTGCGTTCGCGGGGCATCGAGGTCACCGTCCTCGAGCAGGCACAGCAACTCGGCGAGATCGGGGCGGGACTCCAGATTGGTCCCAACGCCTCCCGTGTGCTGTACCGTCTCGGTCTCGCGGGTGACCTGGATCCGATTGCGCTGGTCGTCGAGGAGTCGGTCCGCCGGCGCTGGGCTACCGGGGAGGTCCTCGCCAAGACGACGCTCGGTGCGTCCGCGACTGCGCAGTTCGGCTCACCCTACCTGCATCTGCACCGCGCGGACCTGCACCACGTGCTGCACACCGCGGCGATCGACCCGGCCCGGCCCGGCCCGGCCGTCGAGGTCGTCGTGGACAGCAGGGTCGAGCGCATCGAAGGCGTCGACGGCGCGACACCGGTCGCCGTCACCACCTCGGGTGCGCGCTTCGCCGCCGACGTCGTCGTCGGCGCCGACGGCATCAACTCGCAGGTGCGCCGCATCGTCGGCGGGCCGACCGACATCAGCTACAGCGGCGACATGGCGTACCGGACATTGATTCCCGGCGCAGCGGTGCGCGGCGACGAGGCGACCCGCTGGCTCTTCGACTGGCCCTGGGCGAACTTCTGGCTCGGCGAGAACCGGCACGTCGTCGTCTACCCGGTTCGCAACATGAAGTTCGTCAATGTCGTGGCAGTGGTGCCGATCTCCGATCAGGTCCGCAGCAACTGGCGAGCCGAAGCGCCCGCCGACGAGATGCGCGCGCACTTCTCCGGGTGGGACGAGCGGCTGACCCGGCTGCTGAGCTATTCCGACCCGACGGTAATGGCGTGGGCGCTGAACCACCAGGAGCCGTTCCCAGATTGGAACCGGGGCCACGTCGCGTTGCTGGGCGACGCGTGCCACGCGATGGTCCCGTACTTCTCGCAGGGCGCCTCGCAGGCGATCGAGGACGGTGCGGTCCTCGCGGAGCAACTCGCCAAGGCCGACCGCGGGCTCCTGACCGTCGCCGAGGCGCTGCGCGGATACAGCGAGCGGCGAGCCGAGCACGCCGGCATCGTCCAGACCGGCGCACTGCACAACCGAGCCCTGTTCCACCTGCCCGACGGACCCGAGCAGGTGCGTCGCGATGCCGGATTCCGCGAATACCACAAGGAATCCGACGTCTCCTTCGACTGGATCTACTCCGGCACACCGCTCGAGGACGAGTCCCCCATGACGTCGATCTGACTCCCTCTTCCATCATCTTCCACACCCGCCCCCGCACACCTGCCCCGCCACATCCTCCCGAGGAGTTGTCGTGATGTCTTCACCCCGCCGCCGATGGTTCACCGCGATCGCAATCTCGGTCGCGCTCACCGCATCGCTCACCGCCTGTTCCTCCGGCTCCGGCGCAGCCGTGGGCGACAACGGCCTTCCGATCGTCCGCTTCTCGGCACTGCCGGACCCGGCCCCGCTGCCCGTCCTGGTCATGCAGGAGAACGGCATCGACGAGAAGTACGGCTTCGACGCCGAGTTCCTCGAGGTCGACCCGGACGTCGCCACCACCACCTTCCTGATGGGTGAGAGCGACATCGCGATCGACCAGGATGCGGTCGGATCCGCGATCGCGAACAACGAGGGCCACAGTGTGGTGTCCTTCTACCCGGCGCTGTCCAACACGGCGTCGATCGTCACCCGGCCGGACACCGGCATCGACACCCCCGCCGACCTGGTGGGCAAGCGCGTCGGCCACTTCGGCATGGACTCGGGCACCACCCAGGCCATCGGTGTCTCGCTGAAGGAAGGATTCGGTATCGACATCACCAGCTTCGAACTGGTCCAGTCCTCTCCGGCCTCGTTGCCGGAGCTCCTCGCATCCGGCGAGGTGGATGCGATCTTCGACTACGAGCCGTACAGCTCGAAGGCGATCGAGTCGACCGGAGGCAAGTACGTGTTCCAGGTGACGCCGTACTGGAACGAGGCGGCGAACTGGTCGCCGCCGCTGGCCATGCTCACCGCACGCGCCGAATGGCTCAGCAACAACGGCGAACTCGCGCAGAACGTGCTGAAGGCGTGGCAAGAGGCCGAGAAGATCATCGCCGATTCCGGCTACCAGCTCTTCCTCCAGGAACCGTACGCCGGCTTCCTCGACCGGGACAGCGTCGAGGAACTGCAGACCCTGGCCACCTACTGCGCGCAGTTGCCGTGCTACCCGGGCACGTGGACGCAGGCGGACGTGGACGAGCAGATGAAGTACCTCCAGCTGCTCGTCGATGCGGGGATGCTCGCCGAGATCCCCGACACCGCACCGGTTGCCACCCTCGACTCGCTCGTCACGCAGTAGGCCACCGGCGGCCGCCGCGGCTGCCGTATCCGAGGAGAACCACATGACAAGTATCACCCTCGCACCACCCGGGGCGGCCGCCGGGAGCAGGGCTCGGGTTCAGGCCGCACTGTCGGCCGCCGGAGTGCTCAGCATCGTCGCAGTCTGGTGGATCGCAGGCGATGCCACCCGGTTCCTGCCCGGCGTCGGAGAGGTGTTCGGGAGCCTGCCCACGTTCCTCTCCAGCCCGCTCGTGTGGCAGGAAGCCGCACTCACCACCTGGCGAGTCGTCTGCTCGCTGGCGATCGGCTTCGTACTCGGTACCGCCGCCGCGGTGGTGATGACCCGAATGGAGTTCTGGGGACGAGTGGTCGGCGCGTACGTCGCGATCGCGACCGCGGTGCCGAGCACCATCCTCGCCCTGCTCGCCCTGTTCATCTTCCGCAAGTCCGACGCCGGCGTCGTGTTCGTGGTCGCGGTGACCACGTTCCCGTTCATCGCGGTGCTGCTCCGGGAGGGATTGCGTTCCCTGAGCGGAAATCTCGACGAGATGACGTCGGTCTATCGCTTCGGCCGGGCTTCCGCCGTCCGGCACGTCGTACTGCCGCAGGTCCTCCCGTATGCACTGACGGCACTGCGCAACGAGTACGCACACGCCTGGAAGGTCGTCGTCCTCGCCGAGCTGTTCATCATCAACAGCGGTATGGGATGGCAGTTCTCACAGGCGTTCGACCGGTTCCAGCTGCAACGGGTGATGCACTGGCTCCTGCTCTTCGTCGCCATCCTCCTCGTCACCGAGTACCTGATCATCCGCCCCGCCGAACAGCGGGCCCTGCGTTGGAAGGAAAGAGAATGACAGCTCAGGTCATCGAACCTGCCGTTGGGGCAGTCCGCCCGCTCATCGAGGTCGACGCGGTCCGCATCGGCTATCCGGGCCGGGTCGCCGTCGAACGGATCGATCTCACCGTCGCCGAGAACGAGTTCGTGTCGATCATCGGCCCGAGCGGCTGTGGGAAATCGACTTTGTTGCACGTACTCTCAGGGCTCAACGAGCCGTTGGACGGCGCCATCTCGATCCGGGGCCGGGAAGCGACCGGCGAGGTCGGAAGCAGGCTCCGGGCCGGTTACGTGTTCCAGGATCATCGCCTGCTCCCGTGGCGGACGGTGGCCCAGAACCTCGACATCGCGATGAAGAACGCGGGAGTCCCCAAGGCGGAGTGGACCGGTCGGCGAGCACGCTACCTCGCGTTGCTGCACGTCGCGGAGTACGAGAATTCGTTCCCGATGAACCTGTCCGGCGGGCAGCGTCAGCGCGTCTCGATCGCCAGGGCGCTCGCCGTCGAACCGGACGTGGTGCTCATGGACGAGCCATTCAGCGGCCTCGACGAGGTCACCGCGCGGACCATCCGCAAGCAGCTCGACGCGACCCGCTCGCCGCACGATCCGTCGACCGTCTTCGTCACCCACTCCATTCGTGAGGCACTCTTCTTGTCCGACCGTGTCGTCATGCTCAGCCGGGGACCGGCACGCGTCATCAAGGAGATCACGATCGACCTGCCGCGGCCTCGCGTCTACGACGACCCCCGGCTCGTCGTGCTCGAGCAGCAGGTCGTCGCAGAAGTACTGCAACAGTGGGAGATCGACACCGACAGTGGGGAGCAGCCGTGACCGCCACCCTGACACCGCCGACCACGACGACGGCACCGGGCCTGTCCCCCCGCCGGGTGCGCCGGAAGTGGCCCGGCCCCGCGATCGGCGCAGCGGCGTGGCTCGTGGCCGCGGTGCTCGCCCTCGCGGTGTGGGAAGCGGTCAGCCGCGCCTCCGGCCAGTGGGTGCCGTCCGTGTCGGAGATCGCCGACAGCCTCACCACGGTACTGTCCGGGCCGCAACTGCTCGACGACGGCCTCGTGACGCTGCGCCGCGTCGCCCTCGTGACGGCGGCGTCCGTGCTCGGCGGCACCGTGATCGGCCTGGCGGCCGGGTTCTGTTGGCCGCTCCGGGCTTTCCTGCGGCCGATCCTGGTGATCGGGCTGGCGGTCCCCGATCTGGTGTACATCATCATGGCGATCCTGATCCTCGGTGCCACCGAGACGTCCGGAATGGTCGCGATCACCGTCGCGATCGTCCCGCTGGTGGCCAACGTGGTGATCGCCGCGGTCACCGATCGCGACACCAGCCTCGACGAGATGGCGGCCACCTACCGGTTCGGCCGGTGGGACTACGCGCGGCACGTCCTGCTCGACCAGTTGAAGCCGGCGATGGCGGCGGCGGTACGGACCGGATTCGCGTTCTCGTGGAAGCTCGTGGTCCTCATGGAGACCATCACGACGCCGGACGGTATCGGCGCGCGCATCTACGAGGCCTTCCGGTTCCTGCGCCCGCAGGACATGATCGCGTACGCCCTCGTCTTCATCGTCGTGATGAAGTTCGTCGAATGGGTGATCGTGCTGCCGCTGCGCCCCTCGGCCCGGCGCTGACCTCCGGCCCGCGGTGCGGGACGTCGAACATGCGGAACAGTCCTTTCCGGAGACCGGAACGCATCGCACACCCAGAAGGGTCTGTCCGTTTGGTACTGCAACGACAGTTTGTGATGTCGACGTTTGTAGTGCCGCACCTGCGAACCTTTGCCCCGTTTCGGTCGACACGCCGACCGGTTGCGGGGGACTGATGTAGGAGCAGGTGACATCTGAACTGTGGTGCCGTGAGGCACTGCTGGAAGGATGGACCCGTGCCCAAGCCCTATCCGAAAGAGTTCCGCGACGACGTCGTCCGGGTGGCCCGAAACCGCGAACCAGGCCAGCACCTGCGGCAGATCGCCGCGGACTTCGGCATCAGCGAATCCTGCCTGACCAACTGGATGCGAAAGGCCGACATCGAAGACGGCATCACACCTGGCACCACCGCCAGCGAGAACGCCGAACTGCGCGAAGCCCGCAAACGCATTCGCCTGCTCGAGCAGGAGAACGAAGTGCTGCGCCGGGCTGCCGCGTACCTGTCGCAGGCGAATCTTCCGGGAAAAGGACGCTTCTATGCCTGTGTGTCAAGCCATTCGGGTGCGTAGTTCGCGATAGAGAGCGCGACAGACGTAGCGTTTGAGGCAACGTCGGATTTCGCGTCGGGACAGACCTTCGGATCGGCGACGCGCCGCATAGACGCGGGTGGCGGGATCGCAGCTCAGGCGAGTGCGAACGACGACATCGATCGCGCGGTTGAGTTGCCGGTCACCGGATCTCGAAAGACGGTGGCGGGTGGTGTTGCCGGAGGATGCCGGCAGCGGGGCGATACCACCGAGGGAGGCGAATGCGGCCTCCGAGCGGACACGCCCGTGGTGGGAGTACGCGGTGACGAGTATCGCGCCGGTGACCGCGCCGACTCCGGGAATGCTCTGCAGTCCGGGCGCGAGAGCTTCGGTGAGCTGCGCGAGCTGACGGTGGTTGATCCGTAGGAGCTCGGTTTGGTCGAGGACGGTCCTGGCGAGCCGGCGCGCTTCCTCACGGAAGACACGCACGGGTGCGTCATCGCGGCCGGTTCTCCACCCGGCGATGACCGCGATCTGAGCATCGGTCAGTGGTCGTCGTGCGTCGACGGACAGATCGGTGCTGCGGAGCAGCGCGGTGAGGGCATTTCTGTTGGCGGTGCGCTGCTGGTCCATCAGAGATCGTGCAGCGAGCAGGACGCGCAGTGCCGCCCGGTCTCCGGTGCGTCGGGGTTGGGCGAGGCGATCGAGGTGTTCACCGATCACGGCTCGTGCTGCGCCTTCGGCATCGATGGGGTCGGATTTGCCGGTACGAGCGCGCGAGGGTCTCGACAGCGGCCGGATTTCGGCAACGCCGATTCCGGTTGCGGCCAGGGCGGCGGTGATTCCGGCGCCGTAGGAGGAGGTGCCCTCGACTGCGGCAAGCAGGCTCGTTCGGTTCGAGTGTCGAGTGATCCAGCTCGTCGCGCGCGTGATTCCGGCGGTCGTTGTCGGGAACGTCGCGGTATCGACGACGGCGCCGGTGCGTGTGTCGACGAGGCAGTAGGTGTGGCTGCGGGCATGAGTGTCGATGCCGACGACGTGGTCGAACCGTTCGGCGACTGTGGTCATGGCAGGTCTCCTTCGTGGGCGGTACTTCGGTGGCCCGGTTGGGGAGTCGCGTAGAGACATATCTGTAATGAGTCACGCCGCGGTGGGCGGACACGCTTCTGATCAAGTCATCTGCGCGGGCAGACCGAGCCGCAGCTCGGTCGTGGACATGTCCTTTTGAAGACACCACCGCCGGGGCGGGTCGGTTCTACCCGGAGTCACACGACCGAGCTGGAGCCCAGCCTGTCAGCCGGCCGCAGGCCCGCCAATGCCATTACAGCTCTACCCGCTCGTGAAGCAGCTCGCCGCGGACTTCGATTCCCGTCGCGGCGAAAGTGCCGGGTCCTCGAGCTCGCCCGTCAGCCCTACTACCGGTGGCTCGAGCGCCCGGTTACCGATGCCGAGCTCGAGGAGGCCTATCGGGCGAACGCACTGTTCGACGCTCACCGCGAAGATCCGGAGTTCGGCTATCGGTTCCTCGCCGACGAAGCCCGCGATGCGGGTGAGTCGATGTCGGACCGCACAGCATGGCGGATCTGCTCGACCAACAAGTGGTGGAGTGTCTTCGGGAAGAAACGCGGCTCGAAGAAGGGGCGACCGGGGCCGCCGGTGCACGATGATCCCGTCGGCCGCGTCTTCACCTCCAATGCTCCGAACCAGTTGCGGCTCACCGATATCACCGAACACCGCACCGATGAGGGCAAGCTCTATCTGTGTGCGGTCAAGGACGTCTACTCGAACCGGATCGTCGGCTACTCCATCAGCGACCGGATGAAGTCCCGGCTCGCCGTGGCCGCCCTCGAATCCGCGGTGGCCCGGCGAGGCTCGGTCGCTGGATGTGTGGTCCATTCCGATCGCGGCTCGCAATTCCGTAGCCGGAAATTCGTCCGCGCCCTCGACCGCCACGACCTGGTCGGATCGATGGGCCGGGTCGGGGCGGCCGGAGACAACGCCGCGATGGAATCGTTCTTCGCGCTCCTACAGAAAAACGTCCTCGACCGGCAGCGTTGGGCCACCCGCGAGCAGTTGCGCATCGCGATCGTCACCTGGATCGAACGCACCTACCACCGCCGGCGACGTCAGCTCAGACTCGGCAGATTGACGCCCGTCGAATTCGAGACAATCATGACCACACCAGCCGCACAGGCTGCGTGACCGAAACTGTCACCGGATCGTGCAGCAGTCCCGCCTTCCGCGAAGGCGACTTGTAGTGTCTAGCATCGATTCTCGGATTTCGCGCGCCAACGGTCGGCAAGCAAACCTTGCCTCCATCGTGTTACCAAAGTGTTACGTGTTGTATTTGTGATTTTTGGGAATTCGTTTAGGTTTCCTAAGAAGCGATGGCGCCACCGCTGTTCCTATCGGACCAACAGAAGTAGGTAACAGCAGTGAATTCATACCCCCAACGGGGTTTCGTCATGTCCCGGCACAGATGGAGGAGCCGGTGTCTGGTCGCCAGTATCGCTGTGATGATGGTTGCCGTCGGAGGGTCGGCAGCCATGGCCCAGCCCACCTCGACCACCCCGGCTGCCCCCACCACCACTGCCGCGACGACGACACAGACGCCCACCCCGGACCTGGCACCCCTCGACGCGCCTGTCGAGACCGTCCCGGCCGATCCGTGCGCAGTACCCACGACCACACCACCGGCAACCACCACGACCACGACGCCGCCACCGACCACCACCACAACGACGCCGCTCGCGGTTCCGGTGGAGTGCGTCACCGCCACAGCGGTACCCGAACCCGCAGCACCGAAGGTCACCCCGGCCTCCGACACGGTCCCGGCTCCGGCCGCACCGGAGGTGGCGCCCACGCTGGAGCCGGCGCCGCCGGTCGAGGAGAGCTTGGCGCCGTTGCCGGCAGAGTTGCGGCCGGCCGCGCCGGCCGGCGATCAGCCGGTCTTCCCGGAGGATCCGGAGCTGTCGTCGAAGACTGCGGAGCCGGATCTGGATTGGGCGCCGACGGAGAATCCGAAGTCCGAGATTGTGCCCGGTCAGATGCGCTCTGATCGGGAGGAGATTCCGGCGCCGTTCACCAAGGAAGACGCCGACAAGGCCGAGATGATGGAGGCGCAGGAACGCTCCGCGCTGTCGCGGATGTCGATTGCGGCGGTGACCTGCCAAACGTACTGGCCGTCGCCGTTCCAGGTGTGCGGCGCGATCCGGGACAAGTACAACTCCCTGGGCGGTCCGGCGAGCTTTCTGACGTTCCCGACCAGCGGGAACATCATCAACCCGGATGGGGTTGGCGAGCGTGTCCAGTTTCTGAACGGACCTATATACGCACATCCGGACACCGGGGCTCACCCGGTGGTCAACAGCTTCCTCAACCGCTGGGGCATCCTCGGCTACGAGTCCGCCGCCGGGATGCTCGGGTATCCCACGACCGATGAGATCGTGCACGCCGATGGTGTGGGGCGCCGGCAGGAGTTTCAGCGTGGCGCGATCTACGTCGCCTTCCAAAATGCGATCGGCTCTGCGATCCGCAACGGCCTGATCCGCGACAAGTGGAACACCGTGAGTGCGCACGAACCGGGAAGTCTGCTCGGTTACGCGATTCAGGATCCGGTGAATCTGCCCGATGGCCAGGGCCGTATGAGTCGGTTCGAGCGTGGCGTCATCTACTGGCATCCTGGGGTAGGCACCCACATCGTTCATGGTGAGATCCTCAACCAGTGGGCTGCTCAAGGATACGAATCGGGCCCCGCGGGGTACCCGCTGGAGGATCAGCGGCAGATCAGCGCAACTGGTTTCGAGCAGATGTTCCAGAACGCCACACACGCGTGGCCTCGTCGGGTCTCTGACGACTATTGCGGCAGTGTCTGCACTGATGACGTCTACAACCAGTTTCCCGAGATGCGCGGTGTAGTCGACCTGATTTCGCAGATTGGCGCTCCAGCCTGTGACACCATCCCACCCGCAGCACCTGGGGCAGACGAGACTTTCTACGAGTGCTACGACCCGAGTCCCGCACTGTCGATGCCACAGGGAGATCCGGACGAGCCATCTGCCCGCGGGGCATATTCCCAGCCTTCTGGGAGCATCCTACAGTCGCAGTGCTATCAGAAGGGGCCCGGACAGTGGACCGTTGAGCGGTTCTACTCGTGTGTCTATCTTGATACGCACGATGGTCACGGAGTCCGCGGCGACAAGGGCGGTAACGGCGGATACATGGTCTACAAGGACGTCGAAATCTTCATCTCAAGGAGTGACGACCACGGTCGTCGAATCAATGTCGGCTTCCGTGCAATTCCAGACTGAGGTTTTCTCACCAGGAGAGCACCCATGAGAGCTGTGTCGAGTCGGGGGCCAAGGCGGTGCTGAGGACGTGGGGTCCGGCCTGGTAGGGAGTGGTTTCGACCAAGAAATTCATTCCCC
>Ga0182741_1005514_pt1 | contig 11686 bp, 12 predicted proteins | sample eDN5th37CBELigOP_FD_128874 | JGI IMG/M metagenome (GOLD analysis project Ga0182741, IMG submission 128874) | Enriched Organic Plus compost microbial communities from Emeryville, California, USA - eDNA 5th pass 37_C BE-Lig OP (version 2) (version 2) ...
GCCTATATTGCGCAGGGCGTCGTGGAGGTGGCCGGCATGCGCTTCGAGGCCGGGCGGATGCTGCTGTTCCACGCCGGGGACCGCCTGGCGCTGCGCGCGGGGCCGGAAGGTGCACGGCTGCTGCTGCTGGGCGGCGCGGCGATGGACGGGCCGCGCTACCTCTTCTGGAACTTCGTCTCCTCCAGCCGCGAGCGCATTGAGCAGGCGAAGGCGGACTGGAAGGCGGGACACTTCGGCAAGGTGCCAGGCGACGAGCACGAGTTCATCCCCCTGCCCGAGGAGCGAGTGCGGATGCGCGCCGACGCGCGGCTCAGCGAAGGGTCGCCAACGAGTTGAGAACCGTCCAGCCCCGGGGCCCGTAACGGCCGGTGTGCGGTGCCCCGGCTCCGCCCACCGTCCGGGTGACATCAAGGCGGCGTCGCCCCGGATCTCGGCCCCTGGACCTACACGGAGTGCATGACGTTGAACGCCTGTGGCACCGGCACGAGCCTCGGATGCGGAGTACGGAATCCTCCAGTGCCAGGCACCAGACTCGCTGCGCCGATCTCCGCTACGCCCTGGAGGTGACCATAACCGAGAATGACGGCATCGCGGGCCTGCATCATGTCACGGCAATCGCCGGTGGCACGCAGGCCAATCTGGACTTCTACACGGGCGTGCTGGGCCTCCGGCTGGTCAAGCGCACCGTCAACTTCGACGCCCCCGACACCTACCACTTCTACTACGGCGATGCGGCAGGAAGCCCTGGCAGCCTCCTCACCTTCTTCCCCTTCGAGGACGCCGCACCGGGCCGCACCGGCACCGGCATGGCGGAAGCCACCGCCTTCGCCATCCCGGAAGCCGCTTTCGAGCCCTGGATGGCCCGGCTGGCCGAGGAGGGACGCGACTTCGAGGGGCCTGCGACCCGCTTTGACGAGCAGGTGCTCAGCTTGCGCGACCCGGACGGGCTGCGGATCGAGCTGGTCGCGGAAGCGGGTCTGAACGGCGCCGCGCCGGGCGCGGACAGTCCGGTGACGGAGGTGCAAGCGGTCCGCCGCCTCCACTCGGTCACGCTTTGCGTCGAGGCACCCGAACGCACCGCGCGGCTGCTGACCGAGATCTTCCATTACGAGGCTGTAGGCGAGGAGGCGGGACGCCTGCGCTTCCGCGCCCGCAGCGGTGGCCCTGCCGGAATCGTGGACCTGTTGTGTCAGCCGGATCGGATGCGCGGGCGGATGGGCGCGGGCACGGTGCACCATGTCGCCTTTCGCGCGCGCGACGAGGCGGAGCAGCGGGCCTGGCGCGAAACCATCGCTGCCCTCGGCCTCAACGTCACGCCGGTGCTGGACCGGCAGTATTTCCGCTCGATCTACTTCCGCGAACCTGGTGGCGTGCTCTTCGAGATCGCCACCAATCCTCCGGGCTTCGCCATCGACGAGGCACCGGAGGCACTCGGGAGCGCGCTTAAGCTGCCACCCTGGCTGGAACCGCAGCGCACGGATATCGAGCGTCGACTGCCGCCCGTGCGCCTGCGGGGAACGAGCGTGGGATGACACAGGGCGGGGCCGCCGGTCCCCATCAGGGCGTGCGGGTCGCGGAGGCCGGGGCGCAACGGCGCCGCGCGAAAGCGGTGGTGATGATTCACGGCCTCGCCAGAGCGGGTGCGCAGACAGGCATTGGCACGATCTGCAGCTTCTTCGACGGGGTGTGCAAAGCGGCATGGTCGCACCGATGGTGCTCGACGGGCTGATCAGCGACGCCGCCTTCCAAGGCTATATCGAGCAGGTGCTGGTCCCCGAACTACGCCCTGGCGACATCGTCATCACGAGCCGGTGTGTACGCCCCTGTGAGCAAGGAGAATCGCAGGTTTGGTGCGGCGCCTCGTCGGGTGCTGACATGTGTACGGCCTCCAGTGCGGCTGCATGATGCGCAGGACATCAATGGCCTGAGCGCGCTGGCGAACCAGCAGGTCGCGCGTGCGGAGCACCATCGCGGCGGCTTGCACCTCTTCGCCCTTGGCGTCTACAAACCGCCTCGTCAGTCGTTGAGCGGCTTCGCATATGTGCTGAGCAAGAAGCGGCAAGCCCTTCGCCATTTCCCCGACGCCACCAACGAGACCTGCTCGCTCGTCACCATTAACTGGTCGGAGCCGTGCGCCGACCTCGACGAAGTAGCGGCCGCACATCGGAAGTTTGCGGACGAGACCGACAACTGGCGCGACGGCCTCGCCCGGCGAGACCGAAGGTTCGGAGGAGTATCGATGTTCGTAGTGTTGGAGGTGCAGCACAACGGCAGCATGTGGTTACCCCATTGGCATGTCGTCATGCATCATCCGGGGATCGACCGGGAGGAGATCGGCGACCTTGCCCGTGCCCGCTGGCCCGGCAAGCGCCGAGTTCAGGCTCAGCGGTTCGACACAACGAAGTCAGTCGGGTCCAATATCGCGGATTGCGTGGGCTACGCCTTCAAGTTCAAGCACACGGACTGGTCCGTATCGGCCAGCGCGCGGCTGTTCCTCTGGATTCGACGGCGGGCCGCGCTTCGGTCAATGTGTGTAGCAATGCGTCCCAAGGGGACGAAGAAGGCGGTGCGGCGGACAGTGTTGGTCAGCAGGCCGGTGGTGGACTCCCGCGACGAGCCAATGCCCGTGGTGTTTGGAGATGAGTTCACCCTCGAGCGTGGTCACCCAGGTAACTGGTGGTCATCGCGCGGCACGGAATCGTCGAACGGCTCGGCCGCCGGGCATCCGCAGCATTACCTCATCGGCGGCGACGCGTTCACCTAGGGTGAAGTGCCGAGAGACCGGTAGACGGACGCACGGCTGACGCCCACTCGCCGGGCGATCTCCATCGGCTTGACACCCTCGCCGTGGAGGCGGCGGATCTCTGTGGACTTTGCCATGGCGGTCGGCGCCCGACCCCGGTACTTGCCTTCGGCCTTCGCTCGGGCGATTCCCTCGCGCTGCCTTTCAAGCATCAAGCGCCGCTCAAAATCTGCGATGGCGCTGAGCAGAACCAGCATGAGGCGGCCGGTCGCGGAGGTGGTGTCCACCTCGGAGCCGCCCATGGACAGGATGCGGAGGCCGACGCCCTTCGCCTCAAGGCGGCTGACGATGGACAGCAGATCGGCCACGGACCGGGCGGGGCGGCACGGCTTCACCACCGCCACGCAGTCACCCTCACGGACGAACTCCAACAAAGCCTCAAGCTGCTCCCGGCGGGCCGCCACCGAGGACACCTTCTCGGCGAACACCTTCTCGCAGCCGATGGCCCTGAGATCCCGCACCTGGGCGTCAAACCCGGCCTCTTGTCCCTCCGCCGTAGACACCCTCGCGTAGCCGACCAACATTCCCCGCTCCGTCTCATTAGCTTCTAAGACGTTAGAATCCGAACGTCTCAGAACTCCAACATAATCTTTGTGAGACAGAAATGACGACGAATTCGTCTCAGCGGCGCGGCGCAGATGGGCAAGCGCCACTGAGACGCCCGTGGAGCGAACCGTGAGCCTCTGGCGGTGGGCGAGGGCTTCAGCGGGCCGACCAGCGCCAGCCAGCGAGAAGGCTTGAAACGAGTTCGCTCGTGTCGGAACCTCAGGACCCACATATCGAGATTCGGCCAGTGTTGATGTCACCAGCGGACATCCTCCGCACCTTTGGACACCTCCGTCTCCATGATGCCAACGAGGCTACAACGCGCCTGAAGGTGCTGGACCGAGTGCTTTTCGACGTGCTCGGCTGGACCCTTGATGATGTTGAGGTCGAGGAGCGCGTCTCGGAGGACGGAGCGACGGAGTTCGCAGATTATGTTCTGCGAACCGGCATGACCTCGGTAATCGTCGAAGCCAAAAAGGCAGGAGAGTGCTTCGACGGCGCCCCGAACCTGCGCCGTGTACAGTTAGGTCGAAAGGTGCTGACCGGAACGTTCGGTGACGCCATTCTTCAGGCAAGAGATTACGCACGCAAGAAAAGTGTACCATTCGCGGTTGCTAAAAATGGAAACTGCTGGGTAGTTTACCCAGCGACCCGGGCCGATCAGGTCCCCTTTCATAGTTCGTCGGCCATTGTATTTCCCAGCTTGCAATCCGCCCTTCAAGATGATTTCGCAGAGTTCCACGACTTACTCTCCCGGCAAGCGGTCATCAGTGGGAGCCTAGAGGCAGAACTCCTTGGTAGAATCGAAAACCAGATCGAGGAGCGGAGACTAAACCGGTTTTACTTCACCAGCTTCTCCAAGATCAGTCGTCACAGCTTATTCCCACTGATTGAGAATGCCGTAACGACTGCCTTTACGGAGGAGATCGTCACCGGCGACCCTGATCTGTTAGAAAAATGCTATATGAGGACGCCAGAGCGCATCCGCTTCGATCGGCGCATTGCGATGCACATTGCCAAGCGCGAGAGCGTGGTTTCCAAGCCCCCCAAGCGCCCCATGAAGGACAAGGATGCGGCTGCGCTCAGCGACATAATCGATGCCGCAGCTTCGCGCGCACGCCCAGTCGCCATCCTTGTGCTCGGCCCGGTGGGCGCGGGTAAGACGACCTTTCTCGAATACACTAGGAAGGTCGCGGCGCCTGACCGCTTCCGGGCAGACGGAGGAAAGCCCTACCCGCACTGGATCAGAGTAGATTTTAAAAATTTTGCGTCGGGTGAGGCGCCCATTCAGTTTTTACTCACCGCGCTCAAGGAACACATTAACACCGATCCCTTCCTGTCCGACTACGATCGGTGCCTCCGCCACGCCTACAAAGACGAAAATGAAGCCCTCTTTCGTGGCCCTCTCTTTCTCCTTGCTAATAACGAAGCAGAGCGGCGTCGGCGCGTCTCCGACCTCCTTACAAGGGATTACGCTGAGACCAAGCCGTACGTCGAGAAGGTGCTTCGCTATGCGGCGAGGCATGCCCCGGTGTTTCTAGTTGTGGACAACGTAGACCAGCATGAATCCGAGGGCGTGCAGGCGGCTATCTTCGCCGATGCGATGGCCCTCGCCCACCGCCTGAGCCTTAATCTTGTCTGTGCATTGCGTGAGGCAACATACGTTCGGCACCGCAACTCGCCGACCTTCGATGCCTTCGACTTCGAAGCGATCGTCATCGACCCGCCTGACGTAAAGTCCGTCCTCTCGCGACGCTTCTTTGTCTGCAAGCATCTATTGAAGGACCAGCCCGCGCGCTTTCAGGCCGAGAACGGCGCTGAGATGCGCCTTTCAGATTTGTCGGTCGTCATCGATCTCGTTCAGGGCTCCGTGCTCGGCTCCGAGATTGGTAACATCATCGAGGTGTTGGCGACTTCCGACATTCGCCTCGCCCTGCGCATGACCCGCGAATTCCTTCAGTCTGGCTACACCGCGTCTGGCAAAGCGCTCCAAGTTTATCAGAGCACGGGTCGCTACATGATGCCGCAGCACGAGGCTCTGCGAGCAATCATGCTCGGCAACCGAGCGGTCTACACCGAGGAGTACTCGGTGCTGGGCAATCCTTTTGACGCGCGACTGAACCGCACTGAAGTGCAGTTACTGCGCCTGTACGTCCTGTCAGGTTTAGTCCAACACAGCAGCGCACAGACGTTCCAGCATCTCTCAGGCGAGGAAGTCAGGCGCGCCGTGCGGGAGATTGGCTACGGCGATGACGCAACGCTAAAGGTGTTGGCGGACCTGTGCGCGCTGCGGTTCCTTCACACTACTTCTCACTCACCCGCGACCATGGAGGCGAACTACATCCCCAGCCGCCTTGGAGGGTATGTAGTTCGCGATCTAATCAGCAACTTCACCTTCATTGAAAACGTGATGTCTGACACCTTCATCGCTGACCCGAGCATATGGGAGCAGGTGCGCGAACTGACAGACCGGATTTATGCGGAGCGAGATGTCGTCAAGAAGCTCCAAATCCGCAAACAGCGTGCAGAGGTGTTCTTCGCCTATATCAGGGAGAGCTACAGCCCGCTTCGCGCAGAGAGCCTGCGCCGTGGACTACCAAGCCAGTGGTGCTCGCACCCCCTCGAATCGGCTGAGCGTCAATTCCTTGAGAATCTGAAGCGGGCTACGCGTTCGGCTGAACGGAATTATGGTGGCGGCGCTGAGTCCCGCCCTGTGTGAACGTGGTTCCGGTGGGCTGCTCCCGGCCGATATGCGGACCGCTGTCGCCACGACCGGCATGGGCGCCTCGGGTGAGAACAGTTCAGGTCGGTCGCGGTGCGATGTGCGCGACGTACTCGACGAACTGTATTACGGTCGGTATGGGAGATAGACGCCCCGGTTGGCGTTCTAGTTCTTCAAGGGGAGTGAAACGGGCGCCAATTGGATGCCCGTGGACGTTTCGTGCTTCCGCGGCCACCGCCCTGCGTCAGTGCGTCAACGCGGCGTCGCCCTGCTGTCTCCTCCACCATCACCCAGCGCCACCGGCCGGTGGTCGCCACGACGGCTCCAACTCAAGGTCGCGCTCGACGAATGCTCGACCGTCGAAACCTACCCAACGTAGAGGTGGGAGAAGTCGATCTCGGGGTAGCGCAGCAGCGCCAGCGTCGTCACCGACTCCGACGGGGATGGCCCCTTGTCGTACCGCTTGTCGCCTTCCGTGCCCGGTTGCTCGTGTCCAACGATGTAGTTGACGTGCCGCACCATCACCGGGTCGCGCGCGACCGCTTTCAGCCGTGTGACGACGGTATGGCGGAAGGAGTGCGTCGCAACGCCTGCCCGATATGCGCCGATCTGCTGCCGATACCGGCCAAACCACCGAACGAATGACGGTGACCGCTTGCCATCCTCGCCCTCTCGCGGCAGGTCGGGGAAGATCGGCTGATCTGCTTCCGGTGCCGCCATGATGATGTAGTCGAGGAAACCCATACGGATGATGTCCGGATGGATCGGCACTCGCCGCTTCGCAGATTCCGTTTTCGGCGTCCGCCGTGTGCCCTCGGATTCGTCCTCCCATTCGCGGAAGTGCATGAACCACGTCTCGCCGTCTCACCCGATGTCGCGCCTGTAGAGGTCGCATAGTTCCTCTACTCGGGCCCCGTGGAACAACGCCAGGAGGGGAATCCAGAACTGCGCATCCCGGATGATGTGCGATCCCCGCACCCATCGCCGGTCCCGTCGGCAGCCCGTGTAGAGGGGTGACGTGAACAGAGCGACCATGAACGCGATGGGCCATTCCTCCCTCTGAGACCGCGCCCCTCGTTCCATCCGGAACCCTATGTCGCAGAACAGATCGGCCCGCCGCGCTGGTGTGATTGCGCCCTGGTTCACTGCGAACTTGAAGAACTGTTGCAATGCGGAGAAGTGGCGCTGCATCGTCCGCGCTGACAGTCGTTGGCGCTCCCTTCGATGGTCCGCCTCGGCGATGATGTCCTGCACAGAGCCCCGGTAGTGGGGGGACTTCCCGTGATACTTCGGCAGCTTTCGTATCTCGTCGAGGAAGCCGGTGATGTCCATTCGCTCGTACGCGACGAATGGAAGATCACCGCGTAGTTCGAAGAATATGCCGAGGGTTTTCCGATCCTGCCCCATCACTTGATGGCGGGCATCCTTCTCCGTTTCCCTCTGCGTGAAGAACGCCTTCACGAAGGTGGAGGCGTTCCGACGCTGAGCATGCGCTGTGGAAGTTGGCGGCGATACCGGCAGTGATACTGCTGGCGCGCTCCTGACCGGCGCGGGAGCCCCCACGGCGCCCTCTACCGGTGCCGGAACGGAGAGGCCTGCGCTCCAAAGCTCCTCGAATGCCGTTTCGATCGCTCGTTGCAGATCGGCCTTCTGCTCGGTGGTCAGTTGAGGTGCCATACGCGTAACGGAGATCGTGGCCATTGCCTCCCTCGCAGCGGCGGGGGGGTCCGCAGCATCGGACGCCAGCGCCCGCTCATACGCCGCATCAGCCCGCTCGGCCAGGAATTCCGCATGTCGGAAGTGCCGCGTCCTGAGACTGAACGCCACCTCTCCGTGGCCCGCTGGCAATCGGCGGCGCCAGTAGAAAACCCCGCCCCGCTTTCGCGTAAGATGTGTTCCGTAACCGATCCGATGGGAGCGTTGTGGGAGCGCGCTGGCCAATTCCGCCTCTTTCGGGGTCGGCGGGTGCGGAAAGGCCAACGAAATCAGCGTGGGATTGGGGCGCCAGGATTCGAACCTGGGAATGGCGGAACCAAAATCCGCTGCCTTACCACTTGGCTACGCCCCACCGGGCTGAGGGTGGAATAGGCGTCAGCGTGGCGCGCCGTAAAGCCCCCCGGCCGCCCGCCACCACCGGGCTGGCATGGCCTCGGCAGCACGCGTCGCGGCGGCCGCGTCAGAGAACAGTCCGAAGCAGGTGGCGCCCGAACCGCTCATGCGCGCCAGCAGGCATCCCGGCTGGGCCCCGAGCGCTGCCAGCACCTCCACGACCGGTGGGCAAAGCCCCCTCGCTGGCGCCTCGAGATCGTTGCGCAGAACGGCGAGGTCCCGGGCCATCGTGGCGGCATCGCTCCAGGCCTCGGGCAGCGCCGCCGGCACCGAAAAGCCGCCGCTCCGCCCACGGAACACCGCCGGCGTCGCCAGCGGCACGCCCGGATTCACCAGCAGCAGCCCACAGCGCGGCAGGGCGGGCGCCGGCGCCAGCACCTCCCCCACCCCGCCCATGCGCGCAGGGCGCGAGGCGATACACACCGGGATGTCGGCCCCCAGCTCCGCCCCGATGGCGCCGAGCCGCGCCGCGTCGAAGCCAAGACCCCACAGCATGTTGAGCGCCCTGAGCGCCGCTGCCGCATCCGCCGACCCGCCACCGATGCCGGAAGCGACGGGCAGATGCTTGGTCAGCCGGAGCGCCGCGCGGGGAGCGACGCCTGCGGCCTTGGCCAGGGCCCGCGCGGCGCGCAGCACCAGGTTGTCCGGCTCCCCGGTCAGGGCCGCGCCCTGCGGGCCATCCACCACCAGGCTGAGCCCGTCGGCTGCGCGCGCCTCCACCCTGTCGGCCACCGGCCCGAACACGGCCAGGCTGTCGAGCAGGTGGTAGCCATCCGCGCGCCGCCCGGTGACGTGCAGAAAAAGGTTCACCTTGGCGGGCGCCATCTCGCTCACCGCCACGGCCCCCGCCCTGCCAGCGTCCATCATGCCTGCCGATGTCATGTCGCCAGGGTCTGGACTCCCAGGCGACACCCGTCGAAGCCGGCCACCGTGCCGCTAGCGTTGCGCGTGGCTGGCCGGGTAGCCGGCCAGGCCGTCGCGCAGCTTCGCCTCGATCTTGGGTCCCTCACCCGGTTCCGGCTCCAGCACCAGTGCGCGGCGCCACTGGAAGCGCGCTTCGCGGTGCCGGCCCACGGCCCAATAAGCATCGCCCAGATGGTCGTTGATCACGCTGCTCCGCGGCTCGAGCTCAACCGCCTTTTCCAGCCACTCGACGGCACCCTTCAGATCGCCGATGCGGAACAGCACCCAGCCCAGGCTGTCGGCGATGTTGCCGTCCTGCGGCCGCAGTTCCGTCGCACGCAACAACATGGCCTTGGCGCGGTCCAGATTCCGGCCCTGGTCGGCCCAGGTATAGGCCAGGTAGTTCAGCACATAGGGCTGCTCGGGCGAGAGCTCGAGGGCGCGCTTCAGGTCGGCTTCGGCCTGCGGCCAGTCGCCCGCCCGCTCGCGCGCGATGCCGCGAGCGTAGAACAATGGCCAGTCACGCGGGTCCGGGTTGGACACGCGCGACAGCGCCTCGTCATAGGCGGCAGCGGCCTCGGCGAAGCGCTTGTGCCGGCGCAGCAGGTCGCCGAGCCGCGCGGGGGGCTGGGGCTTGTCGGGATAGGCGGCGGCGAGTTCCCGCAGGGCCGCTGTTGCCTCGTCCACGCGGCCGAGCTTGTCGAGCAACGCCGCACGCCGCAGCGCCACGACGGGCGCCAGGGCCTCGCTTGTCGCGACATGGCCCAGCATGTCCAGCGCCTGCTCCTCGTGTCCCTGGTCGCCCAGGATCTCGGCCGCCAGCACGAGCGAGGGCACATGACCAGGCCTGAGTCGCAGGGCCAACTGGGCCAGGATCAGCGCGAAATCGCCCGAGCCCTGGCCACGCAGCGCGCCGGCCAGGGCCGCATAGGCCTCCGCCATGCCCTCGGTCGGCGCGGCAATGGCACGCGTCGCCAGCAGGTCGTGCTTCAGCGCCTCGGCTGCGGCCAGCGCGGCGTCGTCGCCGCGTTCCGCGATCTGCTCGATCAGCCGCTGCGCCTCCTCCTCCTGGCCGGCACGGTGCAACACACCAGCGGCAAGCACCGCGAGCCGCCAGGGCGGATTCGGCTGGTCGGCCACCGCGAGCCGGGCGAAGCGCTCGGCCTCCCGCGGAAAACCGGCAAGATCGGCGATCAGCGCGGCATGCAGCGCATTGAGGCTGCGCAGCCGGTTGCTCTCGATCAGCGGGCGCAGCGTCGCCAGCGCCTGGTCCGGATGGCCACCGCCCAGCTGCACCCAGGCAATCAGGACCGGTTGCAGCACCTGCACCGGCCCGCTGGGGCCCATCGCACGCAGCCGCCGCTCGGCACGCTCCCAGCGGCCGGCCTGGGCATCGCTGTCGGCCAGCAGCAGGTTGGCTGCCGGGCTGCCCGGCAGGCGCCGGGCCAGGCGCACCGCCTCCGACCGCCCGTCGAGCAGGGTGGCGAGGAAGGCGCGGTTCAGCAGTTCCGGCTGCTCGGGATCCGCACGCAGGGCAGCGAGAAGGCTGTCGGCGGCAACGCGCGTATCGGTTTCTGCGGTCGCGAAACGACCGACGAGATAGGCACCGAAGCTGCCGGTGACCGCCTGGTCGTTCGGGCCGTCCAGCCCGCGATCCCTGGCGGGGGCACCCCCGGCCGCGCAGGCGGACAGCAATGCGGCCGCAAGGAGCGCAAGCCGCCTGGGAGAACCGCGTGTATGCATCGCGGTAGGCTAGCAGCCGGCATGGGGCTGCGCCACCGCAAGCTGCATCGGCCGCGAGCGTCTTTTGTCACCGTCGCGATATGACGCGCCACGGAAGCAGCCTGCCACGCGGGCAAGGAGACTGCCATGCGCATTCACCTGGTGCGGCCGGACCTGTCGGCGGGACCGTTCTCCCCAGGCGATCGCGCGTCCATGTCTCCCCCCTGCCGCGTCGACACGCGACACCCCGACATGCTCGGCGACGCGGTGCTGCACCCCGGGCAGGATCCTCGCTGGCGGACAGGAAAAGGCGCGCCGGCAGGTGAAAGCCTGCCAGTCCTCGCACGTGGTCGGGGCAACGAAACGATGCCCCCGGCAGCTGCCCGGGCCGGAACGTGTTGCCGGCGGGCGATGTCTGCATGGTGGACATCCGCGTGGTCTATGCCATTGACCATGCCATGGAGCGCCGCGAGGTCGAGATCTGCGCCGTGCACCAGGTCGACTTCCGCCAGGGCGTGACCGGCTCAAGCTGAACCGGTCACCCCCTGGGATCGAGGCAAGGAGCACGATCCACGCTTCCGGCAGTTCCAACCTCAGGCGATCGGCCTCCGGGCCAGAGCCGTGCCGGGGCTGCACGGATCCCCGTCATCCGGTCCAGCCGGCATCCGCTCCACCCTGCCTGCGCTGCGCGGGCCCATCCGCTGGCTGCCCAGGCCTGCACCGGCACCCTTCTTGCTACTCTTCCACTGATACGCTTCTCCACTGATACGCTTCGAGGCAAGGATACCGACCACATGACCGTACCGCGCCGCCAGATGCATCTTGGCGTCTTCGTCGTCGGCACCGGCAACCACATCGCCGGCTGGCGCCACCCCGGCGCC
>Ga0182741_1005517_pt1 | contig 11685 bp, 10 predicted proteins | sample eDN5th37CBELigOP_FD_128874 | JGI IMG/M metagenome (GOLD analysis project Ga0182741, IMG submission 128874) | Enriched Organic Plus compost microbial communities from Emeryville, California, USA - eDNA 5th pass 37_C BE-Lig OP (version 2) (version 2) ...
CATCGTCCGGGCGATGCCGGGCAGCCGATGGCAGAAGCATCCGAATTCGCAATATTCCATAAAAACGCCGCCCGCGCGGCATGCGCAAGGAGCACCAAGATGCGTTTACTGACTTCCCTGGTAGTGGCCGCCGCCCTGGCGCCCGCCCTGTCATCGGCCGACCCTATCAAGGTCGGTATCGCCAATGATATATCGGGTCCGTTCGCAGCGCTGGGCGCCGAAGCCCGCGACGGCTTCAACCTGGCCATCAAGCAGCTCGGCGGCAAGCTCGGCGGCCAGGAGGCCGAATTCATGCAGGCCGACATGGGCGGCAACCCCGACCAGGCGCGGCAGCTGGTCACGCGCTACATCCAGCGCGACAAGATCGACTTCTTCACCGGCCCCATCGGCTCGAACGTGGCGCTGGCCGTGGGCCCGGCGCTGTTCGCCGCCAAGGTGCCGTACCTGTCGAACAACCCCGGCCCCAGCCAGTACGCCGGCGAGCGCTGCAACCCGTACTGGTTCGGCACTTCCTACCAGAACGACGCCTTCCACGAGGCCGCCGGCAAGGTGGCGGCCGACCGCGGCTTCAAGAAGGTGCTGATCATGGCGCCCGACTACCCGGCCGGCAAGGACGCGCTCACCGGCTTCAAGCGCGGCTACAAGGCCGACGTGGCCGAAGAGGTCTACACCAAGCTGGGCCAGATCGACTACGCCGCCGAACTGGCGCAGATCCGCGCCGCCAAGCCGGACGCTGTGTTCATCTTCCTGCCCGGCGGCATGGGCATCAACTTCATCAAGCAGTTCGTGTCCACCGGCCTGTCGCAAAGCGTCAAGCTGATCGGGCCCGGCTTCTCGGCCGACGAAGACGTGATCCAGGCCGTGGGCGAGCCCATGCTGGGCATGTACAACACCGCGCAATGGGCGCACGACCTGGACGTTCCGCAGAACAAGCAGTTCGTCGCCGCCTTCCGCAAGGAATACAACGGCCGCTATCCGTCGGTGTACGCCGCCCAGGCGTACGACGTGATCATGGCCATGGACGCGGCCGTCAAGCAGGCCGGCGGCAAGGCTTCCGACCGCGATGCCATCGTGCAGGCGCTGGCCAAGGCCGACTACCCCTCGGTGCGCGGCGCCTACACCTACGGCAAGAACCACTACCCCATCCAGGCCTACTACCTGCGCGTCATCGAGAAAGACAGCGAAGGCCGCATCACCAACAAGCTGGTGGGCAAGGTGTTCGACCAGTACCAGGACGTCTACGTGGGCCAATGCAAGCTGTAGCCCGCGGCGCCTTCAGCCTGGACAGGTCCTAGATGACGCTGGTAGTCGAACAACTGCTGAACGGCCTGCAGTTCGGGCTGATGCTGTTCCTGATCGCAGCCGGGCTGACCCTGGTGTTCGGCATCATGGACATCATGAACCTGGCGCACGGTTCGCTGTACATGGCCGGCGCCTACGTGGCGGCCGAAACCATGCAGCGCACCGGCTCGTTCGCCGCGGCGGTGCTGGTGGCCGCCCTGGCCACCGGCGTGGTGGGCGTGGTGCTGGAACTGGTGCTGGTGCGCCGGCTGGCGGTGCGCGACCACCTGGCGCAGGTGCTGGGCACTTACGCGATCATCCTGATCGCCAACGACCTGGTCAAGATGATCTGGGGCCCCGCGCCCGTGATGCTGAACCTGCCGGCCGCCCTGTCCGGGCCGGTGCGCCTGCTGCCCGACCTGATGTACCCGGCCTACCGCCTGGTGATCATCGCCTGCGGGCTGGCGGCGGCGGTGGGGCTGTACTGGTTCGTGACGCGCACCCGCGCCGGCGTGCTGGTGCGCGCGGGCGCCTCGAACCGGCAGATGGCCACGCTGATGGGCGTGCGGGTGCCGCTGCTGTTCCTGGGCGTGTTCGCGCTGGGCGCCATGCTGGCGGCCGTGGCCGGGGCGCTGTTGGGGCCGATCACCGCCGTGCAGGTCGGCATGGGCGAGGAAATCCTCATCCTGGTGCTGGTGTGCATCGTCATCGGCGGCATCGGCTCGATACGCGGGGCGTTCGTGGGGGCGCTGCTGGTGGGCATGGTCGATACCGCCGGCCGGGCCTTCCTGCCGATGCTGCTGCGCGAAGTGCTGCCGCCGGCCATGGCGTCCAGCCTGGCGGCCACGCTGGCGGCCATTTCCATCTACCTGCTCATGGCCGGCGTGCTGGTGTTCCGGCCGGCCGGGCTGTTCCCGGCGCGTGGTTGAATGATGCGCAGATCCACCTTCTGGTCCCTGGGCCTGCTGCTGGGGCTGGCGCTGCTGCCGTACGCCGCGTCGGCCCTGGGCCTGGATTTCTACGTGTCGGTCGTGCGCCGCATGCTGATCTACGCGCTGGCGGCCACCAGCCTGAACCTGATCCTGGGCTACGGCGGCATGGTGGCGCTGGGGCATGCGGCGTTTTTCGGCGCAGGGGCCTACGTGGTCGGCATCCTGGACGCCGCGGGCGTGCATGCCGGGCTGGTGGCCTGGCCCGCCGCGGCGGCGGTCGCCGCCGTGCTGGCGCTGCTGATCGGCGCCGTGTCGCTGCGCACGCGCGGCGTCTACTTCATCATGATCACCCTGGCGTTCGCCCAGATGGTGTACTACCTGTTCATTTCGCTGCGCCAGTACGGCGGCGAAGACGGCCTGAACCTGTCGGGCTATTCGCTGCTGCCGGGCATCGACCTGGCCGACAGTATCCGCTTCTACTACCTGGTGCTGGCGTTGTTCGCGGTGCTGATGTGGGCCTTCGGCCGCCTGGTGGATTCGCGCTTCGGCGCGGCGCTGCAGGGTATCCGCGAAAACGAGTCGCGCATGGAAGCGCTGGGCTACCCGGTGTACCGGCTGAAGCTGATGGCCTTCGTCATCAGCGGCGCGGCGGCCGGCCTGGCCGGCGCCCTGCTGGCCAACCACAACCTGTTCATCTCGCCCAGCCTGATGCACTGGACCCAGTCGGCCAACCTGCTGGTGATGGTGCTGGTGGGCGGCATCGGCCTGCGCTATGGCGGGGTGGCGGGCGCGGTGCTGATGCTGGCGCTGGAAGAGGCGTTGCGCATGTGGACGGAATACTGGCACCTGCCGCTGGGCATCCTGCTGCTGTGCGTGGTGTTCGGCGCGCCGCGCGGCGTGGCCGGCCTGGTGGCGCCATGGTTCGCCGGCGCCCCGGCGCGCGGAGGACGGCCATGAGCGCCGCCGCGCCCGCCCTGCAAGCCACCGGCCTGGTGCGCCGCTTCGGCGCGCTGGTGGCCACCGACCAGGTATCGCTGACGCTGGCCCCGGGCGAAATCCATGCCCTGATCGGGCCCAACGGCGCCGGCAAGTCCACCCTGATCCACCTGCTGTCCGGCACGCTGCCGGCCGACCAGGGCCGGCTGATGCTGGGCGGGGCCGACATTTCGCGCTTGAACGCGCACCAGCGCGTGGCGGCCGGGTTGTCGCGCTCGTACCAGGTCACCAATATCTTCAAGTCCTTCAGCGTACTGGACAACCTGCTGTTGGCGGCGCAGGCCCACGCGGGCAGCAGTTTCCGCTGCTGGAAGCCGCGCGCGGCCGACGCCGACCTGCACCAGACGGCCCGCGCGCTGGCGCGCCAGTGCGCCATCGACGCCAGCCTGCTCGATCGCCCGGCCGGCACCTTGCCGCACGGCGAGCAGCGCAAGCTGGAATTCGCCCTGGCGCTGGCCGCGCGGCCCAGCGTGCTGCTGCTGGACGAGCCCATGGCCGGCATGGGCCCCGACGAAACCCTGCGCCTGACCGAGCTGATCGAGTCGCTGCGCGGGCAGGCCGCCATGCTGCTGGTCGAGCACGACATGCAGGCGGTGTTTCGCCTGGCCGACCGCATTTCGGTGCTGGTGTACGGCCGCATCATCGCCACCGGCACGCCCGGCGAGATCCGCGCCAATGCCGATGTGCGCAAGGCCTACCTGGGCGAAGACGACGCCGTCGTGACGGAGCGGGCGCCATGCTGAACATGCAGGCGGTGGCAAGCGGCTACGGCGCCAGCCAGGTGCTGTTCGGGGTAGACCTGGACATCGGCGCCGGCCAGGTCGTGACGCTGCTGGGGCGCAACGGCATGGGCAAGACCACGCTGCTGCGCACGCTGTTCGGGCAATTGCCGCTGCGCGCCGGCCGCATCCGCTTCGCGGGGCAGGATATCGGCGGCTGGGCGCCCGACCGCATCGCGCGCGCGGGCCTGGCCATCGTGCCCGAAGGGCGGCAGTGCTTTCCCAACCTGACGGTGCGCGAGCACCTGACGGCGTTCACCGCCGCGCGCAACCCCGACATTGCCCGGCCCTGGACCGCCGAGCGCGTGTTCGAGCTGTTCCCGCGCCTGGGCGAGCGCGCCCGCAACCTGGGCAACCAGTTGTCGGGCGGCGAGCAGCAGATGCTGGCCATCGGGCGCGCCCTGGTCACCAACCCGCGCCTGCTGGTGCTGGACGAGGCCACCGAAGGCCTGGCCCCGCTGGTGCGCGAGGAAATCTGGGCCTGCCTGGCCACCCTGCGCGCGGCCGGGCAGACGATCCTGGTGATCGACAAGTACGTCGAGCGCTTGCTGGCCCTGGCCGACCGCCACGTCATCCTGGAACGCGGGCGCGCCGTCTGGAGCGGCGATTCCGCGGCGCTGGATGCCGACCGCGGGCTGTGGGAACGCTACTTGGGCGTGTAGCGGCGCCCGGTCCGCCGGCACGGCGCTTGCTGCGCGGGCCGGCTCACGGAGAGCACACCATGCCGATGACCCATTCCTATGCCGTCGACGCGCCCGCCCGCGACGACATCGACAGGCGGCCGGGGCCGCTGGTGCTGGAGTTCGGCACCGGCTGGTGCGGCTATTGCCAGGCCGCCCAGCCCCTCATCGAACAGGCCTTCACGGCCTACCCGCAGGTCGAGCACGTGAAAGTCGAGGACGGCAGCGGCCGCCCGCTGGGCCGCTCGTTCGGCGTCAAGCTGTGGCCGTCGCTGATCTTCCTGCGCGACGGCCACGAGGTGGCCCGCCTGGTGCGGCCCACCCGGGCGCAGGACATCGTCCGCGCGCTCGGCCAGATCGCCTGATCGCGGGCCCGCGCCTGTCCCTGGTGTAAACCCGCATTTTCTTGCGCGGCCCCGGCTTGGGGTATATAGTTGAAACCTAAACTAATTGCGACGCCGGGCGGGCCCGGCCGCCGCCCGGTTTCACGGAGCCAGTTGCGCAATGAAAATCGTCTGCCTGGGCGGTGGCCCCGCCGGCCTGTACTTCGGCCTGCTGATGAAGCTGCAGGACCCGGCCAACGAAGTCACCGTCATCGAACGCAACCGGCCGTACGACACCTTCGGCTGGGGCGTGGTGTTCTCGGATGCCACCATGGACAACCTGCGCCAGGCCGATCCGGTCTCGGCGCGGACCATCGGCGATGCCTTCAACCACTGGGACGACATCGACATCCACTTCAAGGGCCGCAGCGTGCGCACCAGCGGGCACGGCTTCATCGGCATCGGCCGCAAGAAGCTGCTGAACATCCTGCAGGCGCGCTGCGAAGACGTGGGCGTGAAGCTGGTGTTCGAGACCTTCGTGCAGGACGACCAGGCCGTCGCCCGCGACTACGACGCCGACCTGGTGATCGCCTCCGACGGCATCAACAGCCCGGCGCGCACGCGCTACGCCGACACTTTCCAGCCCGACATCGACACGCGCCGCTGCCGCTTCGTGTGGCTGGGTACCACCAAGGTGTTCGACGCCTTCACCTTCGCTTTCGTGCAGACCGAGCACGGCTGGTTCCAGGCGCATGCCTACCGCTTCGAAGACGGGCTGTCCACCTTCATCGTCGAGACGCCCGAAGAAACCTGGCAGGCCGCCGGCATCGGCGCCATGAGCCAGGAAGAGGGCATCGCCTACTGCGAACGCCTGTTCGCGCCCTGGCTGGACGGCCACAAGCTGATCAGCAACGCGGCGCACCTGCGCGGCGCGGCCATCTGGATCCGCTTCCCGCGCGTCATCTGCAACACCTGGGTGCGCTGGAACACGCTGGACACCGCGCGCGGCCCGCGCCGCGTGCCGGTCGTGCTGATGGGCGACGCGGCCCATACCGCACACTTCTCGGTGGGCTCGGGCACCAAGCTGGCGCTGGAAGACGCCATCGAGCTGGCGCGCTGCCTGGGCGGCGCCGAAGGCGGCCTGGAGCAGGGGCTGCAGCACTATGAAGACGTGCGCAGCGTCGAGGTGCTGAAAATCCAGAACGCCGCGCGCAATTCCACCGAATGGTTCGAGAACGTGCAGCGCTATGCCGGCCTGGACCCGGAACAGTTCGCCTATTCGCTGCTGACGCGCTCGCAGCGCATCTCGCACGAGAACCTGCGCCTGCGCGACGCCCGCTGGCTGGAAGGCTACGAGCGCTGGCTGGCGCAACGCGCCGGCGCGGCCGATGCCGACACCGCCCGTCCGCCGCTGCCCATGCTGACGCCGTACCGCGCGCGCGGCGTGCAACTCAAGAACCGCATCGTCGTGTCGCCCATGGCCATGTATTCGTGCGTGGACGGCGTGCCGGGCGAGTTCCACCTGGTGCACCTGGGCGCGCGGGCGCTGGGCGGCGCGGGCCTGGTCATGGTCGAGATGACCTGCACGTCGCCCGACGCGCGCATCACCCCCGGTTGCCCCGGCCTGTGGAACGACGAGCAGGCCCGGGCCTTCGCCCGCATTGTCGATTTCGTGCACGGCAACAGCGATGCGCGCATCGGCATCCAGCTGGGCCACGCCGGCCGCAAGGGGTCGACCCAGCTCGGCTGGCAGCAGATGGACTACCCGCTGGAAGACGGCAACTGGCCGCTGCTGTCGGCGTCGGCCCTGCCGTACCTGCCCGGCATCTCGCAGACGCCGCGCGCCATGGCCCGCGCCGACATGGACCGCGTGCGCGACGACTTCGCCGCCGCGGCGCGGCGCGCCGCGCAGGCCGGCTTCGACTGGCTGGAACTGCACTGCGCGCACGGCTACCTGCTGTCCAGTTTCATTTCGCCGCTGACCAACCGGCGCGACGACGAATACGGCGGCAGCCTGGACAACCGCCTGCGCTATCCGCTGGAAGTATTCCAGGCCGTGCGCGCGGCCTGGCCGCAAGACAAGCCCATGTCGGTGCGCATCTCGGCGCACGACTGGGTCGAGGGCGGCATCACCGCCGACGACGCCGTCGAGATCGCGCGGCGTTTCAAGGCCGCGGGCGCCGACATGATCGACTGCTCGTCGGGCCAAGTCAGCCCCGACCAGCGCCCGGTGTACGGCCGCATGTACCAGACGCCGTTCGCCGACCGCGTGCGCAACGAAGCCGGTATCGCCACCATCGCGGTGGGCGCCATTTTCGAGGCCGACCATGCCAACGGCATCATCGCCTCGGGCCGCGCCGACCTGTGCGCCCTGGCGCGCCCGCACCTGGCCGACGCGGCATGGACGCTGCGCGAGGCGGCGCGCGTGGGCTATGGCGGCACCGCCTGGCCGCGCCAGTACGCGGCGGGCAAGCGCCAGCTGGAAACCAATTTCGAACGCGCCGCCACGCTGGCGCAACAGGACGCCAAATGAATGCTGCCGCACCCCCCCTGGAAGGCCGCCATGCGCTGGTGACGGGCGGCGCGCGCGGCATCGGCCTGGCCTGCGCGCGCGCGCTGCAGCAACGCGGCGCCACGCTGACCCTGCTGGGCCGCGACCGCGCCGCGCTGGACGCGGCCGTGGCCGACCTGGCCAGGCACGGCCCGGTGCACGCGGTGGCGGCCGACGTGGCCGACGAGGCCGCGGTACGCGCCGCGTTCGAGCAGGCCGCGTGCCAGGCCGGCCCCATCGGCGTCCTGGTCAACAATGCCGGCCAGGCCGCCAGCCAGCGGTTCGAGCGCACCGACGCCGCCCTGTGGCAGGCCATGCTGGCGGTGAACCTGACGGGCACGTATCACTGCATCCAGGCGGCCCTGCCCGGCATGCAGGCGGCCGGCTGGGGCCGCATTGTCAACGTGGCCAGCACCGCCGGCCTGATCGGCTACCCCTATGTCAGCGCCTATTGCGCCGCCAAGCACGGCGTGGTGGGCCTGACCCGCGCGCTGGCGCTGGAAACCGCCCGCAAGGGCATCACCGTGAACGCGGTGTGCCCCGGCTTCACCGAGACCGACATCGTGCGCGGCGCGGTCGACAACATCGTCAGCAAGACCGGCCGCTCCGCCGAGGCGGCGCGCGCCGAGCTGGCCGCCCGCAACCCGCAGGGGCGGCTGGTGCAGCCGGAAGAAGTGGCCGAGGCCGTGGCGTGGCTGGCGCTGCCGTCCTCTGCATCGATCAATGGGCAGGCCATCGCCGTCGACGGCGGCGAAGTCATGCCCGGCTAAGCCTCCAGGAGCCCCCATGAACAGCGCGTCCCCCGAGCACACCATGAAGCATCACCGGCGTCCCTATGCCGGCTACGCCGCCCGCACGTTCCTGTGGCAGGTGTCGGCCGACGGCAAGGTGGCCACGGTCACCCTGAACCGGCCCGAGCGCAAGAACCCGCTGACCTTCGATTCGTACGCCGAGCTGCGCGACCTGTTCCGCGGCCTGGTGTATGCCACCGATATCAAGGTGGTGGTGATCGCGGGCGCGGGCGGCAACTTCTGTTCGGGCGGCGACGTGCACGAGATCATCGGCCCGCTGACGCGCATGAGCATGCCCGAGCTGCTGGACTTCACCCGCATGACCGGCGACCTGGTCAAGGCCATGCGCGCCTGCCCGCAGCCCATCGTGGCGGCGGTCGATGGCGTGTGCGCGGGCGCGGGCGCCATGCTGGCGCTGGCGTCCGACCTGCGGCTGGGCACGCCGGCGGCGCGCACCGCCTTCCTGTTCACCCGGGTGGGCCTGGCCGGCGCCGACATGGGCGCGTGCACGCTGCTGCCGCGCGTGATCGGGCAGGGCCGCGCCTCGGAACTGCTGTACACCGGCCGCGCCATGAGCGCCGACGAAGGCGTGCAATGGGGCTTCTTCAACAGCCTGCACGACGGCGCGGCCGTGCTCGAGGCGGCGCAGGCGCTGGCGGCCCAGCTGGCTGCCGGCCCCACCTTCGCGCACGGCGTCACCAAGAAACTGCTGCACCAGGAATGGAACATGGGCGTGGACGAAGCCATCGAGGCCGAGGCCCAGGCCCAGGCCATCTGCATGCAGACGCGCGACTTCCATCGCGCCTACGAGGCCTTCGTGGCCAAGCGCAAGCCGGCATTCGAAGGAGACTGACATATGAGGCCCACCCCCGAAGCGCTGCGCGCACCCACCTCGCGGCTGGCAGGCCGCTCGGATTCGCCAGGCAGGGAACAGTCCTCAAGGACTGTTCCCTGCCCGGGCTCATCCCCCTCAAGGGGGCGAGGCGGACGGACCGGCGGAGCCGGCTCCGTCGCCTCCCTGGTCGCGTCGCACTCGTTTCATGCCGCGCGGGCAGCTCCTGGCGCAATGGAGCACCGACATGGCTGATACCACGTGGCTGGACTGGCCTTTCTTCGACGACCGCCACCGCGCCCTGGCGGGCGAGCTAGAGGCCTGGTGCGTCGATGCGCTGGCCGACATCGACCATCGCGATACCGACGCCGCCTGCCGCGCGCTGGTCGCGTCGCTGGGCCAGGCCGGCTGGCTGCGCTATTGCGTACCCGCCGGGCCCGACGGCGCGTGGGGCGGGGCGTTGCCGCAAGTGGACTCGCGCATGGTGTGCATCCTGCGCGAGACCCTGGCGCGCCACGACGGCCTGGCCGATTTCGCGCTGGCCATGCAGGGCCTGGGCAGCGGCGCCATCGCGCTGATGGGTTCCGAAGCGCTGCGGCGCCGCTACCTGCCGCGCGTGGCCGCGGGCCAGGCCATCGCGGCGTTCGCGCTGTCCGAGCCCGATGCCGGTTCCGACGTGGCGGCGCTGTCATGCACGGCCCGCGCCGACGGCGACCATTATGTGCTCGACGGCGCCAAGACCTGGATATCGAATGGCGGCATCGCCGATTTCTATTGCGTATTCGCGCGCACCGGCGAGGCGCCCGGCGCGCGCGGCATCAGCGCGTTCGTGGTCGAGGCCGGCACCCCGGGGCTGGACATCGCCGAGCGCATCGACGTGATGGCGCCGCACCCGCTGGCCACGCTGGCATTCGACCAATGCCGCATCCCGGCCACGCAACGCCTGGGCGAACCGGGGCAGGGCTTCAAGCTGGCCATGATGACGCTGGACATCTTCCGCGCGTCGGTCGCGGCGGCCGCCTTGGGGTTTGCGCGGCGCGCGCTGGACGAGGCCGTGACGCGCGCCCGCGGGCGACGCATGTTCGGCCAGGCGCTGGCCGACCTGCAGCTGACCCAGGCGGCGCTGGGCGACATGGCCACCGCCATCGACGGCGCGGCGCTGCTGACCTACCGCGCCGCCTGGCTGCGCGACGTGCGGGGCGCGCGCACCACCCGCGAGGCCGCCATGGCCAAGATGGCCGCCACCGAATCGGCGCAGGCGGTCATCGACCGGGCCCTGCAGATGTTCGGCGGGGCCGGGGTGGTGTCGGGCATGCCGGTGGAAAAACTCTACCGCGAGATCCGCGCGCTGCGTATCTACGAAGGCGCCACCGAAGTGCAGAAACTGATTATTGCCAGAGAGCTGCTCAAGGACTGAGGCAGCCGTTCATCGCATTGCCAAGGGGAACCCCATGGAACGCTCCGCCCACCTGGATACCTACGCCCGGGACCACCTGCCGCCGGCCGACGAGTGGCCCGAATTCCTGCTCGACGGCCCCGACGTGGCCTACCCCGCGCGCTTCAATTGCGCGGTGGAACTGCTCGACGCCATGGTGGCGCGCGGCCACGGCGAACGCGTGGCGCTGCGCTGGCGCCGCGACGGCGCCCAGGCCACGATGACCTATGCCGAACTGCAGGCGCTGAGCAACCGCATCGCGCACGTGCTGGTCGAGGACATGAAGCTGGTGCCCGGCAACCGGCTGCTGCTGCGCGGGCCCAACAACCCCATGATGGCGGCCGCGTGGCTGGCCGCCATCAAGGCGGGCCTGGTGACCGTGCCCACCATGCCGCTGCTGCGCGCCAAGGAATTGAAGCAGATCATCGACAAGGCGCAGGTCTCGGCCATGCTGTGCGATGCGCAGCTGCGCGCCGAGGCCGAACGCTGCCTGCAGGCCGGCCACGAACACCATTGCGACAGCCTGCGGCAGATCGTGCTGTTCAACGACCCGGCGCCCGACGCGCTGGATGCGCGCGCCGCGGCCAAGCCCGGCGACTTCGCCGCCTGCGATACGGCGGCCGACGACGTCTGCCTGATCGCCTTCACCAGCGGCACCACCGGCATGCCCAAGGGATGCATGCATTTCCATCGCGACGTGCTGGCCATGTGCGACCTGTTCCCGCGCCACGTGATCAAGCCCGGGCCCGACGACATCTTCTGCGGCACGCCGCCCCTGGCGTTCACCTTCGGCCTGGGCGGGTTGCTGTGCTTTCCGCTGCGCGTGGGCGCCAGCACCGTGCTGGCCGAAAAACTCGCGCCCGACGGGCTGCTGCAGCTGATCCAGGACTTCCGCGCCACCATCGTGTTCACCGCGCCCACGTTCTACCGCCAGATGGCGGCGCTGGCCGGCAAGTACGACATCGGCTCGCTGAAGAAAAGCGTGTCGGCCGGCGAGGCCCTGCCCGACGCCACGCGCCAGCTGTGGAAGCAGGCCACCGGCATCGAGATGATCGACGGCATCGGCGGCACCGAGATGATCCACG
>Ga0182741_1005518_pt1 | contig 11684 bp, 10 predicted proteins | sample eDN5th37CBELigOP_FD_128874 | JGI IMG/M metagenome (GOLD analysis project Ga0182741, IMG submission 128874) | Enriched Organic Plus compost microbial communities from Emeryville, California, USA - eDNA 5th pass 37_C BE-Lig OP (version 2) (version 2) ...
GCGAATCCGGTTCGGCGATGCAGCAGCTCGGCTTCTAGCCGTCCACAGGACGCTCGCCTACGGGATCGGGCCCGCCGCTCGGGCGGCCTCGTCCAGCGCTGCCGCTCGGGCGGCTTCGTCCAGCGCGGCGAAACAGCGGACCCCGAGGATCCCGGGATCCTCGCCGATCCGGTCGAGGGTGACCGTCTCCAGCCGGGCCCGCGGGATCTCCCGTGCCCACTGCTGTCCGACCCCGAGCGGATGGACCGCGTCGTCCACCGCGGCGGTGATGCCCACCGGAACGGTGACGCCGCGCAGGTCCTCGACGTCGAGCGCGCGGTACCGGGCGGCCTCGTCGAGGGCAGACGGCAGGTCGGGCCACTGCGCCCGCCACGACCGGCCCAGTTCCCCGGCAAGCCAGGCCGGGCTCGACGCCGTCATCGCCCCCGTCACCGCCTCCAGCCCGTGGGCCCGGAGTTCGGACGCCGTCCAGCGGGCACTCGCCGCGGCCGGAGCGTCGTCCGGGCTCCCGGTCCAGGCGGGCAGGGCGGCGAGCACGCCCACCACCCGTTCCGGATGGTCGAAGGCCCACCGCAGCGCGACCGCCGCCCCGATGGACACGCCACCGACGACGATCGGCCCGTCCGCGGCGGCCCGGCCCAGGGCGGCCAGATAGCTGTCCACCACGGCCCGCGGATCCGGGTCCACCGCCACGGGCACGAGGCCGCGCCGGCGTGCCTCGGCGCCGAACGCCTTCTCCGCGAACACCGCGTCGGAACCCGTGCCGGGTAGCAGGACCGCGGTCCGCGCGGCCACCGGCGCCGGACCGGACGTCGCTCGAGTGTCGGTCATGGGGACGATCCTGCCCGACCCCACCGGCGGCCGGTCACCGCGGGGGTGCCGTCCGCCGCGGCTTGTATTCGCCGGAATTGGGTCTACAGTGGCGATCGAAGACGTTTCGGGGGCACGCTCTGCGTGCCCCCCTTCAGTACAGGAGCGTGCTATGCCTTCCCCGGCCGGCTATCTGCGTCGGCTCACCCGGCGGTTGACCGAGGACATCGAGGAACTCGACGCCGAGGAGATGGCCGAATCGTCGAGCTCGACGGGCGCGCTACCCGTGGTCCGGTGCACTCGCGGTCAGGAAGTGACCATGTTCGGGCGGCTCCGCAGCGTGGAGTCCGGCTCGCGGGCCGCCGCCGCCGTGGTCGAGGCCGAATTCTTCGACGGCACCGACTCGATCCAGCTCGTGTGGATCGGCCGCCGCCGCATCCCGGGCATCGAACCCGGCCGCACCCTCACGGTGCGGGGCCGGGTGGGGGAGCGCGACGGTCGCAAGGTGATCTACAACCCCTACTACGAACTGCGCGACCCGGCCTGACCGCCGTGTCGGCCGTGTCCACCCCTCCCGGGGGATGTGGCACCCTCGTATGGTGAGCGACAGCAACCAGCAGACGATGCTCGAACAACTCGGCGGCCTCGGCGGGTTGATCTATTCGACACTGCCGGTGCTCGTCTTCGTTCCCGTCAACAGCGTGTGGGGACTGACCGTCGCGATCTGGGCGGCCCTGGCCGTCGCGTTCGGGGTGCTGGTCTGGCGCCTGATCCGACGTACCCCCATCCAGCCCGCGATCTCCGGTTTCTTCGGTGTTGCGCTCTGCGCCTTCATCGCCCACCGCACCGGCGACGCAAAGGGTTACTTCCTGTTCGGCATCTACGCCAGCCTGGTCTACGGCGGCGCGTTCGTACTGTCGGTGCTGGTCCGCCGGCCCCTCGTGGGCGTGATCTGGGGGATGCTCAACGGGCAGGGCTCGCGCTGGCGGTCGCACCCGACGGCGGTGCGCGCCTACGACGTCGCGACCGTCGTGTGGGCGCTGGTGTTCATCGCCCGCTATCTCGTGCAGAACCACCTCTACGACGCCGACCGGACGGGCTGGCTCGCGGCCGCCCGCATCGGCATGGGCTGGCCCCTGACCGCGGTGGCACTGCTCGTCACGCTCTGGGCGGTGCGCCGCGCCGACCGGATCGTCGAGCCGCCGCCCGCCCGCAGCCCGGACGAGACCGGGGAAGACACAGCGGCCGATGGTGACATGGCGGCCGATGGTGACACGGTGGCCCGCCACCGGCGGTTCACCGACTAACGGTTCACCGCCCGGCGCAACTCGTCTTCGACCTCCTCCGCCGCGACGAACAGCAGTTCGTCGCCCCCCTCCCGCGGGTCGTCCGGCTGCGGCACGATCACGCGCCCCCCGAGCCGCACCGTCCCCAGCGCGACGTCCCGGGGCAGCTCCAGCTTCCGCACCGGCTTGCCGGCCAGCGCGGTGGTGTCCGGCAGGGTCACTTCCACGAGGTTCGCACCCTTGCGCAGCGTCATCAGCCGCACCAGGTCGCCGACAGTGACGGCCTCCTCCACCAGTGCTGCGAGCATCCGCGGGGTGGACACGGCGACGTCCACGCCCCACGACTCGTCGAAGAGCCATTCGTTGCGCGGATCGTTGACCCGCGCCACCACCCGGGGGACACCGAACTCGGTCGTCGCCAGCAGGCTCAGTACGAGATTGGCCTTGTCGTCACCGGTCGCCGCGATCACCACGTCGCACTGTTCGAGACCGGTGGACTCGAGCGAGCTCAGCTCGCAGGCGTCGGCGTGCACCCAGGTCGCCCCCGGGATCGCGTCCGGCTCGACGTGCTCGGGCTTCCGCTCGATCAGCATCACCTCGTGCGCGTTGCGCAGCAGTTCCCGGGCAATCGAACGCCCCACGGCGCCCGCACCCGCGATGGCCACCTTCATCCACGCTTCCTCTCGCTCGACGGCGGACGTACCGGGCCGGTCACTCCTCGTCCACCGGTGCGTTCTCGGCCAGTGTGATCGCCTCGGCCACCGATCCCGACACCGCCGCGATGTACACGCTGTCCTCGGCCTGGATCACGGTCTTGCGGTCAGGCAGGAGACCCGTACCGAACCGGATCAGGAACGCCACCCGGGCGCCGATGGCCTCCTCGAGCTCGGTCACCCGCCGGCCGACCCACCCTTCGTGCACGACGACCTCGGCGATCGCGACCGACCCTGTGGGATCACGCCACCGCGCGGTCTCGCTGTCGCGGGTGAGCGCGTGCAGGAACCGGTCGGTGGTCCACGGCACGGTCGCGACCGTGGGGATGCCGAGACGCTCGTACGCCGCGGCGCGCTTCTCGTCGTAGATGCGCGCGACGACCCGCTCGACCCCGAAGTTCTCCCGCGCGACCCGCGCCGAGATGATGTTCGAGTTGTCGCCGGAGGACACCGCCGCGAACGCGTCGGCGCGCTCGATCTCCGCCGAGATCAGCACCTCGCGGTCGAAACCCATGCCCAGCACGGTCCGGCCGGGGAAGTCGTCGCCGAGGCGCGCGAACGCGCTCTCGTCCCGGTCGATGACCGTCACCTCGTGGCCGAGCCGGACGAGGGCCCCGGCCACGGCCGCACCGACCCGGCCACACCCCATCACCACCACGTACACCCACGGACTCCGTTCAGGTCGACAGACTTCGCGGCGGGCCGAGTACGGCCCGCCGATCGAACGGTACCGCCTGCACGTCCGGGCGGTGTTCCGGACCGACATCCACCCCGCCGGAAGGCCGTATCGGTGTCCGATCGGGTACCGAGGGGCCGCGACCGCATAGGCTTTGCGCGTGTCCAAGCTTTCCACCGCGACGAAGCGGCTCCTCCTGGGTCGGCCCTTCCGCAGCGACACTCTCGGGCACGAACTGCTGCCCAAGCGCACCGCGCTGCCGATCTTCGCCTCGGACGCGCTGTCCTCGATCGCCTACGCGCCCGAGGAGATCTTCCTCGTTCTGTCCGTCGCCGGCCTGTCGGCCTACGCGCTCTCGCCGTGGATCGGGGTCGCCGTCGCGATCGTCCTCGTCATCGTCGTCGCCAGCTACCGGCAGACGGTGCGGGCCTATCCCTCCGGGGGCGGCGACTACGAGGTCGCGACGAAGAATCTGGGGGAGACGGCCGGTCTGACGGTGGGCAGTGCCCTGCTGGTCGACTACGTCCTCACCGTGGCCGTGTCGATCTCCTCCGCCGCCGCGAACATCGGCTCGGCGGTCCCGTTCGTCGCCCAGCACAAGGTGCTGTTCGCGCTCGCGGCGATCGTGCTGCTGACCGGTATCAACCTGCGGGGTCTGCGCCGCGAGTCCGGGATCGCGTTCGCGGTGCCCGTCTACCTGTTCCTCGCGGCCATGATGGGAATGCTCGGATGGGGCCTGTTCCGGGTGGTCGTCCTCGGTGACGAGCTGCGCGCCGAGTCGGCCGGATTCGAACTCGTCGCCGAGCAGTCCGACCTGACGGCCGTGGCGTTCGTCGTCCTGCTGGCCCGCGCGTTCTCGTCGGGATGCGCGGCCCTGACCGGTGTCGAGGCGATCGGCACCGGGGTGCCGGCCTTCCGCAAGCCCAAGGCCCGCAATGCGGCGACCACACTGGCGGTGCTCGGCGCTCTCGCCGTCGCCCTGTTCCTCGGGGTGGTCTTCCTCGCCGACCGCCTCGGTGTGGTGGTCGCCGAGCATCCGCAGACCCAGCTGCGCGGCGCCCCCGAGGGATACGAGCAGAAGACCCTGCTCGGGCAGCTCGCCGAGACGATCCTCGGCGGCGTGCCCGGCGGGTTCGTCCTGCTGATGGTGCTCACCGCCGTGATCCTGGTCCTGGCGGCCAACACCGCCTTCAACGGTTTCCCGACGCTCGGCTCGGTACTGGCACGCAACCGCTACCTGCCGCGGCAGTTCCACACGCGCGGTGATCGCCTGGCGTTCAGCAACGGCATCCTGTTCCTCGCCGGTCTCGCCATCGTGTTCGTGTGGGTGTTCCGTGCCGAGGTCACCGCGCTGATCCAGCTGTACATCGTGGGTGTGTTCGTCGCCTTCAGCCTCGGCCAGGCCGGGATGGTGCGGCACTGGACCCGGGAACTGGGCACCGAGAAGGACCCGGTCACCCGCCGCCGGATGCAGCGCTCGCGCACGATCAACGCCGTCGGTCTCGTGTCCACCGCGACGGTGCTGCTCGTCGTCCTGATCGGCAAGTTCACCGTCGGCGCGTGGATCGCGGTGGCGGCGATGGTCGTGGCGTTCGGGGTGATGAAGTCCATCCGCCGCCACTACGACTCGGTCGCGGCGGAACTCGAGAGCGCCGAATGGGACGGCGTGCTGCCGAGCCGCACCCACTCGATCGTGCTGGTCTCGACGCTGCACCTGCCCACCATGCGCGCGCTCGCCTACGCCCGTGCGACCCGCCCCGACGTGCTCGAGGCGATCACCGTCAACGTCGACGACGAGGCCACGCGCCGCCTGGTGCGCGAATGGGAGGACAGCGACCTGACGGTGCCGCTGAAGGTCGTCGAGTCGCCCTACCGGGAGATCACCCGGCCGGTGCTCGACTACGTGCGGCGGATCCGGCGGGATTCCCCCCGCGACGTGGTCACCGTCTTCATTCCGGAGTACGTCGTGGGGCACTGGTGGGAACAGCTCCTGCACAATCAGAGCGCACTGAGGCTCAAGAGCCGACTCCTCTTCCAGCCGGGGGTGATGGTGACCAGCGTGCCGTGGCAGCTGCGTTCGTCGGCGCAGGTGCCCGCCGATCGGGGTGGGGTCCCCGAGGGCACGCGCGAGGGTATGCCGGACGCACGGCGACAAGAGTTCGACAACGAGGAGGAACCGCGGTGAATCGTCACGCGCATCCGCGCACGGATTGGTCCGGACGGAGGATCGAGGTGATGCTGGGCAATCCCGTCCACGGCGGTGCCTGCGTCGCCCGGTACGAGGGACGGGTCGTGTTCGTCCGGCACGGTGTGCCGGGGGAGAGGGTGTTCGCCCGCGTCACCGAGGATCGCGGCGGGTCGTTCTGCTTCGCCGACGTGGTCGACGTGCTCGAGGCCTCGCCGGACCGCGTCGACCCGGTCTGCCCGATCTCCGGTCCGGAGGGCGCGGGCTGCTGCGACCTGTCGCACATGACGGTCGAGGCGCAGCGGCGGTTCACGGGGGCGGTGGTGGCCGAGCAGCTGCGCCGCCTCGGCGGAGTGGAACGCGAGGTGGAGGTCGAGGAGGTGCCCGGTGGCGCCTCGAACGGCACCCTCTGGCGCACCCGGGTGCGGCTCGCCGTGGACGTCGTGGGCAACCCGGGCTACCGGCGCTACCGCAGCAACGAGGTGGTGCCGGAACTGGCCTGCCCGCAGATCGATCCGCGCGCCTACATCGGCCTGGCCGACCGCGTGTGGCAGCCGGGCGCGGAACTGCAGGTCGTGCTCGACGCCGACGGTGAGCGGCACGTCGTGGAGATCGCCCCGCCCGTCCTGTCCGGGGGCGCGCGGCGGCAGGGCCGGCGGGGCGCGGCCGCGCGGCGTGCCGCGGCGAGCGCACCGCGGCCGGAGAAGGTCGTCGAGGGCTCAGGCCGGGTGGTCGAGCGGGTCGGCGACCGGGAGTGGCGGCTGTCCGCGACGGGGTTCTGGCAGGCGCACCGTGGGGCGGCCGGGCTGTACTCGAAGGTGGTGGGCGAGTGGGCCCAGGCCTCCGAGGGGGCGACGGCGTGGGATCTCTACGGTGGCGTCGGTGTCTTCGCGGCGACCCTCGCCGGGCAGGTCGGACCCCGCGGACGCGTGGTGTCGGTGGAATCCTCCCGGATGGCCGTCGACGACGGTGCCGAGGCGCTCGCCGATCTCGAGCAGGTGTCGTTCCGGCACGGCCGGGTGGAGCGGGTGATCGCGGACCTGCCCGCCCCCGAGGTGGTCGTCCTCGATCCGCCGCGGGCCGGTGCGGGCCGCGAGGTGGTCGAGGCGGTCGCCGAGGCCGGTCCGCGCCGGGTGGTGCACGTGGGGTGCGATCCGGCGTCCTTCGGTCGGGACGTGGGCCTGTACCGCGATCACGGATTCGAGCTGGCGGACGTGCGGGCCTTCGCGGCGTTCCCGTCCACCCACCACGTGGAGTGCATCGCGCTGTTCACCCGCTGAAGCCGGGCGGGGGCGTCGCGCGGTGCCGGGCGCGACGCCTCGGTGGGGATGAATCGCCGGTGTGAATTGCGTCCTACGAGTGCTTGCGGTCCGCAAACAACTGTTATCGTTGCATGACGTAATCAATTAGTTTTCGTCGGTCGGAGGTGCGCGGTGCCGGACAAGTCCCGGGCCAACGAACTCGCCGACGCCATCTTCCTGTTCGGCCGCACGCTGCGTGGTGCCCTCGTGCACCACGACACCGACGTGCTTCCCCCAGCACTCGTCGCGGTGCTGTTCGTGCTCGCACGGATGGGGGAGTGCCGCCCCAGCGAGCTCGCCGTGGAGATGTGCGTCAGCCAGTCGTCGCTCAGCAGACAGATCGCCGAACTCGTCGAGCGGGGCCTCGTGGACCGGCATCCCGATCCCGACGACCGCCGCGCTCACCGGGTGAGCTGTTCGGTCGCGGGCATCGAGATCCTCGAGCTCGTGAAGAAACGCCGGACCGAACGGCTCTCCGCCGAACTCGAGGACTGGAACGCCGGCGAGATCGCCGACGCCATCACGACCCTCGAGCGGCTCACCGCGTCGCTGGCTCCGCTCGTCATCGATACCCGAAGGACCAATTCATGACCACAGTCTCCGGATCGGGCTCGCAGCCCGCCGCTCCCGCGGACGAGGAGCAGATGACGCACCGCGAGATCCTCGCGGTGCTCTCGGGTCTGCTCGCGGCCCTCTTCACCGCGCTGCTGAGCAGCACGATCGTCTCGACGGCCCTGCCGACGATCATCGCCGACCTGAACGGCACCCAGACCCAGTACGCCTGGGTCATCACCACGGCGCTGCTCGCCAACGCGGCCTCGACCCCCATCTGGGGCAAGTTCGCCGACCTGTTCAACAAGAAGCTGCTCGTCCAGCTCGGCATCCTGATCTTCGTCGCCGGATCCGTGCTGGCCGGTGTCGCCCACAACGTGCCGATCCTGCTCGTCGCCCGCGTGATCCAGGGCATCGGCATGGGTGGCCTGACCGCGCTCGTCGTGGCCATCATCGGCAGCATCATCCCGCCCCGCGCGCGCGGTCGGTACTCCGGCTACATGGGCGCGGTCATGGCCGTGGCCATGTCCGGCGGACCCGTGCTCGGCGGTGTCATCGTCGACACGCTCGGCTGGCGCTGGTGCTTCTACGTCTGCGTCCCGATCGCCGTGGTGGCGCTCGTCCTGCTGCAGCGCACCCTGCACATCGCGACCGTCCGCAAGGACGACGTCAGCATCGACTGGTTCGGCGCGACCCTCATCACCGCCGCCGTGAGCGTGCTGCTGATCTGGGTGTCGTTCGCCGGCAAGGACGGCTACTACGAGTGGATCTCCACCGAGTCCGCCCTCTACGTCGGCGCCGGTGTCGTCCTGCTCGTCGCCACCCTGATCGTCGAATCCAAGGTCGCCGACCCGATCATCCCGCTGAAGATCGTCACCGAGCGCACCACCGGGCTGGCGATCATCGCGTCCGTCGCCGTCGGTATCGGCCTGTTCGGTGCCACCACCTTCCTCACGCAGTACTTCCAGACCGCGCGCGGCTACAGCCCCACGGCCGCGGGCCTGCTCACCATCCCGATGGTCGCCGGCACCCTCGTCTCGTCGATGCTCTCGGGCCAGCTCATCACCCGCTTCGGCAAGTGGAAGGGCTTCCTCATCGGCGGCGCCGTGCTGCAGCTGATCGGCTTCGGTCTGCTCGGCAGCCTCGACCACCTCACCTCCATGTGGGTGATCGGCCTCTACATCGCCATCGTCGGCCTCGGCACCGGCATGCTCATGCAGAATCTCGTGCTCGCCGTGCAGAACACCGTCAGCGTGCGCAACATCGGCGCGGCCAGCAGCTCCGTCGCGTTCTTCCGTACCTTCGGCGGCGCGATCGGCGTGTCGGTGCTCGGCTCCATCCTGGCCAGCCGCGTCACGACCCTGTCCGCCGAGGGCCTGGCGAAGCTCGGCATCGACACCTCCTCGGGTGGCTCCACCGGCGGTCTCGACATGTCCGCGCTGCCCGCCCCTGTGGCGGAGGTCATCCGGTACGCCTACGGCGATGCGACCGGCACCCTCTTCCTGGTGGCCGCCGCCTTCGCTGTGGTTACTCTGATAGCAGTGGTGCTGATTCCCAACCGGGCGTTGCGTACCACCATCGACCTCGTCGAGGAGAAGCCGGCAACCGATCGGGCCGACGTCCCCTCGCAGGGGTGACACGGCTCACGGCGGGTTATCCGGTTCGTCGCTGACCCCGATGTGGCGTCGTTCACGGGAGCGATACGAAGGATCGCCCCGCTCCGGCGCTCCGTAGACTGAGGAAACTGCTCGCGCGACTCGCGCGAGGTACGAGCCGGAGGGAGCTAGTCCAGTTGGGTGTTCTGTCCAGCATCCAGTCGCCCGACGATCTGCGTCGGCTCTCCCCCGTGGAGCTCACCGAGCTCGCGGGGGAGATCCGCGAATTTCTCGTCCAGAAAGTGGCGGCGACCGGAGGCCACCTCGGGCCCAATCTCGGCGTGGTCGAACTGACGATCGCCCTGCACCGGGTCTTCGACTCACCGCGCGACCCGATCCTGTTCGACACCGGCCATCAGGCCTACGTCCACAAGATCCTCACGGGTCGCCGCGACGAGTTCGACACCCTGCGCCAGAAGGGCGGCCTGTCCGGCTATCCCAGCCGTGCGGAGAGCGAACACGACTGGATCGAGTCGTCGCACGCCTCGGCCGCGTTGTCCTACGCGGACGGTCTCGCCAAGGCCTACAAGCTCACCGGTGAGTCGGACCGCACGGTCGTCGCGGTCGTCGGCGACGGCGCGCTGACCGGCGGCATGTGCTGGGAGGCCCTCAACAACATCGCCGCCGGCAAGGACCGGTCGCTGGTGATCGTCGTCAACGACAACGGACGCTCCTACGCCCCCACCATCGGCGGTCTCGCCGACCACCTCGCGGCACTGCGGCTGCGCCCCGGCTACGAGAAGGTCCTCGACAACAGCCGCCGTTTCGTCAAGCGCCTGCCGTGGGTGGGCTCGGTGGCCTACTCCGTCCTGCACGGCATGAAGGCAGGGGTCAAGGACGCGGTCAGTCCCCAGGTGCTGTTCACCGACCTCGGCATCAAGTACCTCGGACCGGTCGACGGGCACGACGAGCAGGCGATGGAGTCCGCGCTGCGCCGCGCCAAGGCGTACGGCGGCCCGGTGCTCGTCCACGCCGTCACCCGCAAGGGCGCCGGCTACGCCCCCGCCGAGAACCACCTCGCCGACCAGATGCACGCCACCGGCATCATGGATCCCCGCACCGGGCGGTCGAAGTCGTCGTCCTCCGCCCCGGACTGGACGTCGGTGTTCGCCGACGAACTCATCGCCCTCGGCGAACAGCGCGAGGACGTCGTGGCGATCACCGCCGCGATGCCCGGCCCGACCGGCCTGGCGAAGTTCGGTGAGCGCTTCCCCGACCGCACCTTCGATGTCGGCATCGCCGAGCAGCACGCCGTCACCTCCGCCGCGGGCCTGGCCCTGGGCGGGCTGCACCCGGTGGTCGCGGTCTACTCGACCTTCCTCAACCGTGCCTTCGACCAGTTGCTGATGGACGTCGCGCTGCTGAAGCAGCCCGTCACCATCGTGCTCGACCGCGCCGGCATCACCGGCTCCGACGGGGCCAGCCACAACGGCATGTGGGACCTGTCGCTGCTCGGCATCGTGCCCGGCCTGCGCGCGGCGGCCCCGCGCGACGCCGCGATGCTGCGGGAGGAACTGGGCGAGGCTCTCGCCGTCTCCGACGGCCCCACCGTGCTGCGTTTCCCCAAGGGCGCCGTGGGCGACGACATCCCGGCCGTCGAACGCATCGACGGCACGGTCGACGTGCTGCGCATGCCGAAGGACCGGCGCGGCGACGTGCTGATCGTCGCGGTCGGCGCGTTCGCGTCCCTCGCGCTGGACGTCGCCGAGCGGCTGTCCCGGCAGGGCATCGACGCGGCCGTCGTCGACCCGCGCTGGGTGCTGCCCGTGCCCGACGCGGTCGTCGACCTCGCCCGCGACTTCCGGCTCGTCGTCACCGTCGAGGACAGCGGTGTGCACGGCGGCATCGGTTCCGCCGTGTCGTCGGCGCTGCGCCGTCACGACGTCGACGTGCCCACCCGCGATCTCGGTGTCCCGCAGCGGTTCCTCGACCACGCCTCGCGCAGCGAGATCCACGCCGAACTCGGCCTGACCGCGCAGGACGTCGCCCGGCAGATCACCGGCTGGGTGGCCGGCCTGGACGACACCCCCGTCGCCGGTGCGGCTCCCTCGGCCGTCGAGCAGACCGACCGCGAAGCGGGCTGAACGGATCCATCACAGGGATCCGCTCACCACAGGACTCGGAACGAACGAAGGCCGCGCACCGAACCGGTGCGCGGCCTTCGCTCGTTGTGGACCTCGACGGCCGTCGCCGTCGGACGGACGGGAACCGTCCGTCAGGAGTGCATCTCCTCGAGTTCCATGCCCTTGGTCTCGGGGATCCGCGCCTTGACGAAGAAGAACGACAACAGTGCGAAGAACGCGAAGAGGCCGTAGAGGACCCACAGACCCAGCGTGGAGGTCAACGGCGGGAACGCCAGCGTGACCGTGAAGTTCGCGATCCAGTTCGCGGCCGTGCTGATGCCCAGGGCCACCGCGCGCATACGGTTCGGGAACATCTCGCCGAGCATCACCCACATGATCGGGCCCCAGGTGGCGGCGAAGAAGATCACGAAGGCGTTCGCGCC
>Ga0182741_1005521_pt1 | contig 11675 bp, 12 predicted proteins | sample eDN5th37CBELigOP_FD_128874 | JGI IMG/M metagenome (GOLD analysis project Ga0182741, IMG submission 128874) | Enriched Organic Plus compost microbial communities from Emeryville, California, USA - eDNA 5th pass 37_C BE-Lig OP (version 2) (version 2) ...
AGATAGTCGACACCCTTGTTGTTGAAGCCCATGCGGTTGATCAGGGCCTCGCCGCGCGGCAGCCGGAACAGCCGCGGGCGCGGGTTGCCGTCCTGCGGCCGCGGCGTGACCGTGCCGATTTCCAGGAAGCCGAAACCGAGACTGGCCAGCGCGCGAATGTAGTCGCCGTTCTTGTCCAGACCCGCCGCCAGACCGACCGGATTGGGAAAGTCGATGCCCATCACCCGCCGCGGCAAGGCGGGCACCGGCGGGCGCATCAGCCGCGCGGCGCCGAGACGGTGAGTCGCTTTCAGCGCGTTGAGGACGAGGCTATGGCTCAGTTCGGGGTCGGTCCGGAAGAAGAATTCACGAAGAAGGGTGTACACGGATGATCCACTGTGAGGTCGGTAGTACTTATCTTAACGGCGGCTAATGGAATTCGCTCGGATCGAGGGGCGGCTCGACCGTCATCTGGCGTTTGTCTAAACTGCCGAAGCAAGCGCCGCGCGGCGCTAACTGACAGTTGGGGCGGGACATTATGAAGCGAGTCGTGTTCAACCAGAAAGGCGGTGTGGGCAAATCCACCATCACCTGCAATCTGGCCGCCATCAGCGCCGCGCACGGCGCCCGCACCCTGGTCGTGGACCTCGACCCGCAAGGCAATTCGAGCCAATACCTGCTCGGCAAGAACATCGAAGACCCGGAATCCACCGCCGCCGGCTTCTTCGACCAGATGCTCAGCTTCCGGCTGTACCAGAAGCGCACGGAGGAGTTCATTTCCGACACCCCGTTCGAGGGGCTGAACCTGCTGCCGGCGCACCGCGAACTGGAAAACCTGCAGAGCAAGCTCGAGGCCCGCTACAAGATCTACAAGCTGCGCGACGCGCTGCGCGAGCTCGAATCCAGCTACGACCTCATCTACATCGACACGCCGCCGGCGCTCGGGTTCTACACCCGCGCCGCGCTGATCGCCGCCGACCGCTGTCTAATCCCCTTCGACTGCGACGACTTCTCCCGCCGCGCGCTGTACGAGCTGCTGCAGAACGTGCGCGAGATCCGCGAGGATCACAATCCCGAGCTGGACGTCGAGGGCATCGTGGTGAACCAGTATCAGGCCCGCGCCAGCCTGCCGCAGAAGGTGGTGGCGGAACTGGTCGAGGAAGGCCTGCCGGTGCTCGACGCCTATCTGTCGTCGTCGGTGGTGGTGCGCGAATCCCACCAGCGCGCGCTGCCGCTGATTCATTTGGCACCGACGCACAAGCTCACCCGCGAGTTCGTCGCGCTGCACGAACGCCTCGCCGGCAAGCGTTAACCAGCGTCGCGCCGCTCAAGCTTCGCCGTTCGCTGCCGTTAAGCTAACTTGCCCGACCGGCCGGCGGGCGGACGGTGACTTCGGAGGAGCGACATGCGGCGCTTGTGGCTGCTGTTGGCAGGCCTGCTGCTGACCACGGTGCTCGCCGCACCGGCGCATACGCGCACCACGCCTCGCGACGAGGTGCGGGTGCTCGTCGATGTGTCCGGCAGCATGAAGCACAACGACCCTCGCTCCTTGCGCGCGCCGGCGCTACGCCTGTTGGTGAATCTGCTGCCGCCGGACAGCCGGGCCGGGGTCTGGACTTTCGGCGAGGGCACGACGGCCTTGGTGCCGCCGGCTGAGGTAACCGACGGCTGGCGTCGACAGGCACTGGCCGCCAGCGCCAAGATCCACTCCCGCGACCAACGCACCGATATCGGCGCCGGGCTGAAAGCCGCCAGCCGCGACTGGCACGGCCCCGACCCCGGCAGCCGCCGCAATCTGATCATCCTCTCCGACGGCATGGTCGACGTTTCCAAGGTGGCGGCGGCCAATACCCGGGCGCGCGAGGAGATCCTGCAGCAACTGCTGCCGGCGCTGCGCCGGGCGCGGGTACGGGTGCACGCCATCGCCCTCTCCTCCTCCGCCGACCGCGCACTGCTGCAAGCCCTGGCCACCGGCACCGACGGCGGCTACGCCGAGGCCGAGAGCGCGGACCAGTTGCAGCGTCTGTTCCTGCGCATGTTCGAGCGCTCGGTGCAGCGCGACGCCTTGCCGCTGCAGGACAATCGCTTCAAGGTCGATCCGAGCGTGCGCGAACTGACCCTGCTGGCCTTCCGCAAGCCCGAGGCGGCGCCGACCCGTCTGCGACCGCCGCGCGGCCAGGCATTCGCTGCCGATAGGGTTCCCGCGGGTGTGCGCTGGCACCGGGAAGCAGGCTACGACCTGGTGACGATCAACAATCCCGAGCCGGGCGAATGGACGCTGCAGGCCGACATCGACCCCGACAACCGCGTGCTGATCGTGACCGATCTCGCGCTAGCGGTAAGCCCCATTCCGAACAACGTATTCACCGGTGAAACCCTGCCGCTGCGGATCGCGCTCAGCGAGCGCGGCAACGCCATCACCCGGCAGGACTTCCTGTCGCTGCTCAGCGTGCAGGTCGAGCAGCGCCCGGCCGGGGCCGCGCCGCGCCGCTGGCTACTGGCCGATAACGGCATGGGCGACGACGGCCTCGGCGGCGATGGCGTGTTCTCGCTGGCGCTGTCTCGCGTTCTGGTGCCGGGCCAGCACGAACTGCTGGTGGACGTCGACGGCAAGACTTTCCGGCGTCAGCAGCGGCATACCGTCACGGTGTTCACCAGTCCGCTGGACGTGGAAGTGGTCGATCAGCCCGGCACCGGTCGCAGCCTGCTGCTGCGGCAAAGCGTCGATTGGGTGGACCCGGCCAGCCTCAAGGTCGGCGCCCGCTTGATGCGGCTCGGCCAGGGTGGCGATCAGCTGACGCTGCCGCGCCTGCCCTCGGGCGAGTGGCGGCTGGACTTGCCCGACAGCGACGACAGCCACCTGAGGGTCGAGCTGGAAGCGACCGGCCGTACCGCCTCCGGGCGGCCGTTCACGGTGCGGCTGGCACCGGTCGAGTTCGCGCCGCCGCCGGTCCAGCCCGTGCCCGAGGCGCCGGAACCGGCCGTCAGCGCCAACTGGCCGCTGGTGGGCGCGGTACTGTTCACCGGTAACGTAGCCGTGTTCGCTGCCCTGGCCCTAGCCGTGTATCTGCTGCGCCGCCGGCGCCGCCGCTCGCCGAGCTTCGGCGACCTGCGCCTGCCCGCGCCGCCATCCGAGAGTGAATCGAAGTGACACCTGCCGACCACCCCGCAATGACCAGCGCGGACTGGATCTCCCTGATCGCCCTGGCCGAGCTCACCGCGCTGCTCACCGTGGTGCTTTGCGGCGTCGGCGTCTGGTTGCTGCGCCGTTGGCGGCGCGACAACGCCGCCGCGTCCCAACTGGTGGACAAGGTGAAGCAGTCCGATCCGGCCCGCTGTCGCGAGCTGGAAACGTTGCTCGAAGCCAGGCTCGGCCTGAGCGGGGCGGAGCTGAGCGAACGCGCCCTGCGCCTGCTCGCCAACGAGCACCGCTTCTACGAACTGTTCATCGATGCCTATCTGCGCCGCGACAGCGAGACGGTGCAGCGGCTGGACGAGGGGCTGCGGGCGGTGATCGCGCCGTATCTGGAGCTGATCCAGGCGGAACCAACCACCATCGTCGTGCCCACCGACACCGATCAAGGCGACCTGGAACAGGCCGACGCCACCCGGCTGCGCGCCATGGTGCGCGGGCTCAACGACGAACTGAGCGTTTACCGCGAGACCTTGAACCGGGTCTTCTCCGAGTACACCGCCATGTTTGGCGTGCAGCTCGACGCCACGCAGCAGCTGAGCGCGAAGGAAATCATGGAGCGGCTGGCCAGCGGCGAGTTGGGCGGCAACGAGCCAGCGGACGGCAAGGACGGCGCCGACTGATCGGCGCGACGCGGCGCGGTCGCGCCGCCCTAGCCCAGCACCCGCATTTCGCCCGCCACCACGACACCACCGCCCTGGCGCGGCTCGACCCGTAGTACCCGCACCTCGCCTTGCAGCGGCGGAAAGCGCGCGTCGCCGGTTTGCAGGGTCACGGTGAGCACGTCGCCCTCGCGCACCGCCGTGTCGGTGACGAAGCGAATACCGGTCGCGCTCAGATCCAGCGTGCGGCCGCGCTGCGGCTGCCCGCTATCGCCGAGCCGGAACGTCAGTGCCGTTTCCACGCTCATGCGCCGGAAGTCGCGTCGGTTGTCGTAGTTCACGTTCTGTCCTCCCCTCCCGCGTTTTCTTGATTGTCCCGAGCGGCTACAGCGCCGGCACCGCCACGGTGGCCTCCAGCTCGCGCTCGACGAAATCCGGCTGGCCGCGCGTGCCGCGCGAGGCGACCGAGGTCAGGTGCAGCAGCTGCCGGGGCAGCGGATCGTCATGAGAACTGGCCTCGCAGCGCACCACCACGGTAAAGCCGTCGAGATGAAAGCCGCCCGCCGAGGTGGCCGGGCAAGCCACCCCTTGCTTCACCGCCTTGTACACGGCCCATTCCAGACCCGCCTTGGCGGCGTAGAAGGCGGCGCTGCCACCGCTGCCCATGGTGACGGTCGAGCTCTGGACCACGCTGGTTCGCGCCATCGCCGCCGCCACCAGCGCCAGCACCACGATCAAGAACAGCGCGCTGATCAAGGTAAAACCGCGCTCGCGATCGGCATTCATGGGCTGTTCTCCAACTGCACTTGCCGCAGCAGACGCACCTGCTCGCCCGCCTCGTTCGCCAGTGTCAGATCGACCCCGAGCAGCGCGGCGCGGCTGCTGGTACCCGGCAGGTAGTGAAAAGCGCACTGGCGCACGTCGCGCGCTAGCACCTGGCCGGTGGCGGCGGCCCGCAGCGCCGCCAGATCGGGCTGGGCGGCGGCATAGGCGTAGCCCTCGAAACGCAGCAGCGTGCGATTGGCTAGGTCGCAGACGAAGCTGACCGGGCCGTCGACCAGGAACATCCGCCGCTGCGGCGAGGAGTACGGAAATATCGCCGGCGCGGCCAGGGTCACCCGGTACTCGTCGCCCGGCGGCACCGGCGCGATGCTGACCACCGAGGCCGTGCTTGGGCTGATCACCCACGGCGCCGGCGCCGCCGGCGGCACCGCGGCATGGCGGTAGAATTCGTCCGGATTGGTGTTGTACACCACCAGCCGGATCCGGCTCAGTTGCGCCGCCGTCAGCGCCGGCAGCGGGCGGCCGAGCAGATTGAACTGGCTGTCGCCGCCGGCACCGAAATCCAACACGGACTCGGCGTCGGTATAGACGCCGCCCGGCTCGCCGCGGTAGGCGCGGCTTTCCCAGACGTTGACGAATTCCAGCCGCGAACCGTCGGCCGCGACACGCACGCTGTTGGGCAGGCCGCGCTTGACGTCGCGGCCGATGCGGCGCAGCGCGGTGTCGGCTGCGTCCACCAGTTCGGCGCGGCGGTTGAGCGCCACCGCGCTCTCCATCGGCCGGCCGATGAAGCTGGCGATCATGGCGGCGAGAATGCCGCCGATGACGATCACGATCACCAGTTCGACCAGGCTGAATCCGGCTTGGCGGCGGTCAGCTGTCATGGTTGGTCCGGAATCCGGTGAGCCGCACCGAATACGCGGTCGGCCGGTGGGTCACGGTGACCTCGATACGAGCCGCGTCGCCGAGCGCGGGCAGATCGTTCAACACGGTGCAAAGCACGCGAACCGATACCTCGTAGCCGTCCACGCTATCGCCCGGCACCGCCTGCAGCGCGGCGGGTCCGCTGAAATGGGCGTAATCGCCGATGTCGTCGAAGGTTTCGCGTGCTTCGCTGGCGCCGGGGCCGGTGAAGCTGCAACCGCTGCCCGGCGCGTCGGGATCGCGGTAACGGCGCAGCAGAATCTCCTCCAGATAGGCCTCGGCGATGGCGTTGGCCTGCGCCAACACCACGGGATCGGCGCTGCGGCGGGTAACGGCGGCAATACCGCCGAGCACGGCGGTGAGCGCGATACCGAGGATGACGATGGTCACCACCAGCTCGATCAGGCCGAAGCCGCGCTCGGCGCGCCGTTCATTCGACATAGGTAAGCCCCGTTCCCGCCTCGACCCGAACCGTGCGGCCGCCGACGGGAATGCTCAGTGAGTTGCTGGCCCGCCCTGCCCGGTCGAAGATCACGCTGAAGGCGTTGGCGCCAAGCGCGACGTCGGTGCTAACGAGCTGCCAGGATTCGCCCGGCGCGCCGCCGGGGCGGGGAAGCGGAAAGGTGAAAGCGCCGCCGCTGCAATCCGGCGCGAACGAGTTGCCGGGATCGTCCTCGTAGCGGACGGCATAGGCGAAACGGCTGGACTCGCCGTCCGGAATGCCGTTGATCGTCACTTTCACCGGACAACGGGCGGCGGTCGCCGCCTTCTGACCGTAGCGGATGGCGGCGGCGAGTTCGTCGGCGAAGGTGGCGGCGCGGAATGCGCCGGCATCGAAGAAGCGCGGAGCGGCGACAGCCGCGACAATCCCGACCAGCACGACCACCAGCACCAGTTCGAGCACGGTGAAGCCGGCACCCCGACCGAGGCGGAGCTGACGCCTGACACGACTGCGGAAACTCAAGAGACCGTGCTCGCCAGTAGCCGGCCGGGCGGGCGCTCGCGCCCGCCCGGCACCGCGTTACGGATTGGTCACCGTGATGGTGCCGTCGGTGACGTTGTACGCGATGTTGCGCGAGGTGTCCCTGGTGTAGTTGAAGGTACAGACGTTGCCCCCGAACGTGGCGGTGTAGTCCGTGGTCGGATTCGAGCTCGGGGGCGCAGCCGCCGCCGCCACCGTCGCCGAGCCCTGCAGCAGGTTCGTCCAAAGCGAGGCACAGCCAGCGGCATCGGTCGCAGTGGGCCAGCCGCCGTTGGTCGCGCCGGTCGTGACCGAAACGGTATTGCCGTCGATGGTGATGGAATTCAGGCTGGAATTGCCTTTTACCAGCCAGAGGCTGCGCGCTAGGGTCACCGCCGAGCGGAAGCTGCCGGCGGCCCCGTCCACCGCGGCCTTGTGAGCATCGCCGCTCATGTCGATGAACCGCGGCAGCGCCGTCGCCGCCAGAATACCCAGGATCACGATAACGATAACCAGCTCGATGAGCGTGAAGCCCGCACTCTTAGTTTTCATTCCAAAACTCCACTTTGCCTAGCCAAGTTCAAACGTCTGTAGAGGCGTGCGTCCCGCACAAGAAAATCCCTGTGTCGAAGATCCGAAACTTCGCGACGAGAACTCACGGGCGTCGAACGCCTTCCGCGCCGCGCGTGTCGCTCCGACCGAAACCGTCAATCGCTTCCAGCCTTACCCCACTCAGCCCCTCCCCGGAATCGAATCGTCCGTTGCCGTTGTCGTCGTCAAAACCAAGCGTCACCCGAAACCGCAGCGTCGCCGCGTGACTCGAGCCGCCAAGACCGCGTTCCAGATACAGCACCCGGTACACCAGCAAGCGATTTGCCGTATCGAAGTACCAAGTCCCCGGCTCGACCGGCGCCGCGTCCGGGGCGAATTCGCCGCGGTAGTTCGGCGGCGATCCGGCGTGCCGGCTCAGAATCGCCATGGCGTTGGCGCCATCCAGGTCCGGCAACCGCTCGCCGCGGGTCAAGCGCCCCGCCAATTCCAAGGTCAGCGCCGTGCGCAGGTTCAGCAGCGTCCGTTCCAGGGCGCGCTGCTCCGCCGCGAAGCGCACCACCATTATCCGGTCGATCGCCACCCCTATCAGGATGCAGATCAACACCACCACGATTCCCGCTTCCAGCCGCACCACCGCGTGGCTGCGCGCCGGCACGCCGCGCCGCACGCGCTAGCGCCCTCCCCGCGCCGCACCGGCCAAGTCCCACATCGGCAGGAACACGCCGAGCGCCAGGATCAGCACCATCACGCCCACCAGCGCCAACATCACCGGCTCGATGTAAGTACCCAGCCGCTTGATGTCGTAGTCGACCTCGCGCTCATAGAACTCGGCGACTTCCTGCATCATGTCGTCGACCTGACCGGTCTCCTCGCCGACCACCAGCATCTGCATCACCAGCGGCGTGAACAGCCCGGTGTTGGCAGCGGTGCGGGTAAGACTCTCGCCGCGCTCGATACCGGCGCGCATGCCGCGCACGTAACCGCCGATGAAACTGTTGTCCACCGCGCGCGACACCACGCTCAGCGCCTGCACCAGCGGCACGCCCGAGCGCAGCGCCATGGCGAAGGAACGGGCGAAGCGCGCCAGCGTGGCGCGCAGGATGATGTTGCCGATGATGGGAATGCGCAGCTTGATCCGGTCCCAGCGCAACTCGCCCTGCTCGGTGCGCACGTAAGCGCGCACCGCGGCCGCGATGACGACCAGGCAGACCAGCACGTATGGCCAGTAGGCGACGGTGAAGGCCGATGTACCCAGCAGGAAGCGGGTTGCCAGCGGCAGTTCGGCGTTGAAGCTGGCGAATGCCTTGGCGAACTGCGGGATGACCATGGCGTTGATCACGCCGATGGCCGCGGCGATCACCAGCATGACGATGATGGGATAGCGCAGCGCGGTCTTGACCTGCTCGCGCGTCTCCTTATCCAGCTCGAGGTAACGAGCGATCTGCAGGAAGGATTCCTCCAGCCGGCCCGAATTCTCGCCGACCTGGATGATGCTGACATAGAGGTTGTCGAACACACGCGGATGCTGGCGCAGCGACTCGCCCAGCGAGCGGCCCGACTCCAGGCTCTCCGCCACCTGCTTGAGCACCCGCTTCATGCGCGGATTGCGCGCCGTCTCGGCCAAGCCGTTCATGGCGCGGATAATGGGCACGCCGGCCTTGCTCAGCGTGTACATCTGGCGGCTGAACATGATCAGGTCGTCGAGCGCGATCCGCGGCTCCAGCCAGCGGATTTCGCCGCCGGCAGACGCCTTGACTTTGCGCTCGACGATGTCGATCGGCGTCATGCCGTTGGCCAGCAACTGCTCCGCCGCGGCCTCCGCCGCCGCGGCCTCCAGCTGGCCTTCCACCGGCTGGCCCTGGGCGTTGCGCGCCTTGTAGCTGAAGCTGGCCATTTAGTCCTCGACCAAGGCCAGCGCGGGTTTGGACTCGCGCACTTCTTCCACGGCGCCCGCCACCCGGAACACTTCGTCGAGCGAAACCGTGCCGTCGCGGGCGTAGTCGAGCGCCACCAGGGTGAGCGGCCGGTAGTGCGGATTGCTCTCGGCGGCCTGGGCGAAGGCCGTCTGATCGCCGCGGCGCAGCGCGTCGGTCATGGCTGCGTCGAGCTCCAGCAACTCGTACACACCGATCCGGCCACGGTAGCCGGTGTTGTTGCAGTAGGAGCAGCCGCGGCCACGAAACAGCTGCACGCTCTCCGCCTCCGGCCCCAGCATGGCGTACAACCAGCCGCGCTCGTGCTCGCTCGGCGCGTACGGCTGCTTGCAGCTGTCGCAAACCCGGCGCAGCAGGCGCTGGGCGACGATGCCCTTGAGCGAGGCCGCCAGCAGGAAGCTCTCCGCGCCCATGTCGATCAGGCGGATGGCGGTGGAAACGGCATCGTTGGTATGCAGCGTCGACAGCACCAGGTGGCCGGTGACGGCGGCGCGCAGGCCGATCTCGGCCGTTTCCCGATCGCGCATCTCGCCGACCATGATGATGTCCGGATCCTGCCGCAGCGCCGCGCGCAATACGCTGGCGAAGGTCAGCCCTACCTTTTCGTTCACCTGCACCTGATTGATGCGCGGCAGGCGGTATTCCACCGGGTCCTCGACCGTGATGATCTTCTTGCCGGCGTCGTTGATCTCGGCCAGCGCGCCGTACAAGGTGGTGGTCTTGCCCGAGCCGGTGGGGCCGGTAACCAGGACGATGCCGTGCGGCAGCCGCACCAGGCGGCGGAACCGAGCCAGCAAGGCCGGCGGCATGCCGATGGCGTCGAGCTTGAGCATGCCGCCGGATTGATCGAGCAGACGCATCACCACCGATTCGCCGTACTGCACCGGCATGGTGGACAAACGCACGTCGATCGAGCGGCCCTTGACCTTGACGTTGAAGCGCCCGTCCTGCGGCAGCCGCTTCTCGGAGATGTTCAGCCCGGCCATGAGCTTGAGGCGCAGCACCAGCGCCGGCGCGATACGCTTTTCCTTCATGACGTGCTCCTGCAGCACGCCGTCCACCCGCTGGCGGATGCGCAGCACCGACTCGTCCGGCTCGATGTGGATGTCCGAGGCGCGCACCTGCACCGCGTCCTCGAAGATGCTCTGCAGCAACTTCACCACCGGGGCGTTGGCGGTTTCGTCGCTGTCCGCCAGCGCGGCCAGGTCGACGTCGCTGTCGCCCAGCTCCTCGCCCAGTTCCTCGGCCAGGTTGGAAATTTCCTCGGTGCGGCGGTAGACCAGATCCAAGGTGCGCAGCAGGTCGGACTCGCGCACCACCGCCTGCCGCACCGGCTTGCGCAGGATCCGCACCAGCTCGTCGTAGGCGAAGATATCGGTGGCGTCGGCCATGCCGACCAGGAAATCGTCGCGGGTTTCCGCCAACACCACGGCGCGGAAGCGGCGGGCGAAGGTCTCGGGCAGCTTGCGCACGGTATCCGGATTGAACTGGTAGCCGCGCAGATCGATCAGCGGCACCTCCAGCTGACGCGCCAGGAAGTCGAGCAGCGCGTCCTCGCTCAGGAAGCCGAGATCGATGAGCGTGCGGCCGAGCTTGCGGCCGGAACTCTTCTGTTCGGCCAACGCGGTCTGCAGCTGGGCCTCGCTGATCACCGCGTTCTGGACCAGCAGGTCGCCGATTCGGATCTTCTTGCGCATGACGATAACCTGCCCTTGCGGCGCTCTAGCCGCCGGAGAGGACGCGCGCGCGCCCTTCCGCGTAGTTCTTCAATTCGTCGTCGAGGCTACCGGCGTGCAGCGCGCGCAGATAGGCATCGCGCGCCTGCGGCGCATGGCCGGCGCCTTCCAGCGCGACGCCGAGCCCAACCCACCACACGCCGCGCTCGGGCCGTACCCGCAGCACCTGGGCATACAGCTCGGCCGCCCGTTGCGCTTGCCCCAGCCGCTGATACAGCCCGGCCAGCAGCGCGTGATACTCGCCGTCGCCCACCGCCGCCGGCAGCGCCGCTTCCAGCACCGCGACCGCGTCCCACTCCCGCCCCTGCTGCGCCAGCAGCCGGGCATAGGCGTCCGCCAGTCCGGCATCGCGCGGCGCGCGGCGCAGGCCGTCGTCGAGCACGGCCGCGGCCGCGTCGGTCCGCCCCAGGCTCTGCAGCAGCGCCGCCAGAGCGCGGCGCGCATCGACATGGTCCGGCGCCAGCTCCAGAACCCGGCGCAGGCCGGCCTCGGCCGCGGCGACCTTTCCCGCCCGTAGCTGGCGCATCGACTCGGCATAGTCCTGCGCCGCCTGCTCGGCCGCGCTCGGACGCACCGGCGACTTGCGGAACTCCGCCGCGGGCGCCGCCGCCGATTCCATCCGCACCTTCTCGACCGGCCGCACGCTCGGCGCCGGCGACCGCGGCCGCTCCGGCTCGGCGGGCTTCGGCACCTCGGCCGCCAGTAGCGGCGCCGGTGCCGGCTCCGGTTCCAGCGTCGCCGCGATGGTCAAGGCCGCGCCGTCGCCGCGCGCCCGCAGCGCCGACCGCACCCTGGGCGCGGCATCGAACTCCAGCCGCAGCAGCAACAGCTCACCGTCGCGGCTGACGTCCAGCCCCCGCAGCGGGCCGCCGGCGACCGTGGGCAACGCCGCCGCCAGCTCGGCCCGCTCCAGCTTCAGCACCAGCCGGCGGCCGTCGAGCTCGCGCTGCAGCTTGTGCCGGACCTCGCGATCCAGACTCAGCTCCAGGTGCACGGTTTCCGGCCCCTGGC
>Ga0182741_1005525_pt1 | contig 11666 bp, 7 predicted proteins | sample eDN5th37CBELigOP_FD_128874 | JGI IMG/M metagenome (GOLD analysis project Ga0182741, IMG submission 128874) | Enriched Organic Plus compost microbial communities from Emeryville, California, USA - eDNA 5th pass 37_C BE-Lig OP (version 2) (version 2) ...
AACCCCTTAAACACCAAAAGCCGATAGCTGCCGGGCGGTAAACCCGTGGGGCCAAGCGCGGTACCGATGGATTGATCCGATTCATCCAGCCATACGAAACGGTCGGCCCCTGAGACCCGGATACCGTCGATCTGCCCGCCACGGCCGTCGCAGCCCGCATGGGTGATGCGCACATCGCTGTCATCGACGGAAACTTCGGTAGCATACCGGTAATAAATGGCGTACGTGGTCGTCGCAACCGCATTGCAGATGCCCTCGTCCGTCACTTCCAGTGTGTAACTGCCGGGGCCCACGCCCATCAGGTCGCGTTGCCTCGCCACGACATCGCCTTGGCCATTGCGCCAGGTATAGGTAAGCGAGCCTTGCCCAGTGGCCGTGACGCCGGTAATGGACCCCGTGGCGGCGTTGCAATCGGTATGTTTCAGGACTGCCCGGCTTTCATCCACCCGAGGACCCGATGTGTTTTCCAAGACGATAGGGCCGTAAGTTTTCACGCATCCCGCCATCCCGGTCACCCGTAGGGTATATGTGCCGGGGCCCGCCTCATAAAGGAAATCGCCATCACCTACCTTGTTTCCATGCCCGTCAAACCATTCGACCGTGGGATGGGTATTGAACCATTGTATCGTCAATCCCAGAATGGATCCTTTTTCGCCGTTGCAGCCGGGATGTATCACGTTGAGATTTTGATCGTAGATTATCGGCTCATCGTTCGGTACCCAGAAATCTTTCCTCATGTAACAATTGCCGTTCTTGGCATGGGCATAATAGGCGCCCTCGGAGAGGTTCCTGAGCTCAAACCCCTCGCCCAACTTGTTGCCATCGGCATCGAACCATTCTACGTCCAGTACATGCTTGTTGTGGCTCAGCAAACGGATGGATCCCCGGCCCCTCCCACAGGCATCCATGCTGACCTCGTAGGGATGGTGGTTCGGAAAATCCAAATCGATTTGGGTGTATTTCGACGTATAGCCGTTGAGCATGGCATGGGAGACCCAGCGCTTCCCTTCAAAATTGCCGGTAATGCGCCACCTTCCCTGTGCATCTGCCTTGACTTTGTCATAAAACTGCACTGGGCTGCAATGCTCGCAATCGGTCGGGTCCTCGTAGATATAAATGTCCGCACCGGGTGTAGCCTTGCCGGAATATTCCGTGTCGTTGTTGACGGTGACCACCAGCTCCGGGTGAGGGGCGCTGCTATCATCGATTTCGATGGCCGGCCATGCGCAATACATGACGTTTTTGCCGATATCTAGCGGGGTATTGCTCGGAAGCCGCATGGCATTTTTGTGGTAGTTGTGATGCTGGGCTATCCTTCCCGGCCTGAAGATGTTGGCATCGCGGATGTCTTCGGTCCCGATGGTCCCGTCTTCGCATCCTTCACCGATGACCAGCAGCTCGAGGTCTGTATTTCGGAGGATCGAAAAGCCTTTGACGAGGAATTCTACCTCAAAAACCGCGTAATGGGTCTCATTGTCATGGAGCGTAACGTCTTCCGACTGGGTGATGCTCAGCGTGGTATACGACTGGGTGTACTCGTCTTCGTCCAAGCGCCGGCCGAATACGTTGCGCGTGATGTCTAGGTAATCTCCCTTCAGGTCGATGTCGTTTCCCAAAAAATAATTGCCGTCAGCCCGGTCATCGCCGCCGACAGTGAGCCGGTCGGCCCAATAAATGAGCACCAAGCTGTTGCACGTATTGGCCTGTAGGTAATGTCGAGATTTTCCATAGCGGGCCGCGTGGCATCCGTGGGCCACTCCTTGGGAGGGATGTAGATGCTTGGCGCCCTATCCAGGAACGCGTTGCCTTTGCCCCGCTCGCCGATGGTGATGCGGCTTACTTCTTTCAGGTAAACTGCGGCCAAATCCAATACGCCTCCGTATTGGTGCGAATTCTTGATACCATCAAAGCCGTGGACCATGATGGCATATAGCGAAAAATCCGTTAGCTGCTCACCATGGAACACGCCAGTTTCCGAAGCTTCCCGCTCGCTAAGCACCCAAGCATCCAAGTCGGCCATCAGCCGAATCTTTGCATCGGTACCGGCAAACGCATCGCCCGGTTGCGTGGATGCGTCGATGGTAAGCCGGCTGCTAAGCATGGGGAGTTGGGACAACAGTGCAATGGTCCGGTCGGCCTCACTTATTCCCGATATTCCAAACCGAATCTCATCCGTTTCGTCCGTACCGTTATCCGCCGCCCGCTGCATCGCCTCACGCAACGTGCCGGGTCCACTGTCCGCATTGCTCGTCACTACGAAAACTTCGGCATGGACACCGGCCCAACACTTCACGAAAAACACGATTAGCGCAAGACGGAGGCCCAAGTTGATCATGATGGAGATTAAATCGCACGGTAAATTTATGCAATAAATTGAATTATTGTTATTATTATTAATTCTTACGACTGTATGGACCTGAGATCGACCGGCCTATTGCTCCTCGCCTGCTGCTTGATGGCAACGCTGCATGCGCAGCAACGCCCGCAGTATACGCAATACATCTTCAACGGATTCCTGGCCAATCCGGCCGTGGCGGGTATCGAGCGCTACGTCGACGTCAAGCTCGGGGGGCGAAGCCAATGGCACGGCCTGGAGGGCGCTCCGCAGACGGCTTACGTATCCGCACACCTGCCCATCGGCGCGCGACATATCCAGGATGGTGCCACTTCCTTCGGCGAGGGAGGCTACAATCCTTACAGCCGGGGCTATAGCCATCGGTACCGCGCGTCGGAGCCGCACCACGGCGCGGGCATCATCGTGCAGCACGACCGTGCCGCGCAGTTCATCCGCACGGATGCGCTGCTGGCATATGCCTACCACCTACGCGTTGCCGAAACGGTGAACCTATCGGCGGGCGTGAATGCGGGCATCTCACAGGTACGGCTGGATATGGCGGGCATCGACACGCCGACCGATCCCGTACTCGCCAACTATGCGGATAGCCGCGTTTCCCCGGAGTTGGGCCTGGGGCTCTGGCTCTACGGCGCACGCTTCTTCGCGGGCATCTCTGCGCAGCAATTGCTGGGCAATCCGCTTGCGTTTTCGGACAATGCGCAGCGCATGGGCGGCTACCAGCAGTTTTTCGTCACGGCAGGCTACAAGCTGCACCTGGGCAGCGACATGGCCGTGGTACCCTCCGTGCTGTTTAAACAGCTGGCCCGGATGCCGCTCGTGGGCGACTATAACGTCAAGCTGGCCTTCCGCGACCGCCTTTGGGTGGGCGGCGGCTACCGCAACCACGAATCGTTTTCGGCCATGGCCGGGTTCAACATCAGCGCGCTGTTCAACTTGAGCTACTCGTATGATTTCACCACCGGCCCTGTACGGACGCTGGCCCACGGCAGCCATGAGGTGGTGCTGGGATTCCTGCTCAACAACCGGTATAAGGTGTTTTGCCCACAGGTAATGTTTTAGGAGATCCGAACCATGAACCGCACCGTCCTATCCTGCTGCCTGTTATTCATTACGCTCTTTTCCGGCCATCAATTGCTGGCACAGCTGAGCCTGCACATCGACAAGCAGTTCTTCGCGGGCAAGAAAATCCTTAAGGTGGAAACAACGTGGGACGACTACGTGTGGGTATTGGGTGAGGATAATTTCGTCGCCCGGATATCACCCAGCGATCAGGTGGAAGACTTTACGGCCTTCTTCGCCGGGTATTCCACCAAGCCGTTTACGGATATCAGCACGCGGGTGGCCGATACGTTGCTATTGGGTACAGATGGGGATTATGCGTTTTTGTTTACGGACGGTAACGTAAGACAGCTTGGGCCATCGTCGGGGGTAGATATGGCCACGATTACCGGTGTCATCATCCCTAAGCAGTTTTTCCTTCCTCATTTTTCCAATGAAGACACGGAGTATTTCCCCATTGCGCTAACGGCAGGATGGAAAGCATATGGTTCAACGGATTACGAAAATTTCACGAACAATGCAGAAATGTTGAAATCAACACCCCAACAACCTGTAACAACGATCTGGAAGCAAAACGACAGAAAAGGCTTCTTATACCTGTACCACTACGCAAAAACCCACGAATGGCTGCCTTCATGTTATGGAAGGGAAATATCCGATTTTGAACTGTTTATGCCACTGGCAGGGGGAGCAGGATTGCAACAGGCCTTTGTAGACCAAATAGGTAGCAATCAACGTATCCGGGCAGCTTTTTATACGCCGAGGGTAAAGCTGCCGGGCATTGAAAGACCAGCGTTCTTTTGGGCCGGGGATTACGGCCTTAATTTTTCACACCAAACCCTGAATTGCTTTGAAAGGTCGACCTCGATTCCTTTTTTTAGCGATAAAGAGGTAACCTGCATCAATGATATAAATGCACTTGCCGCTCAGGAAGACTACCTCTCCTTTCTTTTGGTAGGGACATCCGCTGGCCTTTTCATATCGAGTGACAACCAAAAGGAGGGGTTGGATACGGATTACATTCGGAGCGGCGTATTGGGCGACCTCCGGATCAATGATATGGAAAGTACGAGTACAGGTGCGCCGAATGAGTACAATAGCCCTTATGGTTATGATCAAGCATTCTGCGAAAAGTGGCTATACGTAGGTACCGAAAATGGCCTATTCAAGATGAATTATTCCATCGAGCCTCCTTCTTATGACCACGTGGGCAATACCGTATACCTAAATGGGTTTCCGCTCGAAGATACGTCGGTAAGCGCCTGTGGGGGTAACGAGGATATATTGGCTATCGGCTTTTCCCAAGATGCCAACAACTTCATCCAGTGGCAACGGGATGGGCAGCATATCATCGGCGCCGACACCAACTTTGTCTACCTCACCGAGCCGGGCGTATACCGCGCCGTGATGTGGTTCGGCTGCGAAAACATCGAAATCTATTCCAAAGCAATCACGGTTACCATCGAAGATGCGCCCGATTTTACCTTTGACTACCCGGATACGGTCGATATCTGCGAGGGAGATGCGTTTCCACTGGAAGTCCAGAATGCGCAGCCCGAATACCGCTACCAATGGTACCGCGACGGGATAGCCATCGCTGGCGAAACGTCCTCCGCACTTTCGGTGACGGAAGCGGGCACGTACTACGTGGGTGTCAGTGCCTGCGGCGACAATTTCGTTTTCTCGGATTCCGTAACGGTCCGTTTCCATCGCCTGGAGAAGCCGACTTCCTCGGACACGGATATCCTCGTGTGCGAAGGCCAAACGGGGACCATCACCTTAATCGGATACTTACCGGGCATAACCAAGCGGTGGTATCGGGATGGGATACTGCTGGCCGATGAGTTGGACACCGTACTTCGGGTGAGCGAGCCGGGAGCGTACCACATTGAACTTTCAATCGGTTCCTGTTCGGTGGTGTCCGACCGGCTAATCGTCCGTATCGTCGCACTGCCGGAAGCACGGATACAAGCCGCAGATGCGGGGCCGCTGTGCTACGGAGCAGCTACGACGCTGACGGCAGACCATCCAGCCGACCAAGCCTACAGCTACCGGTGGTCCACTGGCGAGACTACGCGCAGCATCGAGGTGAGCAACCCCGGTGTGTACACGCTGGTACTGATCAATGCGTCGGGTTGTGCAGACACCACGGAAATCGAAGTACTGGCCCATGCCCCCCTGTCGGCACCGGAAATCCGCGATACGGTCATCTGCGCCGCGGAGCGGGAAGTGGTTCGCATCGAGGCTCCTGCTGGCTACATGGCTTACAGTTGGAACGGAGGTACGAGCAGCGGGCCCTATCTCGATATTACCGCTCCGGGTACGTATTCCTTGCAAGTGACGGACGAAAATGGCTGTACCGCCACCTCGGCATTCGAGGTGCGTCCATACTGCGAGGAAATCATCATACCCAACACTTTCTCGCCCAACGGGGATGGCTTCAACGACGTTTGGCTGATCGGCGGCCTTGAAGACGGAGGCGCCGTGGTGACGGTCTTCGACCGCAATGGACAGGTCGTATTCCTGTCACGCGGCTACAGCGTTCCATGGGACGGCCTATACAACGGGCGCTTGGTGCCCGTGGGCGCTTATTACTACCACATCGCTACTTCATATGGCCAACATTTCAGGGGCCCGTTGACCGTGCTGTATTGATCCGACGGCAGCTAACACATTTTGCGGGCAAGGCTGTCGCAAATGCCCTTTGAGTATGTCATTATCGCACAGCACGTCATAAGGCCCATACCCGTAATTTTGCCTGTATACCAACGATTAAGAACATGAGAACGCTGAAATTGCAAACGACATTAACGATCGACGGCTTCGGCATCCAGCCGTCGGGCGAAACACAGGAGAGCTTTACCTGGGATGAGGAAATAAACGACTTTTGTGTCGACAACCTGCATGATGTGGACGCTATCGTGCTCGGGCGGAATACCGCGGACGAGTTCATCCCGTATTGGATGGATGTGGCAGAAAATCCCGCACATGAGCTGTATAAACTGGGAAAACCGCTGACCGACATTCCGAAGGTCGTATTTTCGAACCGCCCTCCGGCCGATGGCTGGTACAATACAACGGTCGCAAACGGCGACCTCTCCACAGCCGTACAACGGCTGAAAAACGAAAGCGGCAAAAGCATGCTGACCTATGGCGGATATTCGTTTGTGTCGTCGCTAATCGAAAAAGATCTTATCGACGACTACTACCTGCTCATGCACCCCGTGATGATCGGCCGTGGAGAAACGATCTTCAACAACCTGACGCACGCCAGAAAATTGAAGCTGCAACAATACCGGGTATTTCCCAGCGGAACGGTGCTGCTGCACTATACAAAACCCGTTCGCTAAAAATCCCATCAAAAAACGTATCCCAACCCTAGGTGCGGGATGACACCCGGAAGGAACGACCCCCAAAGCCCGGTGGCGCCGGCCCGAATGGATAAGCCCCGTAGAAGGGGTTGGTACCGGTACCCTGCACTCAGCGTACCAAACACGCTACTGCCTTCGTTGGAGTCGATACCCCACGTGGAGCCAGCGAAGTTGGTATAGTAATAGGTGGCCCCGCCCCCGGCCTCGAAGAAATGCCGTCTGCGGCCAACTAGGTAATTGAGCTGAACAGGTATCGAAAACTGGTGCTGCGCCCCGTCCGGCAGGTATCCTACGCCTAAGCGTATGCCCCACCCGTTGCGTTGCGGTTTGAACCGGGTATCGTAATTGACGGAAAGAAGTGCCGAAGGCCCGCCGTATTCGGCGTAGATACTCCGGGCCTTCAACGGGTCGGCCAACTGCGCGCGAGCTTCATAGGCAAGTAGCCCAATGAACAGCGTGCACAGGCCAACGAAGATGGATAAGGATGGGTTGCGGTTCATAATCAAATGCTATCAGCCGTATGGATTGCAAATTGCATACCAAATAAGGTAGGCGAGCAGCAGATACCGAGCTGAACGAAATGTCACCGAATCATCAGTTTTCGGAAAAATGCTTGCACCGCTGGCCGAACCCTGTTACTTTTGCTAACACTGTTAGGTGATGTAACCACATGAGTATTGCTGAACGGAGAATACGGGAAAAAGAGGCCATGCGGACGAATATCCTCACCACGGCATGGCAAATCGTGAAGGATGAGGGATGGCAGTCGCTTTCCATCCGCAAGATTGCCGACGCAATCCAATACAGCGTACCCGTCATCTACGACCACTTTGAAAACAAGGAGGCAATCCTCCTTGAATTCGGCAAACAGGGATTTGAACTGGTCATCCGGAAGCTGACAGCGGCAAAGGCTACAACGGTAGACCCCGCCGAGCAACTCAAAGCCATCGCTGATGCGTACTGGGAGTTTGCGTTCAAGAACAAGGAATACTACCAGCTGATGTGGGGGATGAGCATACCCTGCTGCGAAATGGATAAGTGCATGCCCGAAAGATCGGTGTTCCGCGACCTGGTCATGGGTCCCATGATCGAAATCATGGACAAAGCGGAAAATAAGGATGTCGAACACGGCGCCTGCCTCAAGTACCATACCTTCTGGTCCATACTGCATGGTTTAATCTCCATCAAGATGGTGGCGCCGCCGGATGATACCGAGCAATTGAACAAACTGGTGCTGGACGATGCCATCACGGGATTCATCAAGAATCTAAAGGGCTGATATTTTTTTTGGCCAATCCCCTAACACCGTTAGGAAATATAATGGCGATAGGATGCTTTCAAAATCACAAAATCATAACTTATATACGACGATGAACACCAAATTTTCAACTTACGCAACCCGCCTACGATACCGCAGCCCATTACCGCTGCTCCTTGGTCCTTTGCTACTGATCTTTGCCGAGGCATGCAGCACCTCGGCCGGCAACGAACAGTCCGCACAGGCACCGCAACGCCTGCCCGTGCTGACGCTGAGTGCGCAGCAGGCAACCACCTACGAGGAATATCCGGCAATCCTTGAAGGCAGCAAAGACATCGAAATCCGCCCCCAGGTGGATGGCCAGTTGGAACATATCTACGTGGATGAGGGGGCTTACGTGCGGCAAGGGCAGCCACTGTTCCGGATAAACGCCCGTGTATATACCGAGCAGCTCAACAATGCCAAGGCAACCTTGGCGGCAACCGAAGCCAACCTGGCGAATGCGCGCATCGATGTAGGCAAGCTGACCCCGCTGGTAAAGAACCAGGTCATCTCGGATGTGCAGCTGAATGCTGCCTTGGCGGCCGAACGGGCGGCCGAAGCCAACGTGTTGCAGGCCAAAGCCTTGGTGGAAAGCGCACAAATCAACCTGGGATATACGGTAATCTCGGCGCCATCGGATGGCTACATCGGCCGGATTCCCTTCAAAACGGGAAGCCTTGTCGGTACGCTCAACCCCAATCCGCTGACCATGCTCTCGGAAATCCGCCATGTGTTTGCCTACTTCTCGCTGAGCGAGAACGATTTCATCGATTTCAAGGAGCAGGTCTCGGGCAACACGATAACGGATAAGATCGCGCAACTGCCGCCGGTGGAGTTGGTGCTGTCCGACGGAAGTACCTACCCGCAAAAGGGAAAGGTGGAGATGGTGTCGGGGCAGTTTGACAACCGGACGGGCACCATCAGCTTCCGGGCGGTATTCCCCAACGAGGATGGCCTCCTGCGTTCCGGGAATACCGGAAAAATCCGTGTGCCGCACGTGTCACCATCGGTCATCCTCATCCCGCAGGAGGCTACCTTCGAGCTGCAAGACAAGGTATTTGTATTTGCACTGGCGGACAGCAACCGGGTGGAAAGCCGGCCGATACCGGTATCGGGCAAAAGCGGCACCTACTACCTCGTGGAACGTGGCGTGAGCGCGGGCGACCGCATCGTGTATGCCGGTCTGGATCGCCTGCAGGACGGCGCACACATCATCCCGGAGCCGATAGCGCTGGATAGTTTGATGAATAATCAGCGGTCGCTGTAATCCGGACATTACGCATGCTTGTTTAATCATTCCGTACGCTCACCCGTTCCGGGTGCAGGGGCGGATAGCTAATCGCCTTTTTGATGTTAAAGACATTTATCGAACGACCGGTGTTATCTACGGTCATCTCCATCTTGTTGATTTTACTTGGCGCGATTTCAGCGCTTACCTTGCCCATCTCGCAATTCCCGGATATCGCGCCGCCACCGGTGGTCGTGACGGCGTCATACCCCGGGGCCAATGCCGAGGCGGTAGCCCGCTCCGTGGCAACGCCCATCGAAGAGGCGGTGAACGGGGTGGAAAACATGACGTACATGACTTCCAACTCGAGCAACGACGGAAGCTTGACGCTGACCGTGTTTTTCAAGCAGGGCACGGATCCGGATATCGCAGCCGTGAACGTACAGAACCGCGTATCCAAAGCCAGCAGCAAAATCCCGCAGGAGGTCATCCAGGCGGGGATATCCACACAGAAGCAGCAAAACAGCTTCCTGATGTTCGTGGCGCTCACCAGCAGGGACAGCCTGTACGACGAGGCATTCATCCAGAATTACATCAAGATCAACCTCATCCCGCAGATGCAGCGGATACCGGGTGTAGCGGAGGTGCAGCCCTTCGGCGGGCGGGAATACGCCATGCGCATCTGGCTGAAGCCGGACCGCCTGGTGGCGTACGACCTGTCCCCGCAGGACGTGCTGCAGGCCATCAGGGACCAAAGCCTCGAAGCGTCGCCCGGAAGGCTGGGCCAAAGCAGCCGGGAAATGTTCGAATACGTGGTGAAATACAAAGGGAAGCTCAACAGGAACGAAGAGTACGAAAACATCATCGTGAAGGCGACGAACGATGGTCGGGTCATCCGGCTGAAAGATGTCGCCGGGGTGTCCTTCGGATCGTTTTCATATGCCGCCAACAGCCGGCTCAACGGAGGCGCCACATCGGGCATCGCCCTGCTGCAGACCGCCGGATCCAACGCCAACGAAATCCTGATTGAAGCCGAGCGGCAGCTCGATGAATTCGCAAAAACGCTACCCACGGGCATCGAACCAATCGTCATGTTCAATGCGAAGGACTTCCTCGACGAATCCATCAGCCAGGTAAACCAGACGCTCATCGAGGCTTTCCTGTTGGTTTTCCTGGTGGTCTTCCTCTTCCTGCAGAATTTCCGCGCGACGCTGATTCCCGCCATTGCGGTGCCCGTGGCCATCGTCGGCACGTTCTTTTTCATGCAGCTCTTCGGGTTCAGCATCAACCTGCTCACGCTGTTTGCCCTCGTATTGGCCATCGGCATCGTGGTCGACGATGCCATCGTGGTGGTGGAGGCGGTCCATTCCAAAATGGAACGGACGGGTCTGCCCGCGGGGGCGGCCACCATGGAGTCGATGAAAGAAATATCCGGGGCCATCGTGTCCATCACGCTGGTGATGGTGGCCGTATTCGTGCCGGTGACCTTCATGCAGGGGCCTGCGGGGGTGTTCTATAGGCAGTTTGCCTTCACGTTGGCCGTAGCCATCTTGATTTCGGCCCTCAACGCGCTGACACTGAGCCCGGCACTGTGTGCGCTGTTCTTAAAAGACAGCCATGCCGATGGGCATGAAGCCAGCGGTAAGCGCGGTTTTTTGAAGCGCTTCTTCGCAGCGTTCAACGTGGCGTTCACGGCCATCACCGATAAGTACGTCAGGTCCCTCCAAGTGCTGTTGCGCCGGAAGTGGGTGGCACTGTCGGGCCTCGCACTGGTGACGGCCGTGACGGCATGGATGATCAAGCAAACGCCGACCGGCTTCATCCCCACCGAAGACCAGGGCTTCGTGCTCTATGCCGTAAACACGCCGCCGGGCAGTTCCCTTGCCCGTACGGAGCGGGCGATGAAGCAAATCGAGGAAATCGTGGCCAAGGAACCGTTTACGCTGAACCACTACCAAGTGGATGGCCTCAATTTCATCTCAAATGCCAACGCGGCCCCTTATGGTGCGGGTTTCATCCGCACAAAGCCCAAGGACCAGCGCGGCCCCATCAAGGATTACGAGGCCATCGCGACAAGCCTCACCCAGAAGGTGGCGGCAGAAGTAAAGGGCGCAGAAGCCGTGTTCTTCACCTTCCCCACGGTATCGGGCTTCGGCAACGTGGACGGCTTCGAATTCATGTTGCAGGACCGCGGCAACGGACCGCTCGAAAAACTGGATGCCACGGCAAAGGAGTTTATCGCCGCGCTCATGCAGCGGGATGAAATTGCCTTTGCCTTCACCACTTTTGCGGCCAACAATCCGCAGTACGAGCTGGTGATTGATGATGAAAAAGCCAAGCAATTGGGGGTCA
>Ga0182741_1005527_pt1 | contig 11663 bp, 12 predicted proteins | sample eDN5th37CBELigOP_FD_128874 | JGI IMG/M metagenome (GOLD analysis project Ga0182741, IMG submission 128874) | Enriched Organic Plus compost microbial communities from Emeryville, California, USA - eDNA 5th pass 37_C BE-Lig OP (version 2) (version 2) ...
CCCATCGGGCCGGGCCGGTACAGCGCGATGACGGCCGAGATGTCTTCGAAGTTGTCGGGCTTCATGAGCCGCAGGAGCGACCGCATGGGTCCACCGTCGAGCTGGAACACGCCCAGCGTGTCACCGCGCGCCAGCAGGTCGTACGCCGCCTTGTCGTCGAGGCCGAGGTCTTCGAGCACGAGCCGCTCACCGCGGTTCGCCTCGATGTTGTCGAGCGCGTCGTCGATGATCGTGAGGTTGCGCAGCCCCAGGAAGTCCATCTTGATGAGGCCGAGCGCCTCGCACGCCGGATAGTCGAACTGCGTGACGATCTGCCCGTCCTGCTCGCGCTTCATGATCGGGATGATGTCGATCAGCGGCTCGCTCGACATGATGACGCCGGCCGCGTGCACACCCCACTGGCGCTTGAGGTTCTCGAGGCCGACCGCCGTGTCGTAGACGGTCTTGGCCTCGGCATCCGTCTCGATCAGCGCGCGGAACTCGGAAGCCTCTTTGTAGCGCGGATGCTGCGGGTCGAACATGCCGTCGAGCGGCATGTCCTTGCCCATGACAGCGGGGGGCATCGCCTTCGTGAGCCGCTCCCCCATGCTGAACGGGAAGCCGAGCACACGACCCGCGTCTTTGAGCGCCTGCTTCGCCTTGATCGTGCCGTACGTGACGATCTGGGCGACGCGCTCGTCGCCGTATTTCTCGGTCACGTATTGGATGACCTCGCCGCGGCGACGGTCGTCGAAGTCGACGTCGAAGTCGGGCATGGAGACGCGGTCGGGATTGAGGAAGCGCTCGAAGATGAGACCGTGCTGGAGCGGGTCGAGGTCGGTGATCTTCATCGCGTACGCCGCCATGGAGCCGGCGCCTGAACCGCGGCCGGGGCCGACGCGGATGCCGTTGCGCTTGGCCCAGTTGATGAAGTCCGCGACCACGAGGAAGTACCCCGGGAATCCCATCTGCACGATGACCTGCGTCTCGTACTCGGCCTGCTTGCGAACCTCGTCGGGGATGCCGTCCGGGTAGCGCTCGTGCAGGCCGCGCTCGACCTCCTTGACGAACCACGACTCCTCGGTCTCGCCCTCGGGCACCGGGAAGCGGGGCATGTAGTTCGCCGAGGTGTTGAACTCGACGTCGCAGCGCTCCGCGATGAGGAGGGTCGACTCGATCGCCTCGGGGTGGTCGCGGAACACCTGCTTCATCTCGGCGGCGCTCTTGAGGTAATAGCCGTCCCCGTCGAACTTGAACCGCTTCGGGTCGTCGAGGGTCGAGCCGGACTGCACGCACAGCAGCGCTGCGTGGCTCTGCGCGTCGTGCTGGTGCGTGTAGTGCAGGTCGTTCGTGCCGACGAGCGGGATCTTGAGGTCTTTCGCGATCGAGAGCAGATCGCTCATGATGCGCCGCTCGATGGACAGCCCGTGGTCCATGATCTCGGCGAAGTAGTTCTCCTTGCCGAAGATGTCCTGGAACTCCGCGGCGGCGGCGCGCGCGGCGTCGTACTGCCCCAGGCGAAGGCGCGTCTGCACCTCGCCCGACGGGCAGCCGGTCGTCGCGATGAGCCCCTTGGAGTACTTCTGGAGCAGCTCGCGGTCCATGCGGGGTTTGAAGTAGTAGCCCTCGATGCTCGCCAGCGACGACAGGCGGAAGAGGTTGTGCATGCCCTCCGTCGTCTCGGAGAGCAGGGTCATGTGGGTGTAGGCGCCCGAGCCCGACACGTCGTCGTCGCTCTGCTCAGGCGTGCCCCACCGGACGCGGGCCTTGTCGGCGCGGTGCGTGCCGGGCGTCACATACGCCTCGATGCCGATGATCGGCTTGATGCCCGCGTCCTTCGCGGTCTTGTAGAACTCGAACGCCGCGAAGGTCTGGCCGTGGTCGGTGACGGCGATCGCCGGCATGCCCTGCTTGACCGCCTCCTGGATCAGCGGGCCGATGCGCGCGGCGCCGTCGAGCATCGAGTACTCGGTGTGCACATGGAGGTGAACGAAGGAGTCGGATGCCACGTCGTCGAGTCTATGGAGCGGTCCTGACACGGCGGGCCGGCGCACGCGGCATCCGCTGATTAATCGGCGGAGCTCGTTTCACCTTCGACTGGAACGTGAGGTGTCGCGGCTATCGTGAAGGAGCACCCGCCCGCTCCCCTTTCGACGAGAGACCCACCGATGCCCGACTCCGAGGCAGTCTCCGAGTTCTGGCTGCGAGCCGCGCGCACCGCGGGTCTCGACCTCGCGGCGGAGCCGCCCGCATGGAGCTTCGCCGACACGCCGCGCCTCGCCGACGAGCTCCTGCAGGCCGTGCTCGACGGCCGCAAGACGGGGACGTCGACGAGCATGCTCGAGCTCACCGACGACGGCGAGACCGTGCCGCAGCCGGGTGAGCTGTCGATCGTCTTGGACGGCGCGGGTGCACCGCGCGCGGTGATCCGCACGACGTCGGTCAGGATCGCGACATTCGACGACGTGGACGCGGAGTTCGCCGCCTCCGAGGGCGAGGACGATCTGTCGCTCGCTGCGTGGCGAGACGGCCACGAAAGGTACTTCCGCCGCGTGCTCGAGCGCCGCGGCGTACCCGTCCGCGAGATCGGCGGGCTCGAGGTCGTGCTCGAGCGATTCGAGGTCGTCTACTCCGAGTCTTGTTGACGGCGACTCACTCGGGTTCGAGCGCGTACCGATCGATCAGTTGATCGTGATGCTGCGCCTCGTGCTCGAGGAGACTGACCGCGAACCGCCGGGCCGGGTCGTCATCGGAGCTGACCTCGTCGAGCCATGCGGCGACCTCGTCGGCGGTGCGCTCGAGCGCCGCGAATCACGACCGGGTCGTCGTCGTCGAGAGAGCACGTGAATCCCTGCCGTGAGCCCGTGCGCCCGGCTCCGAAAGTCGGGGACGCTCCGCTGACGCCGATGTCGCCCGCGATCGGTCACGGTGCGGCATCGACGACAGTCGTGGTCGACGTGATCCGAGTGTCCGGGACCGAGTCGGGTACGAGTGCGCTGTCCGAATCGTGTCGCGTCGTGCTGCGGACGAACATGCCGGTCTCTGTGTCGACCGAGACCGTGATTCTGCGGTAGTACTGCCCGGGAGGGAAGTCGAATCCGACCGTCGTGACCGACCCGTCGATCGACTCGACATGGACGCCATCGATCAATGAGAGCGCGCGGAACAGCGTGGCACGGAGGTCGGCGGGCGCCGCGTTCGTCTCGAGGTCGTGGATCAACAGCTGCACGACATTGCTCGTCGATGCATCCTTGCCCATGCTCGAGTAATACCATTCGAGCGCCTCCGCCGGTTCGCGAGGAATCTCGGCGAAGTATGCGTCGGACAGGTAGGCAGGCATACCGGGATCGGCCCGAAGGCCCCCCTGGGACCGTTGCGTGAACGAGCCGACTTCCGCGGCGTCCGCGAGCCAACCGGCGACGAGCGCCTCGGTGTCGGGACCAAAGCGATCGGTGACGTGGGTGTCGCCGTTGAAGACGCGGACCCATTCGCCGCTGCGGTCTGCGGGAATGTACGTGTCGTAAGTGCCGATCGCCCACCACGCAGCCTCCGCGTCGGCGCGCGGGACACCGTGATATTGGCCGTCGGCCTCGTATGTGACGAGGTACTCGGTGCGGACGCTGACGAGCAGGTACTTCCCATCGAGCACGGGTGCGTCTTGCGAGAGGGTCGCGAGGGCCGCGTCCTCCAGCACCCTCGCCGCCGTCGGCTCAGCAGGCTCCGGAATCGGGGCAGGCTCGACCGTGGCGGACGGCGCGTGTCCGGGAGGGGAGACGGCGTCGATCGGGACGGGGGTATGCGGAGCACCCATCGAGACGATCACGACGGCCGTCGCGGCGGCGAGCCCGACCACAAGACCCCCGGTCATGATTCCGATGCGCAGCCGTCGCCGCGCGCGTCGAGGTCGCTGCTCGAGCAACTCGTCGACAGCGGCACCGACACGCTCGTACTGCTCATCGGACAAGTCGACGTCCGCAGCGATGTCACGCACGTGCTTCAGCAGGTCCATTCGGAACACCTCCTCCATCCCATCCCGGTCGATCCGCCTCATCGGGTGCGAGCTTTCGTCGGACCCTGTTGAGGCGGGAACGCACGGTCCCCACAGGGATGCCGAGGGCCAGGGCGATCTCCTCGTAGGTGAGATCGCCCCACGCGTAGAGCAGCAGAGTCTCGCGATCGTTCGCAGACAGTGCCGCGATCCGGGTTTCGAGGGCCTGTACTCGCGCGTGGGCGTCGACGCGTTCGGATGCGGATTCGGACTCGTCGTGCGAGACGTGGGTGTGCGTTGCAGCCATCGCCGCGTACGCCTTCAGCTGCTTCACCTGATCACGGTGGTGGCGCTTGAGGAGGCGCGACGCGATGCCGAGCAGCCACGGTCGCGCTGACTCTCTGGAGTGGTCGTAGCTCTTGCGACGGCGGAATGCAGTGAGAAAGGTTTCGCTGAGGATGTCTTCGGCCGCATGCGGACCGACGACCCGGGCGGCGTAAGCGCCGATGACACGCGAGTGACGTCCGAACAGGTCAGCGAACAGCCGTGGCTCGCCAAGGGAACGACGGATGATCTCGCTGTCACTGCTCACGAAAGGTATTGCCCGATCGGCGGAGTTCGGTTCACGGGTCACGCGAGCTCGCGCCGCATCAGTACGCGCGGGAACCCCGAGAGCACCGATTCGGTGTCGGCCGCCTTCGTGAACCCCGCCTTCTCGAAGAGGCGCCGCGTGCCCACGTACGCCATCGTGAGATCGACCCGCGCATCGCCGTTGTCGACCGGGTAACCCTCGATCGCGGGCGCTCCGCGCTCACGCGCGAACTCGACGGCTCCCTCGAGGAGCGAATGCATGATTCCCTTCTTGCGGTGGCCCGGTCGCACACGGAAGCACCACACGCACCACACGTCGCGGTCGTCGATGTGCGGGATCTTGCGGAACGTCGCGAAGTGAGTGCGCGAGCGCGGGGCGACCGCCGCCCAGCCGACGACCTCGTCGCCCTCGTACGCGAGCACGCCGATCGGGCCTTCCTCATCCATCAGGCGACGGACGCGTTCAGCGCGCGCGGACCCGCGCAGCTCCTTCGCCTCCTTCGACGGGATGCGGTAGCTCAGACAGAAGCAGACAGTGGACTCCGGGTTCTTGGGGCCGAGGATCGTCGCGACATCGTCGAAGACCTCGGCCGGACGCACTTCGATCGCCATGGGAGCACTCTGCCCTCGGCATCCGACACTCGTCAGTCCTCACGCAGCACGTCGAGCGCGTGGGCGAGGTCGGGCGGGTACTCCGACGTGAACTCCATCCACTCCCCCGTCGTCGGGTGCGTGAACGCGAGCTGCCGCGCGTGCAGCCACTGGCGCTTCAGCCCGAGACGCGCCGACAGCGTCGGGTCGGCTCCGTAGAGCGGGTCGCCCACGCACGGGTGGCGGTGCGCGGCCATGTGGACACGGATCTGGTGTGTGCGCCCTGTCTCGAGGTCGATCTCGAGGAGCGCCGCACCGCGGAACGCCTCGATCGTCTCGTAGTGCGTGACCGAGTCCTTGCCGGTCGGGGTCACGGCGAACTTCCACGAGTGCGTGGGGTGGCGGCCGATGGGCGCGTCGATCGTGCCGACGAGGGGATCCGGATGCCCCTGCACCACCGCGTGGTAGATCTTGTCGACCTCGCGCTCCTTGAACGCGCGCTTGAGCGCCGTATAGGCACGCTCGGACTTCGCGACCACCATGAGTCCGCTCGTCCCCACGTCGAGGCGGTGGACGATGCCCTGGCGCTCGGCGGCGCCGGTCGTCGCGATGCGGTAGCCGCCCGCCGCGAGCGCGCCGAGCACCGTCGGCCCCTCCCACCCGAGCGACGGGTGGGCGGCGACGCCGGGCGGCTTGTCGACGACCACGATGTCATCGTCGTCGTACACGATGCCGAGGTCGGGCACGTCGACCGGCACGACGCGCGGCTCTTCCTTCGGGGCCCACGTGACCTCGAGCCACGAGCCGCCCCGCAGCTTGTCGGACTTCGAGAGCGGACGACCGTCGAGCATCACTCCGCCCGCCTCGGCGACCTCGGCTGCGAACGTGCGCGAGAAGCCGAGCATCTTGGCGAGAGCGGCGTCGACGCGCACGCCGTCGAGTCCGTCGGGTACGGGGAGGCTCCGGGACTCCATGTCAGTCCCCCGGAGCGTCGCCCGCCGTCGGCTGGTCGGGCAGCTCGCGGTCGGTGGCGCCCGTGGGCGCGGCATCCGTCTCTGCGTCGTCATCGGATGCCGCGCGGCGCTCGCGCGTTCCGTCGAGGTGGAGACCGACGAGCACGAGCAGTGCGACGCTGATCATCATCGAGACGATGAAGATGTCGGCGACGTTGTAGATCGCCGGCATCATCCACGGCGTGTTGATGAAGTCCACGACATGGCCGACCGGGAAGCCGGGCTCACGCAGGACGCGGTCGGTGAGGTTGCCCAGCACGCCGCCGAGCAGGAGTCCGAGGGCGACCGTCCACAGCCGCGAGCGGACGCGGGTGGCGGTGAGCCACACGACGACCGCGGCCACGGCGGCCAGTGCGATCGTGAAGACCCATGTGACGCCCTCGCCGAGCGAGAACGCCGCACCCGGATTGCGCGTGAGGATGAAGATCAGGAAGTCGCCGAGAACATGGACCGGTTCGCCGTACGGCAGGTTCTCGATCGCGAGGTACTTCGTGAACTGATCGGCGGCCAGTACCGTCGCCGCGAGGAGCGCGACGATGGCACCGGCCGCCGCAGGTCTGAGAGGACGGCGGTTCGTCAAAGGATCGGCCTAGAGGCCGCCGATGCTCGAAACCGGCGTGGGCCCGGACGCCGTGGCCGAGGTCTCGAGGTCGCGCAGCTTGCCCTCGATGAAGCCACGGAGCTGGGCGCGGTAGTCGCGCTCGAACGTGCGCAGCTCGGCGATGCGGGCCTCGAGCGACGTGCGCTCCTTGTCGAGGCGGGCGATCTCGTCGCGGCCGCGCGCCTCGGCGTCGGCGATGATCGAGGCGGCCTGCGCCTGGGCCTCGGCGATGAGCTGGTCGCGCTTGGCACGGCCTTCGGCGACGTGCTCGTCGTGCAGGCGCTGAGCCAACTCGATGATGCCGGCGCTCGCGGCGGCGGGCGGAGCGCCCTCGCCCGAGGGAGCCTGCGCCGGAGCGGCAGCCTGCGCGGCGGGAGCCGCGGCGCCCGACTCGTACGCGGCGAGCTTCGCCTTCAGCTCCTCGTTCTCGGCCAGAGTCTTGCGCCACTCCACGACGATCTCGTCGAGGAAGTCGTCGACCTCGTCCGGGTCGAAGCCCTCCTTGAACCGGACGTGCTGGAACTGCTTCGTGACGACGTCATCGGGAGTCAATGCCATGGTGTTTCCTCTTTCGCGCGCACTGGTCGCTGGCCGATGTCGGGGTTGGCCCGCCGCGGAGGACGCGCCACTGTCCAAACAGCATAGCCGCGGCTCAAGGGCGTGTCGAAGGGGGCGACCCCTGTGTGTCCCACTGAGAAGGTGTCGAAGTCCGTCGTGCTCAGCCCGCGATCGCGCGCGTCACCGACAGCAGGATGAAGCACAGCAGCATCGTCAGCGCGAAGGCGAAATCGATCGCCACGGAGCCGACCCGCAGCGGCGGGATGAACCGACGGAACAGCTTGATCGGCGGATCCGTGATCGTGTAGACGACCTCGGCGACGACGAGTCCGGCACCCCTCGGGCGCCACTCGCGATTGAAGAACGGGATCCAGTCGAGCACGAGGCGTACGAGCAGGATGAGGACGTAGATCAGGAGGAGAGTGTTGAGGATCCCGGCGATGATCTGGATGACGAACACGGGTTACGGCGCGAACGGCACCGCGTCGGGATCCGCCTGCGCGACCGTCCCGTCACCCGACACCGCCACGTTCTCGGGCGACGGCAGGAACACCTTGCTCGTGACGCGCTCGATGCGGCCGTAGAGGCCGAGCGAGAGGCCGCTGGCGAAGTCGATCAGACGTCGTGCGTCGCCGTCGCTCATCTGCGAGAGGTTGATGATGACGGGGATGCCGTCGCGGAAGTTCTCGGCGATCACCTGCGCGTCGCGGTACTGCTTGGGGTGGACGGTGAGGATCTCGGAGATCGCGGTCGCCGCCGGCTGCCGCACGACCGCAGGCCGATGGATGGGCGTGATCGGCGCTGCGGGCTTGTCGACCGACTTGGAGGCACGCTGGGCCGGTTGAGGCGTCGGCTCCTCGTAGGCCTCTTCCTCGTCGGCGAGTCCCAGGTACACCATCGTCTTCTTCAGCGGGTTGGACATCGCATCCTCCGTCATCGCATCGCGTTGCTCGTCTGTTCCGAGGCTAACCGTGCACCGGCCTCGGTCCGGTGATTGCTGTGCCGATCCGCAGGTGTGTCGCGCCGGCGGCGATCGCTTCGGCGAAGTCACCGGTCATTCCTGCGGACATCCAGGTGGCCGACGGCTCGAGCTCTCGCACGAGATCCGCGCACGCGCGCAGCCGCTCGAACGCGGGCGCGGGAGGCTCGTCGAGCGGGGCGACGGCCATGACCCCGCGGAGGCGGAGGGTGGGGCATCCGATCACGTGCTCTGCGAGCGGCCGCAGGTCGCTCGGCGCCACCCCTCCCCTCTTCGGGTCGTCGGTCAGGTTGATCTGCACGAGGACGTCGAGCGGCGAGGCGTCGTCCGCACCCGCCGCGTCGAGCGCGTCGGCGAGGCGGGGACGGTCCACCGAATGCACGACGGATGCCGCCGCCCGGATCGCCTTCGCCTTGTTCGTCTGCGCCTGGCCGATGAAGTGCCAGGTCAGCCCGGGCAGGTCTCGCACCCGACCCCGCTTGTCGGTGAGCTCCTGTTGACGGTTCTCACCGACGTCTCGCACGCCGAGGTCGTAGAGCTGTTCCACGAGGGAGGCCGGATGGAACTTCGTCACGACGATGCGCGTGAGCTCGGCGGGGTCGCGTCTCGCAGCCCGGGCGGCGTCGGCGATCCGCGCGTCGACCTCGGCGAGGCGAGAGGCCAGATCCACCGTCGATTCCTGAGCCCGTCGAAGGGCTTACTTCAGGAAGTCGGGGATGTCGAGGTCGTCGTCGAACGAGTCGTGGCTCGGCTCCGACGTGACACTCGCACCCACCGACACCGGCTCGGACTGCTCGCTCGCGCGTGCCTTCGCGGCGTCCTCGGGTGCGACCTCCGGCAGCACGGGCGGCGCCGTCACGGGTGTCGACCGCAGGCTCGAGATCGGCTCGATCCGCGCCGAGGGTTCACCGCCGTCGAATCCGGCCGCGATCACGGTGACGCGCACCTCGTCGCCGAGTGTGTCGTCGATGACCGTACCGAAGATGATGTTCGCCTCGGGGTGCGCTGCTTCCTTCACGAGCTGCGCGGCGTCGTTGATCTCGAAGATGCCGAGGTTCGAGCCGCCTTGGATCGACAGGAGCACGCCGTGCGCACCCTCGATCGACGCTTCGAGCAGGGGCGATTCGACAGCCAGCTCGGCCGCCTTGATCGCGCGATCCGCGCCCCGTGCCGAGCCGATGCCCATGAGCGCGGAGCCCGCCCCCTGCATGACCGACTTCACGTCCGCGAAGTCCAGGTTGATGAGACCCGGCGTCGTGATGAGGTCGGTGATGCCCTGGACACCGGCGAGGAGCACCTGGTCGGCCGTGGCGAACGCCTCGATCATCGAGATGCCGCGATCGCTGATCTCGAGCAGGCGGTCGTTGGGCACGACGATGAGGGTGTCGACCTCTTCCTTCAGCTTCGCGACGCCCGTCTCGGCCTGCTGCTGGCGGCGGCGGCCCTCGAACGAGAAGGGCTTCGTGACGACGCCGATCGTCAGCGCGCCGATCGACTTCGCGATCTTCGCGACGACGGGCGCACCGCCCGTGCCCGTTCCGCCACCCTCACCCGCCGTGACGAAGACCATGTCGGCGCCGCGCAGCGACTCCTCGATCTCCTCGGCGTGGTCTTCGGCCGCACGGCGACCCACCTCGGGGTCGGCGCCCGCGCCGAGACCGCGGGTGAGCTCGCGACCGACGTCGAGCTTGACGTCGGCATCGCTCATCAGCAGCGCCTGCGCGTCGGTGTTGATCGCGATGAACTCGACGCCCCGAAGCCCGAGCTCGATCATGCGATTGACGGCGTTGACGCCTCCGCCACCGACGCCGACCACCTTGATGACGGCGAGGTAGTTCTGGTTCTGGCTCATGCCGGCCTCCGAATCGTGCGAACCAAACCTTCAACCTCTAGTAGAGGTATAAAGTATTGCCCAGTATGCAATTCCTTTGATCGAAGGTAAGCGGATGCCGCGCCCCGACTCGGAAGCGCTTGGGCGTGTCGCGGCACCGGCGTCGAAACTCGCCGATCGAGGCCTCAGCGGACGACGATCGAGCCCGGCGACGACACGTCGTACGCGCTGACGGACGCCGGCGGACGCTGCGTCATCATCGTCTGAAGCACGAGCGCCTTCATCGCGGAGTCCTCGGCGCTCCCCCACACCACCTGCGTGTCCGTCCCGCCCAGGATCAGCGTCACGTCATCGGGCGTCGACGCTGTGACGCCGGTAACGAGCGAGCGGATCTCGTCGGGCAGCGAGCGGATCACCTGCCCGACGGATTCGAACGCACCCGAGCGGACGCCGCCCTGCACATCGAGGATCGGGCGACCCGGCGCAGGCGTCTCGGTCGTCGAGAGCGCGACACCTGCCGCGTCGACGAGCGTGTAGCCGGCGCGCGTCTCGATCAGACCGATCGGCGTGCGCTCCACGATCCGCACGACCAACTCGTGCGGAGGGCGTGCCTCGAGCCGATATGACTCGACGAGCGGGAAGGCGACCAGCGCCGCCTTGACCTCGCTCTCATCGATGAGCGGCAGCGGCGTGCCGAGCTGATTCGCGAGCGCCGCCTCGACCGCGGCGGCGTCGAGCTGCTCAGCACCGACGACGCGGAACCGCTCGACCGCGAAGAGCGGACTGTACGCGGCGCCGAGCGTCCCGAGCACGAGGAGCACGAGCGCGCCAGCGGCGCCGAGCCACGTGAGCCGCCGGCGCCGCTGGCGCGCCGTGAAGCGCCGGATCTCGGACCGCAGGGCCTTGCGCCGTGCGCGCGACGCACGCCAGACGTCGCGCAGGCCGACGGGCTCTGCCGGAGCATCCGGGTCATTCGCATCGCCGCCCATCTCCGGCAGGAGCGCGGGCGCATCGCCCGGACGCACGGTCGCGGTCAACGGGATGACCGGGGCGACGGCATCCGGGTCGGCCGTCGAGTCGGGCGCCGCGGTCGCGGCGGCTCGCTCCGTGCGGCGAGCCCCGTCATCCGCCCGCGCTCCGGCCGGCGGAGGCGGCAGCGGCGTCGGCCGGCGCATCCGGGACTACTCCCCTGGTCCTTCGACAGGACCCGACTTCGCGAGCGCCTCGAGCACCTGCGGGATGATCAGGTGCACGTTGCCGCACCCGAGCGTGATGACGTAGTCGCCCTCGCGCGCGACGGATGCCGTGTACTCCGCGGCCTCCTGCCAGTCCGGCACGTAGTGCACTCGCGAGGGGTCGGAGAACGCCCGGCTCACGAGCTCGCCCGTGACACCCGGGACGGGGTCCTCGCGGGCGCCGTACACGTCGAGCATCACGGTGTGGTCGGCGTGGGTCTCGAGCACCTCGGCGAATTCGCGGTACATCTCCTGCGTGCGCGAGTACGTGTGCGGCTGCTGTATCGCGATGATGCG
>Ga0182741_1005529_pt1 | contig 11661 bp, 12 predicted proteins | sample eDN5th37CBELigOP_FD_128874 | JGI IMG/M metagenome (GOLD analysis project Ga0182741, IMG submission 128874) | Enriched Organic Plus compost microbial communities from Emeryville, California, USA - eDNA 5th pass 37_C BE-Lig OP (version 2) (version 2) ...
GCCGGCCTGGGCGCGGGTGGCGCGGTATTCCGGCAGGTAGCGGCCGGCCTGGCGCATCATCCAGACGGGCGGAACGGGCAAACGCTCGCCCTTCAGCGCGCGCAGGATGGTTTTTTCGGACATAATTCACCTCTCGCCCCCTTCATGGCGCGCGCGTCCCCGTTGTCAAGGCCGAGGGGGGGCGCTAAGCCCTGTGCCATGACCCAGATGCCCGACCCCCAGAACCCCATCCGCATCGGCACCCGCGGCTCGGCGCTTGCGCTGGCGCAGGCGCATGAAACCCGCGACCGGTTGATGGCCGCGCATGGCCTTGCCGCCAAGTCCTTCGAGATCGTGGTGATCAAGACCACCGGCGACCGCGTTCTGGACCGCCCGCTGAAGGAGATCGGCGGCAAGGGCCTGTTCACCCGCGAGATCGAGGATGCGCTGCTGGCGGGCGAGATCGACATCGCCGTGCATTCCATGAAGGACATGCCGACGATCCAGCCCGAGGGGCTGGTGATCGACTGCTACCTGCCGCGCGAGGATGTGCGCGACGCCTTTGTCAGCGCCCGGTTCGCGGCGATTTCCGAGCTTCCCCAGGGTGCTGTCGTCGGTTCATCGAGCCTGCGGCGGCGGGCGCAGCTGGCGGCGCGGCGGCCCGACCTGAACCTGGTCGAGTTTCGAGGAAACGTGCAGACCAGGTTGAAAAAGCTGGAGGAAGGCGTGGCCGTGGCGACCTTCCTGGCCATGGCGGGGCTGACGCGGCTGGGCATGCTGCATGTCGCGCGCGGCGCGGTCGATCCCGACGAGATGCTGCCCGCGGTGGCGCAGGGCTGCATCGGGGTCGAGCGGCGCGCCGATGACGCGCGCATTGCCGCGCTGCTGGCGGCGATCTCGGACCGGGACAGCGCGCTGCGGGTGACGGCCGAGCGCGCCTTCCTCGCCCGGCTCGACGGCTCCTGCCAGACGCCCATCGCCGGGCTGGCGGAACTGGATGGCGACCGGCTGCGGCTGCGCGGCGAGATCCTGCGCCCCGACGGCAGCGAGGTCATCGCGGGCGAGCGCATCGGTCCGGCCTCGGAGGGCGCAGCCATGGGCACCGACCTGGCCGAGGAATTGCGCGGCCGGGCGCCGGCCGATTTCTTCGACTGGTCCTAGAGCGGAATCGCCAGCGCCAGACCCAAACCCAGCAGCGCCATCGCCCGGCGATAAAGCGCCAGCCCGCGCAGCAGGTCCGTTGCGCCGGGGTCGCGAGCGGCCCCGTTCAGCCATGGCTCGGGGCTTTCCACGCCGTGATAGCGGCGCGGGCCGGACAGGCGCACGTCCAGCGCGCCGGCCATGGCGGCCTCGGGCCAGCCGGCATTGGGCGAGCGGTGGCGGCGCGCGTCGCGCCGGATCACCCCTGCCGCGCGTCCTCCGGCAGGCGGCGCGGCCAGCAGGAACAGCAGCGCCGTCAGCCGCGAGGCCGGCAGGTTCACCAGATCGTCCAGCCGTGCCGCCGCCCGCCCGAACAGCGCATGGCGCGGGCTCATGTGGCCGATCATCGAATCGAGCGTGTTGATCGCCTTGTAGGCGGCGATTCCCGGCAGACCGGCCACCGCTGCCCAGAACAGGGGCGCGACCACGCCGTCCGAGGCGTTCTCGGCCAGGCTTTCCAGCGCCGCGCGGGCGATGGGCTCGGGCCGGTCGTCCAGGTCGCGGCCGACGATCATCGCCACCGCCGCTTTCGCCGCCGGTACATCCCCCTCGGCCAAGGGTCGCGCCACCGCGGCGACATGGTCGTGCAGCGAGCGGGTGGCGACCAGCGGCCAGGCCAGCACGCCCAGCAGGACGGGGCCCAAGGGCAGCGGCGCGAGCGCCCAGGTCAGCAGCAGCGCCGGAAGCAGCGCCGTGCCGACCGTCACCCCCACCGCCAGCGCGCCGCGGGCGATGCGATGCCCACCCCTGTTCCAGCGGGCGTCCAGCGCCGAGATCAGCCGCCCGAGCCAGACCACCGGATGCGAGATGCGGCGATAGAGCGCCTCGGGCCAGCCGATCAGCGCATCGACCAGCAGCGCCACCAGCGCAATGGTCAGCGTGTCCTGCGACAGGATCATGGCGCGGCCTGGGGCGCGACCCGGTTGACGGCCTCGACGGCCCAGCCGGCAGGGCTGCGCGACAGGATGGTCAGCGACAGCGGCGCCACGGAAAAGGACAGTGCCGCCGGGCCGACCGCCAGGGCCAGGGCGGCGCGCACCGTGCCGGCATGGGCGATCACCGCCACCGTGCCCTGCGCGCGCGCCAGCAGCGGCTGCACCCGCGCCGCCATGTCGAGGAAGCTTTCGCCCCCCGGGGGGCGCTGGCGGGCAAGTTCCGCGGGCGGCAGCGGGCCAAGGTCCGGGATGGCGGCGCCGGGCTGCTCCCAGGCGCCGAAATCCTGCTCCCACAGGGCGGGGTGCCATTCGGGGTCCAGCTCCAGAGCCGCGCAGGTCTGCCGGCAGCGCAGGGCGGGGCTGGACCAATGCGTTCCCGCCACAGCCAGCGCCGTGCGCGCCCAGGCGAGTGTTGCCCGGTCGCTGCAATCCGCCGCCACGTCGCGCCGCCCTGCCAGTCCAGGTTGGGCCAGTGGCGCGTGGCGCAGGATCAGCAGCCGCGCGGCGGTATCGGGAAGCGGGCTCATCGGGCATCCTTGCGGCTTTCCGCGGCAGGAATGGCGCGAGGGGACAGGCTTGTCAACGAAGCCTCGGCCGGCGCAGGATCGACCGCAAGAGGAGATGCCGCACAGAAGGCTTGACGCGGGCCCCGCCCCGGCGGCATAAATCAGTTAAATGAACACTCGTTCAATAAATGGAGGAGATGGCCGATGTTCACCGCGGGAATGCAGTTCGACCTGGGCGAGGACGTGAACGCCCTGCGCGACACCGTCCATCGCTGGGCGCAGGAGCGGGTGAAGCCCATCGCGGCCGAGGTGGACCGCAGCAACGCCTTTCCGAACGAGCTGTGGCGCGAGATGGGCGATCTGGGCCTTCTGGGCATCACCGTGCCCGAGGAGTTCGGCGGCAGCGGCATGGGCTATCTGGCGCATGTGATCGCCACCGAGGAGATCGCCCGCGCCTCGGCCTCGGTCAGCCTGTCCTATGGCGCGCATTCCAATCTTTGCGTGAACCAGATCAAGCTGAACGGCACCGACGAGCAGCGGGCGAAATACCTGCCCGACCTGTGCAGCGGCAAGGCGGTCGGTGCGCTGGCCATGTCCGAGGAAGGCGCGGGCAGCGACGTGGTCGGCATGAAGCTGCGGGCCGAGAAGAAGAACGACCGCTATGTGCTGAACGGCAACAAATACTGGATCACCAACGCGCCCGACGCCCATACGCTGGTGGTCTATGCCAAGACCGACCCCGAGGCCGGCAGCAAGGGCATCACCGCCTTCATCGTCGAACGCGGCATGAAGGGCTTCTCGACCAGCCCGCATTTCGACAAGCTGGGCATGCGCGGCTCGAACACCGGCGAGTTGATCTTTCAGGATTGCGAGGTGCCCTTCGAGAACGTGCTGGGCGAGGAAGGCAAGGGCGTGCGGGTGCTGATGTCCGGCCTCGATTACGAGCGGCTGGTGCTGTCGGGCATCGGCACCGGCATCATGGCCGCCTGCCTCGACGAGGTGATGCCCTATGTCAAGGAACGCAAGCAGTTCGGCCAGCCGATCGGTTCGTTCCAGCTGATGCAGGGCAAGATCGCCGACATGTATGTCGCGCTGAACACGGCGCGGGCCTATGTCTACGAGGTGGCGAAAGCCTGCGATGCCGGCAAGGTGACGCGACAGGATGCGGCGGGCGCGGTGCTTTACGCCAGCGAACAAGCCATGGTGCAGGCGCATCAGGCGGTGCAGGCGCTGGGGGGCGCGGGCTTCCTGAACGATTCGGTGGTCAGCCGGCTGTTCCGCGACGCCAAGCTGATGGAGATCGGCGCCGGCACCTCGGAAATCCGCCGCATGCTGATCGGTCGCCAGCTGATGGAGATCGCCTGATGCGCCCGCTTGTCCTGTCCCTGCTGCTGGCCGCCGGCCCGGCGCTGGCCCAGGACGGCCCGCGATACGATGCCGATGGTTTCGCGAAATGCATTGCGGATGCGGAAGCCGATGCCAGCGCCGCGCCGGGGCTGCGAAGCTGCATTGGCCAGGCCTCGACGCAATGCATGGCGACTCCGGGCGGCGAGACCACCGTGGGCATGGTGGAATGCCTGGGCCATGAGGCGAAGGATTGGGACACGCTGCTGAACGGCTATTACGAGCGGGCGCTGAAGGCCGCCAAGGCGGCGGATGCGGAACTGGCCGATCTCGGCTCGGCCGCCGAACCGGCGGCCCCGGCCCTGCAGCAGGCGCAGCGCCACTGGATCGCCTTCCGCGATGCCTCTTGCCGCTATGAGAGCCTGCGCTATCAGGGCGGCACGCTGGGCGGTCCGGCAGCCCAGGATTGCGTGCTGCGCCTGACGGCCGAACAGGCGCTGCGCCTGCGCGACATCGCGGAGGGGATGGAATGAACCGCCTGGCCGGATGCGCGCTGGCCCTGCTGCTGGCGGCGCCATGCTTGGCCGGCGATGCCTCGGGCTTCGATCCCGCCGCCATCGACCGTTGCCTTGCCGATGCCTCGACCCAGGGCACCCGCGCCGATTGCGCCGCGACCGGCATGGAAGCCTGCCTCGACTACGCACGCGGCAAATATACCGGCGACGACCCGGATTTTCCGATGGCGAACTGCCTCGACGCCTCGCATCAGGCCTGGGAGGCGAAGCTGACCGGGGTCTACGAGGCGGCGCTGAAGGCCCAGGGAAAGAAGGACAACGGGGCGCAGGAGATGCTGCGCCAGGCCGAGCGCAGTTGGCTGCAGTTCCGCGAGGATCTGTGCAACCAGGTCCGGGACGCGGCGGCCGAGGGCAAGGGCGACCTGGCCCGTGCCCGCTGCATCCGGGACGAGACGGCGCGGCAGGTGGCGCTGCTCATGGCGCTGGTAGACCCGCGATGAACAGGACGGCGATGAGCAGAGACACGCAAAAGGGGCGCCGCCGATGGCAGCGCCCCCCGCAAGGCCGTGACGGCGGCCTAGAACTTGATCACATAGCTGATGCCGGCAACCACCGGATCGACATCGACCGAGCCGATATTGGCGCCGTCCAGCTCGACATCGGCATTGATGTCGATCCAGCGCAGGTCGGCGCGCAGGGCCGAGCGGTCGTTGATCCAGTGATCCACGCCCAGATGCGCGGCCAGGCCCCAGCTGTTCTTGACCCGCAATTCGCTGCCGGCCAGCGGCCCCTTGGCCTCGCCGTCCCAGAAACCGGTGAAGTTCACGCCCAGGCCGACAAAGGGCTTCCAGCGCGGATGCATGTCAAAGTGATATTGCAGCGAGACGACCGGCGGCAGGTGCTTGACCGTGCCGATCTCGGTCCCGTTCGACTTGATCGAATGCTTGAAGGGCAGGGCGCCCAGCACCTCGATGCCGATATTGTCGCGGATGAAATATTCGAAGGTGATGCTGGGGCGGGTGCTGTCGTCGATGCTGATCGGCGTCGGCCCTGCCAGCACGCCATTGTCCGATTTCGGATTCACATGCGCGATCCCGAAGCCGAGCGTCCATTCGCCTTGCGATTGCGCAAGTGCAGGCGAAGCAAGCGCGGCAAGTGCCGCGGCAATGGCAAGCTTGTGTCTCATGGCGATCCTCTCTTCTTGTCGCATGTCCGCTCATCGCGCCTTGCTTCGGGCTTCGACGTTGATCTGGATCAAGATTTCCGCTTTTGGCCGACCTGCGACAAACTGGCGCAGATCTCCGGCACCCTGCCCGAAAGGATGATGCGATGAAGCTTGGCACCTCGGTCCTGCCTTCCTCGGAAACCTTCCGCGCCAATCGCGCGGCGCATCTGGCCATGCTGGAAACCGTGCGCGAGGCGGCGCTGGCCGCGGCGTCGGGCGGCGGCGCGAAGGCGCTGGAGCGCCATGTCGCCCGCGGCAAGATGCCGCCGCGCGAGCGGGTGGCGAATCTGCTCGATCCCGGCTCGCCCTTCCTGGAGATCGGCGCCACGGCCGCGCATGGCATGTATGACGGCGCCGCGCCCTGCGCGGGCGTGATCGCCGGCATCGGCCGGGTGCATGGGCAAGAGGTGATGGTGGTGGCCAACGATGCCACGGTCAAGGGCGGCACCTATTACCCGATGACGGTGAAAAAGCACCTGCGCGCGCAGGAGATCGCCGAGGAATGCCAGCTGCCCTGCGTCTACCTGGTCGATTCCGGCGGCGCCAACCTGCCCAACCAGGACGAGGTCTTTCCCGACCGCGACCATTTCGGCCGCATCTTCTACAACCAGGCGCGGATGTCGGCCAAGGGCATCGCGCAGATCGCCGTGGTCATGGGCAGCTGCACGGCGGGCGGCGCCTATGTCCCGGCCATGTCCGACGTGACGATCATCGTCAAGGGCCAGGGCACGATCTTCCTCGCCGGACCGCCCTTGGTCCGGGCCGCGACCGGCGAGGTGGTCTCGGCCGAGGATCTGGGCGGCGGCGACGTGCACACCCGGCTTTCGGGCGTGGCCGACTACCTGGCCGAGGACGACGCCCATGCCCTCGCCCTCGCCCGCCGCGCCATTGGGAACCTCAACCGCAGCCTGCCTGCGACCGTGCAATGGCAACCCCCCGAGCCCCCGGCCCATGACCCCGAGGAGATCCTGGGCGTCGTCCCCGCCGACCTGAAGATCCCCTATGACATCCGCGAGGTGATCGCGCGCGTCGTGGACGGCTCGCGCTTCGACGAGTTCAAGGCCCGCTTCGGCGAGACGCTGGTGACGGGATTCGCGCATCTCGAAGGCTGCCCCATCGGCATCGTCGCCAATAACGGCGTGATCTTCTCGGAGGCCGCGCAGAAGGGCGCGCATTTCATCGAACTCTGCTCGATGCGCGGCATCCCGCTGGTCTTCCTGCAGAATGTCACCGGCTTCATGGTCGGCCGCAAATACGAGAACGAGGGCATCGCCCGGCACGGCGCCAAGATGGTGACGGCAGTGGCGACCACCAGCGTGCCCAAGATCACCATGCTGGTCGGCGGCAGCTTCGGCGCCGGCAATTACGGCATGGCCGGCCGCGCCTACGGGCCGCGCTTCCTCTGGACCTGGCCCAATTCGCGCATCTCGGTGATGGGCGGCGAGCAGGCGGCGGGCGTGCTCGCCACCGTGCGCCGCGAGGGGATCGAGCGCCAGGGCGGCAGCTGGTCGCCCGAGGAAGAGGCCGAGTTCAAGCGCCCCACCATCGAGATGTTCGAGCGCCAGTCCCACCCGCTCTATGCCTCGGCCCGGCTCTGGGACGACGGCATCATCGACCCGCGCAAGACCCGCGACGTGCTGGCGCTGAGCCTGCGCGCCAGCCTCAACGCGCCGATCGAGCCGACCCGCTTCGGCATCTTCCGGATGTGACGGCCATGGACCGGCCCCGCCTCACCACCCTGCAAGGCGACATCACCCGGCTCGCCATGGACGCCATCGTCAACGCCGCCAATCGCAGCCTGCTGGGCGGCGGCGGGGTGGACGGCGCCATCCACCGCGCCGCCGGGCCCGAACTGCTCGACGAATGCCGCAGCATCGGCGGCTGCCCGACCGGCGAGGCCCGCATCACCCGCGGCTACGCCCTGCCGGCCCGCTACGTGATCCATGCCGTCGGCCCGGTCTGGCGGGGCGGCGGGGCGGAGGAGGACGCGCTGCTCGCCAGCGCCTATCGCCACAGCCTGCTCCTCGCCCAGGCCCATGACCTCGCCCGCATCGCCTTCCCGGCGATCTCGACCGGCATCTACGGCTTCCCGGCCGAGCGTGCCGCCCGCATCGCCGTGGCCACCATCCTCGGCCACGGCGCCGGCCTCGAGGTAACTCTGGTCGGCTTCGACGCCGCCAGCCACGCCACGCTTCGCCGTGCGGTGGACGAGGCCCGCCGATGATTTCTCCGTTTCCCCAATACCCCACGGGGGTCCGGGGGTGTGAAACCCCCGGCGCCGCCCGCGCCACGAGGAGCTGCCCATGTTCCAGAAGATCCTGATCGCCAACCGCGGCGAGATCGCCTGCCGGGTCATCGACACCGCCCGCAAGCTGGGCGTGCGCACCGTCGCAGTCTATTCCGAGGCCGATCGCGGCGCCCGCCACGTCGCCATGGCCGACGAGGCCGTGCCGATCGGCGGTCCGGCGCCCAGGGACAGCTACCTGCGCGGCGACGCCATCATCCAGGCCGCGCGCGAGACCGGCGCGCAGGCCATCCATCCCGGCTACGGCTTCCTCAGCGAGAACCCGGATTTCGTCGATGCGGTGACGGCGGCGGGGCTGGCCTTCATCGGCCCCTCGGCCGACGCCATCCGCAAGATGGGCCTCAAGGACGCCGCCAAGGCGCTGATGGCCGAGGCGGGCGTGCCGGTCGTGCCCGGCTATCACGGCGAGAACCAGGACGCCGCCCATCTGGCGGACCAGGCCGACAGAATCGGCTATCCGGTGCTGATCAAGGCGGTGGCCGGCGGCGGCGGCAAGGGCATGCGCCTGGTTGAGCATGCGCGGGACTTCCCGGCCGCGCTGCAATCGGCGCAGGGCGAGGCCGCCACCGCCTTCGGCAACCCGGCGGTGCTGATCGAGAAATACATCCAGCAGCCCCGCCATATCGAGGTGCAGGTCTTTGGCGACGGCAGCCGCGCGCTGCACCTGTTCGAACGCGACTGCTCGCTGCAACGCCGTCACCAGAAGGTGATCGAGGAAGCCCCGGCCCCCGGCATGACGCCCGAGATGCGCGCGGCCATGGGCGCGGCCGCCGCCCGCGCCGCCGAGGCCATCGGCTATGCCGGCGCCGGCACGGTCGAATTCATCGTCGATGCCAGCCAGGGCCTGCGCCCCGACGGTTTCTGGTTCATGGAGATGAACACCCGCCTGCAGGTCGAGCATCCGGTGACCGAACTGATCACCGGCGTCGATCTGGTGGAATGGCAGCTGCGCGTCGCCAGCGGCGAGCCCCTGCCGGCCCGGCAGGAGGATCTGACCATCACCGGCCATGCCTTCGAGGCCCGGCTCTATGCCGAGGACGTGCCGGCGGGCTTCCTGCCCGCCACCGGAACCCTTGCGCATCTGCGCTTTCCCGACCATGCCCGGATCGAGACCGGGGTACGGCCCGGCGACACCATCTCGCCCTGGTATGATCCGATGATCGCCAAGATCGTCACCCATGGCGCGACCCGCGCCATCGCGCTGCGGGCACTGGAATCGGCGCTGGTCGATACCGAGGTGGCGGGTTCGGTCACCAATGTCGATTTCCTGATCGCGCTGACCCGGCACGAGGGCTTCGGCAAGGGCGAGGTCGATACCGGCCTGATCGCCCGCGACCTTCAGGCGCTGGTCGCCGCCGCCGAGCCCGATCCGCGGGCCAAGGCGCTAGCGGTCCTCGGCCTTGCCGGATTGGACGATCCGATGCTGCGCGGTGGCATCACCCTTTGGCAGCCCCTGCGCCGCACCATCGCCTGGGAGGGCGGCGAGGCGGTGCTGGAGGTGCTGGGCCCCGGTGCCGCCCGCGTCACGCTGGACGGCAGCACGCATGAGATCGGCTATGAGGGCGGGCGCTGGTGGGTCGACGGCAGCCCGCGCCGCTCGCGCATCGTCAACCACGCCGCGGGCACCAGCGTCTTCGGCGGCCGCTCGCTGACGCTCGCCCCCCTCGACCCGCTGGCGCGCGGCGGCGAGGAGGCGGGCGGCGGCATGACGCTGTCGCCGATGCCGGGCCTCGTCAAGGTGATCTTCGTCGAGCCGGGGCAGGAGGTGGCGGCGGGCGAGCCGCTGGCGATCCTCGAGGCGATGAAGATGGAGCATACGCTGACCGCCGCCCGCGACGGTCGCGTGGCCGAGGTCTTCGCCCAGGCCGGCGACCAGGTCGAGGCCGGCGCCGCCCTGATCCGGCTGGAGGAGGAAGAACACGCATGATCCTGCATCACGTCCCCGGCTCGCGCTCGATGCGCGTGCTCTGGCTGATCGAGGAACTGGGGCTCGATTGCGAATTGCGGCTCTGGTCGCTGACCGACGGCAGCCTGCGCAGCGCCGCGTTCCGCGCGCTGTCCCCCGCAGGCCGCATCCCGGCGCTGGAAATCGACGGCCGCGCCATCTTCGAATCCGGCGCCATCCTGCAATACCTGACCGAGCGCGAGGGCAGGCTGGCCCCGAAACCGGGCGCGCCCGAGCGCGGCGATTTCTTGGAATGGGTGCATTTCGCCGAGACCCAGGCGAATATCCTGCAGGCCCTGAACATCCACCATATCTTCCTGCGGCCCGAAAGCGCGCGCTCGATCCCGCTGATGCGCCTCGACACGAAACGGCTGGCCGTCACCGCCCGGGCACTGGACGATCATCTGGCGGGGCGCGAGACGCTGCTCTCCGGGTTTTCCGCCGCCGATTGCATGCTGGGCTTCAATATCGAGGCGCTGTTCCGCTTCCTGCCCGCCGCCGACCATCCGGCGCTGGCGGCCTATCGCGACCGCATGACGGCGCGTCCCGCCTATCGCCGCGCCGCCACCCGCGCCGGGGGCGACGCGATCTATGACCGCGATTTCTACGAGGTGCCCGATGTCCAAGGTTGAGATCTTCGAAGTCGGCCCCCGCGACGGCCTGCAGAACGAAAAGCGCCCGATCCCGGCGGCGGAAAAGATCGCGCTGGTCGACCTGCTGTCGCAGGCCGGCTTCCGGCGCATCGAGGTCACCAGCTTCGTGCCGCCGAAATGGGTGCCGCAGATGGCCGACGCGGCCGAGGTCATGGCCGGCATCGCCCGGCGGCCCGGCATCCGCTACGCGGTGCTGACCCCCAACCTGCGCGGCTACGAGGCGGCGCGGGCGGCCGGCGCGGACGAGGTGGCGATCTTCGCCTCGGCCTCGGAAGGCTTCTCGCGCGCCAACCTGAACGCCAGCATCGCCGAAAGCCTGGAACGCTTCGCGCCCGTGGCCGAGGCGGCGCGGGCCGACGGCATTCCGCTGCGCGGCTATGTTTCGGTGGTGACGGATTGCCCCTTCGATGGGCCGGTGCCGCCCGCGAATGTCGCCCGGGTCACCGCCGCCCTGCGCGACATGGGCTGCTACGAGGTCAGCCTGGGCGACACCATCGGCCAGGGCCGGCCCGAGACCATCGATGCCATGCTCTCCGCCGTGCTGCAGGAACTGCCGCCCGACAGGCTGGCTGGCCATTACCACGACACCGCCGGCCGGGCGCTGGAGAATATCGACGCGAGCCTTGCGCGTGGGTTGCGGGTCTTCGACGCCGCGGTCGGGGGCCTGGGCGGCTGCCCCTATGCGCCCGGTGCGGCGGGCAATGTCGCGACCGAAGCCGTCGCCGCCCATCTGGCTGCGCAAGGCCATGACACCGGGCTCGACATGGCGGTGATCGAACGGGCCGCCGCCATGGCGCGCGCGATGAGAGGAGGAGCATGATGGAGGCGATCCGCATCGACACCGACGCCCGCGGCGTGGCGCATCTGTGGCTGGCGCGCGCGGACAAGCACAATGCGCTGTCGGCGCAGATGATCCGCGAATTGACCGAAGCCGCCCGGGCGCTCGGCGCCGATCCGGCGGTGCGCGTCGTGGTGCTGGCGGCCGAGGGCAAGAGCTTCTGCGCCGGCGGCGATCTGGGCTGGATGCAGGAGCAGATGCGCGCCGATGCCGAGA
>Ga0182741_1005530_pt1 | contig 11659 bp, 10 predicted proteins | sample eDN5th37CBELigOP_FD_128874 | JGI IMG/M metagenome (GOLD analysis project Ga0182741, IMG submission 128874) | Enriched Organic Plus compost microbial communities from Emeryville, California, USA - eDNA 5th pass 37_C BE-Lig OP (version 2) (version 2) ...
CGGTCTCAGGCTGAAGCCAGGCTCAAGGCCCTTATCGGTCGACAAGTCCTCGTCGGGGCGGGCCCCCGTCACGACCGGTGGGGGCGCCTTCCGGTCAGTATTCGCCCGGCCGATGATGCGGCCGCCGGCGTCGACATCGCCGAGGCCCTCGTCGAGGCGGGGCTTGCCCTCGTCGACCCTGGGCCATCCGAGACCCTTTGCCGGCCAGAGCTTCTGGCACTGGAGGAAACAGCGCGCGAGCGGAACCTTGGCCTCTGGGCAGATGCTCTCTATAAACCCATCGACGCAGACCAGATCAGCCGCCTGCAGGACCGATTCGGAACATTCACCCTCGTCGAGGGGCGAGTGAACAGCATCGGCGAGCGCAAGCAACGGGTCTATTTGAATTTCGGGAGGCATTGGGCGGAGGATTTCACGATCATCATTCCCCAGCGGACTTGGAGGACTATGACGGCCCGCGGCCTGTCGGCCGCGAATCTCAAGGGGCGGCGGATCAGGGTCCGAGGCATTTTGGAGCCTTGGCAAGGAGCCGCTCTTACCGTTGTAGTACCCGAGATGATCCAACGCCTCGATGGCACGCACCCGTCACATTGAGCGAGCATGAGCCGTACACGTCAAACTAAAGGAATCCGGGTTGCCGGAGGCGTCTTTCTCGTGGCCTGGCTTGCGGGTTGCGCCGGCTTCGACAGCAACGTGTCGCTTCCGGCCGATGCGCCGCGCGTCGTGGGTGCGGAGCGCCCGCGGGATCGCGATCACGAGCGCCTGGTCGCGGCTTTCGGGGGCGAAGCGAAGGCCCCGGAGGCGCAGCGACTCCTGTCCGAGGTCACCAAGCATCTGGTGGATGCGAGCGACCGGCCGGATGAAGCCTATCAGGTTACGATCCTGAACTCCCCGGTGGTCAATGCCTTCGCGCTGCCCAACGGGCACCTCTACGTGACCCGCGGCCTGCTTGCCCTTGCGAACGATACAGCCGAGATTGCCGCGGTCCTGGCTCACGAGATCGCCCACGTCACGCTGCGCCATGCCTCGCAGCGCAATGAGCTGCAGGCCCGGTCCACCCTCATCAAGCGCGTCACCGAGAACGTGCTGAACAATGCCGAGGAGGCTGCGCTGGTGCAGAGCCAGGCACGCTCGAACCTGGCAAGCTTCTCCCGTTCCCAGGAACTCGAAGCCGACCAGGCCGGCGTCAAGGTGCTGGCAAGGGCGGGCTTCGACCCTTATGGCGCGCCCCGCTTCCTGACCGCTCTCGGCCGCTCCGCCACCGGCGGGTCCGATAACAGCGCCGACATGATGGCGAGCCACCCGAACACCCGGGATCGGATCAATCTTGCGCTGCAGGCAGCCCGGCGGGCCAGCGGCGCACCCGGGATCGGGGCCGCCGGCCGATCCGAATACCTCTCTGTCATCGATGGCATCGCCTACGGGGACGATCCGGCGGATGGCGTGGTCAGGGGCCGCCGCTTCATCCATTCCCGTCTTGGGGTGGCGTTCGAGGCTCCGGAGGGCTTCACCCTCGAGAACACCTCCCAGGCCGTCCTCGGCGCCTCGGCCGACGGCAGCCGGCGGCTTCTGTTCGATGCGGCGGATACGCCCGCCGGGCAGAGCCTGGAGGAAGTGCTGCGTTCCACCTGGAACGACACGATCGAGCCTGGAAGCATGACGACCACGACAGTCAACGGCCTGCCGGTCGCGACTGCTCTCTCGGTCGGCAAGGAATGGTCTTTCCGCCTGTCTGCGATCCGGATCGGGAACACGACCTATCGGCTGATATTGGCGTCCCGCAGTGGGGCCAGCAATCTGGATGGCCTGTTCCGGCGGACATTGGAGAGCGTGCGGCAGGTCCAACCGGACGAGGCCCGCGCGATCCGTCCGCTGCGCCTGAGGATCGTGACGGCCCAGCCGGGGGACACCATTCAGAGCCTCGCGGAACGGATGCCGGTCGATCGGCCACTCGACCGCTTCATGCAGATGAACGGCCTCGATCGCAGCGACAGCCTGAAGGTCGGGGAACGCTATAAGATCGCAGTCGAATAGCCGGGTCTCGACCGGCCATCCGGCTTCTGAATATCGGACGAGGCCGTCAGACGAACGCGCCCGAGGCCTGGGGATATTTTTCCATGAGGGCGCGCTTCAGCTTTTCCAGGGCCCTGTTTTCGATCTGGCGCACGCGCTCCTTGGATATGCCGAGGCGGTTTCCAAGAAACTCCAGCGTCACCTGCTCGTCATCGAGCCGGCGGGCCCGCAGGATGCGCAGCTCGCGCTCATTGAGGACCTCCAGGGCCTGCCGCAGCCAGCGGACACGGCGCTCGCTGTCGATCACATCGCTGACGCTCTCATCCGGAAGGGGGCTGCCATCGACCAGGAATTCGACCCGCTCGGCAGAATTGGAAGAGTCGGCATCGAGCACGGGCGCGTTGAGGGAGGTGTCCGGAGCCGACAGCCGGGCATCCATCAGGGCCACGTCGGCCCGTGAAACGCCAATGGCCTCGGCGATCTTCTCGTGAACTTCCGATGCGATCCGCTCCTCACCGCCCCGGGTGAGCCGTGCGCGGAGCCGACGGAGATTGAAGAAAAGTGCCTTCTGAGCCGAGCTGGTTCCGCCACGGACGATGGACCAGTTGCGGAGAATGTAATCCTGGATCGAGGCGCGGATCCACCAGGTCGCATAGGTGGAGAACCGCACCTCACGCTCCGGCTCGAACCTCGCAGCCGCTTCGAGGAGGCCTACATGCCCCTCCTGAACCAGATCCGCCATGGGCAGACCGTAATGGCGGAAGCGGGCCGCAAGCGCGATGACGAGGCGCATATGTGCGGCGGTCAACTGATGGAGGGCCGTTTCGTCCCGCTGCTCCTTCCAGCGCACGGCAAGAAGATGCTCCTCCTGGCGTTCGAGGAATGGAGCATTCATGGCCGCACGGACGAACCGACGACGAACCCCAGAGATTTCTCCCATTGTGTCCTCCCTTGGCAAGGACACAACGAGCGAAGCGGGAAAAGGTTCAGCTTAATTCTGTCGGGTTTGCAGAAATAGGGATCGACCCTGCAAAGACAAGCGCTCGGACAAGAAAAGGCCCGGACCTTCGCCCGGGCCTTTTGTTCCATGTCGAGATGGGAAAAAGCCGATCAGGCGGCCTCTTCCTGCAGGTCGTCGCTCTCGCCTTCGGCCTCGGCATCCCCCTCGGCGCCCTTGGCGAGGCGGCGGGGCGACTTGGCCAGGCTCTGCTCGATGAGCTTGAGGGCTTCCGTATCGGTAATCTTGTTCACGGCAGCAATTTCGCGCACGACGCGGTCGAGAGCCGATTCATAAAGCTGGCGCTCGCTGTAGGACTGCTCCGGCTGGGCCTCCGAACGGTAAAGGTCCCGGACGACCTCGGTTACGGCGATCAGGTCGCCGGAATTGATCTTGGCCTCATATTCCTGAGCCCGGCGCGACCACATGGTGCGCTTGACGCGAGCCCGGCCAGTCAGTACGTCCAGAGCCTTCTGGACCAGGGCAGGCTCGGCGAGCTTACGCATGCCGACGCTCGCGGCCTTCGCGGTCGGGACTCGCAGGACCATCTTGTCCTTGTCGAAGGAGACCACGAACAGCTCCAGCTTGAACCCCGCGATTTCTTGCTCCTCGACGGCCGTGATGCGGCCGACGCCGTGGGCAGGATAAACAATCGCTTCGCCGGTCTTGAAACCGAGACGCTGGGCGGACTTCTTGGCGGTCGTCATGCGAGAGAGGCCTCCTTGCATGCTTCCTCGCCACCAAGGCGAGGGGCTGTCGTTTCGTCGGACAGGGCTCCGGCGGAACAAAAATCGACGAATGCGGAACTTGACTATTCCGCCCGTCTCCCTGAAGTAGTCAGTAGTCAGAACGCACCCGAACCCCCGACCTGAGGCAGCGGACTTCCTCAAGTCACAGGGCGTGTCTCCATCACTGCTTCATATAGTGGGCCGCCGAACTGCGGATTTGGCACATATCGGGCGCAAGCGACTGCATTCGTGAGACCCTATCACAGCCCCCCCGAAAAAGCAAAAATATTTCACAAAAAGCGTTAAAAGGATTCGGATATAGCCGAGGTCGCTCAGTCCCCTTCGCCGGGATTGGGCGTGAAGAATTTCTCATACTTGCCCGGAACGCCGTCGAACTCCTTTGCGTCCGCAGGCGGTTCCTTCTTCTGGGTGATGTTCGGCCAGGACTTCGCCAGATCGGCATTCAGCTTGAGCCATTGCTCCAGGCCCGGCTCCGCGTCCGGCTTGATGGCCTCGGCAGGGCATTCCGGCTCACAGACGCCGCAATCGATGCATTCGTCTGGATGGATGACGAGCATGTTCTCGCCCTCGTAGAAACAATCGACCGGACACACCTCCACGCAGTCCATGTATTTGCATTTGATGCAATTTTCAGTGACGACGTAGGTCATGAACGGTCCTCTGAGGGTCGGTTCGGGTCAGGATGCGCCAAGCTCATGCCGCTCTACTCGCTGTCGCGTTCGCTGACAAGCGTCCCAACGTCACGGCCCAGCTCTGCGTAAAGCTGCCTTGCTTCTGGTGCAGGGCCGCGGCGCTGGCCGAGATCCTCGACCCTGAGGACGAGGGTGGTCCGTGCCAGGGCCAGGGTGATCACATCCCCGACCGCGAGGGCCTTTGCGGCATTCTCAACCCTTTGGCCGTTGATCCGGACAAAACCGCTCGTCACGAGCTTCGCGGCGAGCGTCCTGGTCTTCGCGAAGCGCGCGAACCACAGCCATTTGTCGAGCCGCTGCCGGTCCTCACGCATCGCAGGCGGCAGGGGCCGGACGCCGGGTGGTCACTTCTTGCTGTCCTCGAGCTGGGCCTTGAGAGCCATGAGCTTCGCGAAAGGCGAATCCGGATCCGGCTGCCGCTCCCGGCGCTCGTGCCCCGCATCCCGGCGCGGCTCAAAGCCCTTGCCATGCCGCGGAGGTCCGCGGCGCTCGTCGGGACGGCCGGGGCCACGCGAATGACGGCCCTGCTGCGGCCTGCCGCCTTCTCCCGACGCTTCCCGACGCTCGGGCCGACGGTCCGGGCGGGGCGGGCGCTCGCCGGAGGGCTGCTCGCCATGACGCTGGTCGCCTTGCCGCTGGTCGCCCTGGCGGGGACGGCGTTCGCCCCGTTCCTGGCGTCCGCGGCCCTGGCGAGCATGGCCGCCCTCGTGGTGGCGCCGGTGCTGGCGCCAGACCTCGACCATCTCGGGTTCGGCGGGAGTCTCCACCGGCGTCTCCGAAGCTGCCTCGGCGGGCACTTCCGCCGAAACCTCGACGGCAGGTGCTGCGTCGGGAGCGGCCGGCGCCTCAACAGTCTCGGGAGCCTCCGGCGGCGGAACGAAGGCGGACGCCTCGACGCTCTCGAGAGCGGCCTCGGTGGGACGGCCCACTTCGGCGGACGCCTCCGCGGGCATCTCGGCGACGGGCTCGCCCTCCCCGGCCGTCGGCGTCGCAACGACAGCCTGAGGCGCGGGAACTAGCGGCACCGTGATGGCCGGGCCGGGGCGCCGCTCCATCACGTAGCCCAAGGATTTGAGGATCGTGGCGAAATCCTCGCCCGCACACCCGACCAGGGAGGTCATGGCGACGGTCGGCACGAAGGTCTCGCCATCAGCAGCGCCCGCGGGCGGCTCACCGGGCGTCACGCCCGGGCGATAGGCGATGGCGGGACGGATGAGGTCGGCGAGACGCTCCAGGATGTCGACGCGCACGGCCCGGTCGCCGCAGACACGGAAGCCTGCCGCGCGATAGAGCCCTGCCGCGATCTCCTTATCGACCGGAATCGAAGTCCGGCCCGACTGGGCCAGATGAGCGATCTCGTCGATGCCCTTCTGGTCGAGGCCCCCGTTCTGGAGCGCCCAAAGCTGCGCCGAGAGGATGCGCGGGGCAGGCTTGAGAAGGGCCGGCAGATAGAGGTGATAGGCGCCGAACCGGATTCCGGCCTTGCGCAGGGCGCCGCGGGCCTCCTGGTCGAGGCTGCGCACGTCGTTCAGGACCTTCGCGCGCTCCAGGACGCCGAGCGCCTCGACGATCTGGAAGGCGATGCCGCGGGCGAGGCCCGTCAGCTCCTGGGAATGTTCAAGCTCCATCAGCGGCCCGAGCAGGCGCACCACATAGGCCTTGAGCCAGGCCCGCAGGCGGCCGTCGACTTTGTCGCGGGCCGGACCGGTCAGTTGCTCGTCGGAGAGGATACGCAGGCGCGGCTCGAACAGCTTGTCGCCGGGCTCCAGCTTGGCGACCGGATCCCCCATCCAGCGGATCGTTCCATCGTTCGACAGCACGAGCATGGTGTCCGGCGTTTCGGCAAACCGGTCGGCCCGGGCTTCGATCTCGCCCGCCAGCGCCTTGCTGGCCGCATTACGCAGGGTCTTGGCCTCCGCCGTGTCGGCCTGAGGGTCGGGCACGAAATGAAAGCCGTGCAGGTGGCCGATGTGCTGACCCTCGACGGTGACATCGCCGGTGGTCGTGATTTCCGCGTCGAGCATCGTGTTCTCTCTCAAGCGCCGCATGAGAACGCTCGTGCGCCTGTCGATAAAGCGCTGGGCGAGACGTTCATGGAGCGCATCCGATAGCTTGTCCTCTACCTGACGCGCAACACCCTGCCAATGCTCCGGATCCTTCAACCAGTCCGGACGGTTGGCGACGAAGGACCAGGTCCGGACCTGAGCGATGCGGTTCGACAGGGTGTCGATGTCGCCATCCGTCCGATCCATTGCCAGAAGATGGCGGGAAAACCAATCCGCCGGCACGGACCCTTCCTTCATCAGGAACCGGTAAAGCTGCCCCACGAGATCCGCATGGGTCTGCGGAGATACTTTCCGGTAATCGGGAACTTGGCATACCTGCCAGAGGCGTTCCACAGCAACTTTCGACCGTCCGAAGGCCTGGATATCGTCCTCGCGGGCCAAAACCTCGAGGGCCGCCACGTCCTCGCCCATAGGGGCCCGCACCAGACCGTATTCCCGAGGCTGCTCGGACAGGCTGTCCCGCAGCCGGCCGAGGGACGAGAAATCAAGGTCCGGATTCCGCCATTGCACGATCCGGACCGGGTCGAAGGTGTGATTCTCCAGCGCCTCGACGGTTTCGGCATCGAAAGGCGGGCAGCGTCCCGCCGTACCGAAGGTGCCGTCCCGCATATGGCGCCCGGCCCGGCCGGCGATCTGGGCCAGTTCGGCCGGATAGAGCTTGCGGAAACGGAAGCCGTCGTATTTCCGGTCTGCCGCGAAGGCCACGTGATCCACGTCGAGATTGAGCCCCATGCCGACCGCGTCGGTGGCGACCAGGTATTCCACATCGCCGGACTGATAGAGCTCCACCTGGGCATTGCGGGTGCGGGGCGACAGGGCGCCGAGCACCACCGCGGCCCCGCCGCGCTGGCGGCGGATCAGCTCCGCGATCGCATAAACCTCCTCGGCCGAGAAGGCCACGATCGCCGTCCGCCGGGGCAGGCGCGACACCTTCTTCTCGCCCGCGAAGGTGAGTTGAGACAGGCGGGGCCTGGTGACCACATGGACGCCCGGGATCAGCGCCTCAATGAGGGGGCGCATGGTATTGGAGCCGATGAGAAGGGTCTCCTCCCGCCCCCGCTGGTTCAGGAGCCGGTCCGTGAAGACGTGGCCCCGGTCGAGATCGGCCGCGAGCTGGATCTCGTCCACGGCCACGAAGGCGAGGTCGAGGTCCCGCGGCATCGCCTCGACGGTCGAGATCCAGTAGCGGGGCCGGTCCGGCTTGATCTTCTCTTCGCCCGTGACCAGAGCGACGTTGTGGGCGCCCGCCTTCTCGACGACGCGCTGATAGACCTCCCGGGCCAGAAGCCGCAGCGGAAGGCCGATCATGCCCGTCTCGTGGCCGAGCATCCGCTCGATAGCGAGGTGGGTCTTGCCGGTGTTGGTCGGGCCGAGCACGGCCGTAACGCCGCGCGCGCGCACCTGCGGGGGGAGGGAACGGCGGGTCATGCCAGAAAGGGAGACGATGGGCTGCAATCCCGGTTGGAATGGGGGGAGCCTCGGTGAGCCATCCACACGGGTGGCGTCCTGCGGGGCCTTTCGCAAAGCATCCGGGTTCCATCCCGGAGCGGGTTCACCTCGTCATATGGGGATGGCCGGTCAATTCTGCCACAGAAAACCGGCTCTTACTGAGTCGAGCCGGAGACCGGCACGGCTCCGGCCGTGTCGTCGAAGGCCCATCTCGAGGCCTCGACCACGCTGACGCCGATCATCGTCCGGACCGAGACCCGCAAGGGGACCAGGAGCTTCTGCCGGTCCAGCGGGGCGAGCCACACGGACATGTCCTTGTTCTCCTCCATGAACTTGGTGGAGGGGCGTAGGGCCCTGTGGCCCGAGACCGGAACGTAGCGGGCCGTGCAGACGAGCACCGGGCCCCTATAGCCGGGCACCTCCGCCCGCCGGGTCTCCTTGTAGCTCAGGACCACGTTGAACCGGGCCGCGCCGTCGAAGACCGGGATGGTCCGGTTGCAATTGTTGGAGTCCATCAGCGTCCCGGCCGAGACCGTCGGCATGAGGAGTGCGCTGATCGGATCCACGACGCCCTTCGTGTCGGTCTCCTTCACGGGGACCCGGTCAGGCTTCTCCTCGATAGGCGGGACGATCTCGACGGCTTCCACGTTACCGGACGTGAGGCCCATCCGGACGGTGCGCTGGTCGTCGGAGGAGCGGGACGTGATCGCGAAGCTTGCTGGCTGGGGCTGAGGGCCGACGATGGTGCCGGCCGCGGTGGCCGCGCCCTTGCCGCCCGTGAGAAGCTTGGCAAGGCCCATCAGCTTCACGCCCGCCTGCATCTTGTATTTCGGGCCCTCGAAGGTCGAGGTCAGGTCGGCCTTGCCGAGGGTCAGCCCGGCCAAGGTGACGTCATACTCGACCTGAAGGGTCTGCGCCCTCCCGGGAGCGCCGAATCCGACGAGGGCCAGCGCCAGAGCAGCTGGAGCGATCATGCGCATGGGGCGTTTCCCTGGGCGTTTTCCGGAGGTCTGAGGTCCCCTCTCACGAGAATCAGAATAAATCGTGACCACGATATTACAAAATTCGCGGTGCGACAGCGCGCTATTCTTGACGCGGGGAACCGTTTCGGCCTATAGGCTCGCATCTTCCAAGGACTTTTGGCGTCCGGCAGCCGCGGGATCTGCGTTCAGGCAAACCCGCAGCGGACGAAGCCGTGACCCTCGTGAACGATAGGATTGAACCCATGTCGCGCCGTTGCGAACTGACCGGCAAGGCCGTGCTGAGTGGCCACCTGGTGAGCCACTCGAACCGCAAGACGAAGCGGAAGTTCCTGCCGAACCTCTGCAACGTCACGCTGCAATCCGACACGCTTCAGCGCTCCGTGCGCCTGCGCGTGTCCGCCCATGCTCTCCGCTCGGTCGAGCACCGCGGCGGCCTGGACGCCTTCCTGGCCAAGGCCAAGGCCGACGAGCTGTCCACGGGCGCCCTTGCGATCAAGCGCGAGATCGAGAAGAAGCTCGCCGCCGCGAGCTAATCTCGACTGTTCGACGGATTGTGCAGCGGGCGGCCGTCAAGCCGCCCGTTTTGCGTTGTTTCAAGACCGGAAGGGACGTCATGACCGGACTCGACCGCCGTGACTTCACGATCGCCCTCGCGGCCATGACCGTGGTGGTGCTGTCCTCGAACATCCTTGTCCAGTACCCCTTCCATGCCTGGGGCCTTCAGGATTATTTCACCTGGGGCGCCTTCACGTATCCGTTCTCGTTCCTGGTGACAGAACTCGCCAACCGGCGCTTCGGCCCTAAAGGGGCCCGGCGAATCGTCTATGTAGGCTTCGCCCTGGCGGTCGTTCTCTCGGTCATCCTGGCGACGCCCCGGATCGCCATCGCGTCGGGAAGCGCCTTCCTGACGGCCCAGCTCCTCGATATCTCGATCTTCTCGCGGCTGCGCAACCGGGCCTGGTGGCTACCGCCCTTCGCGTCCTCGACCATCTCGGCCGCCGTCGACACGATGATCTTCTTCTCGCTCGCATTCTATTGCGGCACCCTGCCCGGCACCTCCCAGACCATCGACGGCCTTCTGGCGAAGGTCGGCATCGTGGACCAGTGCATCGCCCTGCCCTGGACGACCCTGGCCATCGCCGATTACGGGGTCAAGCTGGCGCTCTCGATCTTCTCCATCCTGCCCTATGGCCTCGTCCTGCGGCTGATGCGCCCGGCCCTGATGCAGAGAAGCCCGGCCTGAAGCGCCGGGTTTCACGACTCCAGGGAGAATTCGAGCAGCAGGGTTCGCTGCAGCGGGCTGAAATTATTGTCCGAGATCAGGGTGAGGACGGTGCTGCCGTCTTCCTGATGGACCGCGAGCCCTTCCATGTTGTCGATCTCGTGGGATGCGTCGCTCTCGTAGATGACGGCTCCGTCGACCTCCGCGCCGGACTTTACCGCATCGGCGGCAACCCGGCGCAGACGGCTGCGGAACCCTCCGAAGATCGAGAATTGCCGCTCCAGAAGAAGCATATCGCCCGAGGGCAGGAATGCGAGGTCGCTGACATCGTAGCCGTTCGAGCGGCGGATCGAGAACTCACCCCTGTGCGCCCCTGTCAGGATGAAGCCTGGGATCGGTTCACCATGCCTGGGCGGGCTCTCGGCAACGGCCACGAGGGCCCCGGCCAGGGAAGAGCGCGGCGGCGCGACTCCAATGGCCTCCAGGCCCTGGTTGCTCCCCAGCGCCTCGATGGTCCCCCGGAACGCATCCGGCAGTTTCACGGGCCTGGCGCGGGCCGCCACGCCGTCGGCATCCCACTCGAAGCGGACGATCGCATGCCGGCGTTCGATTCCCACATAGGCCACGCCGCCCGAGATGGTCAGACTTTCCGTATCGTAATAGCGGGTCCGGCCGAGGGGACGCCCATCCCAGGAGAGCAGCGGCGCGAGTTTTGCGTCGGCCAGCCCGGCCAATCTCCCGTCGGCATTCAGCGCCCGGGCCGTCAGCCACTGGGCATTGTCGGCGACCGAGACGAGGCGGCGACCATCGGCTGAGCGCCAGAGACTCGAAAAGCCGCCGAAGCGGCTCTCTGACGAGCGCAGGTCCAGACCGCCCCGGAACAGCAGGTCCCCGAACCGGCTGCGTCCCTGATCCGCCACGGACAGGTGATCGATGGGCCGAGCCGACACCTCGACCGGAAGGGCGGCATCAGGGGCCCGGGGACGGGCGAAGCTGCGCCCGGCAAGAACACCGGCAGCGGCCACGCCGCCGCCGAGCAGGAACAGACGGCGGTTCAGCCTCATGCCTCATAACCCTGTTGCGGGGAAATCGACGTTACCTGCCGGGCTCCTCGACGAGAAGGCCGCCCGGTCAAGCCGCAGGCACTCAGGCGAAGGCTCGGCGCCGGGGCGCCGCCCGCGTGGCCGAAGGAGGGTTCTCCTCGAAGAGTTCCGCCAACTTCTCGGTCATGACACCGCCGAGCTCCTCCGCGTCGACGATGGTGACGGCGCGGCGGTAATAGCGGGTTACGTCGTGGCCGATGCCGATGGCGATCAGCTCCACGGGCGAGCGGGTCTCGATTTCCTCGATGATGTGCCGGAGGTGCCGCTCGAGGTAATTGCCCGGATTGACCGAGAGAGTGGAATCGTCGACCGGAGCGCCGTCCGAGATCACCATCAGGATCCGGCGCTGCTCGGGGCGCCCGAGCAGGCGCTTGTGCGCCCAATC
>Ga0182741_1005534_pt1 | contig 11649 bp, 12 predicted proteins | sample eDN5th37CBELigOP_FD_128874 | JGI IMG/M metagenome (GOLD analysis project Ga0182741, IMG submission 128874) | Enriched Organic Plus compost microbial communities from Emeryville, California, USA - eDNA 5th pass 37_C BE-Lig OP (version 2) (version 2) ...
CCCGGCGGCTATCTCGTGCTCGGCAAGGTGGAGACGCTGCTGGGATCATCCCGTTCGAGCTTCGCGGCGGTGGAGCCGCGCGAGCGAATCTTCCGGCGGGCATGAGCCGGGCATGAGCGAGGTACGCGTGCGAGTCGCGGATGCCGCCGTGGAGCAGGGCGACGTCACGATCACCACCATCGGGCTGGGTTCCTGCGTGGCGATCGTGCTGCACGATGCGGAGCGGCGCGTCGGCGGCCTCGCGCACATCCTGCTTCCGAGCGAGACGCTGTCGCAGGACCGCTCGAACCGGGCCAAGTTCCCGGCCACGGCGGTCCCGCTGCTGCTCGAGAAGATGCGCGCGATGGGGGCCAGCCGCGCCCGCATCGTGGCGAAGCTCGCGGGCGGTGCCAGCATGTTCGCCACGCTCCTCCCCTCCTACGGCCTTCCCATGGGAGAGCGGAACGTCATCGCGGCGCGCGCCGCGCTCGCGCAGGCGAGCATCCCGGTCGTGGGCGAGGATGTGGGCGGCGACCACGGGCGCAACGTCATCTTCAGCGTGGCGTCGGGCGAGGTGGAGGTGCGCTCGATGGTGAGGGGCAATGTCGTCATCTGAGGCGTCCACGGTCCTCGTGGTGGATGACAGCGCTTTCATGCGCAAGCTCATCGCCGAGCTGGTCGCGTCGTCGGGCGAGTTCCGCGTGGTGGGCATCGCGCGCAACGGGCTCGAGGCGGTGCAGAAGGTTCACACCCTCTCGCCCGACCTCGTCACGCTGGACATCGAGATGCCCGAGCTCGATGGGATAGGCGCGCTGGGCTACATCATGAGCGAGGCGCCGCGGCCGGTGATAATGCTGAGCGGGGCTGCCACCGGCGACGCCAACGACCTGACGATCCGCGCGCTGGAGCTCGGCGCGGTGGAGTTCGTGCGAAAGCCGTCGGGGCCGATAAGCATGGACCTCGACAGCGTGCGCGATCAGCTCCTCACGGCGCTCCGCGCGGCGAGAAGGGTGAATCTCGGCGGAGTGGAGGTCCTGGCGCGCCCGCGCACACCGCCATCGCTGCCGGCCATCGAGCACACCGGCGGTGCCACGCGCGTGGTGGCGATCGCCGCATCCACCGGCGGCCCACGCGCGCTCGCGGAGCTGATCCCTTCGCTCCCCCGGCCGCTCGGCGCGGCCGTGCTGGTCGTGCAGCACATGCCGCCCGGCTTCACGCGCAGCCTGGCGGAGCGGCTGGATGCGCAGAGCGACCTCGCGGTCCACGAGGCCGTCGATGGAGAGCTGGTGCAGCACGACCGAGTGTACGTGGCGCCCGGGGGCTTCCACATGCGCATCCGCATCGCCGACGGCGCGCCGGTGATCGCGCTAGATGAGTCGCCCACCGTCTGGGGAGTGCGCCCGTCGGCCGACCCGCTCTTCGAGTCCGTGGCGGCGATCTTCGGTGAGCGGGTGGTGGGCGTGGTCCTGACGGGAATGGGACGCGACGGCGCCGCGGGGCTCCGCGCCATCCACGACGCGGGCGGCGTGGGGCTGGCGCAGGACGCGGCTACCTCCACGATCCACGGGATGCCGCGCGCCGCGGTGGCCTCCGGCGGCGTGGACAGGGAGGTGCCGCTCGGAGCTATGGCGGCGTCGGTGATCGGAAGCCTCGCCGGGAGGGTGACGGTATGACGAGGCCCACTCTCGCGCCACGAAACGTGCCGGTGGGCGTGCCGGTGCCGGACGACGACCTGCTCACCAGCATGCTCCTCTTCACGCTCGGGGGGGAGCACTTCGCCATCGACCTCGCGGCGTGCGAGGAGGTGCTCGAGTGGCCCGATGTGGAGCGGGTATCGGGGATGCCTCCCGCCGCGCTCGGAGTGTTCGCCTTGCGCGGACGGCTGGTGGGTCTGTATTCACCGGAGAGCGTGCTGTACGTGCGGCGCTCGGCCGACGTGGGCGTGGTGCTCGTCATCCACGCGCTCGGAAAACGCATCGCGCTGGCGCTGGACGACGTGGACGAGGTGATCGGAGTGGACGTGGCCGGTCTGCAGCGGCCGCGCGTGCGTGATGCCGCCGACGGAATCCTGCTCGGCATCGCCCGGCACGGTGATGCGCTGGTGGGGGTCGTGGATGTGGAAGCGCTGGCCGCGGCATGCACCAACACGATGGCTGGAGAGAGCCGATGAGCGATAACGCGTCGCATCAGGTCGTGACGTTCCGCGTGGGCGAGGATGAGTTCGCGGCCGACATCATGGCCGTGGAGCGCGTCCTCCGGTACGTGCGGCCCACCGTGGTGCCCAACCTTCCGGAGTGGGTGGAGGGTGTCATCGAGTACGAGGGCCGGGTGATCCCGGTGATAGATCTCGCCAGACGCTTTCAGATCGAGCGTGCGGGCGGCGACGATGCCGGCGGCGGCGGCGCGTCGACGCGCCGTGTGATCGTGTTCGCCGTGGGCGACGAATGGGTCGGTGCCGTCGTGGATTCCGTTCTCGAGGTCGTGGTGATCCCGGGCGACCGACTCTCGCCGCCGCCCGCGATCTTCCGCGGACTCTCGGCCGAGTACCTGCGTGGCCTCGTGCGCCGGGCGGACTCGAAGCGCGGCGGCGTGGCGGGCCCCGATGCCGCGCTGCTCATCTTCCTCGAGGTCGAGCGCCTGCTTAGCGCCACCGAGCGCCTCGTGCTGGAGCGCGCGCTGGCGAACGACGCGGTGGCGCGGGCCGTGGATGGCTCTCCGCGCTCCGCCAGGGGAAACGATGCCTGACGAACAGTCGCCGCTCCGGCGTCGTCACGACCGCATCGCCGCGCGCATGGAAGCGCCGGGCGCGGTGGGCGAGCGCGATGCCATCAAGGCCGACATCATCGCGCTCTTCAAGGACACCGAGCGCGAGATCGTGGCGCTTCGCGAGTTGCGCGAGGAGATCAAGCGTCTCGTGGAGCGGTGGAAGGCTCTCGCGCCCGGCGCCGGCGCCGGGCCCGTGCACGGTGAGGCCGTGGCCAGCACTCCTGCCGCCGAGCCGGCCACACCGGTGGCCACACCGGTGGCCACACCGGTGGCCACACCGGTGCTGGTGGACCGGTTGGGCGCGTCGACGTACGTGGAGAAGGGGTGGAGCCTCATCTCGCTCGGCGACCATCCCGGTGCCGAGCGCGCGCTGCACAGGGCGCTCGATCTCTCGCCCGGCGACCCGGAGACCGAGTCGCTCCTGGGCTGGGCGCAGATGCTCCAGGAAAAGTACGACGAGGCGATGCTCACCTTCCAGCGAGTGCTGACGCGGCAGCCCGCGAACTCGCTCGCGCGGATCAACCTCGGCTACATCTGTCTGAAGAAGCGCATCTTCGGAGAAGCGATCGAGCACCTCTCGCGAGCGATCCGGCTGGACAACGATCGCAAGGCCACGTTGTACGCGCACTTCTATCTCGGGCTGGTGTACTCCGAGAGAGAGATGTACGACGACGCCGAGGCGTTCTACAGGAAGGCCCTCACGCTCGGCCCGAATCTCGTGGAAGCGTACTACGAGCTGGGCCGCGCGCTCTGGTTCGGCGGGAGGAAGGGCGCCGCTCTGCAGGCTTGGCGGGATGGGGTTGCGGCGAACAAGTTCAATCCATGGGGAAAGCGCTGCGCCGAGATGTTGAAGCTGGTGGAGGAGGGTGGCGCACCTTCGCGCTCCACGCAGTAGCCAGCGCGCTCCTGCTGCTCACGCCCGGCGTGGGCACGCCGGGCGCGGCCGCGCAGCAGGCGCCGCTGCGGCTCGACGGCGGGAGGATCACCGTGGTCGCATACCCGCGCGATGCGCGCCTCGCCCGCACGGTGCTCGACAGCGCGGTGGCCAACGACAGCTTCCCCGGACTGCCGCGGCCGCGCGAGCAGATTCTCGTAGCGATCGCCCCCGATGAGCGGCGCTTTCGCGACTGGATAGGGTCGGGAGCGCCGGAATGGGGCGCCGCGGTCGCGATCCCGTCGGAGCGCCGCATCGTCATGCAGGGGAGCCGTGCCGGCTCCGATGCGGGGAACCCGATGCGCGTGTTGCGGCACGAGCTGGCGCACCTCGCTCTGCACGAGTATCTGGGCGACCTTCCGCCGCGCTGGTTCGACGAGGGCTACGCGAGCTACAGCGCTGGCGAGTGGGGGCGGGATGAGGTGTTGACCACGAGCGTGGCGCTCCTCGTGCACGGCATCCCGCCGCTCGACTCGCTCGACGAAGAATTCTACTTCGACGCGACGCGCGCGCAGGCGGCTTATGCGCTCTCGTACCGGGCGGTGGTCACGCTTGCCTCGCTCGACCCGGAGCGCGGTCTCTCGCTCTTCTTCCGCTACTGGAAGGAGGATGGGTCGATGGAGCGGGCGATCCGGAGCGCCTACGGCATCACGGGGGCCGACTTCGAGGAGCGCTGGCGCAGGCAGACCGAGCGGCGCTACGGCGCGCTGGCCCTGGCGGCCAACGTGAGCATTGCCCTGGGGCTCATGGGGCTCATCATCGTACCGATCTACGTGCTGCGCTTGCGGCGGAAGCGCCGCCGTCTGGCGGCCATGCTCGCGGCCGACGAGGCGGCCGAGCGGGCAGAGGGGGAGAGCGTGCTGCGCGCCATCCTCGAGCTCGGGAAGGAGAGCGGAGGTGATGGCCGTGCTTGACACGTGGCGTTGACGAGTTCTACACTATAGGACATGTCTATACCGCAAACTGCGCCACGTCTGCGCCCGTACCTGTGGTGGGCGCTGGCGGTCGTGGCGCTCGCCGTTGGCTATGTGGATCTCGTTCGCGGCGGGATCACTCTCGGTCCCGTGCTCCTCGTCATCGGCTACTGCGTGCTCGTCCCCCTGGCGATCCTCAAGAAGTAGCGTTGCTGGCCGCTCCGGGCGCTCTCCCGGGAACGGGCACGCGAGTTGATACGTACGGGCGGGCGGCCGCATTGCGGGGCGAATAGCTCAGTTGGTTAGAGCGCCTGCCTTACACGCAGGATGTCGGGGGTTCGAGTCCCTCTTCGCCCACTGTGGTACCATTGAGGGATCATCGAGGCAGAGGTCGGGGTACTTTGTTCAACGACTCGGAGGTTTGGAAAGTGAAGGCATTGACACGTGAGGCGAAGACCGCGCTCTATGGCTTGCTGGCGGCAAGCGCGGTGTGGGTCCCATCTTCGCTCTCCGCCCAGAGAGGAACCGCGCCGCCGGAAGGCACCCCGCGACTGATGGTCACGCCGTTCCGCGGTAACGAGAAGGGACTCGGATCGGAGGCATCGGAGGCGGTGCTGGACAAGATCAGCGATGACGTCCCGCTCAAGACGCTCTTCGTGATCCCGAAAAAGTACGTCTGCCAGCAGCTCGAGGCGTCTGGCTTCAGCTGCGACAGCACTCCGGATCCGATCACGTCCAAGCTGCTCGCTACCGCGCTGCGCGCCGACGAGTACCTCGAGGGCACCATCACCAAGACGCCCAACGGATACAAGCTCGACACGCGCATGGTGCTCACGCGCGACAACAGCATGGTGCAGCCCCTCCCCACGGTGGAGGGGAGCAAGATCAAGGATCTGGCCAAGCAGGTCTCCAACGAGCTCCAGGAAGCGCGCAAGCAGCTTCCGGCCGAGCGCCAGTGCGAGCTGGCCATCCGTGACGGCAAGCCGCAGGACGCCGCGGCGGCCGCCCAGCAGGCGATAGCCGCGTACCCGCGCTCCACGATAGGACGCGTCTGTCTGGCCAACGCGTATCTCGCCTTGAAGCAGCCGGCGGATTCCATCATCGCGGTGACTTCGAAGGCGATCGAGATCGATCCGCGGCTCAAGCCCGCGCTCGCCCTCGCCGCCGACGCCTACAAGGCGAAGTTCGACGCCACGAAGGACAGCACGGCGCTCGACCAGGCGGTGGATACCTGGCCGGCCATGCTGGCGGCAGATCCCAAGAACACGCGCCTCGTGCAGGACGTGACCGAGAAGATCGCGGCCAGCGGCCGGGCGGAGCGCGCCAAGCCGATCATCGTGAAGGCGGTGGATGACAACCCGGGCGATCCGTCGCTGGTTCGCCTCAAATGGCTCATCCTCCAGGCCACCAAGGACTACGCCGAGGCCGCGGCCACCGGCGAGCAGATGATCAAGAGCGATACGGCAGCCGCCGATACCGCGTTCTTCTTCCGTCAGGCGTCGCTCTACGCGCTCGCCGAGCAGCCGCAGAAGGCGGCCGAGACCACGGCTCGCGGCGTGGCGAAGTTCAAGAACAGCGCTACGCTCTGGTCGCTGAACTCGCAGACCCAGCGTCTCGCGGGACAGACGCAGGCAGCGGTGGAGGCGGCCAACACGGCCATAGGGATCGACCCGAAGGCGGAGCACGTGTACCTCCGCAAGGCGCAGGCGGAGCTCGATCTCGAGCAGCCCGACAGCGCGCTGGCGGCGCTGCGCGCCGGCCTGGCCGCTGGTCAGGATTCCGCCACGATCGGGCAGTTCGTGCTCGCGATGGGAAGCCAGGCCTACAAGAAGGCCGCTGACACATCGCACGCTCCCAGGATGGAAGACTTCCAGCAGGCGGTGAGCATCCTGGCGCTCGCCGACAGCATCGCTCCATCCGCACAGGCCAAGTTCGTTCTCGGCGTCTCCGCCTACAGGGTGGGTGACATCGCGGTTCGCGAGAACCAGACCGCCAAGACGTGCGATCTGGCCAAGCTGGCCCAGGACTCGTTCCTTACGGCGCAGATCAACATCGCCGGTGGTGGCTCGATGGATCCGCAAACGGCGCAGAGCCTGCTCGGTGGCTTGCAGCAGTACACGCCGGCGGTCGAGTCACAGGTGAAGCAGTTCTGTAAATAGCTCTCTCGCTCCGTTACTCTCGAACGCCCGCCGGATACCTTTCGGCGGGCGTTCGCGCTTGACGCCGCGCTTCCGGGTCCGCTAGTATGCTCTCCCCACAGTCACACGGCTCCGAGTCGGCGGGCGGCTACCATACGCCGGTGCTCGCTGCCGAGGTGGTCGGCTTCCTTCGCGACAAGCGCAGGATCTTCGATGGCACGCTGGGCGGCGGCGCGCATACGCGAGCGCTGCTCGAGCGCGGCGCCACGGTGATCGCGTTCGATCGCGACCCCGAAGCGATCGCCGAGGCATCCGCGCGACTGGGGGAGTACGTGCGGTCGGGGCGATTTCTGCCGGTTCTCGGCAACTTCGCCGACATAGACGTGATCGAGGTGACGCGCGACGCTCGCTTCGACGGCATCCTCCTGGATCTCGGTGTATCCTCCCATCAGCTCGACGAGCTGGAGCGCGGCTTCTCCTTTCGCGAAGGCGCGCCCCTGGACATGCGCATGGGTCGCGACGCCTCGCTGGGCGCGGCGGAGCTGCTCGCCAGCGCCGATGAGCGCGAGCTCGCGCAGATCTTCCGCGAGTACGGCGACGAGCCGCGCGCGCACCGGCTCGCGCGCGAGATCGTACGGCGTAGAGCGAATCGCCCCTTCCGTACCAGCGATGATCTCGTGGGAGCCATCCGCGGAACGCTCGGCCCGCGCTCCGGGCCGGCCGACTTCGCGCGGCTATTCCAGGCGGTGCGCATCGCGGTCAACCGCGAGCTCGAGGCGCTCGAGGCGGCGCTCCCCGCGCTGCGCGGGCATCTCGTGGAGGGGGGCGTGATGGTGGTCATCTCCTACCACTCCGGCGAGGATCGCATCGTGAAGCGCGCGTTCCGCGAATGGAGCACCGTCTGCACCTGCCCTCCGCTCCAGCCCGTGTGCACCTGCGGCGGCCGTGCGGCGGGAGAGACGCTCACGCGCAAGGCGGTGATCGCTTCCGCGAACGAGGTGGAGCTGAACCCCCGCGCGCGGAGCGCGCGGCTACGGGCATGGCGCGCGGAGTAGCTCCACGAGGACGGGCGTGGGTGGCTCTCGTGCTCGTGAGTTTCGTTCTCGTCGCGGCGAGCGTCATCTGGCGGAGGACGGCTGGCGTGGAGCAGGCGGCGGAGCTGCGCGCGCTCCGCCTGCGCAGGGCGCAGCTCGAGGCGCGCAAGGCGCAGCTCGAGAGTGACATAAGACGCATCTCCAGCCGGGGTGTCCTCCTTCCGATCGTCGAGCGCCGACTGGACATGCATGTGCCGAACGATACCCAGGTAGTCATACTCACCCGAGCGCCCGGCGCGCGGTAGATGCCACGGTTGACCCGGATCGCCCTGGTACATGGGGCGCTGGCTCTATTCGCCCTGGCGCTCGTCGTGCGCGCGGGTCAGGTGCAGCTCTTCCAGCGTGCCCAGTGGGCGGCGCGCGCCGAGCGCCAGCACTTCGCTTCGTCCACGGTGCCCGCGCCGCGCGGGAGCATCTACGACGTGCGGGGGGCGCCGCTGGCGATGAGCCGGGAGATGACGCGCCTGAGCGTCGCTCCGCGCGAGGTGGCCAGCCCCAAGGCGCTCGAGAAGGCGCTCTCGCGGCTCGGCGTGCCGCGCTCGGGGGTGGCCCGCGCCACCGACACGCACCGCGCCTGGGTCCCGCTTCCGGGGAGCTACCTCCCGAGCGACGTGCAGGACGTCGTCTCCCTGCGCGGCGTCTATGCGGAGCCCGTGGAGGAGCGCGTGTACACGGAGCGCGCCGCGACGCGCAGGGTGGTCGGCTGGGTCGACGATCGGGACGGCGAGCGCCGGGGCGGCGGCGGCCTGGAGCTCGCGCTCGACTCGCTGCTGAGCGGGATCGACGGCCGCACGACGCTCGCGCGCGACTCGCGCGGGCGGAAGCTCGATCAGGCGGAGGATGCCGAGGTCGAGCCGGTGGCTGGTGCCAGCGTGACGCTCACCATCAATCAGGAGCTGCAGGAGATCTCGCAGCGCGCTCTGGCGCAGGCCATAGAGCGGACGCGCGCCGACGGCGGCGACATCGTCATCATCGATCCCCATGATGGAGGGATCCGCGCGATGGCGAGCGAGCGCGTGGGCGACCGCAGCTTCGGCAGCCCGGTGATCAGCGAGCCGTTCGAGCCCGGATCCACGGTGAAGCCGCTCTTCGCCTCGGCTCTCCTCCAGCGCAATCTCGCCCGGCCCACCGATACGGTGAAGACGGAGAACGGCGTCTATACCGTGGAGGGACGCACCATCCGCGACGAGCACCCCGCCCCCGAGCTCTCGCTCGCCGACGTCATCAAGTACTCCAGCAACGTCGGCATGGTGAAGTTCGTCTCCCGTATGAGCGCGCGCGATGAGTTCGAGACGCTGCGCGACTTCGGCTTCGGTATGCCCACCGGAATCGCGCTGCCGGGCGAGGCGGCCGGTGTGCTCCGCGAACCGGCGCGCTGGTCGCGGCAGTCGGCCGCTTCGCTGGCGATGGGCTACGAAGTGTCGGTCACGCCGCTGCAGCTGGCCATCGCCTACGCCGCCGTGGCCAATGGCGGGGAGCTGCTGCAGCCGGGGCTGGTGCAGGAGATCCGCGGCAGCGACGGGAAGGTGGTGTACGAGCACGAGCGGCGGGTCGTGCGGCGGGTGATGACGCCGGAGGTGGCCGAGAAGGTGCGCAAGATGCTGATGGGAGTGGTGAAGGAAGGGACGGCGAAGAGCGCTGCCCTGGTCAACTACACGCTGGGTGGGAAGACCGGCACCGCGCGCCGCGTGGACCCGGGGCACGGCTATTCGGGAACGTACACGGCATCGTTCGTGGGGCTCTTCCCGGCGGAGAACCCGGAATACGTGATCCTCGTGAAGGTGGATGGACCGCGTGAGACCATCTACGGCGCCACGGCCGCCGCACCCGTCCTCAAGATCGTTCTCGAGGCGGCGATCGCGTCGCGCGATGCGGCGCTCGACCGCAGCTCGCTCGCTTCGCACGCGGCGCTGGTGAGCATGCGCGATGCGCCGCGGCCGGAGTACGCGGACACGGTGGAATACGCGGAGCCGGTGGTCGCGCCCGCGCGATCCGCGGGCGACGCGCCGCCCGTGCGCTTCGATCTTCCGGTCGCTGCGCACGACAGCGCGGGGAGCGGGCCGGCCGCCCCGCGCGCCGTCCCCGACGTGCGCGGCCTCCCGGTTCGCCTGGCCGTGCGCGAACTGCACCGCGCGGGTTTCCACGTGCGCCTCTCGGGCCTTGGCATGGCGAGCGGCACGTCGCCGGAGGCGGGCGTGCAGGCCGCGCCGGGGAGCGTAGTGCGCCTCGTGAGCTCGAGATGAAGGAGCCGGCAATGACGGGTGGAGTGGAGGTGCAGCGCGTTCGCGCGGCGCTCGAGAAGGCCGGCCTGCTCGTCGAGACGAGCGGCCAGCTCCCCGAGCTCGCGGCGGACATCACCGACGACAGCCGGGCGGTGACGCCCGGGTCGCTGTTCATCGCGGTCCGCGGCTCCGCCCGTGATGGGCACGAGTTCCTCCCGCAGGCCGCGGAGCGCGGCGCGGTGGCCGCGATCGTCGAGGAGCCGGGGCGCACGTTGCTCCCGCACATGGTGGTGAATGACGGGCGGCGGGCCGCGCCGATCGCCGCTGCGGCCGCCTTCGGCGACCCCGCCAGCGAATTGCGGCTCGTCGGCGTCACGGGGACGAACGGGAAGACCACCACAGTCGGACTCCTGAGGCACATCCTCGATGGTCACGATGGAGGGGGAGGGGGACGCGCGGCGTCGGTGGGCACGCTGGGCGTGCTGGTGGGGAGCGCGGGCGAGGCGGTGGAGGGCGGGGCGGGGCTCACCACTCCGGGCCCGGTGGAGCTCCAGCGGATGCTGCGCGTGCTCGCCGATCGCGAGGTACGCTGGGTGGCGATGGAGGTGTCGTCGCACAGTCTCGACCAGCGGCGCGTGGAAGGTCTGCGCTTCGAAGCCGCGGTCTACACCAACTTCACGCGCGATCACCTCGACTACCACGGCACCATGGAGGAGTACTTCGCTGCCAAGGCGCGCCTGGTGCGCCAGCTCGGCCCCGAGGGTGCGTTGGTGATCAACGCCGCGGATCCCGCCTGGCGCGATCTTCCGGCGGCTCCGCGCGTGATAACGTACGGCATCGAAGCATCCGCCGACGTGCACGCCGAGGCGCTGCACTTCCACCCGCGCGGGAGCGAGTGGCGTCTCTGCGCCGACTCGCAGAGACACTCGCTCACCCTACCGCTCATCGGCGATTTCAACGTGGTGAACGCGCTCGGCGCGGCCGCCGCGGCCTGGCATCTGGGGATGAGCATATCGGCCATCGCCGCGCGGCTCCGCACGGCGCCGCAGGTGCCCGGCCGCCTCGAGGTGATACACGAGCACCCCACCGTGGTGCGCGACTACGCCCACACGCCCGATGCGCTGGAGCGCGCGATCGCCGCGATACGCCCTTTCACGAGGCGCAGGTTGATAGTGGTGTTCGGTTGCGGCGGCGACCGCGATCGCGGCAAGCGCCCGCAGATGGGTAATATCGCCGAGCGCGGCGCCGATCACGTCATCCTGACATCGGACAATCCGCGCACGGAAGATCCCGAAGAGATCATCGACGACATCGAACGCGGCATGCGCCGGACGAACCACGAACGGATCGAGGAGCGGGAGCTCGCGATCCTGCAGGCGCTGGACATCGCGGACCCCGATGCCGACGTCGTGCTCCTCGCGGGGAAGGGACACGAGACCTATCAGATCCGCGGGACCACCAAGCTTCCCTTCGATGAGAAGGCGATCGTGGCCGAGCTCACGGAGCGCCGGCGATGACGACGCCCTTCTGGACGCTCCGGCGCGTGCGCGACGCCCTCGGTGATTCCCTCGTGGAGAACGCGCCGCCGGGCGAGGCGCCGAA
>Ga0182741_1005538_pt1 | contig 11646 bp, 8 predicted proteins | sample eDN5th37CBELigOP_FD_128874 | JGI IMG/M metagenome (GOLD analysis project Ga0182741, IMG submission 128874) | Enriched Organic Plus compost microbial communities from Emeryville, California, USA - eDNA 5th pass 37_C BE-Lig OP (version 2) (version 2) ...
GCGCGCGCGCTCGTGCACCAGCCCGAAGCCCTGCTGCTGGACGAACCCACCGCCGGCCTGGACCTGATTGCCCAGCGTCATTTCCTCGAACTGCTGCGGCATCTCGCGCGCCAGGGCATCACCCTGGTACTGGTCACCCACCACCTGGAGGAAATCGTCCCCGAATTCCAGCGCGTGATCCTGCTGCGCGCCGGCGACGTGATGGCGGACGGCATGCCCGAGGACATCCTTACTTCGAAAAACCTCTCAGCCGCCTACGGCGGTCCATTGCAAGTGCGGCGCGAGGGTGGGCGGTTCGTGCTGGGGCTGAATTAGGCTCTGGACGAACACCCCGCACAAAAAAAGCCCGTCAGGCCCCTCGCTGCCAATCCACCATCACCTACGGACATCAGCCAAGACACCAGAAGCCGTCCCAGATCAGTCTCCACCACGACTTGATGTTTCTCCCATGGCCTTGCGGCTTTCTTATCAACGACACCATCAGCCAGATCGTTGATACGACGACTATCAATAAACCAATCAGTGTAACTAGAGCAGGATTGAACTGCCGAGATACGTACCAAGCAATGGCTACACCTGCAAGGAGAGCAAAGTACCTGACGAGAGAGATTTTTCTCATGAAATTACTGCCCCATTCTTTCTAGCCATCCATAAAATTTCTTAAAAATGCTCCAGACATTTCCCCTCATTCAAGCCCCTAACGCTTGAGGTTACTTTTCAAACTTGTCGAGCTCATCAGCTTCAACGAGAAGCGGGAGCTCATCCAGCGTGGCGCCGGTGACCCGCCACGCTCCCCGCGTCTTCTTCAGGTCTATCAGCAATTTGTGTCGCTCTCCTTTCTTCGAAACAGCAACCATGCTGAACTCCGCATTTCCGCCGGATCCGGATACGGCTATTTTTAGTGGGAACGGAGCGAGCCAAGTCTTTTCGATCCTTCCCATTTGCCTTGAAATCACCTCCGACGATCGGACAAATGACTGAGCGCACTCATAGGCATCACTGTTGACGACCAGCAAATAAGCCCCGAGATAGATGGCGCTAGCGATAGCCATAACTGCGGCTGCAGATCTAGTTATTGATTGAAAATTTACAGCCCCCATTTTTTCCTGACCATCACGCTGTGCGCGTCAAGAAATCGCCCCGCACTTGCCAATGAGATATTCCATGCGGCGCAAGCCATCCAACATCTGAACAACCCTCATAAGTGAAGCACCATATAGACAAGTGCGATGCCGACTACAAATCCCGAGACCTCTATCATCCTGAGCGCGACAAGGAAGTATCCAATCCTGTCCTGATCTCCATCCAGTTCGCGACGTAGTCGTCTTATATTTATGGAAAATGCTGTCCTCATTAGAAGGGGGCTCGGTGAACCAAGCCATCTGTATGCTTTCGGATGGCTGGACGCGATCTTGACCACAAGGCACGCCCAAATGATCGTATTTGTCACTGCCAGAATTAACAGAAGCACCCCCATCCATATCATGGAGCTTCTCCGCATCCGCACATTCCGGAAGAAGAATTTGTTATCTGGGTAAATCCAAACTCAGCTGCGACTCCGAAACCAACACCACCATTCAAGCTCCACTCGAAATTGGAACGCGCGTTCCCCATGATGATGGATGAGTACTCAGGTCCGGCGCCAAACAATACGCTCCCTCCAAGCGAGATGAACCTACCCTCTAGCGATCTAAGATCTGCATGGTCATAGTCATCATGCATTTTGGCTTGGGTGCCGGAGAAAGAGGGGCTACCGAAACCTGATGCATAGGAATAGATGAAGCCTTCGGCAAACGCGTATCTCCCATCTTTGCAGGCTGAATAGGCCTGAAACCTCGCTGCGCTTCCTCCCAGCCATGGCGTCTTTCCAGCAGAAATTTTGAAAATACCAACTGTCCACTCTGCCAAGCCAAGAGGATCGACGGCGCTTATAGGCTTTCCACTTACATAGCTGTAGACATTCGCCCCACCTCCCAGCCCAATCGGATCCTCACTGATGAACCGCCCCATCCCCGGCGAGTAATACCTGGCGCGGTAGTAGTAAATCCCCGAGGCGTCTCGCTCCCGCCCTGTGTACTGATACGGGTTGGTGGTGCTGCCGTTGAGTATTTGGGTCTGCCCATACGGCGTGTAGTCATAGCGTTGGATGACTTCGCCTGCCGCATTGGTCAACGCGCGCGTGCTGCCCAGCGCATCCGTCAGGAAGTAGGTTCGCTGTCTGCCCTCATTGCGGGCAAAGCGCTGGTCAATGCCCGGGCCGGTCAGGATGTGGTTGACCGTATTGCCTTGGCGCTCCTGCACGATGTCCATACCGTCGTAGAGATAGGTGATGGTCTGCCCGCCCTCGGTCTTGCTGATGCGGCGGCCCAGCGCGTCGTACTGGAAGCTGGCCTGCACGGAGTCCCCGACCTTGATGGCGACCAGCTGGTTGCGCGCGTTCCAGTGGTAGGTGCGCTGGCCGTCGCTCAGCAGGTTGCCGTTGGCGTCGTAGCTCAGGGGCCTGCCGTCGTGCCGGGTTTGCCGGTTGTTGTCGTCGAATGCGCACCATCCATTCATGGCCACGCTTTTAGCCAAGAATAGCAAGCTATTAGAATCGTAGAAGTCTGGGCAAGCAACATCATCACTACATCATTCTTCTTGATAATTGCCGATACCATTAGTGACGGGATAGTTGCAGCAACCAGACCACCAACCATCAGCCCTCCTAACCTGTTGATGCTCAGGCTATAGGACGGAGACAAGACTATCGTAAATAGAATCATCACCACACGCGGCGGGCCAAAGACCCGCCTTATCCTTTTAACCCGCCTTACCGTGTTGATTCAGCAAGATCGGCGACCAATTCGCATTGGATATCCATTCGCGCCGGTGGGTCCATGCTCATCGCCTCCTCAAAATACTTGCTACCTCCCGTGTACTCGATCGAGAAGATATAGCCATCGACCGCCCATATTTGCACCGAAAGGCGATGCGGAGTCCCGATCAATGTCAGCTTCAACATAGCCACCAGCAGTTCTGTGGCTTGATTCGGAAACGCAATCATTGGATTGAAGCTCGGTTTCCCACCCTGCATCCGATAGAAATCGGACTCCACTCCATCTGGTAAGCGCTGCACTTTATTAATCGCCGTCACTTGCTGATCCCAACGCATTGCTATGTCTCCGCACAAATGCTGTCTAACGGTATCTAGCAGACATCTTTCCAGTGGGGACAATCTGCTCTTGGCACCAAACAAGCCATCTAGAAATGATTTCATCACGAACACCCGCAACCCGTATTAGACGCACCGGCCGTGCCAGCTGCGCCACCAGCAGCAGCGCCCTTAAATATATTTGGCAATCTTACCCACTGTTGCCAAGCAGCATTGGGCATCGGGTTTGCCGCCTTCCACGGCCTAGGCATAAACCTGTAGCGATAAGGATCTGAAAGAGCATGCGTAGCTGTTGAGACATAGTTTCCATTAAAGATATTGCGTGGCCCACCCATACGAGCAGGCACCCAATGGGAAAACTCCATCCCTGCTGCTTTAGTCCCTGCAGCTTTTACTCCACCAGCAACGCCTGTCGCTAAACTCGCTGCAATTCCTGCCCATTCACCATAACCATATGCATCGGAACAAGGGTTTATCCCACCATCAATATCAAGCCAATCACGTATGCGCTGGCCTTGGCCAAATAAGATTGTATCCCCCATCCCCGCCCCAAAATCCACGGTTTGCTGAGATGGAGACCAACCACCTGTCATGTCGTAGATCGCACCCCACAGAGGATCAAGACCTTCTAATCCATATGGATCAATGAAACTAACCGGATTCCCTTCAACATAGGCATAAGTGTTCACCCCGCCTCGCAAGCCAATCGGATCCTCACTGATAAACCGCCCCATCCCCGGTGAGTAATACCTGGCGCGGTAGTAGTAAATCCCCGAGGCATCCCGTTCCCGTCCGGTGTATTGGTAGGATTGGAGGTGCTGCCGTTGAGTGTTTGGGTCTGCCCATACGGCGTGTAGTCATAGCGTTGGATGACTTCGCCTGCCGTATTGGTCAATGCGCGCGTGCTGCCCAGGGCGTCGGTCAGGAAGTAGGTCCGCTCGCTGCCTTCGTTGCGCGCAAAGCGCTGGTCGATGCCCGGGCCGGTCAGGATGGGGTTGACCGTATTGCCTTGGCGCTCCTGCACGATGTCCATGCCGTCGTAGAGGTAGGTCGTGGTCTTCCCGCCTTCGGTCTTGCTGATGCGGCGGCCCAGTGCGTCCATTGGAAGATGTGCCTTCCTCTTCACTGACCAAACTGTGATACGAGGCGCCAGCAATTGTAAGGACGAGGAAAGCTCCATTCTGGTGCTGAAGGCAGCTTCCAACCCCATACATACTTCTGATGGTGATCAAAGACATACCCGACCCCTCCCTTGAAATTTACTTTCATATAAACATCATTCTTGTCGAAATAACATTCAACCAGCCCCGCTTTCTCATTATCAAGTTCAGCAAAAACAGGAAGTGAACTAATGGGCCCGTTGACGTACGAGTAGACCGGAACAGGTCTCCTCGGGATGAAGTACCAATAGCTACCTATAAAAATAAAATATAAAGTTAATGCAAGCACAAGACTACACGAAAGAACAAAAATCGCCCTCATGGATTAGGCCTATACCAATTTACGCCGTTTACAACACCTGCATCGAACAATGCCTGTTGAAAATCACCTGGCGTAATTGACGGCGGGAGAGAAACCCCAGAATTAATCAGGCACATCTGCGCGCCTGTGGTGCAGTTGTTCGTTAGCTTGCTGTAGGGACTATTGTTTTTTGCCGCCTTAGTCATACACTGATCAAATTGCTTATCTTGCTCAGGTGTAAGTGCTACAACCAGCCCAAGACCGGTTCGACCATTATCTTCAGTTTGTCTTCTTATATAATCATTCGCCAAGGGGTAGGTTTTATCCCACCCTCCAGGACCGAATGAATAGTTTTGTCCTTCGCCGCCTCGCGAGGACACGTGACCCAGCCATGAGCCCCAGTCACGAAGCATCGGGCTCCAGAATATAATTTCTTTATCTAGGCCGAGTGGATCTATCCAGCTGACTGGATCACCACCAACATAGGCATAGGTATTCACCCCTCCTCTGAGCCCAATCGGGTCCTCATTGATGAACCGTCCCATCCTTGGTAAGTAATACCTGGCGCGGTAGTAGTAAATCCCCGAGGCATCCCGTTCCCGTCCGGTGTATTGGTAGGGATTGGAGGTGCTGCCGTTGAGTGTTTGGGTCTGCCCATACGGCGTGTAGTCATAGCGTTGGATGACTTCGCCTGCCGTATTGGTCAACGCGCGCGTGCTGCCCAGGGCGTCGGTCAGGAAGTAGGTCCGCTCGCTGCCTTCGTTGCGCGCAAAGCGCTGGTCGATGCCCGGGCCGGTCAGGATGGGATTGACCGTATTGCCTTGGCGCTCCTGCACGATGTCCATGCCGTCGTAGAGGTAGGTCGTGGTCTGCCCGCCCTCGGTCTTGCTGATGCGGCGGCCCAGCGCGTCGTACTGGAAGCTAGCCTGCACGGAGTCCCCGACCTTGATGGCGACCAGCTGGTTGCGCGCGTTCCAGTGATAAGTGCGCTGGCCATCGCTCAGCAGATTCCCGTTGGCGTCGTAGCTCAGGGGCCTGCCGTCGTGCCGGGTTTGCCGGTTGTTGTCGTCAAACGTGTTGCGGCCCTGGCTGGCTTCCGGCAACAACGGCGAGGCATACGTGCCGGTCTGCGCCACCCGGCGACCGAGCGCGTCGTAGCCATAACCCAAGGTGCCCAGCGTGGCCTGACCCGGGCGGGTCCAGGCGATGCCGGTCACCTGGCTGGCCGCGTTGTAGACATAGCCCGTCTCCACGCCGTTGGGCAGCGTCGTGCGGGTGAGCCGGCTGGCGGCGTCGTAATCGAATGTCACGCTTTCGTTCCCTTGCCACTGGCGCACCAATCGACCTACTGCGTCATAGCGGTACTGGATGCGGGGCTGCGCGTCAGCGGTCATCACGATGCGCCGTCCACCGCGGTCGTACTCGTAGCGCACGGTGCCCTGCGGGCTGGTCGCCTGCACCACTTCATCGAATGCGTTGTAGGACCAGCGCAGGGTTCCCGTGTCGCTGTCATCCAGGCTCAGTACACGGTCGCCGGCATCGTAGCTGGCGGTCACCACGTGTTGTCCCTGCTCCACCCGGACCAGTCGTCCCAGCATGTCGTATTCGAACCGGGTAACAGCTCCGTTGCGGTCGGTATGGGAGGTGACGCGATCCATCGCGTCATGGGTCCAGCGTTCCACCTGGCCCAGGCTATCGGTGCGCGCGGTCAGCCGGTTGCGCGCGTCGTAGGCATAGGTGATGCCGGCGCCATGCGGAAGCAGCACCGCCAGGACATTGCCATTGGCGTCGTAGCCGGTCTCGGTCACGCCACCGCCCGCATCGACCTGACGGGTAACCCGGCCCATGGCGTCGTACTCGTTCCGCGCGGTGTGTCCAGCGCCATCGCGCGTGGCGATGACCCGGCCCAGCGCATCGTGGCGCATTTCGATGCGGCGGCCCATCGGATCGGTCACCGTCGCCAGTTCGTAGCCCTCATACGTGAAGCGCGTCCGGTGTCCCATGGGATCGGTTACGGCGACCGGCTGTCCGGCAAAATTGCATTCGGTTCGCCGGGTCCGGCCCGCCGCATCGGTCACTGCGGATACGCAGCGACCGGTGTAGCTCAGGGTGGTCGTCCTGCCCAGGCTGTCGGTCATGGACACCGGGTCGCCCGCGGCGTTGTAGCCGAAGGTGGTCTGCCTGGCGTCGGGCGTGCCCGGCATGAAGGTCTGCCCTGTCAGCTGGCCATCGGTGTCATGGCGATACTCGACGCGGCGCCCCAAGGGATCCACCTTCGCACTCAGGCGTCCCGCCGCGTCACGCTCGAATCGCGTGGTCTGCGCCAGATCGGTGCCATAACCCAACGTGTCGCTGACGGGATAGTGACTGACAGGGTCGAACACCAGTCTGCGCTTGCTTCCATCCGGACGGGTCACCAATGTGCCGATGGTGTCGCCATCCACATGGTCGTATTCAAGTCGATAGACACCACCATCGGCCTGGATCTGCCTGACCACGCGACCGCTCCATCCGCCTTCGCCCCTGGCTTCGAACTCGTTGTACAGGACGCGGTGGCCGTTCTGATCGTGGATCGATTCGAGCCGGGACTTGCGCTTTCCGCCCGGGAGTTTTTCGACCCGGTATCCGTATCGCCGGGCGGTGCCGTCGGGATAGGTCACGCGTGCCAGGAAGCCGTGGTCGTCGTAGGCGTATGCCCAGCTTCTGCCGGAATGATCCCGGATACGCTGGACGCGGTTGTTGCCGTCATGTTCCAGGGCCAGATGGCGTCCACTGGAAGAGACGATACGTACCAGCAAACCCGCGTCATAGACAAACTCGACCCGGTTGCCGTGCTTGTCCTGCATCCAGCGCAACGGGTTGGGTGCGTAGTTGCCGAAGCGCATGATGGCTCCATCCCGCAAGGTCAGGAGAAGGCCATAGCCCTGGTCGTCGTATACATACTTCAGGATGGAGCCGGAAAATCCGGTCGTGCCACCCGAATGTTGCCAGGTGCCCGTGAGGCCGGAACCCGCAATGCGGGTGAAATCGACCGGCATGCCACCCGGCAGGATGAGCTGGATCAGATCGTAGCCGGAACCCGGCGGCGAGAACATGCGATAGCCGAAGTTCGACGTGGTGCCGATGCCGAATTCCCGCTTGCTGCCGTCATTCGGCCGATAGTGGCGACTGATCGCAACCGGCAGAATATCGTTGAGGGGGGCGTCGGTTTCCGAGTAGAAGAATTCGCCGGTGTGGAGATCGATGGGATCCCCGGCCGTGGCGCCGGAACCGGAGCCGGAGGAACCACAGGCCTCGCTGCAGGGTGGTTGGTCGGGTTCGGTAGGTGGGTCGTTGCTCGCCACCGAGTAACTTCCGCCCATGGTCTGGTGCAGTGCCACTCCCTTCTCCGGTGCGAAACGGCTGCCGTCGCTGGTGACGCGCCCCTGGCCATAGACGCGCCAGCCCTCGGCGGGTTCGTAGATCCAGAAGTTGGCCTGGGTGCCCGCCGGGTGGCCGTCATAGTTCGGGTAGAAAATCCTGATGCCCTCCGCCGCCTGCGGCGTCAGCGCCTGCACGGTCGCGCCGCCAGGCTCCAGAGTGAAGTACATCGGATAGTTGTCCGCCACCGGAAACGGCGCGCGATTGACTGGTGTCGGTACGATGGCCAGTTCGGTGACCAGCCGCCCCTTTCGGTCGCGGATGACGGTATCGCGTGGTATGAGTACTTGCAGGCCCGGCATGTCCGGATGAGTGAGCACCGTGTCTCTTCCGAGCGGTGACCCGATTCGGCTCTTGTCCCGCGCGGTGATGCGCGGCAAGTACATGGCGTAGGGAATCTGGGTGAGCTGACCCGGTTTTACATCAAGCCCGATCACGAATTGGCCATATTCCACCTCCGCCGAACTCGCGGTGGTCCCATCGACATACAGTTCCTGCTTGCCCGCGGGGGCTTCGTGCAACAGGAAATAGCCATCCCGATTGGTTCTGACGTACCGGCCACCCATGCTGACTTCAACATCAGCCACCGGTACTCCATCCACCCGGAGAACCTGTCCCATGACACTGGTGAAGCGCATGGCGCGTACGATGCGATCAATGAGCTCGGTGTTGCGCAGGTCCGGTTGGTTGCCCGGCACGCGCCAGCGTCCATCCGTATTGTCCTGTCCGGGTTGCCAGGCGCCTTCCTTCAAGGTGCTTGTTGTGCGACATGGCTGGAGTTTCTCCCCATGTCGGCAGTCAGCATGGTTTTTTCCAGGTGCTTCGGCTCCCTCCAGGATCTCTGCCTCCTCTGCTCCCGGCGCTGCAATGGTTGCGGTCTGGAAATCCAAGGCGACAATCGGCATGACACCACCATCGATCGTATGCACACCATCAATCAGCAGGGAGTAGCGGTATCCGGGATACAGCGGCCGTTGCGGTCTGGCAAATACCAGCCGGCCCTCCTCGGCGGGCACAACATCAATGGGCGTCATTCCGCCGGGCCCAAGCAGCGACACCGTGGAGGGATTGAGATCCCGCACGCGCAGGCGTTGGGTGAACCTGACGGCAATCAACGCATCCGTCGAGACCGCCTGATCGTCTTGCCGTGGCAGGGAGCCGGCCATCCCCGGTACCCGTGCCGAGTCGTTGTCGTTGTTCGTCCTTTCAATGAACGACGATGTATCGGGTTCGAACCAGAGGTCGGTCAACGTCGTTCGCCCCGCGATCCTTCCTCCGCGCAACCTGACCTTTCCATCGCTCTGCAGGGTCGCCAGATGACCCGATACCCGGTCGCCAGGATGGCGTTGGACGCGGGTGAGCGCGCCGGTTCGTGGATCCCATAACTCTGCTCCGTTTTCGGCACCCTGCCCTCCTGCCAGCAGCAGGCGGCCATCCGTCAGCACGGTTGCGCTGTGGCCCGCCCGGGCCGACAGGGGCAATCCACGCGCAGGCTCAATGCGGTGCGAACGGGGGTCGTACCAGACGCCGTCCGGTTGCAATTTGCCATCCGCCGCCGTGCCCCCCCAGACAAGGACACGCCCTTGTGGCATCAGGGTCAGGCTCGCACCGATTCGCACGGATTCCAGTTCGACCCGATGCGTGATCCCACCGGTCTTCAAGTCGCGTTCGGTCAAGACGTTGCCATCGCCCGACAGGACCAGCATTCGTCCATCCTGAAGGGACACCCTGCGCTCCATTGGTGTCAGGGTCTTGTGCGTGGCCGCGGGCACCTCGTTCTTGCCCGTCGACGCCGGACGTGCCAACAGAGACGGCACCTGCCCGGTGCTGGCCGTGACCGCGAACAGGCTCAGCAAGACTGCCAGGGAAAAGCTCTTTTGGCTGCGCGAGTGCTTATCCATGATGCGTTCCTTGTTCTTCCTTGACGCCCGCTCTTCCGCTGCGCGCATAGGTTTTCCGGCACGCCATGTTTCGCGTATCGGCGATTTCCCCGGACCTCGACAGGACTCGATGGCTCCCACCCCGAATCAAGCGCTCTGCATGTGCGTCCGGAGATAGCCTTGCATCCATTCGACTTTGTATGGTGCGCGATGCAAACGCCGATTCAACTCGAACGCCGCGACCTCGGATAGCGATGGGCGACTTGACGACCAACCGCAACTGTACGGTCAACGTTTGGTCATGAATCGGATCCACAAACACCTGATACGTGCCGTCTGTTGGCAATGCCGGTAGATCCTGCGTACGGTCATTTCGCAGCGTTTGCGAAGTCAAGAATCTGCCATTGGGGCTGTAGACCTCGTAACGAGTATGGCGGTCAGCAGGCGCTGTCCGCTGCCCGCTGACTTGCAGGCCCAGCCGTTGACCGACCGTGCCGATGAAGCTCAGCCGCGCGCCCTGCCCCGGGCGGTCCAGCACCAATGCCTTCCACTCATCCGGTCGCAACGTGCCCGTCACGTCTGCCGACAGCGTGGCTTTGAATTGCAACTGCCGTCCAGCAGGACTCTGCTTCACTATCACCGCATAAATGCCTGCGGACAGGCTCGACAGGCTCACCCGGCAACCAGTGCTACAGGTTCCCTGCATCAGTCGATCACCATTGGGCTGATGCACCTCGACGTAAGCAGAGTTGCCTCTGACGATGCGCATCTCGCTGATACCCAGCCCCAGGTTGTCCCCTTCGCTGGCGGTGAAGGTGAAGTACGCCACCCCGCCCGCGCCCCGTGCCTCATACGAGGTCGGCGCGTTCGTCACCCCCAGCCCTTCGGCCGTGCCCGTCGCCAGACGCAGTTGCGTGGTCAGCGTCTTGCCGTACTCCGGATCCACGAACACCTGATAGCTGCCATCCGCTGGCAGCACAGGTAGATCCAATGTATCGCCAGCCCGCACCCACCGCGAAGTCAGCAAGCTGCCCTGGGGGGTGTACACGTAGTAGTAGACATCGCCATTCGCCGGCATCGTCTCCTGCCCGCTGACCTGCAGGCCCAACCGCTGGCCGGCCACGCCTGTGAAGTACAACCGACCGTTCTGGCCTGGTCGACCCAGCACCAGCGGTGTCCATGCGTCCGGCACCAGCTCACCTGTCACGTCCGCCGACAAGGTGGCCTTGAACTGCAACCGCTGGGTGGACGAAGCCGGTTCCACCACCACCGCGTACGTGCCCGCCGACAACTGCGGCAGGTTCACGTCGCAGCTACGCTGACTGACGTAACAATACCGGTACCGCCGCTGCTTGCCATCCGGCCCATGCACCCGGACGTAGGCGTAGCGGTCTTCGTTGTCAGCCAGTTCGCTTAGGCCCAGCCCCAGGTTGTCCCCTTCCCTGGCGGTGAAGGTGAAGTACGCTGCCTCGCCGGCGCCCCGTGCTCCATACGCGACCGGCGCGTTCGTCACCCCCAGCCCTTCGGCCGTGCCGGTCGCCAAACGCAACTGTGCCGTCAGCGTCTCGCCGTAGGCCGGGTCCACGAACACCTGGTAGGTCCCGTCCTTCGGCAACACGGGCAGATCCAGCGCACCGCCCCCGTGTATGGACTTCGAAGTCAGCAGGCTGCCGTCCGGTGCATACACGTAGTAATAGACGTCCCGCTCCGCCGGCAGCGTCTGCTGTCCGCTGA
>Ga0182741_1005540_pt1 | contig 11638 bp, 6 predicted proteins | sample eDN5th37CBELigOP_FD_128874 | JGI IMG/M metagenome (GOLD analysis project Ga0182741, IMG submission 128874) | Enriched Organic Plus compost microbial communities from Emeryville, California, USA - eDNA 5th pass 37_C BE-Lig OP (version 2) (version 2) ...
ACGCATGTGAAGATAAAATGCAACTTCTGATGTGGACCAGATGAGACATAGCGCCTTGGTGACCATGATTAAGAACTTGATATTACGTTCAGAAATAAGAGGAATAAGTTTCATTATGTCCCTTAGGTATGAATTAATAAGCAGGTTGAATTGAGTTGCTAGGCTTGGATTCTTGAAGCTCATGATTAACCATACTAGGAAACATGCCACGATTCCATGCGCTATAGGCGTCAACGATCGAAGTCCCAAGACAAGAAGACGCGTCAGTTTATCCGTCCACCAGCCGCGAGTGAATATTGCCGGACGAGAGGCGAAGGGAACTTGGAAGGCCTTTGCGACTGTACTGGGTTCAGGGCTCACTTGACGATATGACCGATCGAACTTATCAACTTGAAGTAATGCTCTTGCTTGCTCCTTAGGTGTCAATAACCGCATGTCTGACGGTTCTGCGGTCTTCAAGGGTGGGTTAGCGAAGCAGGGCTCCGTGGTACTACTGCCCTGAGCTGAGAGAGACTTGCGGTTGGTGAAGCCCATCCTCAGTGTGGGACCCGAACTGATCGAAGTACATAGGTCACCCGTGGACGGAAGACAGCTCAGATCATCTGCGCCACCTTCTTTTGATCGGGCCCCTACTTTCGATCCCGGAGCCTCATCACCGGGCGACGCGAGTCCAGCAGGCCATTTCGCTGGGCGCTGAAATTCTAGACTCGGATTATCACATTCATTGTCGTGTAATTTTCCGGTTTCGGCAATCGCTGACGGCGAGCACATACAGCGAGTGCCTGCCGATGTTGTTGATGGACTGGAGATTTCACTTGGAGGGGGACTGTCTTGTACTGGGCTAAGGTCAGAATGCTGATGGTACTGATGTGGATGTGGATGCTGTGCACTCTGCAGAGTGGCGAGCATCGGCGAGAAGTTATCAGCTGGTGTGATCAGCCCAAAGCGACAGCACAGTGAGAGCAAGACCTGTTGTAGCCCTGGCTTACTTTCGATGGGTAGCCCCCTTGGGTACTCAATTCGAGCTTCGGATGAAAATCCTTGCCCCATAGCTCCGCGTCTTCTTCCTGTCCACCCGCGCTCCTCACGTTCGGTTATTCACTCAGTCAGCAAAAATCTCCGAACCGGACAAACGCGGAACTTGAAAAGCTTCGACTTGCGAACGTTTGGTGATCGATGACGAACTGACAAGTGATGAATAAGGGCTTCTCGAGAATGAATCACGGTGGAGCAATCTCTGACGGCCCTCACCCACACGTGGCCTCAATAAGGACAGTACCGATGGAGTCACAGCGTTAGTTCACGCTGAGTGAGTTGAGCTCAGTTTTCAGTGACCGTGGGTCAAACTAAGCGGAAAGTTGCGGCAAGTTCGGTAAACCTGGCGAAGGAAGGGGAGTACTCGTTGTCTTCAAGGTGAACAGAACAGATCTCGTCGTGGAGTGCAATCGCTTAAGCCTCTCAGTGGCGAGGCTGGTATTCTTGTGGTGTGCTGTGGTGTGCCGCGTGTAATGAATAATTCCAATAATATTCCAGCCAAAGTCTAGTTTTGGGACGTGTTCCTAGTTTTCTTGATAGAATCAACTTCGCGACAATCTAGCGTTTGGGATATTAGTTTTCAATCGTAAAGACGATCACGTGGGCTGTCAAACAGTGCTACAAAGCGCGTAATGCTCGCGCCAAGCCTCGGTTGAGCGACAAGTATCGCCAAATCAGTACGCAATGCACCCAGTCTAAGTCAAGATTTCACGTTCTGGGTCGGATCTTGCCTGAACTTGTTTTTTCTGCTCGCATCCAGACTCGAGTCAGTGCTGAGATCTCGCGTTCGGATTGCCACCCACGTCGTTAATGGGCATAAATACACTGCGCTTCAAGTACGTCTCATTGAGTGTGATCTACTACATCCATGTAATATTCAACCAGTTGTGACTTGTACCATTATGTAAACCTCATACATACAGTGCCCTTCACCCCCTCTTCGGGGATTACTGCGCTTCGTCACTTCTTAGCGAAATCAACGGCTTCTAGCTGCGATATCGTGCCAGCATCGAGTACGGGACATAGTCCATCGCTAGACCGGGTTAATACTCTAACAGAATGCTTTGTATTGACGTTGGAATCTGTAACAAGTTTGTAACAAGTTTGAGTATGATAACTCGGGGCCTTGAACTATCAGCGAGGCGGTTGCTAGCTAGCAGGGACTAACATGCATACATGCGTGGGTGAGTTGGTGTGGAAGCTGAAAAGTGATGGTAAGCTGGCTGGAACTAGATTAGTTGAAACATGTACGAAGTATACAAAACCCAGCCTGGACTTGGAATTAACTTAGTTAGGTGAGAAACTGATCAAACAATCACTGTCGTATGCGCCTTGTGTTTTTCTCTTCGTGCGTGACTTCACACGTCGGATACCCATGGACTCAGACGTTCAAATCGTTGCCTGACTCGAGTGCGGCAAGCCTATCAGAGCTTCCCAGGCGAACGGTGCTCATTCCGAATTAATGCTTGGAGCCTGGTCAGAAGTGGGTGCTTGTCTTTAGCGTTTTCCTCTACCATCGCATCGCTCGAACGCTCGTTCTCCGGGAGTGGCGACGAGGACAGGAGACGTATTCGGACCTCACCATCATAAAGCGGCAGAGGCGAATAGGAGCTGTGTGTTGAGTTGGTTCGAGGATGAGGCTCGAAGCGAAGCCGTTGGTGCAACTGTGGCTGAGGGCGAGCTGTTGGCATGCCGACAGATGAAAGGTCACTGTCGTAACGACTAGAAGAGCTGTGCGGCGAGGAAGATGCATCATTGGGATCATTCCTTCGATAATATAACTGCTTTGAAGTTGCAACCTTCCGTTGTTTCTGGGTCGGCGAAGTGCGACCACGAATCGACTTGGTTTTGCGATTACGCTTAATACTTTGGTTTAGCTGTGGCTGTGCTAGGGCACGGTGATGTTCGGCGACTTCCCACTTGGTAAGAGTTTGCGACGAGCGTGTGACGGCCCTTGCTTTGGAGGGACGCTTTCGCTGGGGATGAGATGAACTGGCACTTGATCTACGTTCTTTGTGCTGGTTTCTAGCTTGCGATTTAGGCTCTCTGGAGATCTTGGGATCATCTCGAGACTCCTGATCCCTCTCCAGCTCCTGTTCCTCATCATCATTCTGTTTAGAACGTGCGTGATGCACGGACTTACCAATATTAATCTCGGCTTCAACCTCTTCATCACTTTCACCCATTTCCTCATCCTCAAAATCATCGAACACACTCTCTACAATTAAGCTTCTCCAGTGTCCTCGCCGGTCACTTTTCCGATTGAATGAACGTGAGCGACTACGACTTCAGAGCTCATCCTTGCCGTCCTTATCCTTGCTGTCATTGCCACCCTCTTTAGGAGCCTCTTTTCCGTTATCATGATTAGACTGCTCCTGCTGCTGCTCCTGCTGCTGCTCCTGCTGCTGCTGTTGCTGCTGTTCACCATCGTTGGCCGTAGTTGCGTTGCCATTGGTGGCGTTTGCAGCGGTGCCATTGTTTGCGGGAGGTGGCGGCGATGGCGCCTTCTTGCGCTCCAAACGAGCGATGAGGTTTGAAATAGGCTTGAACTTCTCATAAATCTCGGATGAGAGGACTGCGGGAGTCTCATAAGCTGGTGTGGCGTTTTGCCTCTCAGAAACCTCCTGAATATATGCCTTGAGTTCGTCTGCGAGCTTCTTCAGAGGCTGGGTGTCCTCGCTCGTGAGCCATGGTCGGCTATCGAGCCAGCTTGAAACCTTGGCCTGGACCTTGTTGATCAGGGCCTTGGCATCCGCAATTGCAGCAGGCCTCTTTTGGAGCTCGCTTCGGCGGAGAGCCACAGGTGCGACAAGATCACGGAGCTGCTTCAACTTTGCCTCAACATCGGCAAGTGTTGCAGTGTATCCGTCACTGTAGAGCCACATCTCGGCGGCAGCACTGGCCTCTGCGATGGCCTCTCGCTGAGCCTCGTTGGTGACTGCCTCCACTTCCTTCTCGGAGAGATCGTTACGCATGGTGTAGATAAGCGATTCGAGACTGTTCTTAGCAGCAGCGAGTGCCTTGCGAGCAGCATCCTTTTCATTCAATGCAGCGAGCACGGCCTTTGCCTGAGCCTTCAGCTCCTTAGTGAGGCGGACAAAACCGATCTCGGTGGTGAGGGGCTCAACAGGAACTACAGTAAGAGGAATGCGGCGAACCTTCTTGGTGGGCTTGGGCTTAGTCTTTGCTGCATCGGTCGCGTTGGCTCCTTCAGCGGTCTGATTTGACTCAGCTGCTGGTTCAGGTTCAGGCTCGGGCTCAGGGAGCTCCTCAAGCACTGCCTCCGCCTGGGCCAGCGATGTAACTCCATTCTCACCGAGAACGAAGGACAAAGAGATCTTGGGCTTCTGGACTTCAAGCAGGGGCTTCAAGGTGGGGTCGTTTGCAAGGTCAGCGACACCCTTGACCTCATAAGCATTGGCACGGCTAGATGAACCGGCCGCGACGTTGGACTGAGTCAACTCAATGAGAAGGTCATTGTCGTGAAGAATGGAGACAGTCTTCTTTCGGCCAATGCGGTTACGCTCCTTGAACAACTTGACTTCGCGGGCGAAAGCACTTGCATCACGTGCATCGGTGATCTTGAGGTCGACGGGGTATGCCGTGATGTCCAAAATACCGAAAGGTCGCACTTGGAAGGACGTGGAGAGGTTCGCGGCACGGAAGGCTGCACCCATAGCCATAGCTTCATCACCGTTAACGTTCTGAGCGAGTTTCTCCTGACCAAGGAAATCGCGGAGCAGAGCTTGGACAGCAGGTACACGAACACTACCACCGACAATCACGAGACTGTCAATGTCCTTAATGCTCAGGTTAGCGCGCTCGAGAGCCTCGGTAATGGGCTTAGTGACACGAGACAGGAGGCCAGCAGCCTTCTCCTGGAAATCTGCACGGTTCAAGTGCAGACTGAAGTCAATATCGTTGTAGAGAGACTCGATCTTGAAGGGCATTTCTGAGTTGGCCGACAGGACGGTCTTCACTGCGTTGGCCTGCTTGAGAACCTTGGCCATTGCGCGAGGATTCTGACGAATGCCCTTAGCCTTATCACCATACTTCTTCTCAAACGCATCAATGATCATCTCAGCGACAACCTGATCGAAGGCAAAACCACCAAGGAACTGGTCGTGGGCAGTAGCAAGAACCTCGGCCTGGCCGGACACCTTGGTTGCGCGAGGAAGCTTGACGCCGGTGTACTCAACAATGGCGACATCAGTACCCGCAGAACCCATGTCGTAGAAGATGACACGGTGAGTAGTGTTCAGCTGATAGGTGCGGTCGATACCATAAGTGATGGCAACGGAACTGGGATCATTGACGAGGTCTAGGACGGAGAGATCGGCCAACTCAGCAGCGTCCAAAACGGCCTGGCGCTCGTTCTGGGAGAACCAGGTAGGGACGGTGATGACGCAGTCACGGGTGTCGAGACCACCAGCATCAACTTGTGCGATGCGGCGAACGTGCTCAAGGGACATCGCAACGAGCTCTTCAGGCGAGTAGATAGGACCATCAGCGCCTGGGAACTTGATACCGACACTCTGGCCACGTCCAGGGATAGCCACGAACTCGTAAGGAAGCACTTTCTTCAAGGACTCAACCTGAGGAGAGTTGATTGTCTTACCGAGGAGGCGGTGAGCCCACATGAACGTGTGGAGGGGCCTGCGAATGGCGAAACCAACTGCGTTGTTACCAAAGTGACGGTCACCATCATCGAAAGCGACTGCGAGAGGAACCTTGCGCTTAGCTTGTTCGTCCACAACAATGTGGAAGGGGTTACCAGGGCGAACAGCAGCAATCTTCATAAACTCGGTACTGAGATCAATACCCAGGACCGAGGCTGAGGCTGGAGCGGCGAAAAGGGTTGAAGCCGCGAGGAAGAGACCCACGGCGACAGCAAACGCCAGAGCGAAGCCGCCGAATGCACGGCGGTGATTCAACTTGACGACCATGACGGCGACTCACTTAAAAAGATCAAAAGTCCGACACAAATACTGTGAAAGAACTTCAAAGTCAGTGGAACACGCCGGCTTCAGGACGAATGGGTTAAGCACACGGCAGTATGACCAAGGTCAGCCGGGTCGAACCCTGTTCAGATGCGTCTGGAACGATGTGGGATGGTCGCGGATCCGCGCGTGAGAAGACAGGTTAGTGGGGGCAAACGTCACAGGGAACAGCAAAAGGCCAGAATAATACTCTCACAGATGGGCCACACGGGGTATATATCCCATAAAACGCGGAATTACCTTCAGGGCACGAAGCAGAATCTCGGCAGAAGTCGGAAAGGAAAAATACTTCAGGTTGGCATCCGTGATGCAGGGTTTGAATATAATATCACAATAGATCGAGTAACACGCAAGCGATTGTATTCGTCATCACATCGACATACCAACCACAACCCTGCATTTCACTATGCATAGTCAACGCTCCGTTTGCACAGCTTTTTCTATTCTGACACCCCTCGCCGTGGGAACCCCTTGCAGAGTGAAGAGGGTAATATTTACGACGACGTTTCGTCACACACGGCATGCCAAATGCACCGAAACTTTACTGTAATACTCCTCTCTGACTGCACAAGGTAGTAAACATGCGAAAAGATCCCTATCACGACAAGAACCTTGCACTCGTTCCGTCGAGTCCAGAGCAAAAACTTGCTGACGTCAGTCAGTGCACTTGCTGAGGGTGTCGCCGTAGCTGCCTCATCCATCACGATTTCAACAAGGCATTGATGCAGCATTTCGCTTGCGACTTGAGCTACGTCCAATTGCTGTGCCAGAGTCCAACTCGCTTCCTTGAAGAGCAACTCGTAAGTGGGCCTCTTCTAGTCTTGACAAGCTCGATGAGACCGACATTTCCCACTATGTTTTCACCACGTTCGACAGCTCTGCTGACGTCAGCTATCAGCGCGGGGTGTGCCTCGCCAAGATGCGCCGACCTCAGTCATCTTACGGATTAGATCCCCAGACCTCGAGGAGAAGACTTGGCGATTGGGTGCTCGGCCATGAACGCCTTATCAGCTAGGGATCCTCGTGTTGCAGCAGTTGAAATACACCACGCAATGTATGACATAGCCGCGCAGTGCAGTGACAGTTGCCGTCCTATCCAATGCGAATGAGCTCATTCCTGAGCTTCCCGAGCTGAGTGAGTTTCGTCTATCAGCCTGAGTCTGAGGCAATGCCAGACGCACAAGGCAACACTTGCATACGTTCAGTCACATCGACACTCAGACACACTACATGCTCTTCAAGTAGCAATCCGGCATGGATATAGGCCCCTCCGAAGCACATTTACACGAAATCGAATCGACATTCTGGGGACAGACCCAGGGATGCCGGCAGTTGTGGCTCACTCGACATGAAACTCGTTGCATAGCTGCAAAACAATGGAGATGTGCATATAGGAGACAGTCCTTGTATACTCCTGTGGCACATAAATAGTGCTTAGACAGGACATTCTGCCCAAAGCGTCGGCCCACCCTCTGGAGTCAGCACTGACACGTGCCAGGAAGTGGACTTCGGGAAGGCTGCAGGATATTTCACGGGATCTGCCCACAGCATGCAAAAAACCTCACAGGATCGGGATGAATAAGCACATGATATAGCTCATGCACGGTATAGCACGAGTGAGCACTGAGGTCCTTGTGCTGGAAACATAGCTTTGTGGGCCAGGGGTAACGGAAATTTGCCTGAGTTTTCAGATTTATTACATCATTGAAATGAGCGCAACCGTCGCAGGTGGCCCTAAGGTAAGTGAGCATAACGATAGAATACGCGTTGATAAATCCGTTGATATATGTTTTATTCAGAATGGTCACCGTTAGGTGCCCCTATGACACGAAAAACTACCCTCTTTACGACTCGATTTCAGGATATTTCAGATTAGACGTTTCAGAAATTCTGGTGGAGACGGGGTCTGCGAGTGGATCTCGCGGTGCGCTGATTGCGCTAGCCTGGGAGTTTCCATGAGAATTCAACGCGTTGTAACACACTTCACTGCCAATTATTCTGACACATATCCGCCTGCTATGTATGCTCCTGTAAACTTTAGGGCGTCCTCAAAGTCACTGTCCACGAGGCAAAGCTTGACATCGACGTACAGACCCTTGGCAAGCAGGATCCTTACACCAAGGTCACTGTCGGTGGTTCCACTTCCAAGACCAAGACCAAGGATGGTGCAGGCAAGACTCCCAAGTGGGAGGAGACCTTCACCTTCAAGCTCAGTGGTATTCAGGACCACATGCTTGTCGAGATCTTCGATGAGAACCTCACCAAGGATACCTTCATTGCAAGCACTCGCATCACCCTCCTCGCTTCTGGTATGCCCACCCTCGACCAGGCCGTCTGGTACGCAGTCTATGATCAGAAGAACAAGCAGGTTGGTCAGATTGCTCTCACTTTGAACTTCACTCCTGACGCGGTCCCAGCTGCTCAGCAGCCGCCTGCGGGTGCTCCCGTGGGCTATGCTCCTCCTCCTGCAGGCTACGCTCCTCCCCCAGCTGGTTATGCACCTCCTCCAGCTGGCTACGCTCCTCCTCCTGCAGGCTACGCTCCTCCCCCAGTTGGCTATGCTCCTCCTCCTGCTGGCTACGCTCCTCCCCCCGCGGGCTACGCTCCTCCTCCGGCCGGCTATGCTCCTCCCCCAGCTCCCGCACCCCCAGTTCCTCCGGCACCCTTCGCTGCTCCCGTTAACCAGCAGTTCAACACCGCTGGCTACCCCGGAGTTCGCCGTTAAGAACGGAGTTTGTGGACATAGGCGATTAGGCAATTCACCGAAACATGTTCGCATTGTCTCTTGTTGTTTTTCTGGGGGCTGCTAATGCTTGTTTCTCTTGTCCATAACCCGTTCACACAGTTTGTGAGCCCCGCTCTGTTGGTTTGATAGTTGATTCACCACGAGTGTGTGCACAGCTCACCTTGGCCTTTCTTTCGTTTGTTTGCTTGTTTTACAATTTTCTTCGTTCGAAACATGCATCGCCACCCTTTTCTCACTGTGAAAATATTGATCAGATATCGTCCCGACTAGTTCGTTACGAGGCATACGCGTTTCAAAGTTTTTTCGTAAGCCTCGTTGTATGATGACGAAACTCATTGAATACACAGATCTGGTTAATCCCTTGATTTACACCGTTTCAACGGACCTAAACAGCTCGCAGTCCACCTTAGCGCGGAATAATCTCTGCATCTGCAGGGTACTGTACATGGGGGGCATGTATCCTCAAAAGTCCTTCGAGATGTGCGATTCGCGATCGGTATTGTTTCACCTGCTCCATCAGAATCTTGATCTGAGTTTCGTACTGGATGGCCGACGTGGGCGGAATTGCGGCTCGAGCGATGCCCCCAACTTTGACACCGGCCTCAGTTTGGACGGTAACTGGCATAAAACATACGTAGCTATAGTCAAAGGCATCGTGATTTGAGAAGTGGGGAGGGTGAGTCCGAGACAGTCGCTGTGACGAAGCCTGTGAAAGCAAAATTTGGGCCGGTCCAATTCGCGGCTGGACCGCTTTATATGGTATCATACGTGATAGCTATAAAAGAAAGGTCATGCTGCAACATGAGGCAGGTCTACGTACATGAAAAACATTAGTGCAATCAGCGCTACTGCAAGGAGAATCCGATTTGCGATGGTGTTAGCCTCTGCCAGGGGTAGTGATGACGAGGATACTTCACGAATTTGAGCGTTCCCCATGTCTGAATCGGTGTCATCGAACTGTCCATGTCCATTTTCATACTTGGCGCCACCCATGTTGCCGCGCCGCCCGCCAAGCATCGTCCCTCTAAACTAGATTGATTCGCGCGTCCTGTCGGTTGGAAAGATGCCTGTTTCGTGGGGAAGCTGGGGGTTATCTAGATGGTATTGGTGTTAATTCGACTTATATGAGTGATCATGTAATGAATATTCGGTTATCATGGAAAGAACATATCCACATCTCGAGATACAGCGAATATGGAAAAGTTCCAAACTCACCTTGATTCGACTTCCCACATAGTCCTGCGCAGAACCGCGGATCTAGCGCTCCAGCCGACCACTGGGCATCAGGCACAAGTATCCCAGGCGGCCGCAAATCCGCACTGCGACGATCCCGTGCAAACCTACTGGAAGACTTGACACACGGCTTTCCCTTGACTTCCCGCCACTCCAGTGAGCGTGGCGGACGATCTGAGAACCGCTTGGTCCGGTGCCGGTGCATCATACACGCAGATCAGCATGGAAGGAGGCTATGCTGAATGCATTATCTGCCTCGAACCGCTTGTAAAAGATGTCGTAGCGACCAACTGCGGCCATCCCTTCCATGAGGCTTGCATCACAAGAGCTGGTCAGACCTCAAAGAAGTGCCCTTGTTGTCGCTCGGAAGTCAAGTCACTCGCTGTGCTTCAGGTGGGCTTCCTGGATCCGCTCCGTAGCGTTCTGCGTGAGCGCCCCCCTGAGCCTCGCATTCCATCCAGTACCCGAGAGAAGGTTAGAACAGCCTTGCTCAGAGCGCAGCTACGAGATGAACTCGAGCTTCGCGACAAACTGGTTGAGGAGGTCAATCGATTGCGGAGTCAGCTCGCTCAGCGCAAGAATGAAGTTGCAAGGTACTTAAATATGCGCGAATCGCTGTATAGAGCGATCAGTGAGGCTGAAGCCAAACTGAGGGAGCTCAGGAGGCAACGCACTAGAGCAGCAGAGACCACGGAGTATATCACATTCGTGGAGAAGTTCGCCGAGACAGCCATGCAAGCAGTTGAGCAGCAGCTGCGCGATGCCCAGCACGATCTCGCCACCAGCCAGAGTAGGTTTTTTGAAAGCATTGCCCAAACCCCCTTAGACTCGTTCTACCTTGACGGGATCCTCGAGGGTCGGAAAGCTAGGAGTGCTATTTCGAATCCGTTGACGATTGCTAGAAACCTATCCCCAGGATCACAAGGAGAACCGGATCCCATCACGAAGCTCATTGCAACATGGATCATGGCAGCCTGGCTTGAGTACTCTGCATCGTCTGTGCGAACCCAGTTGCCTGACCTTAGGCTCCAGGTGTCCACGAGAAGGAAGGAGATCGAGCAGCAGGACAGGCAGATGCATTCATTAAAGGAAAGCTTGAAGGCGGACATGGAGGAAATTGAGGCTCAATTTGCGGCCGCGACGACCTCAGCGCAACGGTATCAACTCACGCGAAGAAGACTTGCGAGCACTCTAGAAAGTCTTCGGGGTCCTCAGTCAGAAGTGTTGGATCGCATTGTCAGTGGCAGAGGTGGGATCCACAGTGAAAAAGAGGCAGAGCTCGTTGAAAGTGTGCTGGCGCTGCTAGGGGAGAAGGAATCCAAGCAGCTGTCGGAGGAGACATCTGCGCTTGCACTGGATGAACCCCCTACAAAACGAGTTGTCATGAACAACACTGGACCGACCATACCTATCGACAGAATTGAAGTTAGTGGTGCCACTAATGCCCCAATAACGAGATTACAGGCGCAAGACGATGTTTTGCTTAGATCAGACCCGACAGGGCACCGTCACCAAACACAACAAGACCAAGCACAAGCACAAGCACAAGCACAAGCACAAGCACAAGCACAAGCACAAGCACAAGCACAAGCACAAGCACAAGCACAAGCACAAGCACAAGCAC
>Ga0182741_1005541_pt1 | contig 11635 bp, 8 predicted proteins | sample eDN5th37CBELigOP_FD_128874 | JGI IMG/M metagenome (GOLD analysis project Ga0182741, IMG submission 128874) | Enriched Organic Plus compost microbial communities from Emeryville, California, USA - eDNA 5th pass 37_C BE-Lig OP (version 2) (version 2) ...
ACCGCCGGATGCGCGGCCCCGGTCAGCCGGCCAGAAAGCCTCCGTCCACAGCAAAAATCGCACCGGTCACGAAACTCGCCGCGTCCGATGCGAGAAACAGGGCAAGGCCCGCAACCTCATGGGGCTGCCCCTGGCGACGCATCGGCGTCCGCGCGAGGATGGCCGCCTCGCGCGGCGCGGTTTTCTCGACCGCAGGAACGAGACCGGTCTCGATGAAGCCCGGCGCGATGGCATTCACTCGGATCTTGTCATCCGCCCATTCGAGGGCGAGCGCCTTGGTCATCTGGGCGATCGCCCCCTTCGACGCGGCGTAAGCCGCGGCATTGGCCGGCGCTGCGAACGAGCGGATCGAGGCCAGGTTAATGACGCAGCCGCGCATCTCGCGAAGCTGCGGGTAGAATGCGCGACAGAAGCTGAAAGCCCCGTCCACGTTAACGGCAAGGGTCCGCCGCCAATGCTCGATCGCGTCGGCGGCATCGATACGGCCCTGGCGGATGATACCGGCACTGTTCACGAGGATCGAGACCGGGCCGATTGCGTCCCGGACCCGTTCGGCGACAGTCGGCGCGGCGGCGAAATCGGATACGTCGACGGCAAAGGCCAGAGCACGCCCTCCCGATCGTTCGATCTCGGCGGCGGCTGCCATCGTCTCATCCTCCAGGAGGTCCACGAGCACGACATTCGCGCCCGCATCGGCAAGCGCGGTCGCGATTGCGCGCCCGATGCCGCGCGCCGCGCCGGTCACCAAGGCGGTTCGTCCCTCGATACCGGTCATTTTGCTCCCTTCCGCTTCACGCAATCGGCCGGCGATCGAGCCGAACGATCCCTTCCACGTCCGGGCGCGAGGGCGGATAGCGCCGGATCACCAACGGATCATGACCGGGAATGACATGGTCGTCCGAGCTGGCAAGCTCGCGCATCCGCGCGTAACCCTCCAGCATCGCGCCCACATCGTGGACGATCGGAAACGGCCGATCTTGCTCGAAATTGGCATAGAAGTGCGCGGCGTCGGATCCGAGCACGACCCAGCCGCGCGCCGTCCGGACCCGGGTGACCTGAAGCCCGGCCGTATGCCCCCCGACATGATGGACGCTGATGCCGGGCGCGATCTCGCTGTCGCCATCATGGAACACCACTCGTCCATCGAAAAGGCGCCTCACCATCGCAACGACGTCGTGGGCGTCGTAGGCGTGACGCAGGAACGGATGACACATGCACCGGCCAGTGCAGAAGCGCATTTCGCTGTCCTGAAGATGGTAACGCGCGTTCGGAAACAAATCGGCGTTACCGGCATGATCAAAGTGCATGTGCGAGATGATGACGTCGCGAACCGAGGACGGATCGATGCCAATCGACCGAAGCCCCTGCTCGACGGGCCGCAACAGAGTGCGACGACGGCGGCGGGCGGCGGCGGCGTCGAAGCCCGTATCGAGGATGTAGGTCGATCCCTTGCCGACGATGGCCCAAACGAAATAATCAAGCGGCATTGGCCCGTCATGTTCATCGCCGCCGATGAAGTTGGCGGCGGCGTTGCGCTCGAGATGGCCATAGCGAATGGCGTGGATTTGATAGAGGTCGCTCATCTCACCGGATCTCGACCCCAGCCCACTCCTCGATCATCTGGGCTGTTCGGGTAAAATCCGATTCCGTCCCGAAACGCGCCTGCACGATGGCCAGCAGCTCGCTTACGACATTGCCCAGCATCATCGGCACGTTCAGCGCCTCGGCTTCGTCGAGACACAGGCGCAGGTCCTTCAGCGCCAGTCCGGTCTGAAAGCCGAAATCGAATGTGCGCGGCAGCACGGCGCGCGGAAACTTGTCCGCCGTGGCACTGTTGGCGCCGCTGCTGGCGTTGAGCACGCCGATCATCGTGTGCGGGTCGAGCCCCGCCTTCACCCCGAGCGCAACCCCCTCCGACGTAATGGCCAGCGCCGCCGCCGAGAGCAGGTTGTTCACGAGCTTCATCATTTGCCCCTGCCCCGCCTGTGTGCCGACGTAGAAGACACGGCCGAAGACGGCGAGAAGCGCCTCGACCTGGGCCCAGATCGTCCGCGCACAGGCGACCATCAGCGAGAGGCGCCCCGCAAGCGCCCCCGCGCGACCGCCGCTAACCGGAGCATCGACGAAGCCAATCCCCGCCATATCGAGCGCGCGGCCGATTTCGGCGCTCACTTGCGGACCGGATGTCGACAGGTCGATGACGAGTCGGGGACGCTGATGAATCAGCCCGCTTTCGCCCAGCACGACCTCACGCACGACCTGCGGCGTCGGTAGACTGAGCAGGACAATGTCGCTTTGGCGCCCCAGCTCGATAAGCGAATTGGCGAACCTGCCCCCGGCTTGGACCAGCGCGGCCCGCCCCGCATCGGCGGGATCGAAGGCCACGACCTCATAACCCGCTGTCGCGAGGCGCGGCGCCATCGCGCTGCCCATATTCCCCAGCCCGACGAAGCCGATCCTTTTGCCGCGCGACATGCCGGCCCCGGCCTGATCCTGACCTGTCGAGAGCTTGGCCGGGTCGCCGCCGCCCATCATGCGCTCTCCATCGGCATCGGATAATCGTCGGCATTCAACACCCAGCCTGGCCTGCGCGAAAAATCCTTTCGGGGCGGCGCAAAGATATCGACAAGCTGGTTTTCGCCGTCGCCATAGACGGACGTGTGAATCACCCGCGGCGGGATCACGGTGAGCGAGGGCGATTCCACGACCGCATGGACATCCTCGCGCCACTCGCTAAGGTCCGTCGTCCAAGGCCAGCGCATATGATGCGTCCATGTGCCGGACAGGGCGAGCGAATATTGCTCGAAATCGTCATGCGCATGCGGCGAAAGCTTGGTCGAATCACGTGGGCCGAGCCGAACGCCCGACGCATTCACCATCATGGTCGTACAGCGGAAGATCTTGCCGGCGCGCCCCTCCTGCGGCGGCACGTCGAGCGAATGGACCCGGATGCGATAGCCGCCCACCGGATCGGGCCAGGGCTCGAACGGCGGGATATTGGGGTCCGGCTCCCGGTAGTCGTCGGCGTTGGAACATTTCGCGACGAGATCGGCGGAGCGCGTCGAAAACAGCCGCACCACGCGCCCTCCACGCGGGAAGACGAGCCGGCTCGGGCCCGGCGGCATGATGATAAGCGCATAGCCGTCGCTATGCTCAACCTGCCCGCGCGCATTCGCGACGACCGGCGTTTCGGGATAAGGTAGCAGGACCACGAACTCGTCGATCTGGTCTGCCCGTTCAAAACTCGCCCCCGGCTGCAGCTCGCTATAGGCAACAACCAGATTCTGGCCTCGCGCAAGCCAGGTGCGCCCATTGTCATCATCACAGACGGGCCGATCGCGATAGAACAGCCCATATCCGGCGGGGCGCGCCGGAAAGGCTGTCTTCTGCTCGGCCATGAGCACGCGTCGTGGATCGCTTGGATCGTACATCAGGCTGCACCCCTTGGAAAATCCAAATCTAGTTTTTTAAAAAATACACAATTCTTTGGAAAATATCTCCTTTATTGACGCGCGTTTACTTGGTCACTTGCCCATTCTTGTCATGCAATTTTTATCGTCTCACGATCAAATCCTGAATCCATCGCCCCGCGTCTCGAATGACCTGCTCCGCGTGCGGCACGATCCCGATCAGCAGGACGAAGCCATGGATCATCGATGGAAAATAACGCAGCGCCAGCGGCACCCCCGACGATCGCAGGCGATTGGCATAGGCGATCCCCTCGTCGCGAAGGGGATCAAAGCCGGCGATTGCAACGAAGGCGGGCGGGAGACAGGGCAACGTCGCTGCGCGCAGCGGGGAAGCGTGGCGATGGCTCCGCCTCGGACCGGCGTAGTGCTGCCAGAACCAGCGCATGTCGCGGGTCGTCAGGCCGTAGCCGCCAGCGCCATACTTTTGATGCGAGCCAGTCCCGAAATCATGGTCGGTGGCCGGGCAAAAGAGCAACTGCCCGGCGAGTGACGGAGCTCCCGTCTCGCCGGCGCGCAGCGCGCAGGCCGCCGCGAGGTTGGCGCCGGCGCTGTCGCCCGCCACAAACACGGGAAGCCCGAATTGCCCCCCGGCCCACGCGACCGCGGCAAAGGCGTCATCCAGCGGTATTGGAAAGGGATGTTCCGGCGCCAGCCGATAATCGACATTGATTACGATGCATCCGGACGCCTCCGTCAGTATCCGGGCCACACCATCGGCCGTCTCGAGATCACCGGTCACCCAGCCGCCGCCGTGGAGATAGACGATCGCGACGACGGGCGCGCCGGACGGATAATAGATCCGCGCCGGCACCGGGCCGTGAGGCCCCGGCAGCACCGCCTCCTCGACTGGCCCGATGTCGAGCGGCGGCAGAGCCGGACGGGTCGCGCAGCGCGCTCTTGCGAGCGCGCGCGCCTCGGCGGGAGCGCAATCGGCGATCGCCGGTTCGCCCGTCCGGGCCTGGCGGGCGAGCAGGTCGGCAAGGACAGCGTCGAGCTCCGGCCGGTCCGCGCCGGGCGCGGAGGAACACGGCAGACGCCCCTCCGGTCCGCACGGAACGACAACCTGCATCGTCAGAAACGGGCGCGAACACCGAGCCGGAACGCCCGGCCGACCACATCGTAGTGCAGCGGGTTGCCGAACAACCGCAGCTGGCGCGGCGGGACGGTATCGAAGAGATTGTTGATGCTGCCGTAAATCTCGAGTCCATCGGCGCTAAAACCCAGGATACCAGGGCGGATGGTGGCTGCGAGGTCGAGATAGAAGCGCGAGCTGACGGTATTGATGTTCACGCTGTTGGGCGCATTGACGTCATAGCCCGGCTGTCCCGGCCCGACCTTCGTGGGATCGAGAATGGCGCTGGGGATGTAGCGGCCATGGGCGGTGACCGACCACGCCGGGCGCGAATAGGTGACGACCGCGTCGATCTTGTAACGCGGCACGCCGAGCACGTTGCCGAGTGCTCCCGGATTGCCCGTGACGCCGTGGAACCGAGTAACCAGACCGGTCGCGCCGATCGAGACCAGGCGCGAAACGTAGTTCGCGTTGAGCGCGATATCGATCGCGCCGCCCGCAACGTCGGGAATACGATACTGGCCGACGAACTCGAAGCCTCGCGCCTGCAACGTGCTGAGATTCTGGAAGTTTGAATAAACGGCCGAGGCCGGGCTCTGCCGCGGCGTCCCGCTGAACGTGATCAGGTTGCACAGCAGGTTCTGCGAGAAGCAGGCATTCAGGATGTTGGGCGCCGAGAGCGTATCGATCGCACCGTCCACGTCGATCTTGTAATAATCGAGCGAGAGACGGAGACGGGGAACAAAAGCCGGCTGGACCACACCGCCCACGGTGAACGTCTCCGCCTGCTCCAGACGCAGATTGGGGTTACCGCCCGAAACGATCTCCACGAAGTGCGTCGAGCCAAGGAACGGGTCCAGGATCGGCGAGACCAGAGTGATCGTGTTCGGATTGGATTCGGCGGCGGTTGGTGCCCGGATGTCGTGCGAACGCGTGACCCGGAACATGACCGAAGCGGTCGGTTCATAGACCGCGCCGAGCTTCCACGTCGTGGCGTTGCCGATGGTGTTATAATGGGTCTGGCGCAGGGCGCCATCGACGGTGAGCGAATGGGCAAATGGGAGATCCCGCAGCAGCGGGACGCTCGCTTCGACATAACCTTCGATGACCTCGCGCGAAACCCGGGGCAGCGCATTGACCTGCGGCGAGGAAAACGCGTTCGCCAGAGTCAGCGGATCGGTATCTCCCTCGGCGGAATCGTGGCGCCATTCCACGCCGACCGCCGCCTGCGCCGGTCCGGCCCCGAGGTCGAACAGCGGCCCGTTGAGGTTCAGCGCGACCGCATCCTGCTTGATCGTGCGGGTTTGCCATTCGTCGAGGAAGTAGCGCGCGATGATATCCGGGGTCAGCGCGTTCGCGCCGATCAGGTTGACGGGTACACAGCCGTTCGACGGGTTTGCGACGGACGAGGCGCAGATGACCGGCGCGCCGCTCGGCGTCGTATAGATCGGGCCGGTATAGCCGGGCGGCGGGGTGATCGCGTTCGGCGCGTCGTTGTCGAACGTCGTCAGCCGAACCACGGACACTTCCGTGCGGCTGCGCGTCTCGCCGTGCGTATAATAGGCTTCCCACCGCCAGCCGCCGAACAGGCCGCCGTCGAGAGCCAGCATTCCGCGATAGATGTCGTTATCGCTCACGCCGACCAGCTGCGGCCCGGTTTCGGGCCGGGCCACGTAAACGTTAATTGCCGTGATGTTGGGGTTGGTGGCCAGGATCTGGGCGCGCACCTCGGGCGACAGAAACGGATTGTCGATGCTGATGCCCACGGATCCGCCGATGGGCGTATGGGTGTTGACCGAGGCCGCGGCAGGGCCGCCGTTGACGTGACTGTAGATGAATTCAGCCGACAGATTGAGGTCGTCGGTGGGCTGATAATCGACATGCGCCATCGCGGAGAGGTGCCACGTGGGCGTGGCCAGCGGCGCGCCGTTGAAGCCATAGGGCGTGCGCGTGCTCGGGTCGCCGCCCTGCATGAATTGGCCGCTCAGGAAATTGCCGAACTGGAACGGGACCAGGCTGCGCCCATCCGCGCTGAACTGCAGGTTGCGAAGCGCGTTGGGCAACTGGTTCGCACTGTTGAGCTGCTGCCCTAACGTCGTCTTCACGCCCCCGACAGTCTGCACCGCGCTGACGAGAATGCCTGTCGGATTCAGCACGAAGCGCACGTCATCAAGCACGAGCGTGGCGGGCAGGCCATTCGTGCTTACGCCGTTGATATAACCTGGATTGCCGACATAGTTGATGCCGCGCAGACAGAAGGCGCGTGCCTCGCAAGGCCCGATCCCGTAATTCTTCTGGAACTCGACACCGGCGACCACGTGACCGCGACCGCTCGCGAAGTCAGTGCCGCCGGCGATCGAGGCGGCGATATTTTCATAGTCGCTGCGGCTGCTGATGCCGCCGCTGATGTCGATCCGTACGCCATTGAGGCGCCTGTCGAGAATAAGGTTCACGACGCCGGCGATCGCATCCGCGCCATAGGCCGCTGAAGCGCCGCCGGTCACAACCTCCGACCGCTGCACCAAGGCGGAAGGAATGCCGTTGAGATCGATCGCGCCGCCATCGGTACTGGGGACGAAGCGACGACCGTCGAGGAGCGTAAGGGTTCTCGTGGTGCCGAGCCCGCGGAGGTCGACCGAATTGGCGCCAATGGCGCCGCTGACGCGAAAGAGGTTGGCAGTCGGCGTGGTCGACGCGCGAAAGGCCGGGAGCTGGTTGAGCGCGTCTGCGACGTTGGCGATCGCGAGATCGCGCAACCGGTCCGCGCCGACGACATTCACCGGCGTCGGCGAGTCGAAGCTCGTTCTGCCAACGCGCGAACCCGTGACGATGATCGTTTCGTCGGACTGTTCGCGCACCGCCGAACCGCCACCTTCCTGGGCGCCGACAGCTTCGATCGGGGCACCCGACACCGATCCGCCGCCATCCTCCGCCAGTGCCGGCGTGGCCAGACCGGCCGTGACCAGCGCGAATAAAGACGCACCCCGCGACAAATGGGTAACGACGGATCTCATGCCTTCCCCTCCTCCTCAGCGCTGACCGACGCGCCTCACTTTTCAGGAAAGGATACCGATCCGCCGCAACAGACCTAGCCAGCTTTTCGCAAATCACTCATTGCTGATTCGCAAAGCTAGCGGGCGCGATCAGCGTGCGTGTGCCGGCTCGTCCAAACGGCGGCGTGCCATTTCCCGGGTGGCAAACATCCACAGAAGGAACACGACGAGGGTCGCGGCGCCGAGCATCGCGAATACGGCACCGATGGCGTTCGTCCAGGTCAGCACTCCCGCGACCAGCAACGGCGTAAGTGCCGAAGCCGCGCGCGCGACCGCGCTGCACATGCCGAGCGCGGTCGAGCGAACCTTGGTGGGAAAAACCTCGGCGGTATAGGGCCACAGCAATGTGAAGCTGGACCCGGAGCTGACCCAGCCGATACCGATGAGCACGACCGACAGCAGCCCTCCGCCATTCCCCAGAAGTGCCACCGAAGCGGTAACGAGCAGGGTCGCCGAGGCGATCGCAATACCGGTCGGACGCCGACCGACGCGATCGAGGATCACCGCGAAGACCAGCGGCGTGCAGCCATAGGCAACACCAGTCCAAGCGGCGACGTTCAGCGATTGCTCGACGCTCAGATGATATACGTCGACGTACAGCGTCGGCGTCCAGGTCGCGAATGACTTGGAAACCAGTGCCGTGCAAAACCACAGAAGGCACGACGACAGCGTCAGCCAGCGCAGATCGCGTGCGAAGAGATTACCGATCGGCATCCGGGGCTTTTCCAGAACCGCGCTTGCAGCCAGCGTCGCATCGACGGGTGCCGCGCCCAGCCGCGCCAGCGCCCGGTTCGTCGCCTCGACCCGGTTGAGACGCGCCAGCCAACGCGGGGACTCGGGAAGCGTCCACAGCACCAGTGGGACGAGCAAAGCGGGGAAGGCGCCGATCAGGAACATCGCGCGCCAGCCCCAGGCCGGGATCACGAACGCGGCCGCTATCGCGCAAAGCGAAAAGCCCGAGATCATCAGAAACTGAAAGGTGGAGAAATAGCGACCGCGCGACACCGTGGGCGCCATTTCGTTGACATAGGCGGCGCACGCGGGCGTCGCGCCGCCAAATCCGAGGCCCTGGCCAAAGCGCAGCAGGGCGAACAGCGTCGGATCGTGCACGATGGCGCAGGCGACCGAGAGTAGGCTCATCGCGAGCACCGCGACCGTGAGCACGGGCATCCGCCCAAACCTTTCGGCCAGCGAACCGAAGAGCAATGCGCCGATCATCTGTCCCGCGAAACCCGCCGAAAAGATCGCTCCCACCTGGAGCGCCGACAGATTCCATTCCTCGCGCAGCGAAGGCATGATGAAGCCGACGACGGTGATGTCCCAGCTATCGCCCATCATCAGCAGACCTAGGACGAGGGGCGTCCAATAGGTGACCTTCCAGCTTTTCAGCGTATCGAGACGTTCGGCCACCGCCGTATTGAGATCGCTGGGAGAAGCGGCGCCGTCCGTCATGCATACTCTCCAAAATCAGGGGCTGTCGTTCTTCGACGCTCAGCCCTTCTTATCTATCTTGCGCGGAAGAATATCCCCCTGCCAGTGTCATGCAGGAACCGGCGCCGCTCGGCATGGGTAAGCTCGCCGGCGGCGGCACGGGCCTGGGCAGCCATGTCGGGAAAGGTCTGGACCGTATTGCCGTAATCGGACCCCCACATCATCCGCTCTGCGCCGACGAGATCGGCGAATCGGCGGATAAACCGGGGCACGTCGATCCCCTGCTCCGCGAGCAGGCGGAAGTTGATGGACGTTGCCTTGAAGACGACAGTGGCGATATCGATGAGCGGAAGGATTTCCGCCGCAGGCCCTCCTGTTGCCGCATCGACCCCCGGCCAGCCCAGGTGATCGAGCACCACCGGGAGGTCAGGGAAGCGGCGGGCGACGGCCGCGATCCGTTCGATTGCAGCCGGAGTCGGACCGCGGGGCGTGTACATGATCACAACCGGCAAACCATGATCGGCAGCCACGCGCCAGGTCGCCAGCGCCGCCTCGGATTCGAGCCAGGGATAGTTCCCGGCGCCAGTTGCGCCTCCGGTCAGACGGAGACCCGCCACGCCCCGCTCGACGACGAGGGTGGCCAGCCGCGCCGGCGTGGCGGGATCGATCGCATCGAGAATGACGACGGCCGACACGCGGTCGGGGTGACGATCGGCGCAATCCAGAAGATAGCTGTTATCGGTCTTGTAGATGCTGCTGTACTGGACCCCCGCGCCTGCGGCGACGCCGGCTTCGTCCCACAGCGCTAGGAGATGCTCGTCCGTCACCGGATGGGTCCGGACGCGGCGCAGCAACTCCTCCTCGGGAAGGAAGGAGTTGCGAACATTCACCGGGTAGCGCGCCACATCGTCCGTATAGACGTGCGCATGCGCGTCGAAGAGTGAATCGTTCACTGGCGGGATCTCCGGACGCCGGTTGCGAGACGGAACATCGTCTTACCCCGCGACAACATCGGTTTCGGGCGCATCCTCGGGCGCAAGGATCGTAAAGCCGCGATAGCCGTCCCGCGCGACATCGTCGCAGATCGACCGATAGACGTGGAATCCGCCGACATAGGGCATGAAGGTACGGGGTTTGCCGGGGACGTTGGAGCCGGTGTACCAGGAATCGGCGAGCGGATAGAGCGTTGCGTTCGCGGTCTCGTTGACGTGGTGCACCCAGTCGTCCTCGGCCTCCAATTCCGGCTCGATCCCCGTATTTCCGGTGTCTTCCAGGGTGGCGATACAGGCCGCGATCCAGTTGACGTGCTGCTCGATCGCGCACACCATGTTCGCCTTCACCGAGGGGCTGCCGGGTCCGGTGACGATGAAGAAGTTGGGAAACCCGGCGGTCATGAGGCCGAGATAGGTGCGCGGCCCATCGCGCCATTTTTCCCTGAGCGGCAAGCCGCGCCGGCCGCGTATGTCGATATCCAGAAGGGCTCCGGTAATCGCGTCGAAGCCGGTGGCGAAGATGATGGCGTCAAGCGCATATTCGGCGGCGGCGGTGCGCACGCCCGCCGGGGTGATCGCCTCGATCGGCGCGGAGCGAACGTCCACCAACGTCACATTGGCGCGATTGAACGTTTCGTAGTAGCCGATTTCGAGGCACAGGCGCCGGGCCCCGATCGGATGGTCGCGAGGCGTCAGCAGCTCGGCCACGTTCGGATCACGAACGATCTGGCGGATCTTTGACCGCACGAATTCGGCGGCGGTTTCGTTCGCCGCCTTGTCGGTCAGAATGTCCTTGTAGGTGTAAAGGAAGCTGACGCTTCCGCCCTTCGCCCACTTCTCCTCGTAAAGCGCATCGCGCCGTTCCTCGCTATCCTCCAGCGCATTCTTGGTGGGCGCTGGATGGCCGGCGATGCCGAAGGGAGTTTTCTGGGCCTGCTCGCGCCAGAAATGGTAACGGGCCTTATGCTCACGCAGCTCCTCGTCTGAAAGTGGGCGGTTGCGGGCCGGCACGGCGTAATTGGCCGTGCGCTGGAAGACGAAGAGCCGCTCGGCCTGTCGCGCCACGATGGGAATGACCTGAATGCCCGAGGATCCGGTTCCGATCACGCCCACCCGCAGACCGGAAAAATCGACCGGCTCATCCGGCCACAATCCCGTATGGTACCATTTCCCCCTGAAGCTGCTCAGCCCCTTGAAATCGGGAATCCGGGGCAGCGACAGGTTGCCGGTCGCCATGATGCAGAAGCGGGCCAGATAGACTTCGCCAGTTTCGGTTTCGATTCTCCACAACATGGTCGCGTCGTCGAGCACGACCGAACGGACCCTGGCGCCGGTGCGGATGTCGCGACGCAGATCGAAGCGATCGGCGACATGCTGCAGATAGCGCAGGATGTCGGGCTGGGCCGCATAACGCTCCGGCCAGACCCAGTCCTGCTGGAGCTCATCTGAGAACGAAAAGGAATATTCCACGCTGTCGACGTCGCAGCGCGCGCCGGGATAACGATTCCAGTACCATGTACCTCCAACGTCGTCGCCCGCCTCGAGTACCCGGACACTGAATCCGAGGTCCCGTAGCCGGTGTAGCGCATAAAGCCCTGCGAAGCCCGCGCCGACGAC
>Ga0182741_1005545_pt1 | contig 11621 bp, 10 predicted proteins | sample eDN5th37CBELigOP_FD_128874 | JGI IMG/M metagenome (GOLD analysis project Ga0182741, IMG submission 128874) | Enriched Organic Plus compost microbial communities from Emeryville, California, USA - eDNA 5th pass 37_C BE-Lig OP (version 2) (version 2) ...
AGCGCACCCTCAGGAAGGAACACGATCGGCGAGGCGGCACCCGCTGACTCGATCCCCAGCCGCGCCGCCGGCTGCGCGGAGGCGGCGGCGCCGAGTCCCACGCTCGCGACCGCACCGACGATGACGGCGACGACCGCGATCGTCCACCTCGGAATTCGTCGCCACCATGCGGTGACGCGTCCGAAGAAGCCCTTTGGGACGGGCGGTGCGATGGGTGCGGCGGGTTCCTCTTTCGCCTCGGCTGCGGGTGCGGCCCCCGGCGCGCTCTGAGCATGGCCAGACGAGGCGGATGCCTCGCCCGCCGCCGCGGGCGGTGCGTCGCTCAGCGGGGGTGCACCTCCGGCGTCGGTGGTTGCGCGTGCATCCGGCTCGCGCGTCGTCGGAGTCTCTTCGACGGCGGCAGGGACGCTCGTGGGCGCCTCCTTCGCGGCCGGCGCGACCTCGTCCGCAATCGCGTCGCGACGCGCGAGGTCTTCGAGCTCTCGCAGGCGGGCGACCGCATCAGCGTCCTGCTCGATGTCGGCGTCAGGGCCGTACGCGCGCCGCCGCAGCGCAGCGAGCTCATCCATGCGCTCGGCCGACAGCGACGATGCGGTCATCCCCCCATTATCGTCGTCCGCGGGCGAGCCGTGACACGGCGGCAGCCGACAGAGAGGCTCGTGAAGCCGCCCGCGCAAACCGAGGGAGATACAAGAAAACCCCCGATGAATCGAGGGTTTCTGTCTTGCTGGGGTACCTGGACTCGAACCAAGAACAACTGAACCAGAATCAGCCGTGTTGCCAATTACACCATACCCCACCGGTTTCGACCGGGGTCGTGCCGAGGATCAAGTCTAGACGACCGGCACCTCTGCTCCAAACCGAGCGGATCCCGCGCGCGTCGTCAGCGGCTGTCGACGAACGCCGCGAGACGACGCAGCGTCTCGCCCTTGCCGAGCAGCTCGATCGACTCGAACAGCGGCGGTGAGACGCGTCGACCCGTGAGGGCGACACGCAGCGGACCGTACGCGACGCGCGGCTTGAGCCCGAGCCCCTCGACGAGCGCACCGGCGAGCGCCTCCTGCACGGCGGCGGCGGTGAACTCCGACTCGGGGATGAGCTCGAGCGCCGAGACCGACGCGACCACGACTTCGGCCGCGTTGTCGGGCAATGACTTCAGCGCGTCCGCGGCATATGTGACCGAGTCCGTGAAGAGGAATCCGAGCAGGCCGGGCACCTCGCCGAGCAGCTGCACGCGCTCCTGGACGAGCGGGGCGGATGCCTCGATGAGCGCCTTCTGCTCAGGCGTCGGCGGCTCGGCGACGAGGCCCTCGGACGCCAGGTAGGGGACGATCCGGTCCGCGAAGTCGGCGGGCTGCAGCATCCGGATGTGGTCGCCGTTGATCGCCTCGGCCTTCTTCTGGTCGAAGCGGGCCGGGTTCGGGTTCACGTCGGCGATGTCGAATGCGGCGACGAACTCGTCGAGCGTGAAGACGTCGCGGTCGGGCGCGATCGACCATCCGAGGAGCGCGAGGTAGTTGAGCAGGCCCTCGTGGATGAAGCCCTTCTCGCGCTGCAGGAACAGGTCGGCCTTCGGGTCGCGCTTCGACAGCTTCTTGTTGCCCGTCTCGCCGAGCACGAGCGGCATGTGCCCGAATCGAGGCACGAACGTCGTGATGCCGGCGTCGATCAGGGCGCGGTAGAGCGCGAGCTGCCGGGCGGTGGACGGCATGAGGTCTTCGCCGCGGATGACGTGCGTGATTCCCATGAGCGCGTCGTCGACGGGGTTCACGAACGGGTACAGCGGCACGCCCCCGGCCCGCACGAGCACGAAGTCGGGGAACGAGCCCGCAGGGAAGGTCACCTCACCGCGGATGAGGTCGACGTACGTCAGGTCCTCGTCGGGCACGCGCAGGCGCCACGCGGGCTCACGGCCCTCGGCGCGGAACGCGGCCTTCTGCTCCTCGGTGAGATACCGGTCGTAATTGTCGTAGCCGAGCTGCTTCGCGCGGCCGTTGGCCTCGTTGCGGGCGTCGATCTCCTGGGCCGTCGAGTAGCTCTCGTAGACGGCACCCGTCGCGATGAGCTTGTCGAGCACTTCGCGGTAGATCTCGTGCCGCTGCGACTGGCGGTACGGCGCGTGCGGGCCGCCGACCTCGACGCCCTCGTCCCAGTCGATCTGCAGCCACTTGAGCGCCTCGAGCAGCTGGAGGTAGCTCTCCTCGCTGTCGCGCGCGGCGTCCGTGTCTTCGATGCGGAAGATCAGCTTGCCGCCGTTGTGGCGCGCGTACGCCCAGTTGTAGAGCACCGTGCGGATGAGACCCACGTGCGGCAACCCCGTCGGCGAGGGGCAGAAGCGCACCCGGACGTCGGCGCCGGTCGCGGTGGTGGTGCGGGGATCAGGGGTGGAGGCCATTCGGTCGATTTTACTCGACTAACCTTGCGCTCCCTTTCCGCCCAGCACCGCCGGGAGCACGTGCATCATGGTGTCGAGCACGGTTCGGATCGAGGGCACGCGCTCCGCGCCGTGCGCCGTCACAAGATGCAGCGTTCGCCGCTCACCCTCCGGCAGCGGCCGGGTCACGACGCCACCCAGCTTCGGGAACGCTTCGACCGCGAGGCGAGGGAGCGTCGCGACGCCGATCCCCTGCGCGACGAGCCCCTCGACCGCGACGAAGTTGTCGGTCTCGAACGTGATGCGCGGCTCGAAGCCCGCCCGCCCGCACAGCTCCATCAGGTGCCCGCGACAGCGCGGGCATCCCGCGATCCAGTTCTCGGACGCGAGGGTCGCCACGTCGAAGTCGTCATGCCGAGCCGCCGGATGCTCCAGCGGCAGCACCGCGAGCATGTCGTCGTGCCCCGCTGTGCGCACCGAGAGTCCGCGCGCGCTCGCACCATGAGGGTCGTCGCGATCGCCCGGGTAGCTGAACGTGAGCGCGAGGTCGGCGCGGTCCTCGCGCACGGACTCGACCGCCTCAGGCGGCTCCGCCTCGACGTAGGTGACCTGGATGCCCGGGTTCGTCGCGGCGAGCTCGCGGAGCAGGCGCGGCACGACGGTCGGCGAGGCCGACGGAAAGGAGACCAGCCGCACGCGCCCCGTCCGACCGCCGCGGAGCTGTGCGAGCTCACCCGCCGCCGCGTCGAGGGCGGTCGTGACCGCAGGTGCGTGGCGCGCGAGTACCCGCCCGGCCTCGGTGAGGCGCACGCTCCGGCCGACCCGTTCGACGAGCGGGACCCCCAGCCGAGTCTCGAGGCGCTTGAGGTGCTGGCTGATCGCGGGCTGGCTGTAACCGAGCGCCGCCGCCGCGCCGGTTATCGAGCCCTCGTCGGCGACGGCCTTCACAAGGCGCAGCGACTGCACGTCGAGGCCGACCCCGTCGGCGTCGAACGGATCGATGGTCGTGTCGGTCATGAGGCGATCATAATTCACTGTCATGTTTTGCATCGAATACTTGCCGTAGACGAATGCAAGGAGCAGAGCCACACTCTTTCGCATGGTCCAGGCACTTCTCCTCCCCCGTCCTGCGCGCGATGACGTGAGGCGCGGCCTGAACGTCGCCGACGTCCAGGAGCGGTTCGCGGGTGGTCGCGGTTACCTCGCCGCGTGCACGGCGGGGCTTCCGACTCGCGCGGCGCATGCCGCCATGGTCGCCGATGCGGATGCCGCAGCCCGCGGTCGCGTCGACATCGCGGGCTACTCGGCGGCAGCCGAGCGCTCGCGCGAGCACTTCGCCGCTCTGGTCGGCGTCTCCGGTTCCCGGGTCGCGATCGGGTCGCAGACGTCCGTCTTCGCGGCGCTGGTGGCGGCATCCGTCCCCGCGGGCGGCGAGGTGCTGTGCGCCGAGAACGACTTCGCCTCACTCCTCCTCCCGTTCGTGCACGCGCCGCAGGGACTCCGCGTGCGCGCGGTTCCGCTCGGCGAGCTCGCCGACTCCGTCACGGCCGATACCGCGATGGTCGTCTTCTCGCTCGTGCAGTCCGCCACGGGCGAGGTCGCCGACGAGCGCGCGATCCGCGCGGCCGCGGCCCGCCACGGCGCCCGCACGTTCTGCGATGCGACCCAGGCCGTCGGGTGGCTGCCGGTTGACGCATCCGGATTCGACGCCCTCGTGTGCCACGCGTACAAGTGGCTGTGCGCGCCGCGCGGCGTCGCGTTCCTCGCCCTCTCGCAGGAGTTCGAGCGCGAGCTGCCCGTGCCGTTCGCGGGCTGGTACGCGGGCGCCGATCCGTGGAGCTCGTGCTACGGCCACGAGGTCTGCCTGGCCGACGACGCGACGCGCTTCGACGTGTCGCCGGCGTGGCAGGCATTCGTCGGTGCGGAGCCTGCGCTCGAGGTGTTCGCGGCTGCCGACCTCGAGGCCGTACACGACTACACAACGGGTCTCGCCGCGATCTTCCGGCGGGGGCTCGGGCTCGACATCCCCCGGATCCCGAGCGCGATCGTCACGTGGGACGATCCCGATGGCAACGACCTCGCGCGCCTGACGGCCGCGGGCATCACCGCGTCAGGACGAGCCGGCCGCGCCCGCGTCGCGTTCCACGTGTTCAACGACGACGTCGACGTCGAGATCGCCCTCGCCGCCCTCGGACGCTGACTCCGGGCGACGCCCGAGCGGCGAGAGCGCGATCGTCGCGACGACGAGCACGCCCGCGACGAGCGCGAGGCCCGCGTAGCCGATCCACGACAGCACGACGCCCGAGGCGATCGCGCCGACGGCTCCGACGAGGCTCATGATGAGGTCGCTTCGACCCTGCCGACGCGTGCGCAGGTCTTCGGCGGATGCCTCGGTCAGAAGTGCCGAGCCGGCGACGGTCGACGCGCTCCAGCCGAGGCCGAGAAGCACGAGCGCCACCGTCACCGCGACGGTCGACGCCTCGCCGAACGACGCCGTGAGCAGCGACGCGATGAGCAGCGCCTGACCGATGAGAATCGTCGGCACGCGTCCGAGCCGGTCGGCGAGGACGCCGAAGACCGGCGACAGCGCGAACATGCCGGCGATGTGCAGGCTGATCGTCGTGCCGATGACCGTGAGCGAAGCGCCGTGATGCAGCAGATGCACCGGCGTCATCGCCATCACCGAGACCATGGTGCCGTGCGCCGCGGCGATCGCGAAGATCGCATATCGCGCGACGACGGGTCGGTCAGGCTTGGCGATCGCCCGCGTCGCCTTGCCGGCGTCGCGCGCGACGAGGTGCTGCGCGAGGATCAGCGGATCGGGTCGCAGGGCGACCAGGTACAGCGCGATGCCGAGCACCTGCGCGATCACGGTGAACAGGTACGGCCCCGTGAGGGGAGGCATTCCGATGGCCTGCCCCAGGTCTTCGCCGGGTCCGGTGAGGTTCGGCCCGAGCACGGCGCCGATCGTCGTCGCCCACACGACGAGCGAGAGGTCGCGCCCGCGGGTCGCGTCGGTCGCGAGGTCGGCCGCGGCGAAACGCGTCTGGAGATTGACCGCCTGCCCGGCACCGACGAGCCCGAACGAGATGAGGAGCAGAGGGAACGAGTCCAGCGCGACGCTGAGCACCACGAGCACGACGCCGACGAGCGCGATCGTCATGCCGAGGGCGAGTGACGGACGGCGGCCGCGCGCGCGCGCGAACGCCGCGAACGGCACGGCGAGGGCGGCCGTGCCGAGGGTGATCGCGGCAGCGGCGAGGCCGGAGAACGCCTCATCGCCCGACAGCTCTGCGGCGAGCACCGCGCCGAGCGAGACCGTCGCGCCGAACGCGAGTCCGCCGAGGATCTGCCCGATCGAGAGCACCCACACGGTGCGACGCTGGATGCGCCCGACGTCCGAGACCGTGAGAGTCGCGGTATCGGTCTTCATGATGTCGGCCTTCTTCATGACGTCGGCCTTGCTCGCTCCGTCAGGCGGCGCGCGACGGGTTGCGCAGCGTGCCGAGACCCGTGATCTCGACCTCGACGGTGTCGCCCGCCACGAACGGGCCGACGCCGGCGGGCGTGCCGGTCAGGATGACATCGCCGGGAAGGAGCGTGAACGCAGCGGATGCGTACGCGATGACGTCGGCGAGCGAGAAGATCATGTCGCTGATCGGGCCCTGCTGGCGCACCTCGCCGTTGACGCGCGTCGTGATGACCGCGTCACCGGCGACGTCGAAGTCCGTCTCGATCGCGGGGCCGAGCGGGCAGAACGTGTCGAAGCCCTTCGCGCGCGCCCACTGGCCGTCGGTCTTCTGCAGATCACGCGCGGTGACGTCGTTCGCGACCGTGTAGCCGAACACATACTCGAGCGCCTTGTCGGCCGGCACGTTCTTCGCGATGCGGCCGATGACCGCCGCGAGCTCGCCCTCGAAGTCGACGCGCGACGACTGCGGCGGGAGCACGATCGTGTCGCCCGGGCCGATCACCGACGTGTTGGGCTTGAAGAACAGCAGCGGAGCGTCGGGCACGTCGTTGCCGAGCTCGGCGGCGTGGTCGCGATAGTTGCGGCCCACGCCCACGATCTTCGACCGCGGGATGACCGGGGCGAGCAGCACGGCGTCGGAGATCGGCACGCGCTCGCCGGTCGTGTCGTAGCCCGCGAACATCGGGTCGCCCGACAGGACGACGAGATCCGTGTCGTCGACGATCCCAAACCGGATGGAGTCTTGGTGGCTGAAGCGCGCGATTCTCACCGGATCACCCTATCCACCCGCTCCGACGCCGCACGGCCGCGGACGGTCAATCGTCGAGGCGAAGCAGCCATCCGTGCTTGTCTTCGCGGCGCCCGTACTGGATGTCGGTCAGCTCTTCGCGCAGCGACAGCGCGAGCTCGCCGACAGGCTGCTCGTCGAAGAAGTCCTTGCCCTTCAGCACGCCGATCGGGGTGACGACGGCGGCCGTGCCGCACGCGAACACCTCGACGATGTCACCGGATGCCACGCCGTCGCGCCACTCGGCGAGCGAGATCGCGCGACCTTCGACCTTGTGCCCGCGGTCGCGCGCGAGCTGCAGGATCGAGTCGCGCGTGATCCCCTCGAGGATCGAGTCGGACTGCGGCGTGACGAGCGTGCCGTCCTTGAAGACGAACACCACGTTCATGCCGCCGAGCTCCTCCACATTGCCGTCCTGGTCGAGGAAGACGACCTGGTCGCACTCGTTCTCGTACGCCTCGGACTGCGGCAGCAGGCTCGCGGCGTAGTTGCCGCCGGTCTTGGCCGCACCCGTGCCGCCTTTGCCGGCGCGTGCGTACTCCTCGCTGAGCCAGATCGACACCGGCTGCACGCCGCCCTTGAAGTAGGCGCCGGCGGGCGAAGCGATCACGTAGTAGGCGACCTTGTGCGCGGGGCGCACGCCGAGGAACGCCTCCTTCGCGAACATGAACGGCCGCAGGTAGAGGCTCTGGTCCTCGCCTGAGGGCACCCAATCGCCGTCGACGGCGATGAGCTCGCGCAGCGACTGGATGAAGTACGGGACGGGAAGCTCGGGCAGCGCGAGGCGGCGGGCGGAGCGCTGCAGCCGTCGCCCGTTCTGATCGGGCCGGAAGGTGTGGATCGACCCGTCGGCGTGGCGGTACGCCTTGATGCCCTCGAAGATCTCCTGACCGTAGTGCAGCACCGCGGCGGCGGGGTCGAGCGCGATCGGCCCGTACGGCTGGACGCGTGGACGGTGCCACCCGCCGTTGATGGACCAGCAGATGTCGACCATGTGGTCGGTGAAGTTCGTGCCGAAGCCGGGGTTCTCGAGGATCCTGTCACGCTCGGCGGCGGACTTCGCCTGGAGGTTGCGGTGGACCGTGAACTCGAGCGGGGCGAGTCCGGTGTCGGGGTCGGAGTCGATGAGGGTCATGTCACGTCCTCAGGTTCGGTGTGGCGACGTGCCGGAGCTTCCAGGTTACGCCTGGACGGCCGCGGCGATGGCGTCGCCGATCTGGGCGGTGGTGCGGCCAGCGGTGCCGCGTGCCGCGATGTCGTCCTCGGCCGCGCGGGTGACGCGGGCGGCCTCGTCGCGCAGCCCGAGGTGATCGAGCAGCAGCGCGACGGAGAGGATCGCAGCGGTGGGATCGGCCTTCTGCTGACCTGCGATGTCGGGCGCCGAACCGTGGACGGGCTCGAACATCGAGGGGAACGCACCGTCGGGATTGATGTTGCCCGAAGCGGCGAGGCCGATGCCTCCTGTGACGGCGCCGGCCAGATCGGTCAGGATGTCGCCGAAGAGGTTGTCGGTGACGATCACGTCGAAGCGGCCCGGGTTCGTGACCAGGAAGATCGTCGCCGCGTCGACGTGCAGGTAGTCTACGTCGACTTCGGGGTGCTCCCGCGCCACGTCGTCGACGATGCGCTTCCACATCGACCCGGCGTGCACGAGCACGTTCGTCTTGTGCACGAGGGTGACCTTCTTGCGTCGGCGCTCGGCGAGGTCGAACGCGTACCGCGCGACGCGCTCTACGCCGAACGCGGTGTTGACCGACGTCTCGTTGGCGACCTCGTGCGGCGTGCCCTTGCGGATGGCGCCGCCGTTGCCGACGTACGGTCCCTCCGTGCCCTCGCGCACGACGACGAAGTCGATCTCGCCCGGCTCGGTGAGGGGGCCGGGGGCACCGGCGTAGAGCTTCGACGGCCGCAGGTTCACGTAGTGGTCGAGCTCGAACCTGAGCTTGAGCAGGAGCCCGCGCTCGATGTTCGCGTCCTTCAGACGCGGGTCGCCCGGCACTCCCCCGACTGCGCCGAGCAGGATCGCGTCGTGCTGCTTGATCGCCTCGAGATCGGCGTCGGTCAGGGTGTCACCGGTCTCGAGATAGCGCGCGGCACCCAGCGAGAACCGGGTCTTGTCGAACCGGATGCCGCTGCCCGCGGTCGCCGCGTCGAGCACCTTCTCGGCCTCCGCGATGACCTCGGGTCCGATTCCGTCACCGGGGATGACAGCGAGCTTCACGACGCGCGACATTGCTCTCCTTGCTCGGGTGGGGTGCGCGGAACGCGCAGGATTCCAGGCTACGGTCAGTCCTCGGTGATCTCGATCTGCCGGAACAGGTCGGCCCCGACGGCCTCGCGCATCGCGTTGAGCACGGACTCGGGCACGGGCGAGTCGACCGTGAGCACGGACAGGGCGCGCCCGTTCGCGTCGGGGTGAGCGACCTGGAGCCCTTCGATGTTGATGTTCTGATCGCCGAGCTCCTTCGCGTAGATCGCGACGATCCCGGGGCGATCCTGATACCGCATGACGAGGTGGTACTGGGCGAACGGCACCTCGATCTCGTAGCCGTTGATGCCCACGACCTTCGGCACCATGCGGGTGCCGGCGAGCGTGCCCGCGACGGTGAGCACCGTGCCGTCGGCGAGAGTGCCTCGGAGGATCGTGATGTTGCGGTACAGCGGGCTCTCCGCCTCGACGATGAGCCGGGTCTCGATGCCGCGCTGCTCGGCGAACAGCGGTGCGTTCACGTACGAGACGTTCTCGGAGACGATGCGCGTGAAGATGCCCTTGAGCGCCGCGAGGCGGTACACGCTCACGTCGTAGGCGGCGAGTTCGCCGCGCACCTCGATGTCGAGGCTCGTGAGCGCACCGTGGGCGAGACCGGTGAAGAACTGGCCCAGCTTCTCGACGAGCGCGATGCCGGGCCGCACGAACGGATCGATCACGCCGCCCGCGACGTTGACGGCGTCGGGAACGAGGTCGCCCTCCAGGGCGAGCTTGACAGAGCGCGCGACCGAGATCCCCGCCTTCTCCTGCGCCTCGTCGGTCGATGCGCCCAGGTGCGGCGTGACGACGACGTTCGGCAGGGTGAGCAGGCGGTGCGCGGAGCCGCCCTCGACGGGGGGCTCGCTCGTGAAGACATCGAGTCCGGCCCCCGCGATCACGCCGGTCGACAGTGCGTCGTAGAGTGCGTCCTCGTCGACGAGACCGCCGCGCGCGACGTTCACGAGGTAGGCGGTGCGCTTCATCGAGCGGAGCTGCTCGGCGCCGATCATGCCGGTCGTCTCGGGCGTCTTCGGCATGTGCACCGTGACGAAGTCGCTCTGCGCGAGCACGTCCTCGAACGACAGCAGCTCGACCTGGAGCTGCGACGCGCGGGCCGGCGTGACATACGGGTCGTAGCCGACGACGCGCACGCCGAACGCGCGCAGACGCTCGGCGATGAGCCCGCCGATGCGGCCGAGGCCGATGATGCCGACCGTCTTCTCGAAGAGCTCGGTGCCGGTGTAGGCGCTGCGCTTCCACGCGCCGCTCGCGAGCGACGCGTGCGCCGCCGGGATGTGGCGCGCGAGGCTCAGGATGTGGCCGATGGTGAGCTCGGCAGCCGAGATGATGTTCGACGTCGGCGCGTTCACGACCATGACGCCGGCGGCCGTGGCCGCCTTGATGTCGACGTTGTCGAGGCCCACGCCCGCACGGGCGACGACCTTGAGGTGCGGAGCCGCCGCGAGCGCCTCGCCGTCGATGCGGGTCGCTGAGCGGATGAGCACCGCGTGCGCATCCGCCAGTGCCGCCAGCAGCGCCGCACGGTCGGTTCCATCGACGTGACGCACGTCGAAGTCGGGTCCGAGCGCATCGATCGTGGCGGGAGAGAGCTGTTCGGCGATGAGGACGACGGGCTTCGTCACGTGATGGTCCTTCGGAGCGGGCATGCCAGAGCGATGCGGATGCGACGGTGCGGTGGGAGTCCTCGCTCGGGCCCGCGTTCTGCAGGCGGCGAGGCCGTGCTCAAGCCTAGCGCGAGGCACCTGCCGCGCTTGAACGCGTGACGTTCCGCTACGTCTCACCCACCGAGCAGCGACGCGCCGTACACCGTCGCGTACCCCACCACATTGAGCCAGAACACCGAGACGAGCCCGAGACCCGCGAGGAGTGCCAGAGCGAACTCCCCCGCACGGCGCCGATAGCCGAGCCAGAACGCGATCGCGAATGCGACGAGGGGGAAGAGCACGGCGGACAACAGCAGCGCCCATCCGTACCCGTTGAGACCGAGGGGCCCGGTCGCCTGGATGAGCAGGAACGCGAGCGCGTTCCACACCGCGTACGCGTAGAAGAGGCCGAACACGCCCGCGATCGTCGCGATGACCCACACCGGCATGGGGCGCGGGGGCGCGGCATCCGTCATGTCGGTCATCGTCCGATCGCTCCCATCATGATGAACGGCCACGGAATGAGCAGGAGCGCCCCCGCGGCGAGCCACGCGAAGCGCATCCACACCGGTGAGGTCCGGGTGAGGAGGTGGACCGCCGCGAACCAGATCACGGGGCTCGCGGCGGCGAGCCACATCGCGACGTCGTAGGCGATGGGCGACACGAGGAACTGCGCGGTGCCTCGCAGTCGCAGTCCGCCCACGATCCAGCCGATCGCGTAGAGGAGGTAGATGCCGCCGAGGACGCCGAGACCGATGAGGGCGCCGTTGCCGACCGACGCGGATGGCGCTCCCCCGGGGTCTCGCTCGGCGAGCACCGACGTCTCGCCTGCGTCCGCGTCGGCGCTGAACTGCTCGCTGCCCTTGCCCACCGCGGTGAAGCCCTCGGGCAGCACCTTGGTGGCCTCGGCGTCGGAATCTGCGTCGTCGGCGGATGCCCCGGGCTCCGCCGGTACGGACGCCCCGACGTCGAGCGTGGGGTCGTCGTCGCCCTCCCACGTCAGGGCGTCGTCGTCGCGTCCCGCTGTCACGGTGCCAGCGTAGTGGGCGGGACGCGGCATCCGCCCATTGCGTCAG
>Ga0182741_1005546_pt1 | contig 11617 bp, 11 predicted proteins | sample eDN5th37CBELigOP_FD_128874 | JGI IMG/M metagenome (GOLD analysis project Ga0182741, IMG submission 128874) | Enriched Organic Plus compost microbial communities from Emeryville, California, USA - eDNA 5th pass 37_C BE-Lig OP (version 2) (version 2) ...
GCTTGGCCGGATGCGGAGACTGGTCAGTGGCGGTCGCCTGCGGACACCACCCGCCATCACAAGGTGCGTCACACCTTCGCGCCTGAGCTTAGGCATCAGGTCACCGACATGCTCAAGCTTCATCGGCAGGAGGTCATAGCGATCCGGCGCAGGCTCGAAATCAGCCTCACCTTCGATCGCCACAACCAGTGGACGCCTTGCCATTCCCTGAAGAGCACCGACGACATTGTGCGGGAGCATGCCGCTGCCGGCGATTATGGCAACCCTTGCCTCCGGTCCGAGAGGATGAAACGACGCCTTATTCGTCGACGCCGTCATCCCCATCTATCCCGCTGGAGCCGCGCTTGGGCACTGTAAACAGTCGATGCTCACGGACCGCCAGAAAATCGACGATATCCATCACCTCGGGGGACTCTGCAAAGGCCTCACGCACGAGAGGGATGTTTTCCGCCAAGGGGCGTCGCGGATCGAAGAGCATCCTGTAGGCCTTGCGGATCGCAAAGATCTGTGCGCGGGCGATGCCCGAACGCTTCATGCCCACGACATTGAGGCCGCGCAGCCGGGCGCGGTCACCCTGAGCCATGCCATAGGGAATAACGTCTCCCGCAACAGCCGCGCAGCCGCCGAGAAAGGCGTGATGTCCGATACGCACGAACTGATGGACGGCAGCAGCACCAGAAATGATCGCATTGTTGCCGACCTCGACATGCCCGCCCAGCACGGAGTTGTTCGCCATGGTGACATTGTCGCCAACGGCGCAATCATGCGCGACATGACTCTGAACCATGAACAGGCAATTGTTGCCAACGGTGGTCCTGCCACGGCTGGTGTCCGTGCCGCAGTGCATCGTCACGCCTTCGCGGATGACGCAGCCAGAGCCGATCTCAAGCGTCGTGCGCCCCCCCTTGTGCTTGAAGTTCTGCGGCGCACCGCCGAGCACGGCATTGGGGTAAACCTGGCAACCAGCGCCAAGGCGCGTGCCGTCCAGGATGGTCACATGGCCGATAAGCTCGACGTCGTCACCGAGCACGACATCCGCCGTCACATGGCAGAACGGCCCGATGCGGACATTGCTGCCAAGCTGCGCACCCTTGTCGACGATTGCACTGGGATGAATAAGGGTCATGCGGCTGCCGTTTCTGGCTCTTTCGGCGTCATAAGCGCAGAGATTACCGCTTCGGCAACCTTTGCGCCATCAACTATGGCTTCACATTCGAATTTCCAGATGCCGGCGCGCTGCTTGAGCTTCTTGACGTGTAGTTCGAGCCTGTCGCCCGGCAGCACCGGCTTGCGGAACTTGGCGCCGTCGATCGTCATGAAATAGACGACCGATGGCGTGTTCGCGCCGGCATTGTGGATGCAGATTGCACCGGCAGTCTGGGCCATAGCCTCGATGATAAGGACGCCGGGCATCACCGGACGTTCCGGGAAATGACCCTGGAAGTGCGGCTCGTTGATGGTTACGTTCTTGATGCCGATTGCGGAATTGTCGCCATCAATCTCGATGATCTTGTCGACCAGCAGAAACGGGTAGCGGTGCGGGAGCAGCCGCAACAAATTGGCAATATCTACACTGTCCAACGCCTTGGGCGCTTCCTCTACCATCGCTTCTATTTTCCTTTCCGTTTTCTTTCGACGAGACTGCGCAGTGCTGCGATCTCCCGAAATGCCTGCCGCATTGGTTGCGCGGGATAACCTGCCCAACGCTCGCCTGCAGGAATGTCATTCATGACGCCGCTGCCTGCGGCAAGCTGCGCCTTGTCTCCAATGGTGATGTGGTCCGCGATTCCGACACGGCCACCCATCATCACCATATCACCAACGGTTACAGAACCAGAGATCCCACAATGACCGGCGATCACGCAGGATCGGCCGATCTTCACGTTGTGGGCAACCTGCACAAGATTATCGATCTTGCTGCCCTCGCCGATGACGGTATCCGTCAACGCGCCGCGGTCGATTGTGGTGTTCGCGCCGATTTCTACATCGTTCTGAATGATGACACGACCAATCTGCGGATTCTTGATGAGCCCTGTGGGCCCTGGCAGGAACCCGAAGCCGTCCTGACCGATCTGGGCGCCGGGATGGATGATCACACGATCACCCACCATGGCAAACTGAACTGTGCACTGGGAACCGATATAGCAGTCGCGACCAATGGAACAACCATCTGCGATTACCGCATTGGGTCCAATGACGGTCCCCTTGCCGACCGACACATTTCGGCCAATGACGGCCCCCGCCTCGATGATGACACCATCTTCCAGGCTCGCACCGTCACAGATCAGCGCGCGCGGCGAGATGCCGGTTTCACCGGTCACCGGCTGCGGTCGGGTTCCACTTGGAAACAGAAGGCGGGCGACCTGGGCAAAGGCGTGCTGCGGCCGCTCGGACACCAGAATGGCGACGCCCTTCGGAACATCGCTGACGACTTCAGGATCGCAGATGACGGCGGCGGCCCGTACCGAGCCCAGAAGGGACGCATTGCGCTTGCCGTCAACAAATACGAGAGCGTCTTCGCCACCCTCGGCGGCAGCTGCGAGCCGGCCGATGGCAACGCCAACCTTCGACTCGTCCAGCAACCTGGCACCAGTTAGGGCCGCGATTTCGCCCAGTTCAAGGCGTCGCGAAGGAACAAAGAACGTGGGTTCCGTCATGGTGCCAATCATCCGTCCCGTCCGGGCCGTCAGGCCCGGAGGGTAAATTCAGCTCTAGAACCGGGTCGAGATGCCGAAGTTCCAATGCTGGATGCGGTCAGTATCTTCCTTGACGACCGGCTGCGCGTAGTCGACGCGCAGCGGACCGAAGGGCGATGCCCAGATCAAGCTGGCACCGACCGATGCACGCCAATTCATCTCCGTGCCATGGACAACACCACCGGAATAATCGTTACCGTAGAGCGTTGCGGCATCGGCGAATACGGCACCGCGCAGGCCGATGCTCTCAGGCAGGATCGGGATCGGGAACTGGGCCTCGACCGTACCGTGGAAGTAGGTCTTGCCGCCGAGGTAGTCACGGCCGCCGCCAGCAACGTTCTCGTACGGGCCAATGCCGTTGTACTTGAAACCGCGGATGATGCGGTCGTTGCTGTTGAAGTGGTCAAAGATGCGGAGCGGATCGTCACCCCAGGCAGAGATGTGACCGGCACCAACCGTGACGAGACCAACGAGGTCGAGATCTTCCGACAGCGTCTTGTAGTAGTTGCCGCGGCCCGTGACCTTAACGTACTGGGCGTCACCACCGAGACCGGCCAACTCGACGGAAGCGGTTGCATAGATGCCGTCACGCGGGTTCTTCGGGTCATCGATCGTGTTGTAGATCAGACCGGTCGAGATCGAAGAACGGGTCCATGTGCCCTGGTCGATCGCCTGCTGGATAGCCGAAGAGATCGGCGCATCACCGTAGCGCTCGTACTTGTCCTGCGAGAAATTGTAGGAGAACTGCGCCGTCAGGTCTTCCGTGATCGGCAGACCGAAGCGAACTGTTCCACCGGTCGTCTCGCGATCGTAGATGTGATCGCCATTCGAGTTGTTCGCATTACGCGTATTGCGATAGATGTCGAAGCCCGCAGCGATGCGATAGCCGAGGAAGTAGGGCTCGGTGAACGAGAACATGAAGTCGCGCGAGTCCTTGCCGCCCGACGCCGAGAAGCGGATGAACTGGCCACGGCCGAGGAAGTTGCGTTCGGTGATCGAGCCTTCCAGGGAGAAGCCGCCGCCGCTGTTCGCCGTCTGGCCGGTGGTGTAGCCTGCACCGATCGAGAACTCACCCGTGGACTGCTCAACGACATCGACAACCAGCACCACCTGATCAGGCTGCGAGCCTGGAACCGTGGAAATGTTGACGGCCTGGAAGAAGCCAAGAGAGTCAAGGCGGCGCTTCGCACGCGAAATCATGACCTGGTTGAAGGCATCGCCCTCGCTCACGTCGAACTCGCGACGGATAACGTAGTCACGCGTGCGGTTGTTGCCGCGGATCTCGATGCGCTCGATGTAGGCGCGAACGCCCTCATCAACAGAGTACACAACAGAGATCGTGCGGTTCTCGAAGTCGCGGTTGCCGCGCGGGGTGACTTCCGCAAAGGCGTAGCCGCTGCCTGCAAGACGCTCGGTCAAGCCGATTACCGAGGACTCGACGTCCTTGGCGCGGTAGACTTTGCCCGAGCGGGTCTTCAGCTCGGATTGCAGCGTGGTGATATCGAGACCCGGAACGGAAGACTCGATGCTCACGTCGGAGAACGTGTAGCGCTGTCCTTCGTCAACGGTGAAAACGATCGTGTATTTGTTGTCGACCAGCGTTGCCGTGGCGTCGAGAACGCGGAAGTCGGCATAACCCTGGTTGAAATAGAAGCGGCGGAGCGCTTCTTCGTCCGCACGGATGCGGTTTTCGTCATAGACGTCGTTGCGGGACAGCCACGAAAGGATGTTCGATTCCTTCGTGCTGATGACCTCGCGCAGACGACGGTCACTGAACGCCTGATTACCTTCGAAGGTGATGTCCGCGATCTTGGTGCGGTCGCCTTCCTGAACGGTGTAGACGACATTGACGCGACCGCCATCGAGCTCCTGCACATCCGCCGTCACAGTAGCATCGTCACGGCCGATACGGCGGTAGGCCTCGCGGATGGCCTCGGCATCAGCTTCCATGGCTTCGCGCGAGAAGGCGCGGCGTGGAGCGAGCTGCACGGCCTGAGCGAGGTTGGCGTCCTTGATCTTCTTGTTGCCCTGGAACAGGACCTGATTGACGATCGCGTTCTCGATGACCGTCACCACCAGGGTGCTGCCAGACTGACGGACCGAAACGTCAGCGAAGAGGCCGGTCGCGATCAGTCGCTTTACCGCCTCATCCAGGTCGGCCTGGTTGAAATTCTGTCCGGGGCGAATGCCAAGCTGTCCGCGAACGGAATCGGCATCGACACGGCGATTGCCCCGCACCTCGATACGGCTCACCGAAGCGGCTTCAGCCGTCCCGACCATCGTCATCTGCGCGGTGGTTGCTCCAGCTAGAACAAAGCTGGTGGTGATCGCTACCGCCGAAACAGCGGACCTAAATCTTGAAGCTGCCTTCATTGGGCCTTTTAACCTTCTATCCCCGTTGTCCCCACGCGAGAAACCCGGACTTGCGGCAATCCGTTCAACCGGCTGCTTACCGTAATAGCCAGATTTTCTCTACGCGCAAGGCTTCTGGTAATTTTGCACTTACGAACCTGGAACCAAGTGGCTTTCCCGTCACGGTATTTTGTCGGCGTGGTAAACACACCCTGAACAGCCACCTTAAGCCCCGAACGCCCCTCTCCCGATCAAATCAGTCGTCCAATGTCTTCGTTGCCGTGCAATTTCATCCACAGCTTAACACCCGAACAAGTCATTCCAGAACACAAACCCCATGAATGCAAGCACCATCAGCATGCCGACACGGTAAACTGCCTCGGTAACCTGCGCTGGAATCGGTCTGCGAGCAACCGCCTCCGCAGCATATAGCATAAGATGCCCGCCATCGAGAGGCGGAATAGGCAGCAGGTTGAGGATACCAATACCCACCGACAGCAGCGCAACCAGCTGCACCAGCCACTCGAAACCCAGATTCGCAGCCCTTCCGGCCATGTCCGCGATACGCACCGGACCGCCAAGCTGGCACCGGTCTTCACGGCCCGCCACAAAACGCTTCATGAACTGGCCCGTCCCGGCAATCACCTCGCCGGTACGCTCCACGCCAGCAGCGACGGCCTCGAGCGGTCCGTACTCGATGCGGTCACGCTTGCCCACGGCCTCGTTCGTCACGACACCGATCAGGCCGATGCGGACGGTGTGACCGAGCGCCGTGGTCTGCTCCGAGACCTCGGGCGTTGCCACCGTCTCGATCTCGCGGCCGTCACGTTTCAGCACGATCTTCAGCGGGTCGCCGGCGCGGCCGGTGACGATGCGCTGGACATCGGCAAAACTTTCCACGCGGACGCCGTCCACCGAGACGAAGGTGTCCCCCGGAAGAATGCCAGCCTCGGCAGCAGGGCTGCCCGGGCGCACTTCCGCGACCGTCGGCTGGAACACATACTGGCCGTAGATGGCGAACATCACGGCAAAGACTGCGGCACCAAGCACGAAATTCGCGAATGGTCCGGCAAACACCGTCACCGCACGCTTCCACAGGGGCTGCGTATGGAACGCCACGCGACGCTCAGCCTCGCTTAGCGCATTGAGATCCTCCTCATCGGGCGCTGCACTGGTGGCAGACATGTCGCCAACGAACTTCACGTACCCGCCAAGAGGAATCGCTGCCAGACGCCAGCGCGTGCCGTTCTTCGCCGTATAACCGAAGATCTCGGGACCAAAGCCGATGGAGAACGCCTGTACGCCGATGCCACACAGTCTGCCGGCGATGAAATGGCCCATCTCATGGACAAACACCACGACCAGCAACACGAAAAAGAAGGGTACGAGGGTGCCGAACAGGAAGCTTCCGAGACCGGGGATTATTGCAGAAATGTCGGTCACGTCAGTTCATCCACGAATCAACAAAGGCCATTCCAGCAGAATTGCCAAAATGGGCAGATCAATGACTTTCCTCTACCATGACTCAGGGGTCGGGGAAACGGTCATTCCATCCCGGTGAGGAAGGGAATCCAGAGCACGAAAAGCAGCACGGAAGCGGCCACCAGACCGTCGACACGATCCATGACGCCGCCATGGCCTGGAATGAGGTTTCCGGAGTCCTTCACACCGTGTCGACGCTTGACAGCAGATTCGAAAAGGTCGCCCGCCTGCGACGCGACGGATAACAGAACGGCCACCACGGCGACCGTCGGCAGATGCACGCCATCCCAGGCAATATTTGCCACGATCAGGCTCGCGATGACGCCGCCGACGGCGCCGCCGATCGCTCCGCTCCAGGTCTTGCCGGGCGAGATGGAGGGCGCAAGCTTTGGTCCGCCGAGGGCCCGGCCGGTGAAATAGGCGATCGTATCAGTGCCCCAGACCACAGCGAAGAGAAACACGATCGTCCACACGCCTTCAGGAGCGTTGCCACGCAGGAAGATCAGCGTAGCTGCCGGCACAGCTGAATAGAGAATGCCCCACGCGGCCCAGAGGCCCCTGCCCGCGACCATTCCTGAAATGGCTGCGAGCGCGGCCGCGATAAAAATGCCGGAGAATACAAAAGCCGGCGCGAAGCCCACCAGCATGAGTGCAAGGGCGCCGGCGAGCACGAAACGGGAAATGGCGAGATGAACCTTGTGATCCTCGCCACGCATCGACATCCATTCGTAGAACATGGCGGCGGCCATGGCGACCGCAAACAGCCGGAACGGATAACCGCCCCACCAGGTCAGTCCGAGCACTGCGATTGCAAGGATCACGCCCGAGATGATCCGCAGCTGCAGATTGCTCCGCTGTTTGGTTTCCCCCGCCATCGGTGTCACACCACGGCTTCCTGGGCTTCCACACCGCCAAAGCGGCGCGTCCGGCGTCCGAACTCGGCAATCGCCTCAATCAGCTGTTCCTTGCCGAAATCGGGCCAGAGGCACGGAAGAAAGATGAACTCGGAATAGGCAGCCTGCCACAGCAGGAAGTTGGACAGCCGCTTTTCGCCGCTGGTGCGGATGATCATGTCAGGGTCCGGAATGCCTCTGGTGTCCAGATGATCATCTATGAGGTCGGCGGTAATGTTTTCGACCGCCAGCTCTCCGTCACGCACCTTGCGCGCCATCGACTGGAGGGCACGGGTGATCTCGTCACGCGATCCGTAGTTGAACGCGATCACGAGGTTCATGGCTTTGTTGTTGGCGGTGAGCGTCTCAGCCTCGGTCAGAAGGCCGACAATATCCGGCTCCAGCCCCGCCCGGCTGCCGATGATCTGGACTCGAACGCCGCTTTGATGAAGGTCGGCCAGATCGCGCCGGATGAAGAGGCGAAGAAGCCCCATCAGGTCCGAGACTTCGGCACGTGGCCGTGACCAGTTCTCCGAAGAGAAAGCGTAGAGGGTAAGCCAGGGGATCTGCAGGTCGGCAGCGGCCCGAATGGTCCGGCGAAGAGCGTCTACGCCGGCCTTGTGGCCGGCTGTGCGGGGCAAGCCGCGGGCCTTCGCCCAACGGCCATTTCCATCCATAATGATCGCCACATGTGAAGGCTTCACGGACGCCGTCCTTTTATTGCCAGACCGCTCGTCCGCACCTCAAACCTGCATGATTTCTGCTTCTTTCTCACTCAGAAGCTTGTCGATGGCCGCGATCGTCTCGTCGGTCATCTTCTGCACCTTTTCGGACTGGACGCGCGATTCATCCTGCGTGATGACGCCGTCCTTCTCTGCCTTCTTGAGGCCGTCCATGCCATCACGGCGCACGTGGCGGGCAGCAATGCGTGCCTGCTCAGAATACTGATGCGCAAGCTTGACCAGCTCCCTACGGCGCTCCTCGTTCAGCTCCGGCAGCGGGATGCGCAGCGTCGTGCCTTCGACGATCGGATTGAAGCCCAGGTTGGACTCACGGATCGCCTTGTCAACGGCGTTGACCAGGCTCTGGTCCCAGATGGAGACCGCGATCATGCGCGGCTCAGGCACCGTGACGGTGGCCACCTGGTTGATCGGCATCGGAGCGCCATAGGCCTGAACGACGACCGGGTCCAGCAGGTTCGCCGATGCACGGCCAGTGCGCAGTGCAGCCAGATCTTGTTTAAAGGCAGAGATCGCGCCTTCCATGCGTCGGCTGAGATCCTTGAAATCAATACCGTCGGCCATGCCAACCTCTCCTTATACTTTAAGACTTGTTCGCGGCGGGTTCATTTTCAACGATGGTACAGCGGCCTGCACCAAGAAGGATATCCCTGAATCCGCCCTCCTCGTGAATCGAAAAGACGATTATCGGAATGTTGTTCTCCCGCGCAAGCGCAATCGCTGCCGCATCCATGATCGCGAGGTTTTCGCGCATAACGCGCTCATGCGTCAGGCGTTCGTAGCGGGTTGCGTTAGGGTCCTTGCGCGGATCGGCGGAATAGATGCCATCCACCTGAGTGCCCTTGAACAGGGCGTCTGCACCAATCTCGGCCGCGCGCAGCGCTGCAGCCGAGTCAGTCGTGAAGAAGGGATTGCCGGTTCCGCCTGCGAAGATCACAACCTTTCCCTCGTTCATGTAGGCAGTCGCCTGACGCTGGGAAAAGCTCTCGCACAATTCGGGCATGGCAATGGCGGAAAGAACGACGGCGTCGACGCCGAGCTTGACGAGTGAGGTACGCAGCGCGAGTGAATTGATGACGGTTGCCAGCATTCCCATGTGGTCGCCGGTTACGCGGTCACCGCCGCGCGAAGCAACGGCAACACCGCGGAAGATGTTTCCACCGCCGATCACCACACCCACTTCAACCCCGATCTCTCTCGCGGCGGCAATGTCACGGGCAATCTGGTCCACGACATTCACGTCAATGCCAAAGCCCTGCTGTCCCATGAGCGCCTCACCGGAGGCTTTCAAAAGAACGCGGCGGTATCGGGGTTTCTGATCCATGCTGACCTCTTTATGCGTTCGGGCTGTCACAGCGGAAATGGTCGGGACTCAAATGCACCGGAACATTTGCAGGCAAAGTCACACAGCAGCGCGATCAGAGCCGCATGCAGACGTGCGGAACTGTGAGAGATCCGTCTTTCTACTGTCGCCTACACGAAGGGCACCGCGTTGTCACGCGATGCCCCTCTTTAGTAACTGGAAAAAGCTATGCTTAGCTCTTGACGGCAGCAGCCACCTCAGCCGCGAAGTCCGTCGTTTCCTTCTCGATGCCTTCGCCGAGAGCGAAGCGCTGGAAAGCAACGATCTTGGCCGGAGCGCCGATTTCCTTCTCGGCTTCCTTGAGGGCAGCCTCAACGGTCAGGTCCGGGTTGAGAACGAAGTTCTGCTTGAGCAGAACGACTTCCTCGAAGAACTTGCGCATGCGGCCTTCCACCATCTTCTCGATGATGTTTTCCGGCTTGCCGGACTGGCGGGCCTGGTCTGCGAAGATGTCCTTCTCGCGGGCAACCAGAGCCGGATCAACGTCGGCGTCGGTCAGAGCAGCCGGGTTCGTAGCGGCAACGTGCATTGCAACCTGGCGACCGAATGCGCGGGCAGCGTCGGCATTGCCTTCGGTCTCGATAGCGACCAGAACGCCGATCTTGCCAAGACCTTCAACAACAGCATTGTGCACGTAGGAAGCAACTGCGCCCTTGGAGACCGAGAGCTTGACCGAGCGGCGGAGGGTCATGTTCTCGCCGATCGTTGCAACAGCGTCCTTGATGGACTGCTCAACGCTCTTGTCGCTGCCCGGATAGGTGGCAGCAGCAACAGCATCGCGGCTGCCATCGGTGCCGAGAGCAACGGTTGCAACATTGCGGACCAGATCCTGGAACGCTGCGTTACGAGCAACGAAGTCCGTCTCGGAGTTGACTTCCACGAGAACCGCGCTCGTTGCTTCGCTTGCAGTGGCAACCAGACCATCCGCAGCGGTGCGGCCCGACTTCTTCTCGGCCTTGGAGATGCCCTTCTTGCGCAGCCAGTCGGCCGCAGCTTCAAGATCGCCGCCCGTTTCCGTCAGCGCGTTCTTGCAGTCCATCATGCCGGCGCCCGTCATTTCGCGCAGTTCTTTAACCAGTGCAGCTGAAACGCTCATCATCGCCTCTTATATCTATTTGTCTAAACTAGTCATGGTTCCGAGAGGTTTCATCCCGGAACCATGGCCTGCATTCTGGGCGGGAGGAACACTCCTCCCGTTGCAAGCTGGGTCTCAGGCATTGGCTTCGTCAGCCGGAGCATCAGCCAGCGTCGGCTCAATCGGAGCCTCTTCGGAAGCACCGATGTCGAAGCCGAGCGAACCCTGCTGGCGCTCAATGCCGTCGATGGCTGCACGAGCGATCAGGTCGCAGTAGAGCTGGATTGCGCGCGCTGCGTCATCGTTGCCCGGGATCGGGTAGTCAACAACGTCCGGGTCGCAGTTCGAGTCAACGATAGCAACAACCGGAATACCCAGGCGGCGAGCTTCCTGAACGGCGATCGCTTCCTTGTTGGTGTCAACGACGAACATCAGGTCCGGGGTCGAACCCATGTCGCGGATACCGCCGAGGGCGCGCTCAAGCTTTTCACGCTCACGCTCGAGGTTCAGACGCTCCTTCTTGGTGAAGCCCTGAGCCTCGCTGGCCAGCAGGTCGTCGAGGCGACGCAGGCGCTGGATCGAGTTGGAGATCGTCTTCCAGTTGGTCAGCATGCCGCCGAGCCAGCGGGAGTTCACGTAGTACTGAGCGGAACGGCGAGCAGCATCGGCAACGATGTCCGAAGCCTGACGCTTGGTGCCAACGAACAGAACGCGGCCGCCACGAGCAACGGTGTCGGAAACAACCTTCAGAGCCTGGTGCAGCAGCGGCACGGTCTGGCTGAGGTCAATGATGTGGATGTTGTTGCGCGAACCGAAGATGTAGTTCTGCATCTTCGGGTTCCAGCGATGGGTCTGGTGACCGAAGTGAACGCCGGCTTCGAGCAGCTGACGCATGTTGAAATCAGGCAGTGCCATTCTTTATCTTCCTTTCCGGTTGAACCTCCGCGGACCGCAAGGCAACTCTCGCTGCCACCGGTGGTGTTGACAGGATTTCTCCCTGCCGAATACCAAAAGCC
>Ga0182741_1005548_pt1 | contig 11616 bp, 8 predicted proteins | sample eDN5th37CBELigOP_FD_128874 | JGI IMG/M metagenome (GOLD analysis project Ga0182741, IMG submission 128874) | Enriched Organic Plus compost microbial communities from Emeryville, California, USA - eDNA 5th pass 37_C BE-Lig OP (version 2) (version 2) ...
AGGTCCCGCAGCGTCCCCAGCCCCTCCGGGACCGCCGCCATGCGATCCCCCGCCGAGTGCGCGTCCGAAGCCACGAGATGCACCGCGCCCAGCTCCAGCAGCGCCTCGGCCGCGCGCTGCGCCGTCCGCCCGAAGATCCCCGCCAGGCTGCTGATGTTGACTTGCAGCGCGATGCCACGGTTGACGAGCTCCAGCCCGGCCTTCGGATCCTCCTGGATCCGCGGGTACCGCTCCGGGTGCGCCAGAATCACCTGGTACCCCGACGCCTGCACGTTGAACAGCGTCTCGTCCGCGAAATGCGGCCAGTCGATGAACGGCAGATCCACGAGCACCGTATCGCTGCCGCCCAGCGTCACCGGCTCGCCGGCCCGCAGCCGCGCCGGCAGGTCCGGCGTCAGCCGGATCTCGAATCCCCGCAGCAGCGTGATCGCGCGCTCCCGCGCGTGCGACTCGATCTCGAGGAAGGCGCGGTGGACCGCGGCCTCGTAGTCCGGCGTCAGCGGCGCCGTCAAGTGCGGCGTCGCGACGATGATGGTGACCCCCATCGCGCGCGCCGCGTCCAGCATGTCGATCGAGACATCGACCGAGGCAGCGCCGTCGTCGATGTCGGGCAGGATGTGGGTATGGATGTCGATCACGGTCGGTCTGTGGGTCCTTCCGGGTCAGGCGATCCGGCCGCTCGCTGGCTCCGCAGGCGGTCGGGCCGGCTCGGTACAGTGGCGCGCGAGTGGCCGCCGCGTGCCTTCGCCGGTGACGGCAGCGTCGCCAGGTCACGCCGGATCGCGCCTCGGTATGTCATCATGGGTGTGCTCCCACACGGGCACCGCGCCGTCCTCAACGCGGCACCTTTCAGTGGCTGATTATAGTATAGTTCCGGCGTATTCCGGGCGCACCACGTCACCGGAGTGCATCGCCTACAGCGTAACGAAAAGGGAAACCCGTGGAACTCGATCTCCGTCAACTGCTGCAGATCGCACGACGGCGCTGGTGGATCGTGTTGCTGCTTATGCTGGTCGCTGGTGGGGCGGCGTACGTATCGGCAGATCGCCAGACGCGTCAGTATTCCGCTACCGCTACCATACTCCTCAGCGCCGGGTCCGCCTCGTCGACGACCGGCGTGGACGTCAATGCGCTGCGTGCCACGGAGCTCCTCGCCGAGACATATCGCAAGCTCATTGAGAGCAACGACATGCAGAGGCGGATCGCGGAACAGGTGGGTCTCGAGGAGATCCCTGGCTCGCTGACTGCTTCGATCGTCGACGGCTCACAGCTTATCGATATCCGCGTGACCGATACTGACCCTGAACGCGCGGCGCTGATTGCGAACACAGCCGTCACGGAGTTTCAGGAGTATGTCTCCGAACAGGCACAAGCCGATGCCGAGAACGCCCGAAGCTCCATCGATACGCAGATAGAGGCGCTCGAGGCTCAGGTTGCGGAAATCGACTCGCAGTTGGCCGAGCTCAACTCCAGACCCAATTCAGACGATGATCCCGAGACTCAGCGCGCAATCGAAGACCTCACTGAAGCTCGGGCGTCACTGCGGGATCAGTTGGTTGAGCTGAACTCAAACGCCGCCACGATTGGCGCACAGACGATGGCCGCGAGTGGACGCGTGTCGCAGGCTGGCGTCGCCGAAGTCCCTGACGAGCCGTTCGAACCGCGACCCATGAGGTCCGCACTCCTTGGATTGTTTGTCGGGCTGTTGCTGGGTGTTGGCCTCGTGGCGCTGCTGGAGTTCATGGACAACACGGTCAAGCCGGAGCGCAACATCCAGGAGCTGGTCCACGCTCCGCTCCTGGCATCGATCGCCAACCTTCCCAAGCTCCAGCCTGGCGGCGGCCAGGTCTACTCGATGACGCAACCACGGTCCGGCTCCGCCGAGGCCATCCGGCTCCTGCGGACCAACCTCGAGTTTGCCTCCGCTTCAGGGGACATCAATCGACTCGTGATCACAAGTGCCAGCCCGGGCGAGGGCAAGAGCACGGTGGCGGCGAACCTCGGGGTCGTGATGGCGCAGGGCGGCACGAAAACCGTCGTGATCGACGCCGACCTCCGCAAGCCGACCCAGCACCGCATCTTCGGTGTGCCAAACGACCAGGGCCTGACGACGCTGATGACCCATCCCGAGCGCTCCTGGGAGGAGGTCGCGAAGAAGGTGGCGCTGCCCGGCCTGATGCTGATTCCGAGCGGACCGCTTCCCCCCAATCCCGCCGACCTCGTCAGCTCGGAGCGGTTCAGCGAGTTGCTCGATCAGTTGCGGGAAGAGGCAGACCTCGTCATCATCGATTCGCCGCCCGTGCTGTCGGCAAGCGACTCACTGGCGATCGCACGGTACACCGACGGTGTGCTGGTGGTCTGCCGCGCCAACCAGACCCGGATCGAGGCGCTGCAGGCAACCGCCAGTTCGATCCATCAGGGCGGCATTCGCCTGGTCGGCGTCGTGCTCAATCGCCTCAAGGGCCAGCAGGGTGCGGCCTACTATTACGGCGAATACTATGGCACCGCTTCGCCCTCGAGCGAGCAGATCGCGGGAGACTGAAGACGCCCGTCTCGTCTCCCCTCCAAACCGAAAGCACCTTCCCAGGGGCGGCCCGAGAGTCGCCCCTGAGTCGTTGGTTCTTGCACGACCGCGGCGGGGTATCAGGTCTCGCGCTGCTTCGGAAGCGAGGAGAGGAAGCGCCGCAGAGCCGCAATGCGATCTGCTCGGTCCCTCTGCGCGAAGGACTGAGATGGAAACGCGTTGTCCTCACTCCAGATCCAGATGACATTGTGACCACGACGCGTCCCGCCCACTGCGAACCCGGCGAGCCAGGGCGCGACCGTGCCTCGCACTCCCTTGTACGGTGCGATCAAGGCAGCGACTTCATCGGCCTCGCTGGTCCTGTCGGACGGCTGGCTCACGCGGGTCTCCTTGGGTATCGACATACGGCAAGGTGGGCTGGACGCGCGGGTTGTTCCGTGCGTGCCGTCATCAACGGCTGCGAAAACCAGTCAAGGAGGGCGACCGTCTCAGTGTGGACGGAGATGTACGACATCTTACATCAAGAGAGCGCGTTTGCACAGGGCCCCCGAACAGCAGGATGACGCGTATGCCGCCAGGCCGAGCTTGCTGGTTGATGTGACACGGCCAACGACCAGGAAAACGACCCCGCGACCGAATGCGGAACCGGCTCGTCGGACGGACGACATCAGGGTTACGCTGGCGCTCGCCCAGCATACAGCGTCAAGTCACAAGATGTCAGACGACATACTTGACAGCCGGGAACACTCGGTCCTATATTGACGGGGGCGAAATGCTGCGAGACAACCAGCCACAGGAGGATACGCCAGGCCGTTTCGGCTGGCGCCGGGTCAAAGAGGGCTTACGTGAAGCCGTAAGAGGTAAGACGTCTTAAAGATTGACGAGTGAGAGGGCGGGCACCAGCAGGTCTGGATCCCGCTCTCCGGACACAACGGTGCGGGAGGGCGTGAACGTTGGCGCGTCGTCCCTCCCGCACCGGGGACCAGCTGCGACACCATGCGATGGTGACGTGCCGGGTATCGGCAGCCTACGTCAGGCTGACGCCATATGCAATCGCCGGTGAACAGTCGCAATCCGGCATGCCCATACCCCTCATCGTCTCCATCGCGGTTGCTGAGACCAACGCGTCGTCAGGAGTGCGTGGGGGGCCACGCCTCAGCCGACAGCGTCGGATGGGAGGCACGAGGTATGTCCAGGATTGCAACGGACTCCGGTTCAGATGCTCACGGCATCGATACAGACCGCGTGCGTATCGTCACCCTGCCAGTCGCATCCCAGGGCGCGGGAACGGTCGCCTACATCGATCGACGAGGGGAGCGTCTCACGCGAGCGTTCGACCTCTGCGTGGCCATCGTGCTGATGCTGGCGATGTCTCCGATTTTCCTGATCGTGGCGGTATTGGTGCGATTCACGTCGCCTGGTCCCGTCATCTTCCGACAGATTCGAACGGGACAGCACGGCAAGCCATTCACGCTCTACAAGTTTCGAACCATGGTTGACGGCGCGGATGCCCTCCTCGATGAGCACATCAGGACCAGCGCTGCCTTTCGCGAGCGACGAAAGCTGGACAACGATCCTCGAGTCACTCGAGTCGGAGCCTGGCTGAGAAGGACGAGCATCGATGAGCTCCCTCAGCTCTACAACGTTCTTCGCGGTGACATGAGCATCGTTGGCCCACGTCCGGTCCCTCCCGACGAGCTGGCTCAGTACTACCGCCAGTACGCGGATCGGATCCTCTCCGTCAAGCCGGGCCTTACGGGTCTTTGGCAGGTTGAGGGACGATCATCGGTCTCCTATGACGCTCGAGTCGCTCTCGATCTCGAGTACCTGCAGCGTCGGAGCCTTCGATACGACCTGCTTCTGGTATTGCGGACCATTCCGGCCGTGCTCACGATGCGCGGCGCCGTCTAGCCGCTCTGCTGCGAAAGGACTCGATGGTGAAACTGATTCGGTTGCCCGGGCGACGCCAAAGGGTGGCAGCGGAGGGCGGCGAGCGGACGCTGTGGATCGTCAACCAATATGCGGTTCCACGGGCCATGCCGGGAATCACCAGGCATGTCGAGCTCGCGGACCTGCTCAGGGAGCATGGCTGGGCGACACGCATCTTCGCGGCGGCGTTCCACCACACCACTGCAACGTCGATACGGCCCGTCTCGCCGGTACGCGCGAGCCTCGATGAGATCGACGGTGGCATTGCCTTTACCTGGCTGTGGTCAAGTCACTACCGGCGGAACGGCTGGAAGCGCTATCTCAACATGGCGACCTATACGACCACGCTTCTGACTTCCGGCGTTCACCGTCCGGCTCCCGATGCGGTGGTCGGGTCGTCTCCGCATCTCCTGGCCGGGCTTGGAGCCTGGATTCTGGCTCGCCGCTACAAGGTGCCGTTTGTGTTCGAGGTACGAGACATGTGGCCCGACATGCTGGTGCAGCTGGGCCTTACCTCGCCACTTGTCATCAGGCCCTTGGCGGCTCTGGAACGGTTTCTCTACAAACGGTCGGATCGAATCATCGCGTTGACGGATGGCATCGCTGATCGCATTGCCGCCAAGGGCGTCTCTCGTGACAAGATCCAGGTCATACCGAACGCCACCCTGCGCCCCGCGCCACTGGACGACACACGTCGGGACGCGATGCGACGCCAACTCGGCTGGAACGACAGAATCGTCGTCGTCTGGGCTGGTTCCCACAACCCGATGAATGGCCTGGACGTGGTGGTCGAGGCGGCACGCCTGCTGCAGGATCGCGACGACATCCTGCTGGCATTCATCGGTGACGGTTCGCTCAAGCAGGATTTGAAGGAACAAGCGCGAGGCCTTCCCAACGTCGTCTTCTACGATCCCGTTCCGAAAACAGAAATCGGAGAGTGGCTTCGCGCCGCGGACGTTGGGCTGATTCACTCACGACGTTTCGAGGTGTTTTCCGGCGCTCGTCCGAACAAGCTGTTCGACTACATGGCGGCCGGGCTTGCGATCGTCTCCACGGTGCCCGGAGAGGCCTGGCGCCTCATTCAGGATGCCGGGGCCGGCATTTCGACGGTATGGGAAGACCCCACGGCCCTCGCTGCAGCCATCCGCTCGCTCGCGGAGGCTCCGGAGGAGCGACGGGCGATGGGCCGACGTGGCTTTGAGGCCGTGTGTCAGGTGCATTCCCGTGAGGCGACCGCAGCCGAGCTGGCTGCATTGCTCGACGACGTGTGCGCTGACCGCGCCGTCAATTCGAAATTCCGAGATATCGAGAGAGTGACGTCGTTCGGTACGGCACCAACCGGTGCCGCTCGAGAGATCTCGCCCGCAGGGGCGATACGGAGAGGGGATCGCAATGCAAGCGCCGCAGATTAGGGTCGGTGTGATTGGATGTGGCTATTGGGGACCGAAGGTCATACGCAACTTTCACGAGCTGCCCGAGACATCGGTGGAGATGGTCTCAGACCTCGATACCAACCGCCTCGATCAGATCCAGCGGACGTTCCCGTCGATTCGAGTCACCACGGACTATCACGACATTCTGAGGTCGCCGGATGTCGACGCCGTCGTGGTCGCGACTCCGGTATCCACGCATTTCACCATTGCGCGAGACGCTCTGCTGAGTGGCAAGCACGTGCTGGTTGAAAAGCCCCTCACGAACCGCGCCGAGGACGCCGAAGAGCTCGTGGCGCTGGCTCGAAGTCGCGACCTGCGCCTCATGGTGGGGCACGTCTTCGAGTACAGCCCGGCTGTGCGGATGTTGAGAGACATCGTCCAGCAGGGTGAGCTCGGCGAGATCTACTACTTCGATCTGGTGAGAGCGACGCTCGGGCTATTCCAGCGTGACATCAACGTGATCTGGGATCTGGCGCCCCACGACTTCTCGATCCTCCGCTATGTCCTTGGGGAGGAGCCGATCGGCGTGAGCGCGACCGGTGAGGCGTATGTGCAGCCAGGGATCCACGATGTGGCCTACATCAAGGCCCAGTTCTCGAATTCGGTGCAGGCCCACATTCGCGTGAGCTGGCTGGAGCCGCGCAAGCAGCGCCGCATCACCGTGGTCGGCAGCAAGAAGATGCTCGTCTATGACGACGTGGAGGCGGTCGAAAAGATTCGCCTGTTCGACATGGGCGTCGAGTGGCCGGACCCTGACCGCCTGGGCAGCGGGCAGCTGAGGTATCGATACGGGGACATCGTCAGCCCGCGGATCAGTCCCGTGGAGCCGCTGCAGGAGGAGTGCCGACATTTTGCCGATTGCATCCGCGAGGGACGAGATCCCCAGAGCGATGGGGTGAGTGGACTTCGGGTCGTTGAGCTCCTCGAGGCTGCCGATCGCTCGCTTCGAGCCGGAGGCACAGCCCATGACGTGCAGCGAGTCCCCTCGCTGGTCTGGCTGGAGCAGACCCGAACGGCCTGATCCAGGCGGCGAGCGACCTTGTCCCACGATCGGTGTCAGATCGCTCGATCCGGTTCACGCGGTCATTCAGGATTCACGTATTCGAAAGGAACGTCGGTGCAGATACCATTTGTGGACCTTTCCTGGCAGACCAGGATCGTACGAGACGATGTCGACCGGGCCATGGAGGAGATCATTGATACATCGGCCTTCATCGCCGGGCCGCATGTTGGCCGGTTCGAGATCGCCTTTGCTGCGTACATCGGTGCAAAGCACGCGATAGGCGTCGGCAACGGGACGGATGCGCTTCACCTGGCACTCAGAGCATGCGGCATCGGACCCGGCGATGAAGTGATCACCGCGGCCAATACATTCCTCGCTACCGTGGAGGCGATCGGGGCGGTCGGCGCTACTCCCGTGCTGGTGGATGCCGACGCGACGAGTTACACCATCAATCCAGAGCTCGTTGAAAAGGCGATCACGCCCCGAACACGAGCCATCATCCCGGTTCATCTCTACGGTCAACCCGCCGACATGGCGGCAGTCATGGACATCGCGTCCAGACATGGTCTGCGCGTCATCGAAGATGCCTGCCAGTCGCACGGGGCACGGTACGGAGAGACACGCACGGGCGCCATCGGTGACATCGGCTGCTTCAGTTGCTATCCGGGCAAGAACCTCGGCGCGTTCGGCGATGCCGGTGTGGTCGTCACCGACGACGATCTGCTGGCCGACCGGGTGCGCCTGCTTGCCAATCATGGCAGCCGTGTCCGATACCACCACGAGATCGAAGGTTGGAATAGCCGGCTCGACACCGTCCAGGCCGCCGTACTCTCCGCGAAGCTGCCATATCTCGACGCCTGGAACTCCGAGCGCCAGCGACTTGCCAACCTGTACCAGGATCTGCTGTGGAGCAGCGGCGTGCAGACACCGAGTGTCGTCAACGGCGATCATGTCTGGCACCTCTACGTGATCGAAGCCGACGATCGCGACCATCTCGCCGAACGTCTGGCGGACCGGGGTATCGCGACCGGCATTCACTATCCGCTGCCGATCCATCTCCAGCCGGCATACAGGCACCTCGGCTATCACGCGGGTGCATTCCCGGTCACGGAACGAGCCGCCCGTCGAATCCTTTCCTTGCCGATGTTCCCCGGACTGACGGACGAGCAGGTCGGCCTCGTTGCCGCTGCCGTTCAGGAAGCCGCTGCCTGGCTGAAGGTCGCGTAGCGAGAGATGGATCTGGAAGCGAGGCCATACATGTACAAGCACCCAACCGCCGATGTGGCGGATTCGGCTGTCATCGGAGAGGGGACGCGGATCTGGCATGAGGCACAGGTGCGACCGCGCGTCCGCATCGGTCGTGACTGCATCCTCGGCAAGGGCGCATACCTCGACGAGGATGTGGTGATCGGCGATCGAGTGAAAATCCAGAATCGTGCGTCGATCTACCGGGAGTGCCTCATTGAAGACGGTGTGTTCATCGGACCGCATGTGGTGTTCACCAACGATCGCACCCCTCGGGCAATCAACACGGATGGCTCGCTCAAGGACGCAGATGACTGGTCCGCCGGGAGCACCGTGGTCCGGACCGGTGCGTCGATCGGGGCGGGAGCCATCATTCTGCCGGGGCTGACGATCGGGCGGTACGCGATGGTCGGGGCCGGCACGGTCGTGACGAAGGATGTGCCTGATCACGGTCTCGTGGTCGGTAACCCTGGGCGCCTGGTGGGGTCTGTGTGTGCGTGTGGCGTGAAGACACCACTCGGCGAGCACATGTGCGAGAGCTGCCGAGTCGACCTTCCCGCAGAAGCCATGGCGTCCGCAGGCGCTGCAAATGAGAGGCAAGAGAACACCATGATGACGGTTGCGGTTGTTGGGCTTGGCAAGGTCGGACTGCCGCTGGCAGTCCAGTACGCGTCCCACGGCGCTCGGGTGATCGGATGCGACATCAATCCGACGGTGGTCGAGATGGTGAATCGGGGCGAGAGTCCGATCATCGGTGAAGCGCATCTCGAGGAGCGTCTGGCCGAGGCACACGGCCGCGGCCTGATTACCGCCACCACTGATACGGCATCCGGCGCTCGGCAGGCCGACGTCGTCGTCGTGATCGTGCCCATGATGATCGGCCCTGACCACAGCGTTGACTACCGCGCAATCGATGCTGCGACCGAGGCGATCGGGGCCGGTTTGCGACCCGGAACACTGGTCGTCTACGAAACGACGTTGCCGGTCGGCACCACCAGAAACCGGTTCGGTGCCATCCTGGAGCGTTCTTCCGGGCTACGGCCCGGCGCCGACTTCGGACTGGCCTTCAGCCCGGAGCGAATCAGGACTGGCAGGATCTTCCGCGACCTTGCGACCTATCCAAAGGTGGTCGGAGGCATCGACGCCGCGAGCACGGCCCAGGCCGAGTCCTTCTACCGGACGGTGCTCGACGCGCCCGTCATGACGGTTCGCGATGCGGAGACAGCCGAGCTCACCAAGTTGATGGAGACCGCATACCGCGATGTCAACATCGCGCTGGCGAACGAGTTTGCCGTATATGCCGCTTCCCGTGGGATCGATATGCGGGAGGCCGCAGCGGCGGCGAACAGTCAGCCTCAGTCGGACATTCACGAGCCCGGCGTGGGTGTCGGTGGGCACTGCATTCCGGTCTACCCGTACTTCCTCCTCCAGGATGCGACCGAGGGCGAGCTGCAGTTGTCACGAGCCGCAAGGCAGATCAACGACGGGATGGCGACCTACGCGGTAACCGAGCTCGAGCAGTACCTCGGTGATCTCACCGGTCGGCGGGTGCTCATCATGGGGGTTACCTACCGCGCGAACGTCAAGGAGGTCGCGTTCAGCTCCGCGCTGCGCCTGAAGCGCACGCTCGAGGCGCGTGGAGCCGAGGTGGTGATGCACGATCCACTGCTGTCAGACGTCGAGATCGAGTCGCTCGGAGGCACGCCCGTGTCGCTCGAAAACCTGGGTAGCGTCGACGGTATCGTTATTCAGGCAACTCACGAGTCGTATCGGGCGCTCCCGTCCGACTTCTACCGGCAGGCCCGTGTCGTGCTGGATGGTCGCGGTGAGATCAACCCCGATGCGCTCGATCTCGGTGAGACGGTCTGGCTGCGGATCGGCACACCTCCGGTTGCAGGCAGCACTCCGCAGCAGATGGATGCCCTGCGAGCCATCGCGGACTGACGCAAGCTGCTCCCATATAAGGGAAAGCACAGGTGTTGCGTCGAACGGGGCGGCCAGATGGCCGCCCCGTTCGACGCGCCTCGTGTGTGCGACGCCTGATGCTCAAGAGGACCTGGGCGTGACCTCGCGAGAAGACGGCCTGACCGATGTTCGGTCAGGCCGTCTTCTCGCGGGAGGGATCGGATCTTCTGCCCGTATCGCTGAAGAAGCGCTGTGTGTCGATGTGCAGATTGGTGATCAGCGGCCGAGCGTTGTCCGGTAGAAGTCGACCAGTCGTGCGCCTTCGGCATCCCAGGTGTACCTTCGGTGCACGGCTTCACGACCACGCTGCCCCATGGCGGCTGCCTCGGTCGGGTGGGAAAGGAGCCACTCGATGGCTCGTGCGATCCCGTCAGGATCGAGCGGGTCGACAAGAAGACCGCACCCGGCCCCCTCGACGATAGCGCGCCAGGAGGGGAAATCGGAGGCCACGACCGGGATACCGGCCGCCATGTATTCGAAGAGCTTGTTGGGTTGCGCCTCGATGTAGTTGTCGACCGGGTGGAGCAGAACGAGCCCGATACGAGCCCTCCCCAGCAGGTCGGCGATTTCGGGCCGTGTGAGCCACCCCAGCGCATCCACTCGATCCCATCCGGATGCGTCCCTGAGCTCGTCCTCCAGGCCGGCCGGCTCGAACACACCCGCGAGCGCCAGTCGGGCGTCGACGTGGTGCGGTAGGGCGCCCATGGCGGCCACCATTTCCCGTGCGCCGCGCACGCCCTCGATGCGACCGGCGTAGACGACGAGCGGCTGGCGCTCACGATAGGGCACGGGCTCCGTCCGGTCGAGCTCGGCAGGCATGGGAAAGTTCTGGACGAGGACCCGCTTCCTCTCGGGGAACCGCTTCGCGATGGTCGGGGTCACCGCCACGATGCCATCCCAGATGAGCGCGCCCGCGGCCTCGATCGCTGCCACAACGCGGGCAGTGGGCCCGCGCATCGCGCGGGGGATCCAGTGACGGGTGAGGATCTGGCGCGGCATGTCCTCGTGGACGTCATAGATGACTTTCTTGCCTCGCAGCTTCAACATGAAGCCAACAGGCATCATCTCGGGATCGTGGAAGTGGTACAGATCGGCATTCTCGCGCAGCGCCGCGCGATACACCTGCAGCACCGTCCGCGTCATCCGTTCGCGTCGGCCCCGTGCCCGAGGGACCGGTCGCAGGCGCACCCCATCTACCTCAGCGGTGGCCGGGGGCTCCTGATGCGGTGCGATGAGCACCACGTCGTAACCGGCGGCGGCCAGCGTCTTGCATTCCTTGTGAAAGATCCGAATGTCGAATGGGACGTGGACCGAGGTCAGGTGGGCGATCGTCGTCATGGAATGCCCCTCGTCGAAAGCGGATGGAGCTCGTGGTCGGGAAGGTTGCCGTTTGTTCGTGCCGCCTCCCTCCGGGACGTTCCCTCTGCTGCATCCAGGGCACCAGGATCCGGGGCGAGGAGCAGCAGGAAGAGGAGGCCCCAGAGCATGCGGTTGTCACGCATCTCGGTGCTCACCAT
>Ga0182741_1005550_pt1 | contig 11612 bp, 10 predicted proteins | sample eDN5th37CBELigOP_FD_128874 | JGI IMG/M metagenome (GOLD analysis project Ga0182741, IMG submission 128874) | Enriched Organic Plus compost microbial communities from Emeryville, California, USA - eDNA 5th pass 37_C BE-Lig OP (version 2) (version 2) ...
CGGGTCCTGCAGCGTCGCATCGACGCCGGGATCGAGGCCCTCGACGGACTCACCTTCACGAACGCCGACCTGGGGCCCCTGCGCGGGGCGGTGTCGTCGCTCCTCGAGTCCGAGAAGCAGTACGCACTCCTCGGCCTCGACGAGTGCAGCGAGTCCGAGCGCCGTCCGGCCTTCGACGCCATCGCCCGAGCCGTCGAGCGGGCGCTGGCCAAGGCGATCGAGGACGGGCGCGTCGTCGACGTGCTCGAGCTGCTCCGATCCCACGCCTACGTGGGGACCGTGAGCCCGGCGCTGGCGGCGGAGGCGGACGCCGCCATCCGAGCGGCGGTCGAGGAGTGGTCCCGAACCACCTCGACCAACCTCGCCCGCCTGGCGCGCCACGCCGATGCCGTCGGCGACCACGACTGCGCCCCGTCCGACCAGCGCGCCGTGCGCTCGGCCGTCGCCGCCGCCACGCACCTCGCCATCGTCGGCGGCGAGCCGCCGATCGACGAGATCCTCCGCCAGGCCGAGGTCCTCGGATGCGTCGGCTGAGCCACCGCTCCGGCCTCGTCGCGCTGGTCGGCAGCCTGGCGCTCCTCGCCGCCTGCTCGGGCGGGGGTGGCGACGACGGCGATCGCGCGGCCAGCGAGCGGCCCGCCGTCGACGAGCTGGGGGGCCTCGTCCCGAGCGTGGAGGGGCTCACGGTGGCGGGGGAGCGGCCCACGCTGTCGTGGACCCCGGTCGAGGGCGCGGCTGCCTACGCCGTCACCGTCGCCGACGAGGAGGGCATCACCTGGATGTGGGTGGGCGACGCCACGAGCGTCGACTACGGCACGGCGCCCTCGCTCGAGGACGGCGAGGCCGAAGCGGTCGACGAGGACCTCGTCCTCCACGCCTCCCTCGACCCGGCGGGCGCCCACCGCTGGTTCGTCACGGCGCTCGACGCCGACGGCGGCGTGCTGGCCATGAGCGACGAGCACCCGCTGCCCGGCCGAGCGAGCTGACCGGTGGAGTCCTTCGCCGCTCGTATCGACGGGCAGCCGGGCCGCATCGACGTGCGCGACGACGCGCTCGTCGCGGCGGGCGTCGAGATGGCCTGGGTCGACCTGGACCACGTGGACCTCGACGGCCACCGGGCGCACCTGCGGACGGTCCACGGCACGACCTGCACCGTGTCCCACCTGGCCACGGCGTTCGACCGGTTCGTCGACGCGCTCGTCGAGGCCCGCGCCCGCGCTCGGCGCGCCGCGCTCCTCCAGTGGACCGGCGACGCCCCGCTGGCGACCTTCGACGGGAAGCGAGGGGAGGAGCGGGTGCGGATCGTCCTGTTCCCCGACGGGCTCACCGTCGAGCCGCTCACCGGGGTGCCCGATCTGCTCCCCCTGTCGTGCCTGGCCGGCATCGAGCGCCGCGGCTACGACCTGACGCTGCGAGCGCGGGGCCTGGCCGACCTGCACGTCCGCCACCTCGGCAACCGAACCGACGAGCTCCTGCACCGCCTCGACCGGGCCGTGGCCGACCTCCGCGCCCGCACCCGGGCCGCCTACCGGGCCCTGTCGCCTGCGCTCGAGGGCCTCGACGCCGCCGACGGCTGGGCGGTGGACGAGGCCACCGCCGGGCCCCGCTGGGCGCCGCTGCGGGCCGCCGTGGCCGGCCAGCGGCGGTCAGCCGAGCTCGACGTGCTCGCCGACCTCGCGGGCGCCCGGCTCCGCCTCGGCGTCAAGTGCGGCCCCGGCTCGGCGACGCTCCCGTTCGCGCTCGCGCCGGTCGGGAGCCGCGCGGTGGTGGAGGCCACCGACGCCGACGACCGGGCCACGTTCGTGTTCGAGTGCGCGGACGTGGAGCGCCTCAACGCGGTGCTGCTGACCACCAGGTTCCGTCGAGAGGCCATCGCCCTCCCCGACGACCGCCTCGGCCGCTGGGCGCTGGCCGTGCGCACCCTCGAGGTCGTCCGCTGGGCCCGGCGCGCCCTCGTGGCTCGGATCGTCCACGACGACCGCTGGGAGCCGAACCTGCGTCGAGCGCTCGCCGCCTGATCCGGCTCGACGCGCGGGTGCGCCTCGCGGTCAGCGCCGGCCCCGGCCCTCCCACTCCTTCAGCACGCGCGCCGTGAGCTCGCTGCGCGTCCGGACCCCGAGCTTGCGGAACACCCGGCCGAGGTGGCTCTCGATCGTCTTCGGGCTGAGGAACAGCGCCGCCGCCACCTCGCGGTTGGTGCCCCCCTCGGCGACGGCCAGCGCCACCTGCAGCTCCTGCGGCGTGAGCGAGTCGAGCGCGCCGAACGCCCTCGGTGCCGCGCTGCGGCGGGGCGCGGTCGCGCCCCGCTCGGCCTCGGCCCGGTCCAGCCACACCGTCGTGCCGAGCCGAGCGAAGGCCTCGGCCGCTCGTCCGAGGAGCAGCCGCCCCTCCCGTCGGTGCTGGTGGCGACGCAGCTGCTCGCCGGCGACGAGCAGCGTGCGGGCCTCCTCGAACGGCTGCTCCACCTGGTCGAGCCGGGCCTCGGCGTCCCGCGCCGCCGCGCGCACGCCGACACCGTCGCTCAGCAGCACCCGGCAACGAGCGGCCGCGGCGGCCGCCCACCGGCTGCCCGTGGCCATCGCCTCGCTGGTCAGCAGGTCCGCCTGGCGCTGCGCCTCCTCCCGGCGCCCGGCCCGGACCAGGGCTTCGACGAAGTCGGCGCGCCAGGGCACGACGTTGGGGTGGGCCAGCCCGTGCGCCGTGGTGCGCCGCTCGACCGCGGTCAGGTGCACCACCGCCTCCTCGATCCGGCCCCCGCCGAGCGCGAGCAGCCCTCGGATCGCGTCCAGGGAGGCCTGCGTGGACGCCTGGTTCGACGCCTCCACGATCGGCGTCGCCGCCTCGACGTGCTCGTCGACGAGGGCCGCATCGCCGCGCATCGCGGCCAGGCGGGCAGCCGCCACGTGGCCGAGCACCGCCTCGTTCTGGCGCCCGACCGCCTCGGCGAGGCGGACCGCCTCGGCGGCGTGCGCCTGGGCCGCGATCAGGTCGCCCGTACGGAGCCCGAGCTCCGCGAGCGTGGACAGCACGAGCGGCGCCGACGCCGGGTGGTTGCCTCGCCGGGCCCGGGCCAGGGCCGCCCGGAGGAGGCGGTCGGCGTCGTCGTACCGCTCGAGCCACATGAGCGGCAGCGCGACGAGGGCGACGAGCTCCGCCGGCCCACCGTCGCCGGTGAGCAGGCTCGCCGGCTCCCGCAGCAGGGCGAGCAGCTCGTCGGCCGGCTCGCCCCCGCACACGCCTGCGGGGAGCATGAGCAGCTCGAGGGGCGCGGCGAGCTCGGGGGCGTCGCCGGCGAGCGCCTGCACCCGCTCCCGGAGCGCAGCGGCGCCGCGGACGTCGCCGCTGGCCAGGGTCGGCATCACCGCCTGGCTGAGCAGGCGAGCGGCGTCCCCTGGTGACCTGGGCGCCGCCCGGTCGGCGGCCGCCTCGAGGATCGACCGGGCCCGGTCGACGTCGCCGGCCCAGGTCTCGTTGCGAGCCTGCAGCTCGGCGCAGGACGCCTCGTCGGCGGGGTCGAGGGGTCCGGCCGCGGCTCGGCGCAGCAGGTCGGTGGCGGATCGGTGGGCGCCAGCCTCCAGCGCGGCGCCGCCGGCTCGCACCAGGAGCCGGGCCGCGGCCCGCTGGTCCCCGCTGAGCTCGGCGGCCCGCTCGAACGCCCGGGCGGCCGTCACGAGGTCGCCCCGGCGGGTCGCGTCCTCGCCGACAGCGACGAGCTCGCCGGCGACCGCGTCGTCCGGTCCCAGCGCGGCGGCGGCCCGGTGCGCGATCGCCCGGGCCGGGTCGCCGACCGCCGTCGCCAGGGCGCCGTGCGCGGCCCGGCGGGCCGCGGGGTCGGTGGCCCAGTAGACCGCGGCCCGCAGCAGCGGGTGGGCGAGATCGACGCGCCCGCGGTCGTGGGTGACGAGCCCAGCCCGCTCCGCCGCCGTCACGGCGTCGTCACGCAGCCCCAGCGCGCGGGTCGCGCTCAGCAGCTCCCCGGCGGTGAGGCGACCGCCCGCAGCCAGCACGAGCGCGACCTGCTGGGTCGGGGCCGGCAGGTCGGCCACCCGGCGGCCGTACGTGGCGAGGAGGTCCCGGCCGGCCGGGAGCGGGTCGGGGAGCGGGCGCTGGCCCAGGAGGTGGTCGTCGTCCAGGGCCCGGCCCAGCTCCCGCAGGGCCAGGGGGTTGCCACCGGTCGCCTCGTGCAGCGCCGCGGCCACCGGGGTCGCCACCCGGCGGGGCGCGAGGAGCGCCGGGACCTCCTCCGCGGGGAGCCCGGCCAGGTGCAGCTGGGGCAGCTGGGGGAGCTGGTCGACCTCCCGGGGGAGCGGCTCCTCGTCCCGCCACGTGACGAGGACGCACACCGGTTCGGCCTCGAGGCGGCGGATGGCGAAGCGCAGCGCCTGCCAGGACGCCGCGTCGACCCACTGGGCGTCGTCGAGGACGACGACGAGGGGCTGCTCGCTGGCGATCGAGGCGAGGAGGGTCAGCGTCGCCGCGCCCACGCCGAAGCGGTCGACCGGCTCGGCCGCCCGCAGGGCGAGCGCCCCGGCCAGCGCCTCCGCCTGAGGCGCGGGCAGGTCGTCGACGCGCTCGAGCACCGGTCGCAGCAGGGCGTGCAGCGCCGCGTAGGGCAGCGGCCCCTCGTCCTCCACGCCCCGAGCCCACAGCTGCCTGAAGCGGGCGTCGTGCTCGAGGACGGCCTCGACGAGCGCGGTCTTGCCGATGCCCGCCTCGCCCGTCACGACGCGGATCGAGGGCCGCCCGGCGGCGGCCTCCGCGAGCGCCCGCTCGAGCTCAGCCCGCTCCACGGCCCGTCCCGCCAGCACGGCCCGACCGTAGCCCCGGTTCGTGCGCCCCCGACCACCGTGCGCGCCCGCCGGGCTCGGCGCCAGCGTCGCCGCCGCCCCGCTACCGTCGACCGCCGTGCGTGCCGTGGTGCAGCGGGTGACCGAGGCGTCGGTGACCGTCGACGGCGAGGTCGTCGGCGCCGTCGGCCGCGGGCTGTGCGTGCTCGTCGGGGTCACCCACGACGACGACGAGGCCGCCGCCCGCAAGCTGGCCGACAAGCTCTGGAACCTCCGGATCTTCGACGACGCCGAAGGCGTCATGAACCGCTCGGCCGCCGACGAGGGCGCCGAGCTGCTCGTCGTCAGCCAGTTCACGCTCTACGGCGACACGTCCCGGGGCCGGCGTCCCTCGTGGATCGCAGCAGCCCGGCCCGAGCACGCCGAGCCGCTCGTCGACGCCGTCGTCGCCCGCCTCCGCGAGCTCGGGGCCACGGTGGCCACGGGCCGCTTCCGGGCCGACATGGCGGTGGCGCTCGTCAACGACGGCCCGGTGACGGTCCTCGTGGAGGTCTGACGCCGCCCTCCACCGGCGCTCGCCCGGGCGGCGCTACGGTGCCCCGCCGACCGGCGCCCGGCTCGGGCGGACGAGGGGGAAGCGAATGGGCGAGCACGACGGGCGGCCGCTGCCGTCCTGGTACGACGACGCGAAGCTCGGGATCTTCGTGCACTGGACGGCGGCCGCCATCCCGGCGTTCGCGCCGGTGCGGGACTCCCCGTTCGACCTCGCGGCCGAGGGCGACTGGGAGGAGGCGATGCGCTGCTCGCCGTACACCGAGTGGTACTGGAACTCGATCTCGATCGAGGGCAGCCCGGCCGCCGAGCACCACGCCGCCGTCCACGGCGACCGCCCCTACGACGACTTCGTCCAGCGGTTCCTCGACCTCCACGCCGGCTGGCAGCCCGAGCCGTGGGTCGACCTCTTCGAGCAGGCCGGCGCCCGCTACGTGGTGCTCGTGACCAAGCACCACGACGGCGTCCTCCTCTGGCCGAGCGACACCCCGAACCCCCACAAGGCCCGCTGGGCGTCGGACCGGGACGTCGTCGGCGAGCTGGCCGCGCTCGTGCGGGCCCGCGGGCTGCGCTTCGGCACCTACTACTCGGGCGGGCTCGACTGGACCTTCGGCGGCCTGCCGATGACCGACTTCCAGGCGATGCTCGCGGCGATCCCGCAGACCGACGACTACGTCGCCTACGTCGACGCCCACTGGCACGAGCTCATCGAGCGGTACCGGCCCGACGTGCTCTGGGGCGACATCGGCTCGCCCGCCGCCTTCGACATCGACGGCCTCTTCGCCGACTACTACGCGGCGGTGCCCGACGGGGTGGTGAACAACCGCTTCGACTGGATCGCCCAGACGGCCGGGATGAAGCACTGCGACTTCGTGACCCCGGAGTACTCCACCAAGGGCGACCCGGCCCGGAAGTGGGAGTCCACCCGGGGCATCGGCACGTCGTTCGGCTTCAACCGCCTCGAGTCCGAGGAGACCTACCTGGCCCCCGACGAGCTGATCCGGATGTTCGTCGACATCGTCGCCCACGGTGGCAACCTGCTCCTCAACGTCGGTCCCACCGGCGACGGGGTCATCCCCTTCGCCCAGGCCCAGCGGCTCCTCGCCCTCGGGTGGTGGCTGCGCACCAACGGCGACGCCATCTACGGCACCCGGCCCTGGACCCGCCACGCCGGCCAGACCGGCGAGGGCCACGAGGTCCGCTTCACGCACTCGCCGGATGCCGACGCGCTCAACGCCGTCGTCCTCGACACCCCGACCTCCGACGTGGTGGAGCTCGACGTGACGCCGCCGCCGGACGCCGAGGTGCGCCTCCTCGGCCACGGCGAGCCACTGGCGTGGGAGGCGACGCCGGGCGGGTGCCGGGTCACCCTGCCCGGCCAGCCGCCGGAGGGCCCCGCCATCGCCCTGCGAATCACCCCCGCGCCCGCGGGGTGACCCGGCCCCCGCTCCAGCGGGAACCGGGCTCGACCCGGGAGCGTCCAACGACCATGCGGTCCGCCCGGCGCGCCCTCGCCCTCGTCGTCGCCCTCGCCCTCGTCCTGGCCGCCGCCTGCGGCGACGACGAGGTGACCACCGGCGGCACCGGGTCGACGCCCGTCGACGGGCCGGCGGCGACGGTGCCCGACCGGGACCCGGACGTGACCGGCGTGGTCGCCCGGGCGGCGGGGGAGGACCCCACGATCGGCGCGGCCTCGGACGCCTACTTCGAGGGCATGGCCCTGCTGCGGGGCGACCCGGTGGTCGTCGACGCCGCCTCCGGCGACGAGCTGACCGCCGCCGACGTCGTGGACGGCGCCGAGGTGGCGGTGTGGGTGGAGGGACCCTGCGCCGAGTCCTACCCGGTGCAGTGCACGGTCGTCGCCCTGCGCATCGGGCGCTGACCGGCGAGGGGCTGGTCAGAGGCACCCGCGGGGAGCAGGATCGGGCGGTGGACGTGGGGGTGGCCCACCACCTGGGGTGGCCGGTGCTGGTGACGGCCTCGGCCGACCACGAGGTGGTGGACCGCCGCCGGGTCGAGCTCGTCGAGCCGGGGCTGCCGGCGGCGCCGATCCACCACGAGGGCGGCGCCCACGAGCTGCACCGCACCGGTGCGCCGCTGGACGACGAGGCCCTGGCGGCCCTCGTCGCTCGGGTGCGGGCCTCGGCCGAGCGGCTCGCCGTCGCCGCCCTCGACGACCTGGCGGCGTCCGTGCCGGCGCCGATCGCCTCGCTGTCGGTGCAGGCCTGGCGGGACCTGCCCGACGACATCGCCGCGCTGCGCCGCCCGCCCCACGAGAGCCAGGCCGACTCGGTGATGTACCGCCAGGTGCTCGCCGATGCCGCCGCGGCTCGGGGCTGGGAGGTCCACGCCTACCCGAAGGACGTCGAGGCGCAGGCGGCGGCCCTGCTCGGCGACCGGGCCGAGGCGGTGCTCCACGGCCCTCGAGCCCGGCTCGGGCCGCCCTGGACGAAAGACCACCGCGCCGCCTTGGCGGCCACGGCGCTGGCGCGGTCCCGGCGCGGCTCGCCCTAGCCGGCCTTCGGGGTCGGCCGGAGCCGCCGCGCCGGTTCGACCAGGGCGCAACCGGGCAAGCAGGCCTGGTGCCCCGACCCACCGCCCCCACCGCCGCCGACCGCTGGCTGACCCTCGCCGTCGACCTCCTCGCCACCTACCGCCTCACCCGCCTCGCCACCGCCGACGTCATCAGCGAGCCGGCCCGGCAGGCCGTCCTCCGCCACACCGGCGCCGAGCCGCCGCCCGGCGCGGACGACCCGACCGCCCAGGAGGTCGTCGAGGGCCTCGACGACCCGCCCCGGCTCGCCACGCTCGTGACCTGCCGTTGGTGCGCTGGGATCTGGATCGCCGCCGGCGTCACCGCCGCCCGCCGCCTCGCGCCGGGCCCGTGGGACCTCGCCGCCCGAGGCCTCGCCCTCTCCGCCGGCGCCGTCCTCCTCGCCCGCGTCGAAGACGACTGACCCGTCGCCCGGCCGGGCTTCGTCGTCAGCCCCGGGGGCGCTCGCCGTAGTCGCCGAAGGGGCGGTCCCGCTCCCGCACCGCCTCGCGGAAGCCGACCTCCTGGGAGCGCCGGACGAAGTCGGCCCCCTCCTGGGTGTGGCGGGCCATGCCGTCGAAGAGCGTGCCGAGGCGCCGGGAGGCGGGCGGGTCGTACAGGTGGTCGGCCACCGCGTTGAGCGCCATCGTGATCATCTCGAGCTGGTTGGTCGGCACCAGCGCGATGCGCTGGGCCAGCGCCATCGCTCGCTCGGCCAGCTCGTCGTCGGGGACCACCTCGAGGACGAGGCCGAGCTCGAGGGCCCGCTCCGCGGTGATCTCGTCCCCGGTGAGCATGTAGCGGCGGGCCTGCTGCAGGCCCATGCGGGCCACCCAGGTCCACGGCGCCTCGGGCACGCCCCACACCCGCGACGGCGGGTACCCGAACCGGGCCGACTCGGCGGCCACGATCAGGTGGGCGTTGAACACGATGTTCGTGCCGCCGGCGATGCACCACCCCTGGACGGCGGCGAGCGTGGGCTTCGTGGAGTCGTGGAGCTTGGCCCAGGTGGCGGCGAACGGGCCGATCACGTGCTGGTCGGCGGCCAGGTCCCAGCGGCGCTCCTGCGCGTCGTCGGCGGCCTGCGCGGCGGTGGACCAGTCGAGCCCGTAGCCGGCGCAGAACGCCGGACCCTCCGCGTCGAGCAGGATCACCCGCACCGCCCGGTCGGCCTGCGCCCGGTCGAGCGCGGCCCCCAGCTCGTCGCGCAGCTGGGGCGTGATCGTGTTGTAGGCCTCGGGCCGGCACAGCGTGAGCCGCCGCACCGCCCCCTCCGTCGTCTCTCGGACTGCGTCCCCCATGGCCGCCGACCCTACCGAGGCCGGGCAATCCGCTCGTCACCCTCATCGGGACCGGGTCAGGATGGCGCGATGACGGCCCTGCGGCTGCGACCGCTCCGGGTGGAGGACGAGGCGGTGGTCCTGGCCGCCCACGACGCGATGGCGGCCGAGGGCTTCGCGTTCCTCCTCGGCTACGACGGCCAGCCCTTCGCCGACGTCGTCCGGCTCCACCACCAGGCCGCCCGCGGCCTCGACCTCGGCGCGGGGCTCGTCCCGGCCACGTTCCTCGTCGCCGAGGTGGACGGCCAGGTCGTTGGCCGCGCGTCGATCCGCCACGAGCTGAACGAGCACCTCGCCCGCGAGGGCGGCCACATCGGCTACGGCGTGATCGCCGAGCACCGCCGCCGCGGCTGCGCCACGGAGATCCTCCGGCAGGCCCTCGTCGTCGCTCGGTCGCTCGGCGTCGATCGGGCCCTGCTCACCTGCGACGACCACAACGTCGGGTCGATCCGCGCCATCGAGGCGAACGGCGGGGCGCTGCAGGACGTGATCGACGTCTCCGGCTCGCGCCTGCGCCGCTACTGGATCGACGGAGCCGGGTCCGGAAACTCGCTTGGTGCCGCGACGGGGCACGGGTACCGTCGTCGCCATGATCCTGCGTGACTGATCCCGCGCCCGGCGCGGCACCCGGCTGAGCCCGGACCCCGCGACGCCCGAGCGTCGCCGTGCACCAGGACTCCACCGGCCAGCGAGCCGGTCACCACCGCGGCCAGCGGTGACCCAGACGAGATCTGTGCGTGGTTCCGTGCGCCATGCGCACGAGAACCCGCACAGATCTCGTCGCCCCTGCCCCCGGATGGAGGACGCTTCTCGCATGCTGATCGCCAAGGATCTCGTCCGCTACCACGGGGCACAGGTGGTGCTCGGGGGCGTGTCGGTCTCGATCACCCCCGGCACCCGCCTGGGCGTCGTGGGCCCCAACGGCATCGGCAAGTCCACGTTGCTGCGGGCCCTCGCCGGCCGGGAGCCCCTCGACGGCGGCACCGTCGAGCGCGCTCCGGCCACCACCACCGTCGGGTGGCTGCCCCAGGAGCCCGACGCCCAGCCGGGGGAGACGCTGCGGGCCTACCTGGCCCGGCGCACCGGCGTGGCCGCGGCCGGCGAGGCGCTCGACGCCGCCACCGCAGCCCTCACCGAGGCGGCCGAGGCGATCGAGGCCTACAGCGCCGCGCTCGAGCACTTCCTCGCGGTGGGCGGCGACGACCTCGACGCCCGGATCGGCACCGTCCTCGCCCAGGTCGGGCTGCCCGCCGATCGGCTCGACGTGGAGGTCGGCCACCTCTCGGGCGGGCAGGCGGCTCGGGCTGCGCTGGCCGCCATCCTGCTGTCCCGCCAGGACGTGCTGCTCCTCGACGAGCCCACGAACGACCTCGACTTCGCCGGCCTGGAGGTGCTCGAGCGCTTCGTCACCTCCACGTCGAGCGCGGTCGTGGTGGTCTCCCACGACCGGGCCTTCCTCGACCGCGCCGTCACCCGGATCCTCGAGCTGCGGCTCCCGGACCACGACGCCGTGGAGCACGCCGGCGGCTGGAGCGACTACGTGGCCTCCCGCGAGCTGGCCCGCCGCCAGCAGTACGAGGGCTACGAGCGCTACGTCGCCGAGCGGGACCGGCTGCGCCAGCGCCAGCAGACCCAGCGGGAGTGGGCCGTGCAGGGCGTGCGGAGCGCCAAGCGCAAGCGCACCGACAACGACAAGTTCATCCCGCACCTGCGGGCGCAGCGCTCCGAGCAGCTCGCCAGCAAGGTGAAGGCCACCGAGAAGGCGATCGAGCGCCTGGAGGTGGTCGACAAGCCCTGGGAGCCCTGGCAGCTGCAGCTGACCTTCGGGGGCGGCGGGCGGGCCGGCGACGTCGTGGCCCGGCTCGCGGGTGCCGTCGTCGAGGTCGGCTCGTTCCGCCTCGGTCCGATCGACCTCGAGGTGGCCTGGCGGGACCGCCTGGCCATCGTCGGCTCCAACGGCAGCGGCAAGACGACCCTCCTGCGGGCGATCCTCGGCGAGGTGCCGCTGGCGGCGGGGGAGCGGTGGCTCGGACCCGGCGTCGTCGTCGGCCTCCTCGACCAGCGCCGGCTCCGCTACGGCGACGAGCGCCCCCTGCTGCGCACGTTCACCGACGCCACGGGGATGGACCAGCCCACCGCTCGCACGCTCCTGGCCAAGTTCGGCCTCGGCGCCGACCACGTCGACCGCCCCGGCGCCCACCTCTCCCCGGGGGAGCGGACCCGGGCCCTGCTCGCCGAGCTCATGGCCCGCGGGGTCAACTGCCTCGTCCTCGACGAGCCCACCAACCACCTCGACGTGGAGGCCATCGAGCAGCTCGAGTCGGCGCTCGACGCGTTCGAGGGCACGGTCCTCGTCGTGAGCCACGACCGGGCCTTCCTGGAGGCGGTCCGGACCACCCG
>Ga0182741_1005555_pt1 | contig 11606 bp, 10 predicted proteins | sample eDN5th37CBELigOP_FD_128874 | JGI IMG/M metagenome (GOLD analysis project Ga0182741, IMG submission 128874) | Enriched Organic Plus compost microbial communities from Emeryville, California, USA - eDNA 5th pass 37_C BE-Lig OP (version 2) (version 2) ...
CTTGCCATGGGTCTCGGCCAGTTCGGCGCCCGGCACCAGATAGCCCGAGGTCGAGTTCGGCTCGGCAAAGGCGAAGGACTTGCCCCTGGCATCCTCGATCGAGGCGATGCCGCTGTCCTTGCGCGCGAAGCCGATGGCGTAATAGCCGGTCGAGCCGTCCATGTTCTGCTTGGTCAGCACCGGCTCGACCGCCTCGGCATCGGTCAGATGGATCTTGGCATAGCCCGAGGCGCCCAGCCAGGCCATGTCCAGCGTGCCGCCCAGCAGGCCCTGGATGACGCCGTCGTAATCGGCGGGGGTGAAGACCTTGACCGGCACGCCCAGCTCGGCCTCGATGGCGGCGCGGTAGCATTCGTTCGAGGTCATGCGGTCCTGCGCGTTCTCGCCGCCCATGATCCCGAGGTTGAAGCCGGTGATCGGCTGGGCGGTGGCGGCCGAGGTCAGGCCGGAGCTGAGGGCGGTGGCGGCGGCAAGCGCCAGGGCAAGCGGTTTCATGGTCTCTCCATGGGTTGCGGTATTGCGGGGCCGTCAGGCCATCAACCGCGCGGCATAGGCCGCATCGGCCGCGGCGTCGGCGGGGATGGCGGTCGAGGTCGCGGCCTCGTTGAAGCTGTGGTCGGCGCCATAGATGTCGCGGGCGACGCCGGTCGAAAGCTGCGCGGGCGTGCCGTCGAAGACGATGCGGCCGTCGCGCATGCCGATCACCCGGTCGCAATAGCGCCGCGCCGTGTCCAGCGTGTGCAGGTTGGCGATGACCATGCGCCCGTCCTCGACATTGATGCGCTTGAGCGTGTCCATGACGATCTGCGCGTTCATCGGGTCGAGACTGGCGATGGGCTCGTCGGCCAGGATGATCCGGGGATCCTGCATCAGGGCGCGGGCGATGGCGACGCGCTGCTGCTGGCCGCCCGACAGCGCCTCGGCCCGCTTGGGCGCCTGTTCGGCGATGCCGAGCCGGTCGAGGATCTCCAGCGCGCGCAGGATGTCGGCGCGCGGCCAGAGGTTGAACAGCGTCGCCAGCACCGGCCGGCGGTTCAGCAGCCCGTGCAGCACGTTCGAGACCACGTCCATGCGCGGCACCAGGTTGAATTGCTGGAAGATCATCGCGCATTGGCTTTGCCAGGCGCGGCGGTCGCGGCCGCGCAGCGCCAGGATGTCGCGCCCGTCCACGCAGATCCGCCCGGCCGAGGCGTCGGTCAGCCGGTTCATCATCCGCAGGAAGGTGGACTTGCCCGCCCCCGACCGGCCGATGATGCCGACGAAGGCCGGGCCGTCCACGGAAAAGCTGATATCGTCCACCGCGGCACGCCCGGAAAAGACGCGGGTGACGTTCTGAACTGCAAGCAAGGCGGGCCCTCCATGAGCGGTTGGGGGGCTCATAGCCGGGATCGGTGACGAAAACGGCTCAGTTCGGTGAAGCTTTCTTGACGCCGCGCCGCCACCCGCCTTTCCCGAGCGTTTTTCACAGGACGCAAAATCCAAATCCGAGTGTTCGGATCGGGATCATAACACCAAGAACTTCTATCAACTATATGTTTTTACAAGATTATTTCTTGACCCCTCGCGAATCGCCCGCTATATCCGGGCCAAGGTCGCCAGCCAGCCGAAACGCCAGCCAGCCACCCCAGAGACAGCCAGCCAGACAGGAGAACAGCCATGACGAAAACCGCTTGCAGCGCCTGCGCGTTCTATGAGGATCACGTCGCCAACTCCGCCAGCACGCTTTCGGATTCCGGCCTGTGCCGCGCCAACCCCCCCGTCAACCAGAAGGATGCGGACACCAGGGGCTATTGGCCGGTCGTCAAGTCGAACGATTGGTGCGGGCAGTTCGCCGCCACCTTCGCGGCCGAATAATCGTCCACCGCATCGACGCAAGAAGGCAGCCCTCGGGCTGCCTTTCGCATGACCCGTCCCGGATCAGAGGCGCGCGGCAAAGCCCTCCAGGAATTTCCGCAGCTGCGCGCGCGTCTTGTCGTCGGTCAGGTTGCCCTGGTCGTCGAAGACCGATCCCGCGCGCGACACCATCAGCCGCCCCTCGGTCCACAGCGCGGCCTTGAGCGTGCGCAGCACCGGCAGCCAGTGGTTCTGCGCCAGGATGGTGCCGAACCCGCCGGGCGAGGCGCCGATCACCGCCACCGGCTTGCCCACGAACAGCGCCAGCCCCTCGCCGCGCGACATCCAGTCGATGGCGTTCTTGAACACGCCCGGCACGCCGTTGTTGTATTCCGGCGTCACCATCAGCAACCCGTCCGCCGCCGCAAGCTGCGCTTGCAGGGCGCGTACCGGCTGCGGCAGGCCCGACTCGGCCTCCAGATCGCCGTCGTAAAGCGGCACCTCGCGGATCGAACCGGTCTGGATGCGCACCCCCTCGGGCGCCAGGTCGGCCGCGGCGCGCAGCAGCCCGGCATTAAACGAGGCGCGCCGCAGGCTGCCGCTGAGGCCCAGGATTGTCTTGGTCATCGGTGCTTGTCCCTTGCTGCCCGCCGGCCCCTGCCGGCTGTCGCTCAACGTCGCGGGCACGGAAATCGATGCCATGCCCGACGGGATTTTTTCACGCCCTGTCCCGATATTGCAGACCGCATTCGGTGACGATGGCGGCCAGCCGGATGTCGTGTGGCTGCGGATAGATCGTCGCCAGCCGGGCCGCCTGCAAGCCGACCCCGACGGCCAGCGGCTGCCGCGCGGCCAGCGTGCGGTCGAAATAGCCGCCGCCATAACCCAGCCGATAGCCGGCGCCGTCCCAGCCGACCAGCGGGGCCAGAACCACATCCGGCTCGACCGTTTCGGTGTTCGCCGGCACCGGGATGTTCCAATGCCCGCGCCGCATCGCCGCGCCGGGATGCCAGGGGCGAAAGACCAGCGGGTTGGCCGGCCGCTCGACCTCGGGCAGGGCCAGAAGGGCGCCGCGATCATGCAGGCGGGCCAGCCAGGGGCGCAGGTCGGGTTCCGACCGGATCGGCCAATAGCCGGCGACCACACGGCCGCGGGGATCGGGCAGATGCGCGGCCAGCAGCGCGTCCAGGCCGCGGGCGATGGCCGCGGCGATGGCCTGGCGCGCGGCGATGCTCAGGCCCGCGCGGCTGGCCAGCAATTCCTCGCGCCGCGCCCTGCGCCAGCGCGCCACGTCGCGGGCCTGCCCTGCATCGACGGCCAAGGGATCGAAGTAGTCCGGCGCGATCCGCTCGGCCTGGCAAGGGGGCGAGCCGCCCTGCTCCCCATCGGCCCTGTCCGATCCCGCGGTGGGAGGCTGCATCCTGGTCATGCGCGGCAGGGTAGCATGGCGCGGCGCACCGCCAAAGCCCGCGCGCAAGAATCGGCGTGACAGCGCGCTGCGCAGCGGTTATGGAGGCCGCATGTCGCATCGAATGCCCTGCACCGTCTCGTTTTATTGGTTCCGCTATCCAGCGGAGCCGGGTGTAGCGCGAACCGCGCGATAACGAACCCCCGAAGCCGCTGGCCCAAGACCGGCGGCTTTTTCAGTTCCATGCGCTTCCGGTCCGGCCCTTTGCAGAAAGAAAGAGCCATGCCCATCCAGACCGAGAACCTGCGCATCGCCGCATTACGCCCCCTGCCCGCCCCCGCCGCCCTGGCCGAATCGCTGCCGCGGGACGAGGCGGTGTCGCGCATCGTCGCCGACAGCCGCGCCGCCATCCGCGCCATCCTGGCCGGGCGCGACGACCGGCTGCTGGTCGTCGCCGGCCCCTGCTCGATCCACGACCCCGCGGCGGCGCTGGATTATGCCGCGCGCCTGGCCGAGTTGCGCCGCGCGCTCTCCGACCGGCTGGAGATCGTCATGCGGGTCTATTTCGAGAAGCCGCGCACCACCGTCGGCTGGAAGGGGCTGATCAACGATCCGCATCTGGACGGTTCGGACCGGATCGAGGACGGGCTGCCACTGGCCCGCCGCCTGCTGCTGGAGATCAACCGCATGGGCCTGCCGGCGGCGACCGAGTTCCTGGACCCGATCCTGCCGCAATATTTCGCCGACCTGATCGCCTGGGGCGCCATCGGCGCGCGCACCACGGAAAGCCAGATCCACCGCCAGCTGGCCTCGGGCCTGTCCTGCCCGGTGGGGTTCAAGAACGGCACCGACGGCGGGGTGCAGGTGGCGCTGGACGCGATCCGCTCGGCCGCGCGGCCGCACAGTTTCCCGGCGATCACCGCCGAGGGGGCGGCGGCCATCGCCACCACCACCGGCAACGATGCCTGCCATGTCGTGCTGCGCGGCGGCCATGACGGGCCGAATTACGGTGCCGAACATGTCGCGGCGGTGGCGGCGGCCGCGGCCAAGGCCGAGGTCGAGCCCGGCATCGTCATCGACGCAAGCCACGCCAACAGCGGCAAGGATCCGGCGCGTCAGTCCCTGGTCATCGCCGATGTCGCGGCGCAGGTCCGCACCGGCGAGACGCGCATCCGCGGCGTCATGCTGGAAAGCAACCTGGTGGCGGGGCGGCAGGATCTGCGGCCCGGCCAGGCGCCAACCTATGGGCAAAGCATCACCGACGGCTGCCTGGGCTGGGAAGAAAGCCGCGCCCTGCTCTTGGACCTGGCCGGGGCCGCGGCGACGCGATTGCGCTGCGCCGCCTGAGGCGGGCGTCGGACGGGCGGCGAAAATCGCCGGGCTTCGCGCAGGGCAAGGCGGGCCGCATGGTTTCAAGCGGCCCCATCCAGCCCGGCCCCGGTGCTTCAGCCGCGGATGCCGGTGGCAAACATCGGCCCGCCGCGCCAGCGCGGGAAACCGTAGCCGTGGATCTCGACCAGGTCGATGTCGGCGGGCGCCTGCGCGATGCCCTCGTCCAGGATCGCCTGCCCCTCGGCGGCCATTTCGGCGACAAGGGCCTGGGCGATTTCCTCGCGGCCCATGGCCGGGCCGGGCCGGATGTGGCCCGCCAGCAGTTCGGCCACCGCCGCCGAGGGCTGCGGCTTGCGCTCGCCCGGCGCATAGTCATACCAGCCGCCGCCGGTCTTTTGCCCCTTGCGGCCGGCGCGCACCAGGATGTCGCCCAGCGTCTCGGGCACCGCCTGCCCGGCCGCCCGCGCGCCCTCGCGTTGCAGGAAGGCGATGTCGAGCCCGCCCAGATCCTGCGCCTCGAACGGGCCCATGGCAAAGCCGTGGCCGCGCATGGCGGCGTCGATTTCTGCGATCGGCACGCCTTGGCGGACCAGCGCCTCGGCCGCCGCGCGATAGCGTTTCAGGATGCGGTTGCCGATGAAGCCCTCGCAGATACCGGCGCGGACCGGGATCTTCTTCAGCAGCCGCGCCAGCGCGAAGCCGGTGGCCAGGGTGCGGTCGGAGGTTTCGGGCACCGGCACGATCTCTAGGAGCTTCATCACATTGGCTGGGCTGAAGAAATGCAGGCCGATGAAACGCTCGGGCTCGGGCAGCACCTCGGCGATGGCGCGCGGGTCGAGATAGGAGGTATTGGTCGCCAGCACCGCATCCGGGCGGCAGACCCGGGCCAGTTGCTCGAACACGGCGCGCTTGACGCCGATTTCCTCGAACACCGCCTCGATGACCAGATCGGCATCGGCAAGGCTGGCGTAATCCGTCGTCCCGGTGACGCCGACCGCCAGGCCCTCGGCCTGCGCCTCGGTCAGCTTGCCGCGCTTGACGCCGCCCGCGAAGATGCCGCGCAGATTGGCAAGGCCGCGCGCCACCGCCTCGTCGTCGCGCTCGACCAGAGTGACGGGCAGGCCGGCCTCGCGCAGGGCGGCGACGATCCCCGCGCCCATGGTGCCGCCGCCGATGACCGCCGCGCGGCGCAGGGGCAAGGGCTCCACCTCGCGCAGGGCGGCCGGGCGCGGCGCGGCGCGCTCGGCGAAGAAGACATGGCGTAGCGCCGCCGCCTGATCCGAGCCGCGCAGTTCCAGGAAGGTCTGGCGCTCGAAGGCCATGGCCTCGGCGAAGGGCGCTTCGACGGCCTTGCGCAGGCAGGCCAGCGCCCGCAGCGGCGCGGCAGCGCCCTTGGCGGATTTGGCCACGGCCTTCTCCTGCTCGGCCCAGAAACCGGCATCGGGCGCGGCGACGGGACGGGCCGAGACCGGCGCGGGCAAGGGCTGGGCCAGCGCCTGCCGGGCGAAGGCTGTGGCGCCTTCCAGCAGGTCGCCCTGGATCACCGCATCGACCAGCCCCGCCTCGGCGGCTTTCGCCGCGCGCATCGGCCGGCCCGAAGTGACCAGTTCCACCGCCAGCGCGGCCCCGGCGAGGCGCGGCGTACGCACCGTGCCCGAGGCGCCGGGAACGATGCCGAGGCTTACCTCGGGCAGGCCGACCGAAGCGTCGGGGGCGGCCACCCGGAAGCGGCAGCCCATCGCCACCTCGAACCCGCCGCCCAGGGCCGAGCCGTGGATGGCCGCGACCCAGGGCTTTTGCGCGGCCTCGATCCGGTCCACCAGATCGGGCAGGTGCGGCGGCTGCGGCGGCTTGCCGAATTCCGTCACATCGGCCCCGGCGATGAAGGTGCGGCCGGCGCAGGCCAGCACCACCGCCGCGACCTGCGGGTCCGCGTCCAGCGTGTCCACGGCATCCCACAGCCCCTGCCGCAGCGCCTGGCTCAGCGCGTTGACCGGCGGGTTGTCCACGGTGACGATGGCGATTTCCCCTTGGCGGGCGATGGTTACGGTCATGTCCTCAGATCCCCAGATAGGCTTCGCGGATGCGCGGATCGGCGATCAGTTCCGCCGCCGGTCCCTGCATGGTGATGCGGCCGGTTTCCATGACATAGCCCCGGTCGGCGATCTTCAAGGCGCCGAAGGCGTTCTGCTCGACCAGCAGCACGGTCACGCCAAGCGCCTTGAGCCCGCTGACCACGTCGAAGATCTGCTGGACGATGATCGGCGCCAGGCCCATCGAGGGCTCATCCAGAAGCAGGCAGGACGGCCGGCCCATCAGCGCCCGCGCCATGGCCAGCATCTGCTGCTGGCCGCCCGACAGCCCGCCGGCCGCCAGGTTGCGCTTTTCGCGCAGGATCGGGAACATCTGGAACGCGTCCTGCATGTCCTTTTCCACCCGGTCGTCGCTGTAGAGGAAGGCGCCGAGGCGCAGGTTCTCCTCGACCGTGAGATTGGTGAAGATCTGCCGGCCCTCGGGCGATTGCGTCAGCCCGCGCGCCGGGCGGCGATGCGCCGGCACCCCGGCCAGCGGCTCGCCCCGGAAGGTGATCTGCCCGGCCGAGACCGGCTGCACGCCCGAGAGGCAGCGCAGCAGCGTGGTCTTGCCCGCGCCGTTGGCGCCGACCACGGTGACGATCTCGCCGGAATCGACATGCAGGTCGATGCCGTGCAAGACCTCGATGCGCCCATAGCGCGAGCGCAAGCCCTCAACCGTCAGCATCGGCACCCTCCTCGGTTCCCAGATAGGCGGCGATCACCGCCGGGTTGCGGCTGACCTCGGCCGGCGCGCCCTCGGCGATCTTCTCGCCATGGTCCAGCACCACGATATGGCTGGAAATGCGCATGACCATCTTCATGTCATGCTCGACCAGCAGGATGGCGGTGCCGGAGGCCGCGACCTCGGCGATCAGGTGGTCGATCTCCTCGGTCTCGACGGCGTTGCAGCCGGCCGCCGGTTCGTCGAGCAGCAGCACCTTGGGCTTCATCGCCAGCGCGCGGGCGATCTCCAGCCGCTTGAGCGAGCCATAGGACAGGTTCCCCGCCTCGCGATCCGCCGCCCGCTCCAGCCCGACCCGGGCCAGAAGCGCGCGCGCGCCCGCATCGGCCGCCCGCGCCCGGCGGCGCGAGGCGGGCAGGTGCAGCAGGTCGGCCAGCACCGCCCCCCGCTCCTGCAGGTGAAAGCCCGAGATGGCGTTTTCCAACACCGTCATGTTCTGGAATATCTGCAGGTTCTGGAAGGTGCGCGACATGCCGCGGCTGGCCAGCCGGAACGGCGCCATGCCGGTCACGTCCTCGCCCTCCAGCACCACCCGGCCCGAGCCGGGCTGATAGACGCCCGAGATCATGTTGAACAGCGTGGTCTTGCCGGCGCCGTTCGGGCCGATGACCGAGACGATCTCGCCCGACTCGACCTTGAAGCTGACATCGTTCACGGCCTTGATGCCGCCGAAGCTGATGCCCAGACCTTCGACCGAAAGCAGCGTCATTCGTCCCTCCCCCTCAGCTTGCGCAGGACCGAGGGCAAAAGCCCCTCGCGCAGGAAGATCATCACCAGCATCATCACCAGGCCCAGCACCAGCTGCTCGTATTCGGCAAAGACGGTCAGCACCTGCGGCAGCAGCGTCAGGATGCCGGCGCCGAAGATCGCGCCCAGCACCGAACCGGCGCCGCCCAGCACGGCCATGGTCACCATCTCGATCGAATGCATGAAGCCGGCGACATCGGGGGTGATGAACTTGTTCTGCAACGCCACCAGCGAGCCCGCGACCGAGGCATAGACCGCCGAGATGACAAAGGCCTGCAGCTTGACCCGCGCCACGTCGATACCGACGGTGCCGGCGGCGATCTCGGATCCGTGCAGCGCGCGCAGCGCCCGGCCGCTGGGGCTTTGATGCAGGTTCAGCGCCAGCCAGGCGCCGGCCAGCAGCACGAGCCCGCAGAAGAAATACCAGAACTGGCCGTTGGTCAGGTCCAGCCCCCAGTCTTTCAGCAGCCCGCGCAGGCCAAGCTCGGGCACCGCGATGCCGTCGGGGCCGCCGGTCAGCTGGCGCTCGTTGTTCAGCACCATCGAGACGAGGATGCCGAAGCCCAGCGTGGCCACGGCGAGGTAATAGCCCTTGAGCCGCAGGATCGGCCGGCCGACCAGATAGGCCAGCACGCCCGAGATCGCCGCACCCAGCACCACGGCCAGCGACGGGTGCAGGCCCAGATGCGTGGGCGCCAAGGCGCAGGCATAGCCGCCGATGCCGGCGAAACCGGCATGGCCCAGGCTGATCTGCCCGGCATAGCCGGTCAGGATCACGATGCCGGTCACGGCCAGCCCGTTGACGAAGATCAGCGCGCCGACCCGGTAGTAATAGCCCGAGGGAAAGAAGAAGGGCGTCACCGCGATCAGCGCGGCCAGCACCAGCAGCGTGGCGGATTTGGCGGTCAGTCTCGGCATCACACCCGCTCCGTCGATTTGCGGCCGAACAGGCCCTGGGGCATGAAGAACAGGACCAGCAGGATCACCACGAAGGCCGCGGCCTCCTTGTAGGTCGAGGAGAGGTAGCCCGCGGTCAGCGCCTCGATCAGCCCGATCAGGAAGCCGCCGGCCAGCGCGCCCTTGGGATTGCCCATGCCGCCCAGCATGGCGCCGGCAAAGCCCTTCAGCGCAAAGCCGATGCCGACATTATAGGCGGTCAGCGTGATCGGCGTGGCCAGCACCCCGGCCAGGGCGCCGATCCCGGCCGACAGCGCGAAGGACAGCGTCATGACGAAATTGGTGTTGATGCCGACGAGCTGCGCCGCCAGCCGGTTGTTCGAGGTCGCCAGCACCGCCCGGCCCAGAAGCGTGCGGGTGAAGAACAGCCACAGCCCGGCAAAGACCACCAGCGCGCCGCCGATCACCCACAGGCTTTGCGGCTGGATCGTCGCACCGCCGATGCGCAGCGGCGTGTCGCCGGAAAAGGCCGGGAAGCTGTGGATCTGCTTGTCGAAGACCAGCTGCGCCGCGCCTTGCAGAAAGACCGAGGCGCCGATGGTGATGATGATCAGCGACACGACCGGCGCGCCGCGCGCCGGCTCGATGGCCAGCTTGTTGATGGCGACCCCCAGCGCCGCGGTGGCGACGATGGCGATCAGCGCCGCCAGCGGCAGCGGCAGGCCGGCGGCATGGGCGAACCATGTGATCATGCCGCCCAGCATGACGAACTCGCCCTGGGCGAAGTTCACCACGTCCGAGGCGTTGTAGATGATCGTGAAACCAAGGGCGACCAGCGCATAGACCGCGCCCACCGTCAGCCCTGAAAACAGGAATTGCAGAAGTTCAGACATGCCGAGGCTCTCTGGCTGGGCTCTCCCGAGCGGGCGGAAGCGGTCCCCCTGCGGGGACCGCACGGGGTCATTCGACGATGGACCAGCTGCCGTCCTTGACCTCCAGCATGCGGAAGGCCGACAGGTCCAGCCCCAGATGGTCCTCGGGCGACATGGTATAGATGCCGGTCGTGCCCGCCAGTCCCGAGGTCTGCTCCAGCGCGTCGCGGATCGCCTCGGGCTCGGCCGAGCCGGCGCGCGTCACCGCATCGACCAGCAGGGCGAAACCGTCATGGGCATAGCCGCCGAAGGTGCCGACCGGCTCCTTGAACTTGCCCTCATAGGCGGTCTTGTAGGCAGTGACGACCGGCTTTTGCGGATCGTCCTCGGCCAAGAGGTCCGCGACCAGCAGCGCGGTACCGGGCAGGCGCACGCCCTCGGCCGCTTCCTTACCGGCCAGCTCGATGAACCCGTCCGAGGCGACGCCATGCGACTGGTAAAGCGGCAGCTCGATGCCCAGCTGGCGATAGTTGCGGGTCACGATGGACGGGCCCTGGCCGAAGCCGGGGTTCAGCACCGCCTGCACGCCATCGGTGTTGCGGATCTTGGTCAGCTGCGCCGTCATGTCGGCGTCCTTGGGATCATAGGTCTCGTCCGCGGCGATCTCGATGCCGTATTCGCCGACCACGTCCTTGCATTGCGCCTGCATCGAGGCGCCGAAACCGTCGGTGCCCGAGATCATGCCGATCTTCTGGATGCCGCTTTTCTGCATGTCCTCGAAGATCTTCTGGCAGGCCATGCGGTCGGTATGCGGGGTCTTGAAGGTAAAGGGCTTGACCGGCTGGATGATGTCGATGGCACCGGCCAGCGAGATGAAGGGGATCTCGGCATCCTCGGCCACGGCCAGGATCGACATCGAGGTGCCGGTGGTGGTGCCGCCGATGATGGCCTGCACCTCGTCATCCTCGATCAGGCGGGTGGCGAAGGTGCGCGCCTTGTTGGCGTCGCCGCCGTCATCGTAAAGCACCAGCGCGATCTCTTCGCCGTTGATGCCGCCCTTGGCGTTCAGCTCTTCGACCAGCATCTGCAGGGTCTTGGCCTCGGGGTCGCCGAGGAAGGCGGCCGGCCCGGTCGCGGAAACCGAGGCGCCGATCTTGATCTCGGCGCTGGCGGCAGAGGCCAGGCCAAGCGCGATCAGCGCGGCCGGAACGGTCGTCGTCAGGGTCTTTTTCATGGTTCGTCTCCTCCCAGAGAACTAGTTGACTTGGTCAGGCCGCGGCCGGCCGGCGCCACATGGCGCGCCGGAACCGGCTGGCGACGAAGGCGGTGTCGGTCAGGCAGGCATTCCCCGCCGGGTTGGCCCCGGTGACATGGAAATCGCTGAAGGCCGCCGACTGGTTGACATAGATATTGCCGGTCAGGTTCACCGACAGGTTGACTCCGGCCGCGGCAAAGGCCTGCGCAGCGCGGGCAATGCGCACCTCGTCCCGGTCGTAGAGCGCGGCGGTGATCGCGCCCTTGCGCCGCGCCAGATCGGCGGCGCGGGCGATGGCGGCATCGGCGTCCTTCACCGCGATGACGAAGGCGATGGGGCCGAAGCATTCCCGCTCGCAGGCCGGATCGCCGTCCCGCAGCGCCAGCAGCAGCGGCGTGGCGGTGCGCCCCTGCCCCAGCGGCGCCGAATCGCGCAGCACCCGGCC